>Ga0134062_10000769_pt1 | contig 10486 bp, 13 predicted proteins | sample 15_taG_19_FD_94468 | JGI IMG/M metagenome (GOLD analysis project Ga0134062, IMG submission 94468) | Grasslands soil microbial communities from the Angelo Coastal Reserve, California, USA - 15_D_Rain_20cm_2_09082015 | ecosystem: Environmental > Terrestrial > Soil > Grasslands ... | reverse complement strand
TCCCGTCGCGCGCCACCTGTCACAATTGCAAGCACGAAGGGATCGTGGCGTGGTGGGAAACCGGTTGAAGGGGAGGGTATGACCCGGCTGGGGATCGAACCCAGGACCTACGGATTAAAAGTCAAGAAGGCTCGGAGCCGTTCAACGGAAGATGGCGGAAAGTCAGGGACTTCTCACCCGACCGAGGGGAACGAGGAGGTCTGAAGCTACCCGATGATGAACCGAAACTGGTGGGATAAGTGGTGGGACTAGTCGGGGTGCTGACGCGCCAGACGGCGTGATTAAGTCGCCCTCTTGTCTAAGAAACCGGGACCGCTACACGGGAGTGGGGGAGGTGGGTCAGCGCCGCGAGCCGGCCAGCACCCGCAGACGCCCAGCCCGGCGCCGCGACGGCCTGCGCACGACGATCTCGACCCACCGTGTAGTGGCTCGTCTTCCGCTTGACAAGACTTGTCGCAGTCCAGCGGAGTAGTTTGATCGCAACGAAAACGCTGGGATCTCAAGTCGTCCCGGTGCTCGGGACGACAGGATGCACGAGCACATCCGCACGATACCAGACGGTTAGCGGGGGCGCGAAGTACCGCTTCGCCTCCGGGTCATAAAGCTCATGGTCAGCAGGCACGGCCTCGAAGCCATCGGTCGTGTTATCGCCACTCAGCGCCTGGCAAAGCGTGTCCAAGTACGACGAGTGACCATTGATCAGCAACTCAGCGATTCGCTTAGTGTCGGCGAGCGCACGGGGAGGGAGTACGCCACCCAGGTACGTCTGGATGACCCCGTCTCTGCGCAGGACGCCCGTACCCGGTGTATGGGGAACCGAGGCCATGGGTAGGACCCTGAGGACCCTCAGGTGGTCATCCAGCATCAGAAGGGCCAGACAAGTGGCAACCGACCGACGACACATCTTCGGCGCCGCCGCTATAGGTCGGGCGATGCTCAGCAACCAGAACAACTCGGTGTCGGTGTGCAATCGCGTTACAATGCCGCTCACATCCCCCCGTGTTGAGTCGGAGGCGCAGGCGATCACCAAGCGAAAACGTAGGCTGGACTCCGGCATGGCGGTGCTGAAAGTAGACTCATGGCCCCCCCTCGGCGAACAAGGTAGAGAGCACTCTCCTCATTCTGGTTCAGCAACGCCCGATTCTGCATCAACGCGCGGCTGTACTGCAATCCTATCGTCAGCGGCTTGAGCTCAGCCGGTGATCCGTTAGCCGGCCCCTTCGTGTTGTTAGCGACGGGTGAAAATTGCACACTCCGGAATGAACCGCTCGAAGTGGGCAGATCGGGGGGTGCGAATCGACCGTTGAGGCGGTCGGCTCGAAGGTCGTCATGGGTGTACGTCGCCATCGACGGTACAGCACGGAGTTCAAGCTGCAGCTCGTTGAGGCGTATCCGGTGGGCGAAAGGAGCGCGAAGGGGCTCGCGGCGCGCGAGGCCCATCGCGATCTCTGTGCGCCCGGACTGCATAGTCGGTGTTCACACGAGCAGTATGGCTGACGGGCGAGCACGCGATACTTTCACCGGAGGTCCCATGCGGCGCAGTACGCCGTGTAGAACTCCTGCGCCATGCGGGCGAGGTCGCCCGTTAGTACGTGTTCCTCTGTAAGCTCAACCGAGAAATAGCTGTCGTCGCTCAGGATTCCGAGAAGGTTCAGTCCCGCGCGTTTGGGGTCAAAGACACCGCCAGCGGGGTTTTGACCACCGTTCCAGAACTCCTGCTCCGTTAGCTGGACGAGTTCCTGCCACCGAGCGTCGAATCGGCTGTCCGTCACGGCGTCCTCCCCCCCACGCTCTCGACCGGCGCCCGAAGCGCAGCCACGCGGTCGCGCAACTCGCTCCACCCCGGAGCCGCCGCCGTCCCCATCGCGGTGTGCGACTTGGCTGTGGCGGCGAGGTCGCGCTCCATCTCCGCGAGCGACTCCCAGGGGGACCAATGCAGATCGTCCACGGCACCCTCGACGACGGTGTGCTCATATTCCCGGACCGCGCCGTTCAAGTTCACGTACAGAGCGAACGTGTGCGGGCCGGCGACGACCGGCTCGCCCAGCCGCCACCCTCTGAACGTGCGGGTCAGGGGGACATCCTCCCGTCCCGGCGGCGCGTGGAGCCTATCCCATTGCCGGCGCGCCGGCGTCGGGAACCAGGCGGAGGCGGATGGTGACTTCCGTCCCGCGTCCTGTCCCCTCGCTGGCGACCGTCACGGTGCCGCCATGAAGCTCGGTGAGCTGTTTCACCAGCGCGAGGCCGATGCCGAGTCCCGAATGTCTGCGACCAGGACCTTTGTCCTGCTGACGGAACATCTCGAAGACATGGGGGAGGAAGTCGGCCTCTATCCCTTCGCCGGTATCGCGTACGTGTACTACGCCGGCGTCAGCATCGTGCCCAACGGTCACTTCGACGCGGCCACCGTCCGGAGTGAATTTGATGGCGTTGGAGAGGACATTCGTCAGGATCTGCTGAAGCCGATCGGCGTCCGCGTTGATCGGCAGCGGCTGGTTTACTGGCGCAAGCAGCAGCTCGAGCCCCTGCTCTTGCGCTGTCTCGACCAGGGCCTCCACCGCGATACGGACTTCGCCGCCCAGGTCTCGCGTCTGGAGATCGAGGGTGATGCTTCCCCTCGTCGCACGACTAAGGTCGAGAAGGTCGTCGACCAGCCTCACCTGGAGCTGCGCATTCCGCTCGATCACCTCCATCGCCCGCTCGATGACGGCCGCATCACTGTTGCGGTTGACCAGGCGGGTCCACAACAGGATGGGGGTGAGGGGGGTTCGCAGCTCGTGTGAGAGCACCGCCAGGAAGTCATCCTTGGCGGCTGCCGCCTCCGTCAGCTGTGCCGCGGTGTCCTGGTAGTGACGACGGCTCCGGTACTCCCACAGCGCGTCCCCGAGCACTTGCAACAACTCGCCGAGGAGGATCAGCCGCCGTTCGGGCACTGGCTGGGTGGTGCGGGCGACGTCCCACACCGTCTGAAACGGCACCCCGCAGTCACGGGCGAGTCGCTCTACAGCGGACGGGTGGCAGAAGTCCACGAACGTGTACCCGGCGACGGCTGCGCCTACGACCTCGCCCTCGAGCACCAGCGACGTGCCCACCACGGCCAAGCCGTACGAGGACACCAGACTGATCGCCGGACGATCCAGCGCCTGCGCCAGGCACCTTCGGCCACACTCCGCGAAGATGCGGGGCTGGTAGCCCGCCTTCTGGAATAACGCGAACAGTGGCGTTGGATGGATGGGACCGGAAACCACGGCCTCGTCGACTCCATACACGACGACGGTCAGCCGAGTCACCGCGGCGAACTTCGCTAGAGCCTGCTGCCATACGACGTCACTGAAGAGGGCGTCGTCGATCCCTGCCATGACGGGACCTACTGCCCCCCGGTTCCCTCACCGGGTTCCGTACCATGGGTATGCCGCTCTGGCGCCCGAGAAATCAGGCCAGCGAAGCTGGAGAAAGGAGCCATCGCCATCGGAGCAGTGAGCGGCAGGTGGCGCGGCAGCACCCGCATTCCCTTCCCATCCGTAATCTCGCACTCATGGGTCTCCCGGACCGTCGGATTGGCGCGCATCTTGGCCACCGTGAGGCCCAGCCGGAACGTGTCACCCAGCTCGATCCAGTTCATCAAGATGATGTTATCCACCAGCGAGCTCATCCCGAACGCACCCATCATGGACGACATGCCGAGCATCTCGGGGTTTTCGTGGTTATAGACCGCTGCCACCTGGTATTCCTTCATCAGCGCGACCAGTGCGTGGAAGAAGTCCCGAAAGACGCGCCCCTGGGTGCCGAGGCTCGACCCATAGGTTGAGATACTGTCGATCACGGCCCGCCGGGGCCGGAAATCCTTCACGATCTGCTCGATGTTGTGGAAGTGGTGATCCACCTCAATCTCCTGAGGTGGGTCGTAGTAAAGTTGGACCACCCCGCGGTTAATGTGCGATTGAAGGTCGATCCCGATACTGTTGGCGTTCCGGAGCACCTGGGGCACCTGTTCGTCCAGCGTGAGCATGAGACTCGGCTCACCGAGACGCGCGCCTTCGGTGATGTATTGGAGCGCCATCACGCTCTTGCCCACACCGGAGATCCCGGCCACCACCGTCGTGCTGCCGAGGAAGTACCCCCCATTCACGACCTCGTCGAGCCCGGGAACTCCCGTCGTTACGCGACTGCTCGGATCGAAGGCGGCGGCCCGATCACGGCTCGCAGCTCGCGGCGCCTGGACGCGGCGGTAGACCTCGATGCCCCGACCGGTCACGATGCGGAAGGTGTGTCGGCCCATTTGGTACGAATGGCCGCGTGACTTGATGATCTCGATGGATCGAGTGGTCGCGCGCTGCACTTCCTCCATTCGTAAGCGGATCACGGTATCAGCAATCGACTCTTCCAACACCGGTAGCCGGCCCTGGCTGAGCGCGCTGGCCTCGACCGCCAGCATGGCGGTGAGCCGGTCGCGCTGGAGACCTTCCACCAGCACGTGAAACGCTTCGCGCGGCTCCTGCCCGTCTCCCCCGCCGTCGATCACGCCGACGACCCCATCGACGAAGAGGCGGGCAGCGTTCATCTGGGCGGCCGTCTGGAGCAAGAGACTGTCCGCCTGCTGCAATTCCTGGCGGAACACCTGGCGCGTCGTAAAGACGATCCTCACTCGCCCCTGCCGCTCCAGCGCGGCGAGATCCCAGCCCAACTGCGCGGCATCGCGCACCACCTTTTCCGGCGAGACCTCGAAGAGCACGATAAGGCCGGGCTCGTTGAACTCGCTTGCCCCGCGATAGACGAACTCGACCCCCATGGTGGTCTTGCCTGTCCCGATGGCCCCTTCAACCAGAGTGACGTTGCTTCGCGGGATGCCCCCTTCGAGGATCGAATCCAGACCGCTGATCCCGGTACGCGCGAAATTTTCGGGCGTCGGCATGAGATTCACCGCCTTGGTCTCATTCGCCATTGGGACTTTCGCCAGGCCGTTGGGGGAGGCGGGAGCGCGATGCGCCATCTGGTTCCTTCACCTGTCGGCTTTCGAGCGCTCGGATGATCGCGAGCCGTCCCGCTCGGGCAGACGCAGTCCGGAGCAGCGGTGCGAGGGGATCGTTGTCGTTATCGAACACCTTAAAGGCATACATCCGAGCCCCAGTGGCTTGGTGCTGTGTTCGCGTGACCACTTTCGCCGCGATTAGGGTCTCCAACGACCCAGTGACCTGTTTGAGGTCGTACCCCAAGACAGCGACAAGGCGGTCGCTGGTCAGCAGCACGCGTGGATGGCGGTGAAAAAAGACCAGGAGATCGAGGTCGCACCGATGGTGGAGGTAGGGGAGGCGGGCGAGAACATCCTCGGCGCCTTCGCTCATCATCCACCTGGAGACGCCGGTCCACTTCGAAGATGACGCTCCATGATCGCATTGTATCCCCCCGCCCGAAGGAATCAAGCCCTGACCACCTTGCGGTAGTCTTCACCGTGTCACCGCGTATTGCCGTCAGGTAGCAATTGGAGCCATTCGTTGGGCGGTGTAGCGCACCCGTGCGGTTGCTACGACCGTGGCGGTTGCTACGACCGGCGCAGTTCACGTTCACCGCGACCGCAGACGTGTCACCATAACGACAGAAGGAGTGTCAAGACGGGTCGAGTGATATCTGTGGCGCGGCCTCGACATGACCGATGCGGGGACGGTATATTGCGCAAACGTGCAGAATGTGCAGCTTCCTCAGTCGTTGGTGCTGGCCGAGGTGCTCTGAATCCAGAACGTGTAGGACCAGAACGATGTGCCCGCGTGGAAGTGAACGCCCCGTACGGGTTGCGGCGCGGTGCGTGGTACCCCGTTCTGAGCGTTGGGCCGGAAGAACTCGTCCTCGTGGTGCGTCACAGACCGGTGGTCGTTGCGCGGTCGTACGTCGCTGACATCCGTCGCGAGCCACCGAACACGTGGTCAGTGGTCGCCCAGGAGTCGGGCACCCATACGCCGTCTGCCCCAATTGCGCCGAACGCGTGACGCTGGCTGCCATGGCGGAGCGAATGCGGTGTGTTCGTTGTAAGGGCTGGTTTGAGGTGGAACGGGACCCGGCGGGCCGCAAAGCCGACTGGCGCCGGGCCGTCCCGTCGGCGGTCGCCTCAGATCGGGACGTGCCGTCCCTGACCAAAGACGGCCGGCTCTTAGGTTATAGAAGGGGACCGTGACATGAGTATCGAGGCTAGCAACTTTCCGAGTCGATTACGCGCGCATGTACAGCTGCAAGGCGCGATGCTTACCGAGGCCGAGCTCTCCCACCTGTGGGCGTGTTATCCAGGATGCGCGGGGACAGGGCAGTGGGATGTCCGCGCGTACGCCCGAGTCGCCCCCGTGGGGACCCGTGAGTACCGGGTGATGCGAGGCAGCAGCATCTACGATGTGTACCGCAGCGCCGAGCCCGAGTGCGCGGCCGCCGTACGGACGGCGCTCAACGAACTGGAGTCTCAAGACGGGTCCTGGCGGGATCCGCGCCTGCCTTCGGCACCGGGGGAGTCAATCGAAAAAAGTCGGTCGGCCTCGTGGGAACGTCCCTTGATCCGGCGATGCACCCCACAGCGACTCCAACCTCTGGGCGGCGGGCCGCGCCCACGCCTTCCTGGCTGACGAGGCCGGACGGCAAAGTCCTGACACGGTCGCTCGCGAGGCTGCGGTAGCGCATGGGGTGACAACCGCACAGTGGATTGTTAAACCGCTTTGCGCCGGTTCAGCCCCCGCGTAGGCGCGCAAGCATTCGGCTGAGGTCGTTCCGCCTTACTTCCGCCACTCCCAACAGTTTACGGTGTTGCCGTCTCGCGCGCGCGAGCGCCCGGCGGAAGCCGGGCTCCGGGGTTCGATGTCGCGGACCGGCAGCCCGTACGACAACGCGGCCGTCGAGCGCTTCATCAAGACTCTGAAACACCAAGAGGTGTACCTGCACGACTACGCGACCGCGCAGGACGCGATCGACCGCCTCCCCCACTTCCTTGAGGAGATCCACAACCATTCGCGACAGTCCGGTTCGTCGCGACGATGAGCCGCTGCACAAGCACGGGGCAAGGAAGGTCCGGACCTCCGTCAGGAAGCTGGCCCCGCTTTCTTCTCGCGCGATGTCACGCGATCGATAGCGAAGCGGAGCTCGTCTAGATCGAAAGGCTTGCGGATGACGGGGATCGCGCCCAGGCCCGCACGCTGGTCGGGGGGAGCCGCGGTGACTGCAATGACTGGAATCGAGGCCAGCGCTGGATCGCTCTGTTGGCGACGATAGAAATCCGCTCCGCTCATCCCCGCTAAATGGAGATCCAGCAAGACCACGCAGGGCCTTGGGACGATCTTCAGACGATCTAGCGCCTCAATGCCATCGGCCGTCGCGAACACGTCGTAGCCTTCACGTGAGAGGGTCTCTGACAAAGCAGCGCGCGTGTCGGCGTTGTCCTCCAGCACCACGACCACGCCTCGCCGCTCCGTGATGGAACCAGGGGCTCTGCTCACTGCTCACCTCTCCCAAGGCCGGGTTTTGCCGAGTCCACACGCCCTCGCGGGTTTGAGTTACCGCGCCGGTTGCAGTGATCTAGGAATGAAAGCCTTCGGGCGGCGACGTGCGACGCCCGGAGACGGAGCGCCGCTGGCTGCGGGAGCGGCGATCCGAAGCGCTGCGGCGCTCGAAACGGCACCAGGATCACGTCCCGCCGCCGGTCGCGTACGATCCGGCGGCCGAGATCCCGCCGCCGATCCCACCCGCGCCGCCGAGGCCGTTCGCGTCCGATCGTGTCGTTTGGCATGTGATCAGCGATTGACGCGGTCCGCCCAACTGGAAGTGCAAACCCCGTGCCTTCCGCAGGTGGCCAGTTGGAGACGGTCCGCGCGGCAAGCTGCTGGTCCGTGCGGACCGTTAGCTCCGTGGCAGACGCGCCACGTTCCTTGCGCGTGCGCGGCTACAGAGAATTCGCGGAGACGCGCGGAGCCTCTTCGGGCACGCATCATGGTAACATGAATCGAGTACGCGACTCGAGACGAGGGGCGCCGTCGCAAGCCGCAGGACCTAGCCGCCCCTGCCGTGGCTGGTGCGCGCAACCGGCAGTTCGTCGACGTCGGCCGTCTCTTGGACATTCCAGTCTACGACCATCTCGTCCTCGGAGCGAAGCGCTGCCTGAGCTTCTCGGAAGCCGGGTTGCTCTGGGGCAGCCGCCGGCCAAGGGCAGGCCTGGATCGGCGGGCCTCCGGGAGGCGAGCCCGCGTGTAGTGAAACCATCTGTTGAGCTGGATTTCCACACTTTGAGGCAGATTCCAGGCTGCACTGATTTCCGCAGCGTTTTCCGTCGTGCAAGCTAGTGCCGAGATATCGGTGCGCGTGCTGGTGCACTTGCACATCGATATCTCGCCAGGCCGCCCATTCGCACGCTGACGCGTGCTCAAGGGCAGACGCCTCCTCCCCAGCCGAACTGTCGTCCATTCCCCTGCCCCGGAGCCCCAGGCCCGGGCACGCTGACCCCCATCCGGGACTATTCCCTTGTAGAGGGAGTCACCTCGCCTCCCCACGGTGACACGCTTACCCAGGTGAGGGACTACTTCTAGGTAGAAGGGGTCCATCTGAGCGAGCCGCTTCCTTGGAGCATCCATGCCTGCCTCGCGCCGCCGTACCGCAACCAAGCTTCTCCGTCTCCACCGCGACGAGCTCGCCCGCATCACAGCGCGCGCCGAGGCCTGTGGCTTGAACCCGGCGCGTTTCATTCGGGAGACCGCGCTCGGCGCCGTGCGGAAGGCCCGCCATCACGCTGATACCGACCGGTTGCTTCACGCCCTCGCGCGCTTGGGAGGGAGGCTCGAACACGCTTTGCGCCAAGTCCAGTCGGCTGGGGACCCAAACCTTGCGGAGCAGTTCGCAGAGATCCGAAACGAACACCACGCCCTCGTGGCCCATGCAGTGGCTCTTGGAGGGCTCGAACGTCCCACGACAATCACCGGCCCATCCGAGAGGCCGGGAGCATCGCCCCGGGGGCGTCCCGCTCCCTGCTTACCGTGACAGGGCCATGGTCGACCGCCAGACCGCCGACAGAGTGACCCGCTTCGACCCCGATCAGGGGCTCCTCGCGCTCTCTGACCGTGAACACCGGACCGCAGTGGGCAACGAGCGGGGCCTGAACCCGCCCACCCCCGGGCCGCCGATCGCCTATCCGCCCGACGCGATTCTAACTCAAGAGCAGGTCGCCGCATGGCTTGGCATCTCGACGCGGACGCTGCGGAAACTGCCGATTAGGCGCTGGACGTCGAGCCGGCGCCTGGTTCGCTACCTCGGGCGGCACGTGTTACAGTACGTTGAGGAGCAAGCCACGTGACTCCGTTCCGCTCACACGGTAAGGGCACCTACGTTCTGAAGGGGACGTTCGGCGGCGTCCGGATCGAACGCGCCACCGGGACGCACGACGCGAAGCGCCTCGAAGATCTCCGCTCGATGTGCCGCACCCTCGCTGATGCCGGCCGGCTCGATATCCTCGAACAGCTGCGCGACGGAACGCTCCGGCTCCTCGATTGCTGGCGTCACTACCGCGGCGGCGACTGGTCCCGGATCCCGACGCCTGAGCACGCGCGCCCGCTCGCGGAGGCGTTCGCAGCGTGGCGGCAGACCGTGCCCGGCGATCGCCACCGTCGGGACTTAGGTATCGCAGAACGACAGATCCTCGCCGCGGCGCGTACTGGCGCGACGGTCGCGAACCTGCCCGCAGCGGTCAGCGCACTCCGGACTCGCTACGACTCCAAGGGCGCGGGCCGCCAATTCAACAAGCTGCGCGACGCGGCGAGCGCGTTCTTAAAGCAGACACTCACGCGCCGCCACCCGCTCTACCAGGCGGTGCGGGCCGTCGAGCCACTCCCGGTCATTCGGCGGTACCCCAAGCATCCGCAGGCCCCCGCCAGCGCTCGAACCATCGCCGACGTACTGGGCGGTGAAGCGGGGCGTATCTGGTGGCTCCTCTGTTGCACGGGGATGGGGCCGGACGAGTATTTCTCGCTCAAGTGGGCGGTCGAGGACGACTTGCTGCACGTGAAAGGCACGAAGCGTCGCGGTCGCGATCGGCTTGTGCCCCGGCTCGTGGAAATCGAACCACCCCTGCTCAGCGTCTGGGGGTTCCGGTCGGCGCTCAAGCGCTCGGGGCTGGGCGTGAAGCCGTACGATGCGCGGCGCTCCTTTGCGAACTGGCTGGAGCAGGCGGGCATCTGGGAAACGCACCAGCAAGCCTACATGGGCCACGGACCGCGGACGATCACCGACCTGTACCGGCGGCACGAGCTCGTGTTCGAGCAGCTCGAGCGCGACCGGGCCACGCTGCTGGCCTTCGTCGCTGGTGGGATTTCCGGTGGGACCAGGGAGGGGGTATCCCGAGATCTTCCAGTGACCCGGCTGGGGATCGAACCCAGGACCTACGGATTAAAAGTCCGTTGCTCTACCAACTGAGCTACCGGGTCGGACGCCCCGAAACCTCGCCCGGGGACGGCACTTAGACAAGCTGCGTTAC
>Ga0134062_10000764_pt1 | contig 10506 bp, 6 predicted proteins | sample 15_taG_19_FD_94468 | JGI IMG/M metagenome (GOLD analysis project Ga0134062, IMG submission 94468) | Grasslands soil microbial communities from the Angelo Coastal Reserve, California, USA - 15_D_Rain_20cm_2_09082015 | ecosystem: Environmental > Terrestrial > Soil > Grasslands ... | reverse complement strand
GGACGTGGGTCGGATCCCCTTCTATACGGTGGCGAACACCCTGGTGATTTACCTCATGGAGTTCGTGATCGCGATTGCCGTCGTCGTCATGCCGATGGCGACGAAGCTCAAGACTGAGGGACGAACCTCGGACCTCAGGGACATCTTTCTCAAGTGGTCGAAGATCACCACGTCCCTGACCCTCATGGCAGGACTCTTCCTCATCGTCCTCGGACCAACGTTCATCGGGTGGTGGATCGGGCCCGATTTCGAAGGGCCTGCCGGACAGGTGCTTCAGATCCTCATGGTCTCGAGCCTGGTCTTCCTCCCGGTGAGGGGGGTGGCTCAGCCAATCCTCATGGGGCTGGGGAAGCCCGGCATACCCACGATTGCGTTCCTGGTCGCCGGCATCCTGAACTTGGCCCTGAGCCTCGCGCTCGTTGGCCCTCTGGGCCTCACGGGAGTCGCGCTGGGAACAGCCATCCCGAACGCCCTCTACGCCGGCGCCGTGTTGATCGTGGCGTGCCGGGAGCTCGAGACGAGTCTTCTCCATTACCTCCGGTACGCCGTTCTCCGGGCAGCGCTCGGCGCCCTCCCGGTGGCGGCACTCCTCCTGTGGTTCCGAGTGGGGCTCGGAGTCAGCACCCTCCTCGGCCTCGTCGGCGCCGGGTTCACCATGGTGATTCTCTTCGCGGTGATGTCGGTCTTCTTCGTGTACCGGAACGACCCGTACCTCGACCTGGTAGGCGGGCTGGCCCGCCTGCGCGCAGGAAGCCGCGCATGAGTGGGGCACTCTGGATCATCGGGGCGGCGGTGGCATCGTTCGTTCTCGGAGTCACCGCGGAACTGGCCGCCCGCGCGTGGCTGCGCCGCTGGGGTGCGTACTACGTGTGGAGGCCCGGTGTCAGGCTCCACCTCCACCCGGCCCCCGAGGTGTTTCCGGGGCTCGAGCCGTGTGCGCGGATCGAAGTCAACGCCGACGGAGAGAGAGGTGGCGCGGTCCCGCGCCCACGAGGGCGCCTCTACCGGATCTTGGTGGCCGGTGGGAGTCCGGTCGAGTGTGCGTTGCTGGATCAACCCACGAGTTGGCCTGGCGCGCTCGAACGCGTGCTCAGGGCACCCGACCATCTTCAGGCGCTCGGGGTGTCGACCGTGCACGTTGGCAACATCGGATTTTCTGGGGTCACGTCGCAGGCGCTCAACCTCATTTTCGAGCGGGTCCTTCCCAGGTACCGCCGTCTGGACCTGATCGTCGTCATGGTGGGCGGCAACGACGTCTTCGAGTGGCTGGAGCGAGGCGCGCCGCCCGCGTTCGGACCTCGCGCGATCGCGGCGTCCGAGTTCTTCTCCTGCCATCCTGAGGGGCCATTCAGATGGACGCTCCGCCGGCTCGCCTTGGCCCAGGTCTTCCAAAGACTTCAGTCGCGGCGGTTCCGCCCAGTGAAAAACCACCAGGGCTCCGGTCGTTGGGTGAAGAAGGTTCGTGCCATGCGGGCCCGAGCCCGGGAGATCCGAACCGCGGTGCCGGACCCCGCGCCCATGCTGGCCCTTTTCGAGGACCAGCTCCGGGAACTCCTCCGTCGGGCCAAGCGCCAGGCGGACCGAGTCCTGGTCCTGCGGCAACCCTGGTTCGAGAAGGACTATACCCCCGAGGAGCTCGCCCACGTGTGGCACGGCGCGGTGGGAGATCCGCATCGGGAAGAGGTGAGCACGTTCTACTCGGTCGAGATCCTCTGCCGGCTGATGGCGCTCGTCAGTGCTCGAGCGGCCGACGTCGCGGACGAGATGGGCGTGGAGCACCTGAATCTCATGCCGCTGGTTGAACCGGGCCTTGAGACATACTACGACTTCGTCCACTTCACCCCCACCGGGGCGGCCGCGGTGGCCGAGGCGGTCGCGGCCACGATCCTCCGGCAGCCGGTCTCTGCGGAATGCATCACCCCTCCCCTCCTCCTTTCTGCACCGACACCCGTCCAACACTGAATCGCTGAATCGGACGCGGTGGTGGAGCCGTGACGCATGGTGTGGCCGCAGTCTCGCCGAGCGCGACGACCGAACCGGTGACCGGGGCAGCAGCGTCGGGAGCGAGCCACACCCATGAGTCGCGTCCGCGCCTTCATTCTCGACGACATTCCGCGGGTTGCCGAGTTGCACGAACTCGTCGCTGCCGGGAGCAGTCGCCTCAGCATGGAGGACCGGCAGCGCTACCTCCGTGAGATCTTCCTCGACAACCCGTGGTACGACGACTCCTTGCCGTCCCTCGTCTCCGAAGAACAGCACGGCCGTATCGACGGGTTCCTGGGAGTGCTCCCGCGCCCAATGTCGTTGGACGGGCGGCCTATCCGCGCGGCAATCAGTTCGCAGTTCGTGGTCCGGCCGGGCCAACACGGGCTCACGGTGTTTCGGTTGGCACAGACGTTCCTGTCCGGCGCCCAGGACCTGTCGATGTCGGACGGCGCCAACGACGTGGCGCGCAAACTCTGGAGGGGGCTCGGGGGCACCGACTCGCTCCTCCACGGCATCCATTGGACGCGCCCACTACGCCCGACGCGGTACGTGGCGTCCCTGGCGAGCAAGCGCGCGACTCTGGCGCCCGTCGCCGCGGTCGCCCGGCCGTTCTGTACCCTCTTCGACGCGATCGCCACACGCGTGCGTCGGAGCCCGTTCCGACTGACGGCGCCGGCGCCGGCGGAGGAGCTGACGGTCGACGCCCTTCTGGACTGCTTCGCCCGACACGCCCCGCGCGCCAAGCTGCGAGGGGAGTACGACCGCAAGTCGCTCGAGTGGCTTTTGGAGATGGCCGAACGCAAGAGGTCGCTGGGCCAGCTCCGCAAGGTGCTCGTCCGGAACTCTGCCGGCGAGGTGATCGGCTGGTATCTCTACTACGTCATGCGGGGAGGCAACGGCGAAGTCCTGCAGATCGGCGGCCGGCAGGAGACGGTCGGTGACGTGCTCGAGCATCTCTTCCATGACGCGTGGAGCCGGGGCGCGATCGCCGTGTCGGGAAGGCTCGAACCGACGTTTTTTGATGCTCTCACCGCGAAGCATTGCTTGCTCCAGAGCAGCGCGCCTTGGATGTTGATCCACTCGCGGCACCATGAACTCGTCGAGGCCATTCTCTGCGGCGACGCGTTCATGACGCGACTCGATGGCGAGTGGTGGATGGCCTTTCAGAATTGAACACACTCACGCAGCAGGTCGCCAAAGCCATTATGTCCCTCCGGTGGCTTCCCCGGTATGTGGGCCAGCGGCTTGTACGCCGCCCACCGCCCCGTGGTCAGGTCGATCTCATCATCGCAGTGGCTGATCACTTCGAGCCCTCCATCGTGCCCGAGGCGCCCACGACGTGCGCGAGTGCAGATGAGCAAGAACGGCGCGTTGAGCAGTGGTGCCGCAGGTATCCGGAGACGGTCGCCTCGTGGCGCGATGCCGAGGGGTACCCTCTCCGCCACACCTACTTCTATCCGGCCGAACAGTACGAGAAGGCTCTCGTCGGTCGCCTGGCGGAACACTGCCACGCCGGGTGGGGCGAGATCGAGGTTCACTTGCACCACGGCCTCGACGCGCCGGATACCGCGGAGAGTTTGCGCCGAGTGCTGTGCGATTTCAGAGATACGCTGGCAGCGCACGGGTGCCTGTCGCGCTGGAACGGGGAAGGGCCACCGCGCTACGCCTTTGTTCACGGCAACTGGGCGCTCGCGAACTCGGACGGTGGTCGTAACTGTGGAGTGGATGAAGAAATGCTGGTCCTGGCTGAGACGGGGTGTTATGCGGACCTCACGCTTCCCTCGGCGCCAAGTCCCACCCAGGTGGCGAAAATCAATGCGCTCTACGAGTGCCGGCCTCCCTTGACGCGGCGGGCACCGCACCGCCGAGGGCGGGACCTGCGATGCGGGCGAGCACCCGACACCCTCCCGCTGATCGTTCAGGGACCACTCGGGCTGAATTTTGAGCGGCTGGCTCGAGGATGGCCGATACCGAATATCGAAAATGCGGCACTGACGACGCGGAATCCGCCGACCCTGCACAGGCTCCATCAGTGGCGGCGCGCGGCCATCACAGTCCGGGGTCGTCCAGAGTGGCTCTTCATCAAACTCCACTGCCACGGGATGGATCCCCGCGACGACGCGGCAATGCTCGGGACGCCCATGCGACTTTTCCTCCGGGAACTCACAGCGGAGGCAGGCCCAGGCAGCAGGTATCGGGTTCACTTCGTCACGGCGCGGGAGATGGTCAACATCATTCTTGCCGCGTGCGATGGCCAAGATGGTAACGCGGGGGACTACCGTGACTATCGGCTCCGGCTGATCAAACCCGCACGGTAAGGCGCGGTGAACTGGAGCTTCGCCCCGATGTTGCCGGTCACGTCGAGCCGCGACGAGGGAAAGGCTCCGCCCGACGGGCTCGACGTGCTCGACGTGCTTCTTACTGGAGAGCGCGCACCGCGGTCCGGAGCTCGTTCAAGTGGATCGCCTTGAAGACCGACTGCCCTGCCACGAGGCTGAGATCAGAATAGGTGGGGAGAGTCCGCCCCGCCGCCTGATAGGCCTCGTTCAGCGCTGTGCGCAGCTCCATCAAGTGAACCACTTTGGCCGGGGTGACTCCGGGCGTCAGCGTCGGATCGGTCCAGGCGAAGGCCGCCAGCCCGAGCGCCGCGCGGACGCTGTCAATCGCCGCGCGAAGCTCCATGATGTGGGCCACCTTCACGCGCGTGCTCTGTGCCATGAGCGGGTCATCAGTGAACGTGGACGTCGCCGCTAGCGTGACCGTCAGGGTGCCCGCGGCCGTGTTGCCGGCCGCGTCGCGCGCCGTGACCGTCAGCACGTTCGTCCCGATCTGGAGGAGGATCCCGTTGATCGTCCACGTCGTCGTCCCGCTCGCCGTTCCGAAACCCCCCAGGTTGTTCGCCCACGTCACCTGGGTCACCCCGACGTTGTCCGAGGCCGTCCCACCGAGCGTCAGGGAGGAACCGCTCGCGGTGTAGGTCGGATTGGAGGTGGGCGAGGTGATGGTCACCGTGGGCGTCGTCGTGTCATTCAGGGTAACCGTCAAGGCGTCCGTCGCCGTGTTGCCGGCGGCGTCGCGCGCCGTGACCGTCAGCACGTTCGTCCCGACCTGGAGGAGGATCCCGCTGACGGTCCAGGTCGTCGTGCCGCTCGCCGTTCCGTTGCCGCCTCGGCTGTTCACCCACGTCACCTGGGTCACCCCGACGCTGTCCGAGGCCGTCCCACCGAGCGTCAGGGAGGAACCGCCCGCGGTGAAGGTCGGATTGGAGGTGGGCGAAGTAATGGTCACCGTGGGTGGCGTGGTGTCGGCCGTAGGCTGAAACGTCGCGGTAGCCGTCCTCGTGGCGGTGGCTGCCACCGTGCACTGCGTGCCGACGACGGTGTCGCATCCGCTCCAGCCACCAAAGGTCGAGTTCGCGCCCACAGTCGCCGACAGCACCACCGCGGTGCCGGTCGCGAATTTTGCAGAACAGGACGAGCCGCAATTGATTCCGGAGGGCGCGCTCGTCACGGTCCCTGACCCGGTTCCCGCGCGAACGACCGAGACCGCGAATGACGCGGTGATCGTGAACGCGAGCGGATTCGAGGCTCCGCCGACGGGCGCGGGATTGAACGCCGTCACCTGCGCCGTGCCCGCCGTCAAGAGATCGGTGGCCGGGATCGTCGCCTGCAACTGCGTGCTGCTGACGAGCGTCGTCGCCCGATTCGTGCCGTTCCACCGCACCACTGCGCCGGAGACAAAGTTGCTTCCATTCACTGTCAACCCGAGCCCGGCGGCGCCTGCGAGCGCGCTGTTCGGCGCGAGCGAGCTGACCGACGGCAGCGGGTTGTTCGTCGCGCCGCCGATGTCGACGGTCCACAGATCGGAGTATTGGTTCTGCATGTACCCGTAGTTCGACAGGTACGCGACCTTCGCCCCGTCCCATTGGGCGCTGACCCGCGGCATCCACTGATACGTCCCCGCCGACTCCTGCGAGCGGTGGTGCGCGAGGCGGCGCACCGCCCCGGTGAGCACGTTCACCATGAAAATTTCGTGGTGGAAGGGTTCCCACAGCCCGAGGTCGGTGCTGCCGCTCGCGGCAACCTCCAGGTCGACCACCATCCAGTCGCGCCAGACACCTCGCGAAATGCCCGAGAAGTGCTCGTCGTTGCTGTTGCTGCTGACCTGGACGAGGAGGCGCGCCGCCCCACCCTGCGTGAGATTCCACGTCATCACGCCCCAGCCGGGCAGGCCGGTGTTGACCCCGACGAAGTAGCTGTCGCCGGTCGAAGCCGACACGACGTCGCCGTGGTCGGCGCCATTCCAGTCCGGCGTGCGGTCCACCCCGCCAGAGGCCATGGTCTTCGCCGTCGTATTCACGGCGTGCCAAGTCACCGTGCCCGTAGTCATGAACACCCCGTCGGCGCTCGGGGTGATGCCGATGTAGCCCCCGCCGAAGTTGGCTCCGAAGCTGCCGCTGAGCATGCCGCCGTGGCCCGCATCGCCGGCCGTCGCCAGGCCGAGGCCCGCCGCCTGCGGCGCGTAGGCCGGATCGCCGGGCAGCCGCCCGTTGGCGTCAATGGCGTCCCAGACGCGGGCGGTGCCGTTCAGGTTCAGCACGAAAAACCGGCCCGAGTTATCGACGCAGTCGACCGAGCCTCCGAGATCCCCGATGGACGCGCCGAAGTCCTTCACGGTGACGCTCGTGCCCGTGGACAGGAGATACTTTCTCAGCGTCGTGCCGGAGGCGTAGTAGAACGCGTCGGGGAAATTGGGGTCGAAGGTCGGCTCGCCGCCCCAGGGAATGCCCGAGCGGACGACGGCGCCCGTCGTCGTGTCGATGACGGTGCGCGACCCCGACGAGTCGGGCTCGTGCACGATCCGCGTACCATTGGCGTTCCAGAACCCGTTCTTGGCGTAGAGGGTGCTGTCTCCGATGTTGGGCCACACATTCGTCACGCGCCGAATCGTCTGGCCGAAGACGGGATCCACGTACGTCGCGCCTTGCGCGGGGAAGCCCGCGGCGCCGGGTTCCCAGGTTCCAGGAGGCGAATAGGGAAACGGTCCGCTGGTCGGCGGTTTGTGAATCCCGAGGTCTGTGAGTTGGGCGACGACGCTGGCCGGGGTCAGGAACACGAGTCCGACGAACGCGAGGCCGACGACACTCTTGCTGCGCAGAGCCATGGTGATCTCCCCCACGGAAGCTCACCATTGCCCGGGAGGCGCTCTACGCCCTCCTTCGGTAGCCCGGCTATCAAGCGCTTCGCTTGACCCGTGGCTTTGCGGCCCCGTCTCACGACGGGTGTGCCTTTATCGGGAGGTGTCTTCCTGCGACTGGTTGGGTGCAGGGAGGGTGCCAAGCAGGGGTGCGTCGGTCCGGGGTGCCTCAAATTCTGGAAATCGTGAGGACTCGAGAGATTTCCCCATGCTCGAGGGGGAGCCGGCCCGTGATAGGGAATGTCATTTCTGACGCTGGAGCTGGCCCATTCTGGCATCCGGCTTCAGGAATCGTAGACTTCTCTACAACTTGCGTCCCTCTGCGTTGATCTCTTCGCCTTCCTAATCCGTCCGCTCCTCGAATGGGTCACGATGACTGCCAAAGAGCGAGTCGCGGCGTTCTTGATCACGCAACAACCGCGAAGCTTCTGCGACGAATGCCTGGCGGGTGCGCTCACCGTTGACCCCTCCACGGCGTACCGGGCGGCGGTGAAGGCGGGGCGAACGGGCGAGTTCATCAGGGAGTACGGCGTTTGCACGAACTGTGGCCAGAGCCGGCTGGTCACGCGCAGGGAGCGCTGATCGAGTCGAAACTTGGGCCGGTGGGATTACCCTCCCACCCGACGCGTCTCTGATGTCTTTGGGTGGTGGATCGCGGCCGCCGACCGTCTGGGCTCGAAGTCGAATCCTGTCACTGGCCCATCCCCATCGCTCCCCAAACCGCGGCGGGTCGCCCGCAGTCGGTCCTTCAGCAAATCCACCCCGGAGACGGACTGCGCGAAGTGGAACACGTCCTCGGCGTCGCCGTTGATCCGATTGAGCTCGAGGATCGGTGTGTCCGGCGTGTTCCCGCCTGCGATCATCGTGACGGCGGCCCGGTAGCCCGCCCTGGCGACCTCGGCGACGCTCTCCGCGGTGTAATCCTGCTTTCGACCATTCGGGTAGGCGAAATGCCGCACGGTGAGGCCGAGGTTCTGCTCGATGTGCTCCTTGCATCCGGCGATCTCGTCTCTGAGGCGGTTGCGATCGAGCCGGGAGAAAATGTCGTGGGTCCGGGTATGGGCGCCGATCTCAAACCCTTCCGCCGCGAGCGCGCGTAGCTGCGCCCAGGTCATCGACCGGTACTGATCCGGCGGGGAGGCAGGAAGCTCGACCCGACACGCTTCGGCGACTTCGCCGAGCAGCTCATCTCGCTCGGCCACCGGCATCCCCTTCGCGTACTCGCGCCAGAACTCCTCGGCCCGCCGGCGGTCCAACTCGGTGCGGATCTCGATCAACCGGAAGGAGCCGCGGTGTCGGATCACGACCTGACCCACCGGCGCCTGCTCGAAGACGAAGCGGAAGCGGTCGGGCCAGAGCCACATTCGGCCATCGATGAAGTCGCTGACCACGAAGACCGAGGCCGGGACTCCGTAATGTCGCAACACCGGGGCGGCCAGCGAGAAGACCTCGTGGTAGCCGTCGTCGATCGTGACCACCGCCGTGTTCGGTCGCGCCTCTCCGCGCTGGAATGCCCCCGTCATCTCGTCGAGCGACACCACGCGGTAGTGCCGAGTCAGAAACTCCAAGCACTCGGCGAACGTCGCGATCGACATCCCGCGAGAATCACCCGTGCGATCGCTCGAGAAGCGATGAAAGGTGAGGATCACGGTTTGCCGACGCCGGGCGAGCTGCACGAGTCGAAAGAACCCCGCGTGAAACGCCGCCTGCAGCGCGACGTGTTTTAGCTCTGGCATAGACCGACCCTGCGACCGGGACGCCGATGCGGATCTACGGACGTCAGTCACGCGAGGGGACTGCAGTCGAGTGGATCGCACATGATTTTCTCGAGCCTCACGCGGAAAGGCTAGCGGGAGGGCTTGCGACCCGCAATTCGGGGAACCTTGTAATCGCCCGAGGTGAAATCCCTCTGATCCTGGAGCTTCCGGAAACTCTGTGTCCGAGTCTCCTTCGCCTGGCAGAGGAACTGCCCTGTGTTAGCGCCCCCCGCCGGGGTGGGCCCACCTGGAAGGGGTAGGTACTAACCCTATCTCTTTTCAGGGGATTCCACCTGTCCCATGCAGACATTCACCCTATTTCCCTCTCCCGGTCCTCACGTAGGGTGTGTGCATGACGTACGTGCATACAAACATGGCCGATTGGGTTCTCGAGCCGTGAAGGAGTCCATGACCGGAGGCCGCGCGAGGCTGTGGCTGCTGATCGTTGCGACGGTACTGCTCTGGTCAGCGGTTCCCACCCCCGTGCCAGCCGCAGATTATCGCACCGGAGATAGTCCTTCGTCCGTCGCCGTGGGCGACTTCAATGGTGATGGGCGCGACGACCTGGCGGTGGCGAACCTCTATTCCGACAACGTCTCGGTGTTGCTGAACAACGGCGATGGGACGTTCCGGGCGGCAGGGGACTACGCGGTTGGCGGTTGTCGTGGGCCGGACCAGCATAGTTATCCTGCGTCGGTGGCCGTGGCCGACATCACTGGGGACGGGCTGCTGGACCTGGTCGTGGCCAACACTGGGTGCGGCACGGTCTCGGTGTTGCGGGGCACCGGCGATGGGAAGTTTCAGTTGGTCGGGGAGTTCCCCGCGGGCATCAGACCTGCCTTCGTCGTCGTAGCCGACCTCAATCGCGATGGCAAGAAAGATCTGGCAGTGGCCAACGACTTTTTCTCCCCGGGGTCCCAATTCGGAAACGTCTCGGTGCTTCTAGGCAACGGGGATGGGACCTTCCAGGAGCCGCGGAGCTTCACGACGGGCAGCTCGTCGTTGTCCCTGGCCGTGGACGACTTCAACCACGATGGGGTGCCGGACCTGGCGGTGACCAACTTTGGTTCCTACACCCCTGATTCCAACACGGTCTCGGTGCTGTTGGGCACCGGCGATGCGACGTTGTTCCGGGCGGGGGTCACCGTCGTGGTTGGCCCACACCCTCGGTCCGTGGCGGTGGACGACTTCAATGGGGACGGGCACAAAGACCTGGTGGTGGCCAACTTCAATTCCGCGAACGTTAACGGTGGCAGTGAAAACATCGCGGTGCTGCTGGGCAAGGGAAATGGAACATTTGATTCATTCGTGCGGCACTTCCCCTCGGGTGTCGGCTCCTTGAGCTGGGTTCATTCGATGTCCGTGAAGGTGTACGACTTCAACGGCGACGGGATCCGCGACCTGGCGGTGGCCAACGGGGACAATAGCGTCTCGGTGTTGCGGGGCAATGTGGATGGAACCTTTCAGGTGGTCGGCACCTTCGCGGCTCATTTTCATCCTTCGTCGGTGGCCGTGGGTGACTTCAACGGCGATGGGGTGCCGGACCTGGCGGTGACCAACGGTGACT
>Ga0134062_10000758_pt1 | contig 10552 bp, 7 predicted proteins | sample 15_taG_19_FD_94468 | JGI IMG/M metagenome (GOLD analysis project Ga0134062, IMG submission 94468) | Grasslands soil microbial communities from the Angelo Coastal Reserve, California, USA - 15_D_Rain_20cm_2_09082015 | ecosystem: Environmental > Terrestrial > Soil > Grasslands ... | reverse complement strand
TTCAGCAGCAATCTGACATAGTGAGTTTTGAAGTGCCGGGAATCGCGGACTATGAAGTCATTTCCCTCGTCGCAAATAGATGAAAAACAATTTGACGGAGGAAGGATGGGCGGGGATTTGGGGGATTCTCCTCCCATGGTTTCGCGAATGAGTAAGCTTTTATAGGTAGAGTAAGGTGCCACTCTGGTTTGACACGTAAGTTCGACTTTTCATTTCCAATGGAACTGCTCCTACAGAGAGTGTTGTGGATCGTTTCGAATGTTCCTTATTTCCTGGGCGCGATTCTACTTGCCCTCGTTTTGATAGTGGTGTGGTGGAACAAACGTCACCTGCGCCGGACTGCGCACCCTAGAGAAGCCGCAGCGTAACACTTAAACTCTGGGATGCGGTCAAAAGTCAGCAATCCGTTTCAAGAACCAGCGGCTTAGGCGAAATCAGTGAAAGAGACGCGTCGCAGATGTGATCCTCAGCACTTCCAATTCGACCAACGCAATGGTGGACAGTATTCAGGAACTGAGCCTTTTGAGGAACTGAAAAGAATTCTTAGTGCCCCCTAAATGCCTCTAAGAAGTGTGCGCTGCGAACAATCCCCCGCTTGGCTGTACAGTGGATTTAGTTTCCTCGACGCGCTCACCCTGGATGGCTTCAATTTCAGCGGGGGTCAGCAGCGCGCATGCATCTGCAGGCCCTTTCGTGACGCCCGTGGCATTCTTGACGTTCTGCGGCGCGGCTTCTCCGAGCACGCTGGCAAAGACAAGTCCGATGCAAGGCAAGATCGTCAGTGTTTGACGCATAGATATTCTCGATGCGGTGGCGAAGCCGCCTCCCCTACCTAATTGTTGGTCTTGCAGCCCGGATCGCCTTGAATGCCCGACGCGGGGTCTCCAAAGCACAGCTTGCCGTGCCCCTCGATGACTCCACTCTGAGTGCCGAACTGCGTTCCGTCGAACGCCTTAAATAGCCCGCGGCCTCCCACTTGGCGGGCAATCGTCGCCAGTGCGTCCTGAGCGCTAGCAGGGCCCGTGGAGGCATTCTGCGTCGGGTCGGTGACGCAACTTCTCGTGCAGCCGTCGGCGTAACCCACAAGTACCCGCCCGAACTTGTCCACGGTGATATCGTTGAAATCGAGAAGATTACGGCACGGGTTGCTGCCTCCCTGGTTCCAGACGCAGCCTCGCTGCACTGGGTCCGTGGGAGTAGCGTCAACGGTCGTCCAAGTGAGGCCGGAGTTGTAAGTGAAGGCCGCATAGAGGTGCCAGACCCCCTGGAAGTCGGCCGACTGCGTATCACCCGAGGTCTGTGTGCCGAGGAAGGCAAAGGCCGCGCGCTCATCGTCGCCGGCGATCACTTCGGCGAACTCCGCGTTCTGGACTCCGAAAGGAGTCCCCGCATCCTTGGACTTCGACCAGTGCAAGCCGCGGTCGCCGGAAACCGCAATCTTGGCGTGGCCGTCGGAGTTCACATACCCGAGGTATATGGTGTTGTTCGCTCCTTCTGCGACCGACGGGTCCGTGCCGGGACTGATGCTCTTGCCGTCCGGCACAGTGCGAACCACCCAGCTCAAACCACTGTCCGTAGAAACGGCCACGCCCGGCCGACTAACGCTGTTGGCGTCGAAGCAGTTTTCGTTGGGAACGTAGACGGTGCCGTCAGGCGAAACACGCACGTGGCCGTGCAAACCGCCGCAAGTGCCCGGCGCAATGGGAACATCTGCGCCGTTGACATGGGCGAAGGTATAAATGGGAACGCCGGGCCCGAAGGTCGTCCCGCCGTCATCGCTGCGCGAGCAGAACGCTGTCACAATGTCCTGCGAACAGTAATAAATCCCATGCGGGTACCCCGTTGGCGTCAGCGGCGCTGGAAAGGCGTAAGGACCTCCGCCCACTGTCTGATGGTCGACGCCCGCAGGCTGGCCGGACCCCTGCGTTGGAAGCCAGGTGTTGCCATCGTCGTCGCTGAAGGAAAGCTCGCTGGTGACAAGGATGAGCTGAGAAGAAAACAGGCGATTTGGGCCCCCAAAGTGGCCGTCGTCAACGAACATGATCGGGTCCAAGCTCACTCGCGCGAAGAGCGAACGCTGGTCCTCCCAGAACGCCGTAGCCGGATTGACGCTGTCGTCGAAAGTCACGCGAAGAGTATGGTTTCCCGCCTCGATGAACGCTTTGCCCGTGTTCCAGTCGACTCCAATGGATGGCTCCCCCGCGCCGTGCTCTCCGGCAGTTGTCGAGCCCGTCGACGGCTGTATGCAACTCGGGGGTTGTTGCGTTCCCGTGCAATCGTCGGGAGCAGGATAATTGATGAAAGTTGGGGCTCCAGGAGCTGCTGGAGGAGGCATCGGCGCCGTGGGCCTAGGTGCGATCATCAACGTAACCGCCACGTGAGCCGCGGTGGGCACCGGGGCCAGCGAGGCTACAGAGCGAATGTGCCAGAGTCCGTCAATAGGATCGGTGACCGTGAGATTCTCCTGGCCGGGTCCGGTGGAAGTGTTGTCAGGCGAGCCTGGGCCGTGGTCCGCTCCGCTGGGGCTGATGGCAAAGATGTCCAGATCCGTGGGCAGCGTGCTCGTCCACGTGTATTGAAAGGTGAGCTTGGCCGTCATCGTCTGATAGAACGTGGCCGCGGGGGCGGGGAGCACCACGGTCAAGTCGTGGTCATCGCACAGGCCGGGCGGGCAGATATCCTGTATCCCCACGTTTATCACCGTTCCGCCGCCCACCGGACCGAAGTCCCATGCCAGAGGCCCCGAACTACTACTGATCGTGCTGCTGGGAGGCGTTCCGAGTTGCGCCCACGCTCGGGGCGGGTCAGTGACGAGCAACACTGCGGCCGAAGCGAAAAGCAAGACGACGAATGAAATCCACAAACAGAAGCGAATTCCTCTCATGAGCAATCCTCCGCTCAAGTATTTGACCGCTTGACTGACTCACACCCCAAGGAAGACTCGAAAGCTGCTGGCCGGATAATTTGGTAATCGATAGGGCATGTTTCCACAATCGGGTCGCAACCTGATTCATGACTACGGGGTATGCCCTAGTACTCACCCGTTGGCTTAGTCAGTGAGGTGTGAATCCGCCAGCGGTATGGAGAGAAAGGAGTTTCCCTCGAATGCCCTCTTCCCCGTCACCATCTCGTACAGCACTGCCCCCAACAAGAAAATATCGCTTCGCCCGTCCAGTTCTTTCCCTTCAATCTGCTCGGGAGACATGTACTGAAATGTGCCCACAATGTTCCCCTGCTCGGTCACCGGAGATTGATTCTTCAACGCCGGTGGAGAACAGCCCCAACATTCTCCTTGAACGCTGGATACAGGATGGAGGCCGCAGCCTGGACCATGCCGCGTACGTCGTCGATCGTCTTTCCCCCGAGGCGGGCGATCGTCGATTTGCCGCAAGGCAAATTTCACACTATGCCTTTTCCCTCGATTATGTGGATGTAGCGGTTTGGGGCGACACTGGTGAATTTGTCGACACGCTTACTTGGCGCGGGCCAATGGATCTCAAGTTCGTCGAGTTGAGCTGCGGCGCCGATCCCTAGAACTTCCCGGAGGTCATGCGAGGAGAGATAGCTGCCACCATTGTTCTTCAAGCGCTGGCGCAGTTTGCCGCCCGCTTTCCAAAGGATGCGCGCGCCGATAGCATCGCGATTGCACGTCGCGCCTTCCAGCCTGAGTCCCAGCCAATTGTTTCCCTTGGCGGCGTTGTTTTTCAGGAGCACAGGAGCGCCGCCGTTAGTTGCAACGAGCACATCAAGGGCTCCGTCATTGTCATAGTCCCCCACGGCCAGACCTCGCGCAGCGAAGCTCTTCTCAAACGCCGTCCCCCCTTCTGTGCTTACATTTTTCAGCTTGCCGTCCGGGCCCTGATGAAAGAGCAGGAGGGGCTCCTTGTACCGAACCTGGCGCGAGTAACGCCCGATCATGTCGTCTGGATGGCCGTTGGCCAGGATCAGATCGACCGCGCCGTCGTTGTCATAGTCGAAATACTTGAGTCCCCAGCCACTCAGAAGCCTGGTCGCTTGCGCAACGCCGTGCGAGTGTGCGATATCGTTGAAGGTCTCGTTTTTATTGTTGTGGTAAAGCGAAAACATTTCCTGATCGACGTTAGCCACAAAGAGATCCTGCCATCCGTCGTTGTCCAAATCGCCGGCGTCGACGCCCATACCGGAGCGAGGCTGGCCATTGTCGCTAAATGCTACCTCGGCCTGTAGCGCGATTTCTTCCCAGCGGGTTTTTCCGGAGGCATCCGGACCGCGATTGACGAATAAAAAATTTTGCACAGTGTCGTTAGCGACGAACAGATCCATGCGTCCATCGTTGTTGATGTCGGTCGCCACCACTCCAAGCCCCTTGCCTATCGCTCGCGCTATATCCGTGCCCTTGCTTACTTCAGAGAACGTGCCATCGCCATTGTTGTGGTAGAGAAAGCTTGAGGTCCCGCGAAAGACTCTAGGAATGCAATAATAGTGGTTTCCGATCTGGTTATCGCCGCAGGCAAGCTTCTGCTTCGCGCCATAGTCAACAAAACTGCAGACAAATAGGTCAAGAAGGCCATCATTGTCGAAGTCGAACCATACCGCGCTGGTGGTCCAACCGGGGGCAGCAAGGCCAGCTTTCTCGGTGACGTCGGTGAATGTACCGTTACGATTGTTCTTGTAAAGAATGCAGCGTCCGTAGGATGTGACGAAAATATCCGGCCACCCGTCGTTGTCGTAGTCGCCGACGGCAACACCCATTCCGAAGGTTCCGCCCGCCACGCCCGCTTTCTCGGTCACATCGGTGAATGTGCCATCGCGATTGTTCTTGTAAAGCGCATTGCGGAGCGGCTTGGCCGGCGTCCAGAAATCGCATGGCCCGCTGTTCACCAGGTAAATATCCATCCATCCGTCGTTGTCGAAGTCGAGGAAGGCACAACCGGGCCCCAGAGTCTCAGGAAGGTAGCGATTGTCCGACATGGCATTTTCGTGGACCCACGCGATGCCACACGATGAGGACGCAATTTCGAAAAACAACGACTCTCCGGATGCTTGTGGAACCAGAGCAGGCATTGGCAGAACCTTCGCAGCACCAAGAGCCATACCTATTCGCAGAAACCCGCGTCGGGAGAAATTCATTCAGAGGATCCTATTGCAAAATAAACGTGGTCACTTCCTCAGCCGTCTCAGCGGCCTGTGTGGCGTTGAAACGTATCGTATATTCACCGGGTTCGAGCGACGCGACCGGTACAGTGGCCACGTACTGAATCCGGCCGTCTTTGTCTGGCTGCCCAAGCTCTGGTGAGCCGCTTCCCAATACCTGGCCGTTCCTGCTGAACTCCATGGATAAGTGGGGAGGCTGAGAAGAGTTCTTGTCAGGATAGACCACCACATAAAATGACACACTGGAATTGCTTGCCTTGCTGATGGTCGGATTGAGCGTCGGCGAAACCACGCGGCTCCCAATCAGGAGCGGGTCAGATTGGTCCGTAGAAGCGTCTTTGTCCTTCAAATTGCGGACAACACTGACGCTGCTAACGGACAGGGCTGTAGAGGGCGGTGGCATCATCAGACTGTTTTTTCGAGTGCTAATTCGGTTTCCTTCGCCGTCGAGCACCGCGGTTTCGAGCGTGTAGTGTCCCGCTGGCAAATCGAAGTGTTCCGTGTAAATAAAGTGTCCTGCCGTAAGGGCATCTCGCTCTGCGCTTGGCACGTGGAAGGGGATGTCGTTCCCAAACTTCTTAACGACTTCCCCATTTCCTTTTTTCACCAATGCGACATAGGACAGCCGACCTTCCAACTGATCACCACCCTTCTTCTGAAACGTCAAATTGGCAAGTGGCACATCCAGAACCAGATCGCACACGGATTGGTTCTGCGCACCGCGGAAGTGTAAGGCCATAGACTGATATCCAAATGTCTTTGGCAGCTCCGCTGAACTCAAAGCGGTCAGAAGAGGGACCTCGAAGGCGCGCAGCACGCTGCCCTGACCGGCGAGCCCGGGAGGCAGAGCGATGTATCCAGATCGCGATTGCACGCGCAAATCGCCCGAATTCATTTTTATGGCGATTTTGCGGAACGAGCCGTCGTAGCTTTTAATCTCCGGCACATACCCGATCTCGTAATAGGTCTGGATATCTTCTGCGAGTTTATGAAGCGGCGTCCCTACGTCATTCGTGTTGGCGATCAGCATTCCTCCAGTAGATTCTGCGAGATTCGCCAATGTGTTTTGCGTGTTCGCACGCGTACTCTCAATGCTGGTGTCAAAGAGCTTAGCTTCGTCGGGTCTGACGGCTTGGCTACCGTCATTAGCCATTTGGTCTTGAGAAGCTCGCGCTGCTCTGTTCAGCGTGTTCATGGCGCCCGAATTGGCGCTACCCGTTGTCAATCCACGTGCGTCGACAGCGTAGAAACTGACGTTCGAACGGTTGGCCACGCTGATAACGCTCTTGAATGGCTCTTCCATTCCCTGGGGTATTACGAAACCACCCTCTCTAAAATAGAGTATGGTTTTCCGTCCCGGCAGGCGGTACTGCTCCTTCACGGCGTCGAGCAAGGCGTATATGTTCACCCGGCCGGCTTCTTTCAGCCCGCTGCTTTGCTGACTCTCAAGCATTTGCAGAACCATTTGAGCCATGGCTATGTTGGCCATCTCCGCGGCGTCCGGCGCTCGTCCCTGCGCCTGCGCGACAATGGTGGCATTCTGGTTGTCGATTTGCCCTTGGATGGACTGCGCTCCGTTTGTGTCCGGACCGACCATTTGCTCTAGTTGTTTTTGAACCATTGCAGTGTCCGAGGAGAAATCGGTATTCTCACTTCGAGTGGCGCGGTCTATAGCTTTACGCAATAGAACTGGATCATTGGTGAATGACTGAAGAACTTCGAGCTTGCGATCGATGGTCATGACAGCCATATAAACGTTTTGCGGGAGTTCGCCCTTCAGGAGGCCCACAGCCGCATCATGGGCGAGCCGCCGGGCGTCGTTGTTCCAGCATTGAAAGATCATCGTCACCAGTCGAACCTGGCGGAGCGGATCGAGCGGCATCCGTGAGCCGCCTGCGGCCACAGCTTCACCGCCTTGGACGAGTCGAAATGCAATAATTTTCTTCAGCTCACCGTTGTCAAATACCTGGAAATCCTCAGGTTTGAGGTTGTTAACGGGATGCCCCTTCTTATCGCGGACCACAACATCCAGCAGGACTTCTTCGCTGGTTGTACGTACAGCGGGGCCTTGCGGCGGTGCAGTTGAGTTTTGCTGCCCGTAGCAAGCGGGTGAAAAAGACAATGCGATCGCTGCGATACAAAAGCACATGACTCGGGAGGAATTGTTCATTGTTCGTTTCCTTTTCCTAAGAACCCTATGCTGAATCTCCGCCCTCGGAGATCTCCATCTCTGTACCAGGAGTATGAAATTCAAACTCCGCTAGGCACACCAGCCAGGCCACAGCCCGAATTTCAAGTGACACTCGCGCGCTAATCTGGATACTGTTCATTTGGCTTCACGATTCGAATTCGATGATCCGAAAACTTGTGGTGCGCGCCGGGCAGCTCGAGTTTTGGCATATGGCAAGTCACGCATTTTTCTGCGGACACCTTGCAAGCCCTCGCGCCTGGTTTCCCGCCGCCATGACAGGACTGGCATTTCGCGTCGTAATCGGCTGGTTTGCTGCTCACTTCGTGGTGCGGATCATGGCAGGCGAGGCAGCTAATTCGCGGATCATCGGCGTCGTAGCACCTGCTCCCAGTCAACCGGTAAGGCTGGAAGCGAATGTTCGCAATGCTCAGGTTACCCTGCAGCGCAATTTCTTCCCACGTCCGGTGGCACTGTCCGCAGAAGTTAGACACTTGTTCTGCGGATAGTCCGCGTAATTTGGACAAATCCTTTTGCGCCTCTAGTTCGAAACTGTCAAGCAGCCTCGCCGCCAGGTGGGTTTCGGCAGACTCATGACAGCGCTCGCACCGCACACCGGGAGTCATTTTGTCCAACGTGAGTTGCCTTCCAAAAGTCGCGTTCGTCGCGTGGCACCCGAAGCAGCGCAGTTTATCGTCGCGGCCCATGAGGCGCCCGGCAGCTTCGTTAATGTCCGATGGGTTAGACCCCTCCGAACCTAGAGTTGGAGCGAGACCATTCAGCTCGCTGAAATAGCTGACGCGGCTCTCATAGAATTCACCGTCTTTCTCTAGGACGTAAGTCTGGCCAATTGCAGAACTGGCTCCCATCGCCCACCGGATGGGCATGGTCATCGTCTTGATTCCATCGGAAACCGAATAACTGCTCTGTACTCCCTTGCGCTCAATCTTGTAGGAGTATCTGCCAACCTTCGTGGTCAGAACGGGATGATCTATAAGAATCTTGCACTCTCCAACCGTTTCGAGCGCATGCGCCATCGAAGTGGCCGGCTGAGACTTCGCCTGTGCGTGACACGGGGCGCACGCAGACACACCGCGCGAATCGGTTTGCGCCACGGCGGCTGCAGGAATAACTAAACACAGAAGTTGCCGGCGCCATCTCATCACGGTTTGGAAACAGCGACTTCGCTCTGGCCTCTCAGCCGCAAAAACTCCTCCCGTTCTTTCGTGGCATCCGTCTTGCGGCCCGCCTTGGCGTAAGCGGTGCCCAAGGCAAAATGAACCTGGGGTTGCCAGGGGGCCAACCGCACGGCCGTCTCCAGCTCATGCGTCCCCCGCGGTACATCCAAGTCTCCTTCCGCCAGTACTTGCCCCAGGATGGCGTGAGCCGCAAAGTAGTTGGGGCTTGCCTCGACAGCTCTCTCGGCGTAGGGCAGTGCCCTTTGGTATTCACCGCGTTTCAAGTACTCCGCCGCAATACTTACCAGCGCTTGCGGGTGCTCGGGCGAAATCGCCAGTTCAGCGTTCCATTCTTCCAATGCTTTGTCGGAGTCGTTCGCCAGCACCATCGTGCCAGAAATGTAGTGGATTTGTGGCGCGGTCGGATATTTGCGTAGCAACTCCAATCGATCCCGCTCCGCTCCCGCTGCGCGTCTAGCGGCGGAGTCGCACATCGCATGTCCGACATCCAAAACCATCTCACGCTCAAGCGGCGGGAGTTCGTTGGGCAGCAGCGGCTTACGAAGCGCGGCCAGCCCCATCGCTTCGGCGAATTGCTGGGAATCCTTGCCCTGCCTCGCAAAATCACCAATGATTTTTACGGCGGATTCGAATCGCCCCGAGCGTATCAGCAAAAGAGCAAAATGGTATTTGGAAACATCATAAAAACCTTGCTCGCTCGGAATCTTAAGCTGATCGGCCTTCTCCAGATGGGCCAACGCGCTATCAAAATCTTTAATCTCGAATTCACATAAGCCCAGCATCGCCCATCCCAAGGCCATTTCGGGCTTCAGGCCCGTCAGATGGCGGAAGGCAGCTCGCCCATCGGGGTATTGATCCGCCTCGTAGTAAAGCATTCCCAGATACCACCAGCCCTCCGCAAATCCTGGCCTCATGCGAACCACTTGCTTGTATAGCCGCATGGCTTCGTCGGTTTGATCAGCCGCCCGGGCAGCATCCGCCTTCTTAACCAGCGCGTCGAAGCTGGAAGCATTCGTCGTCCCCGCTGCCCTCCCTGGGGAAGCGCTCTTCGTTTGCGCCACGGCATCGCAAGCCGCAAAAAGGGCAAGGAAGGTAAGGCCCAACGTCAGCCGCTTCATTGCGTGTTCTTTACCCCTTTTTCGTTCGCCTGTTTCTCGGCGTTCAGTTTCTCCACGATGGCACGTTCCCGGTCGCCGTCGGCTTTCCTCTTTTCGCGATAGTAGGCCGTCGCCAGGGACACGTGCGCTTCCGTAAAATTCGGCGCTTCCGCAACTAGCGACTCGAGGTGACTGCGCGCTGCTTCCACCTGACCCACGGACAGTTCAATAGAGGCAATCTGGTACCGAACTCCCGGATCACCAGGGCGTATCTCCAAGGCATGGCGGATATACTTTAGCGCCTCGTCGTATTTTTCGTCCTTGCGAAGCAGGAGTCCCATTCTCAAATTCGCATCGAAGTTATTGGGGTCGTCTCGCAGGGCGTGTTCGAAAGCCTCTTGCGCGCCAGCCTGATCCCCCGTCGAGAGCAACGCCGTGCCGTAGTAAGCGTACACCTCTGGAACATTGCGATTCAGCTCTACCGCCTTTTGCAGATCCACGAGCGCTCCGGAGTAGTCATTTACCATTAGCTTGGTTGTTCCTAGCAATAGCCGTGCCTCTGCCGAATCGCCGTTCTTCAGGATTCTGTCGATCAAAACCTGCCCTTTGTCCGATTGTCCGTCCCGAACCAGCGCAGTGCCAAGCATGTACACGATCGCCAAATCGTCCCCGTTCGTTTGGAGCTCTGGAGTCAATAGCTCGATCACTTTCTTGTTTTCCCCTAGCCGCAGATAGCAGTCCGCCTCAAGCATCTCAGGTCGAAGGTTGCCCGGCATCTCTTCGCGCACTTTCTTGAGCTCTGCAACGGCAAGAGAAAGCTTGGCTGTCTTGTAATAGGCCAGAGCCAGGTTCAGCCGGACCTGCGGGATTGATTTCAGTTGTAGCGCGCGCTTATACTCGCCGATAGCCTCTTCGTAACGCCCTGCGCCTGCTAA
>Ga0134062_10000754_pt1 | contig 10574 bp, 5 predicted proteins | sample 15_taG_19_FD_94468 | JGI IMG/M metagenome (GOLD analysis project Ga0134062, IMG submission 94468) | Grasslands soil microbial communities from the Angelo Coastal Reserve, California, USA - 15_D_Rain_20cm_2_09082015 | ecosystem: Environmental > Terrestrial > Soil > Grasslands ... | reverse complement strand
TACACCGGTCAGGACGATCTGCTCATCGGGACGCCGATCTCGGGCCGGACCCACAGCGAAACCGAGCGCTTGATCGGCTGCTTCCTCAATACCGTGGTGCTGCGCGCCCGGTTCACCGAAGATGTGAGCTTCCGCGCGCTGTTGCGGCAGGTTCGCGCACGGGCGCTCGGCGCGTTCGCGCATCCCGACCTGCCGTTGAATTATCTCGTGGCTGAATTGGCGCCACAGCGCGACGCGAGCCGCACACCCCTGTTCCAGGTCATGTTCGTCCTGCATGACTCTGCGGGCGTCTCGCAGGTTTCGAAGGTGACCGGCAACCGGCAGCTCGAGACCGGCACGTCCAAGTTCGACCTGACCCTCCTGATCTCCGAATCCGAGCGTGGCCTCGACGGCATGATCGAGTACAGCACGGATCTGTTCGACGCCGAGACGATGCGGGCGCTGTGCAGACGCTATGCGAGGCTGTTGGAAGCCATCGCGAGCGAGCCGGACCAGCCCCTTGTCCGGCTGCCGCTCCTTACCGCGGAGGAGCGCCGGCAGCTGCTGGTGGACTGGAACGACACCACGGTGGTATGGACCGCTCCGGGCCGGTGTGTGCATGAGCTGATCGAGCAGCAAGCTGGGCGCACACCCGATCAGGTGGCGGTGGTGGCGGAGGGCCAGTCGCTGACCTATTGGGAGTTGGACCGGCGCGCCACCCAGCTGGCACATCATCTCCGCGAGCGTGGGGTGGGCGCGGACGTGTGTGTCGGGCTGCTGGTGGAGCGCTCCCTGGACATGGTCGTGGGGTTGCTCGGAATCCTCAAAGCGGGCGGGGCGTACGTACCGCTCGATCCCGCGTTCCCGGCGGAGCGCCTTGGCGACATGGTGGCAGACAGCGGGATCCGGGTGCTCGTGACCCACCGCGCGCTCGACCGGTCATTGCCGGTGCGGCCCGACCAGGTGGTGCGGCTGGATGCCGACAGCGCCGCGATCGCGCGCCAGCAGCTCGATCAGCCACCCGGCGCGAGCCCCGAGCATCTCGCCTACGTGCTCTACACCTCCGGCTCGACTGGGAAGCCCAAGGGCGTGGAGATCCCGCACGCGGCGGTCGTCAACTTCCTGCTCGCGATGCAGCGCGCGCCTGGCTGTACGGCGGCCGACACCCTGCTTGCGGTGACCACCCTGTCCTTCGACATCGCGGGGCTGGAGCTGTACCTGCCGTTGATCAGCGGGGGCCGCGTCGTGATCGCGAGCCGCGAGGAGGCGGTCGATCCCCAGCGGTTGTTGGCGCGGATGGACGAGTCCGGCTGCACGGTGATGCAGGCGACGCCGGCGACGTGGCGCGGCCTCGTCGCGGCGGGGTGGAGCGGCTCGCCCCGGCTGAAGCTGCTGTGTGGCGGCGAGGCGCTGCCGCCCGAGCTGGCGCAGGCGCTGCTGCCGCGCTGCGCGGAGCTGTGGAACATGTACGGTCCGACGGAGACGACCATCTGGTCGACCATCGAGCGGATCGCGACGGTCGCTAGTGGAGTGGGGATCGGGCAGCCGATCGCGAATACACAGGTCTACGTGCTCGACGCTCACCGCCAGCTCGTCCCGCCGGGGCTGGTTGGCGAGCTGTACATCGGGGGCGACGGGGTCGCGCGCGGCTACCGGCGCCGCCCGGAGCTGACGTCGGAGCGGTTCGTGCCGAGCCCCTTCGTTCCCGACGCCCGGCTGTATCGCACGGGCGACCTGGCGCGGTGGTTGCCGGATGGGCGGCTCGTGTGCCTGGGGCGGACCGATCAGCAGGTGAAAGTCCGCGGCTTCCGCATCGAGCCGGCGGAGATCGAAGCCGCGATCGCGCGGCATCCGGCGGTGCGCGAGGTCGCGGTCACGGCGCGGGTGTACGCGCCCGAGGACACGCGGCTGGTAGCCTATGTGGTGGCGCCGGAGGCACCGGCGGACCTGGAGGGCGCGGTGCGGACGCTGCTGCGTGCGACGCTGCCCGAGTACATGGTGCCCGCGGCGTTCGTGACGCTCGAAACCATGCCGCGCACGGCGAACGGCAAGCTGGACCGCAAGGCGCTGCCGGCACCGGACACAGCGGCGTACGCTGCCCGTGGCTACGAGCCGCCGGCGGGCGAAATCGAAGCCACCTTGGCGCACATCTGGGCCGACGTGCTCAAAGTCGAACGCGTCGGTCGCCACGACCACTTCTTCGAACTGGGCGGACATTCGCTGCTGGCGGCGAGTGCGATTCACCGGATGCGTTCGGCGGGGCTGGCGGCCGACCTGCGCACACTCTTTGCCACGCCCACCCTGGCGGAGCTGGCCGCCGCGGTCCGCGCGGACGCGGGCATCGTGAACGTCCCGCCGAACCGCATCCCGCCTGCGTGCGACACCATCACCCCCGAGATGCTGCCGTTGGTGCAGCTGACGCCTGACGACATTGCACGCATCGTCGGTGCCGTGCCCGGCGGCGCCGCCAACATCCAGGACATCTATCCGCTGACACCGCTGCAGGAAGGCATTCTGTTTCACCACCTGATGGCGAGCGAAGGCGATCCCTACTTGCTCGAGCGCCTGTTGAGCTTCGACAGCCGGGCGCAGCTGGAGGCATATCTGCAGGCCCTGCGGGCGGTGATCGATCGGCACGACATCCTGCGCACGGCCGTGCAGTGGGAAGGGCTGCCCGAGCCGGTGCAAGTGGTGTGGCGTCATGCGTCACTGGGCGTCGAAGAAGTCACCCTCGACTCTATTGGCGATGTCGCCCAACAGCTGCATGCACGCTTCGGCCGGCGGCACTACCGGCTCGATGTCCGTCAGGCGCCGCTAATGCATGTGCGCATCGCCCACGATGCGCTCAACCGGCGCTGGGTGGCGATGCACCTGTTCCACCACCTGGCGCTCGACCACACCACATTGGAAGTCGTGGAACAGGAAATCCACGCACATCTGCTCGGTGAAGCTGGGCATTTGCCCGCGCCGCTGGCGTTTCGCAACTTCGTGGCCCGGGCACGGCTCGGCGTGAGCCGCGAAGAGCACGAGGCCTTCTTCCACCAGCTGCTGGGCGATGTCGACGAAGCCACGACGCCCTTTGGATTGATGGATGTGCACGGTGACGGCTCCGGTATCGGCGAGGCCCGGCGCACCGTCGATGCGTCAGTCGCCAAACGCTTGCGTGAGCGCGCACGCACGCTCGGTGTGAGCGCCGCCAGCCTGTACCACCTGGCCTTCGCGCAAGTACTGGCGCGCGTGTCGGGGCGGGACGATGTCGTGTTCGGCACGGTGCTGTTGGGACGCCTGCAAGGCGGTGAAGGGGCTGAGCGCATGCTAGGGCCGTTCATCAACACCCTGCCGGTCCGCATCCGGGTCGGGGACGAGAGCGCGCAAGAGAGCGTTCGGCATGTCCACACGCAGCTCACGCAGCTGCTGCGGCATGAGCACGCCCCGCTGGCCCTGGCCCAGCGCGGCAGTGCGGTGGCGGCGCCGGCACCGCTGTTTACCGCAGTCCTGAACTACCGTCACAGCCCCGAGGTCCAAGCGCCCGCCGAGCGGCAGGCGCCTTCCGGGATCGAGTATCTGAGTGGCGAAGACCGCACCAACTATCCATTCACCCTTTCTGTGAGCGATCTGGGCGAAGGATTCGTACTGATCGCCCAGGTGCAATCGCCGATTGATCCGCAGCGTATTTGCGCGTTCATGCACACCGCGCTGGAGCGGCTGGTAACTGCGCTGGAGAGTGCATCGGGCACTCCGTTGTCTAGCCTCGATGTACTGCCGGAAGCCGAACGCCGGCAGCTGCTGCCGGAGGGGAATCAGACCCCAGCCTCCTATCGGAGCGACAAGTGCCTCCATGAACTCCTGGAAGCGCAGGTGGCCAAGCATCCCGAGGCCATTGCCGTCTTGGATGGAGAGCAGGCGGTGACCTATGGCGAATTGAACGCGCGGGCTAACCGGCTTGCCCACCGGCTGCGGGAGCTGGGCGTGACCCCCGATCAGCTGGTCGGCCTGCGCGTCGAGCGCAGCGTCGAAATGGTGGTCGGGATCATCGGCATCCTGAAGGCCGGCGGCGCCTACCTGCCGCTCGACCCCGCGTATCCGAAAGACCGGGTCGCCTTCATGCTTGAGGACTCGGGCGTGGCCATCCTCGTGACGCAAACGAGTCTGGCGGCCGATGTCGATGGCCTTGCCGTGAAGCGCGTGCTGTTGGACGAGCCGCTCACGGGCCCCGACATGAATCCGGCGCCGGTGGCGACGGCCGATAGCCTTGCATATGTCATCTACACTTCGGGCTCGACGGGGAGGCCGAAGGGTGCGTTGATCACGCACTACAACGTCACTCGCCTGTTCGAGGCCACTGACGCGTGGTACCACTTCGACCGTGACGATGTCTGGACGTTATTTCACTCCTACGCCTTTGACTTCTCGGTGTGGGAGTTGTGGGGCGCGCTGCTATACGGCGGCCGCGTGGTCATCGTCCCGTACTGGGTCAGTCGCTCCCCCGAGGCGTTTCGCGAGCTGCTGGTGCGCGAGGGCGTCACGGTTCTCAATCAGACACCCTCGGCGTTCCGCCAGTTGATGCAGGCGGAACTGTCCCAGCCGAAAGCCGATCTGGCCCTGCGCTACGTGATCTTCGGCGGCGAAGCGCTCGAGCTTCAGAACCTGCGCCCATGGTTCGAGCGGTACGGCGACATGCGGCCGCTGCTCGTGAACATGTACGGCATCACGGAGACCACGGTCCACGTCACTTACCGTCCGATCCGCTGGGCCGATCTCGAGTCCGGACAGGGGAGCGTCATTGGCGTCCCGATCCCCGATTTGCGGGTCTACATCCTTGATCCCCACGGCCGGCCCGCACCCATCGGGGTACCCGGGGAGATGTATGTGGGCGGGGCAGGTGTCGCGCGGGGGTATCTCAACCGCCCCGAGCTGACCGCGCAGCGCTTCATTGCCGATTCCTTCGCCCCGGCGAACGGGGCGCGCCTCTACCGCACCGGTGATCTGGCCCGCCGCCTGGACAACGGCGATATCGAGTACCTGGGCCGCATCGATCATCAGGTGAAGATTCGGGGCTTTCGCGTCGAGCTGGGGGAGATCGAGGTCGGCATCGCCAGGCACCCGGCGATCCGCGAGGTCGTGGTCATCGCGCGCGACGCGGCCGCAGGGGACAAACGGCTCGTCGCCTACTTCGTCGCCGAGAATCCTCCCGTCGACTTGGTCGACCAGCTGCGGGCCATGCTCCGCGCCGTCGTGCCCGAGTACATGGTCCCTGCCCACTTGGTCCGCCTCGACGCATTGCCGCTGACCGAGAACGGCAAACTCGACCGCAAGGCGCTGCCGGAACCGAGCGTGGGCGACGGCGGACCGCGTGCGGACGCCGTGGCACCTCGCACGGCCACGGAGGAGATGGTGCTGGGCGTGTTCCGCAGGGTGCTTGAGCGGACAGATTTCGGCGTGTTTGACAGCTTCTTCGATCTCGGAGGCAATTCGCTCGTGGCGGCCCGACTCATGTCCGAGCTTCGGACCGCGTCTGGCCTTGACCTCCCGCTGCGCAATCTGTTCGAGCGGCCGTCCGTTGCCTCACTGGCCGAAGCGGTCGACGCGGTGTGGTGGTCAGCACGGCGACCGACGCCGACCGGTCTCTCCGGTGTTCGAGAGGAGATCGAGCTGTGACGCTGTCTGCGTTCCTCGCTGACCTGCGCAAGCGCGATGTCCGGATGTGGGCCGATGGCGATCGCCTGCGGTGCAAGGCGCCGGCGGGCATGTTGACGCCGGAGCTGCGCCAGGCACTCCAGGAGCGCAAGCGCGAAATTCTCGAGTTGCTACGCTCGGGCGTGGCGCTCGCCGAACAGCAGCGCGCCATCGTGCCGCTGCAGCCGTGTGGAGCGCGCGAACCCGTTTTTGCGGTGGCCGGACACAACGGCGACGTGTTCTGCTACCGTGCGCTGGTGGAGCACCTTGGCGACGATCAGCCGTTCTTCGGGCTGCAGCCTCCGGGTCTCGATGGCCAGAGCGAGCTGCTCACGCGGGTCGAGGATCTGGCCGGGTACTTCGCAGGCCAGGTCCGCGCGTTCAGGCCCAACGGCCCTTACGTCATTGTTGGCTTTTGCGCCGGCGGCGGCATTGCATTCGAGCTGGCGCGACAACTTCTGCAGGGCGGTGCGGCCATCAGCTTCGTCGGTCTGTTTGGGAGCCCGTATCCGACCTGGTACCGGTTCCTGCCGCAGCTGCGTCGACGGGTCGCCCAGCAGGTAGAACGCATTAGCCGGCATGCTCGTGCACTCGTGTCGCTCTCATCGGGCGAGCGCCGCGTGTACGTGGCCGAGAAGCTGCGCCTGCGCAAGGCACACCGCGATCGCGTGCACGCTGCCGCAGCGGATCCGGTGCTGGTGCTGCGCGCCAAGGTTGAGCGCGCCACGATAGCGGCGGCGCGCAGTTACACGCCGGGCCATTTCGCGGGGCGTGTCGGCCTGTTCCTGCCGTCCCGAGAGTGGGTGCGCTTCGGCCACGCGGCGCTGGGCTGGCGCTCGGTAGCACATCGTACCGAGGAGTATGTCGGACCTGACGGCTGCGATGGCGACAACATGCTCCGCGAGTACGCACCTCGCTTTGCCGAGCTATTCCGGTGCTGTCGTGACGCACAAGACGTCGCGCCTGCGACAACATGCTCCCGCTTCGTGCACGGGTAGCCATGGCCCTTAGCGCCGGTCGATCGCCACCCGGAGGGGGTGATCCCCGGGTGATCAATCGGTCCGTCTTGTAAGTCGGACGCCGACCCGGTACTATCACATGTGCAGAACGTGCAGTTTCCCTGAGGTTGGGCCGGGGAGTCCTGTGAGTGTGGGTGCAGTGCAGGGCGAGGGGTCGTCTCCTCCGGGAGAACGGTGGGCTCGCTTAGTGGTCGATGTCCCGGGACCGCTCAGCCTTGGCATGTGGTACCGCGTTCTTAGCGCCGGTCCAGAGGAAGCGGTCGTCGTGGTGCATCACCACCCAGCGATCGTCCCGCGTCGCAGTCTCGAAATCGTAAGCACCCGCCCAAGCCGGTAAGGGAATCCCTCGCTGTCCCATCGTCGTGTGAGGCATCGCTGCCTCACTCGTTGGTCCTGCCACCACAGTGCTTCGGCACGTCGCATGAACCACGAGTTGGGCCGGACGGCATCTCCAATTCCAGCAAGGCAATGACCTCACCCACTCGGCACGCCGAACTGGCCCCGGGGATGCAGGTCCTCGCGACGTGAGCCCGACTGACTTGCACGCCCAACGAGAGTACGACATGAGCACCGAGCCAATGCAGAGGGACCAGCCACGGCGAGGCGTTTTGGATCGGCGGCGAGACCTCGGTCGCCGCATGACCCGCGACCGGCGACGGGTCGTGATCGCCGTTCACGTCGAGCGCCGTTACGGCACGGATCGCCGATCTGGCGGCCAGCGTCGCGCGAGATCGGAACGTCGCACGCCACCTCAGGGTGTTAGGCTCCTCTAGACCTCGCGCCACCCTCAAGTGTGTAGGTGTGTAGAGCCGTAGTAGGGCTCTACACACCTACTGTTGACACACTAGCAAACCAGACCGCCCGGACCTGCTCCACGGTGAACTGATTCGGGCTCCACGTTCCGCGCTCCTCGTCCTGCCGCACGGACTCATGTCCCCGGAGCCTTTGCGTGGCCGCCTCTCGCGCTTGTTTGCCGTAACGAGCGGCAAACAAAGGAAGGTGCGGACGGCGGCGTAAGTTGGTAAGTTGTTGCAGTACCACATGGTGGCTGTAGCTCAATCGGTTAGAGCGCTGGACTGTGGCTCCAGAGGTTGCGGGTTCGATTCCCGTCAGCCACCCTAACGGCTAGACGCCGAGGTCTTTGAGCCAAGACAACCGCATAATCCGCGTCCAGCATCTCGTTCGCACCTTCGGCACCGTGACGGCGGTGAATGACGTCACCTTCGACGTGCGCAGGGGCGAGACGTTCGCGTTCCTCGGGCCCAACGGCGCCGGGAAGACGACGACCATCAAGATGCTGACGACCGTGCTCCGCCCGACGAGCGGCACGCTCGAGCTCGACGGTCTGGATCCCGTCAAGGATTCGACCGAAGTTCGCAAGCGATTCGGCGTCGTCTTTCAGGATCCCAGTCTCGACAGCGAGCTGACCGCCTGGGAGAACCTCGACATTCACGGTGTGTTGTACCACGTGCCGCGCCGAGTCCGCCGGGAGCGCGGGGAGACGCTGCTCAAGCTGTTCGAGCTGTGGGATCGCCGGAACGACCTCGTGAAGACGTTCTCGGGCGGGATGAGACGGCGCCTCGAGATCGCGCGCGGGTTCCTGCACACCCCCAGGGTCTTGTTCCTCGACGAGCCGACGCTGGGACTCGACCCCCAGAGCCGCAATCAGATGTGGACGCACGTCAAGAATCTGAATGCGACCGAGGGTGTGACGGTCTTCCTCACCACGCACTACATGGACGAAGCCGATCGGGTGGCCGACCGCATCGCGATCATCGACCATGGCAAGATCGTCGCGACCGGCTCGTCGGCCGAGCTCAAGCAGCAGACCGGTGCCGACTCGCTCGAGGCGGCATTCCTCAAGCTCACGGGCACGACCATTCGTGACGAGACCTTCAGCGCCGAGGATCGCATGCGCCAGGTCGCGCGCGTGTGGAGGAGATAGCGGCATGAGCGTGGTCTTCATCCTGTGGCTGCGGGAGCTCAAGAAGTATCTGCGCTCGCGCGCGCAGATCGTCGCCTCGCTCGGTACGCCGCTGATGTACTTGGGCGTGCTCGGGTTCGGCCTGGGACCGGTGTTCCGGCGCGCGGGCGAGGGGAGCTATCTCCAGTTCGTGGCGCCGGGGGTCATCGGGATGACCGTGCTGTTCACGGCGATGTTCTCCGGGATCGCGATGCTGTGGGACCGCCAGTTCGGCTTCCTGAAAGAGACGTTGGTCGCGCCTGTGCCGCGCGTTCAGATCATGATGGGTCGGACATTGGGCGGGGCGACGGTGGCCGTGCTCCAGGGACTCCTGATCTTCGGCGTGACTCTGGTAGCCGGGTTCCGCCCGACGAGTGTGCTCGCTGTCATCCTCGCGTTTCTCATCATCGCGCTGATCGCCCTCGTCTTCGCCGCGCTGGCCACGGCCATCGGCTCGAGTTTGAAGGACATGCAGGGCTTTCAAATGGTCATGAATTTCCTGGTGATGCCGTTGTGGTTCTTGTCCGGAGCGCTGTACCCATTGCAGGGCCTTCCTGCCGCCTTGGCGGTGCTGACGCGGATCGATCCGCTCACGTATGGGATCGATGGCGTGCGCGGCATCCTGATAGGCACGGCGCATTTTGGGGTCGCGCTGGACATAGCGGTGTTGCTGGGCGTGGGCGTCTTGTTCGTGATCGCCGGGGCGTGGCGGTTCTCGAAGATCGAGGTGTAGGTTGCACCGGTCTCCAAAGACGGCGGGTCCATGGGGGCCCGCCCGGAAGTGGCCGAGTGTCCGCTCGACGACGGACTGTTGCAGTGAGACCAGTCTTGCCAATCGTACGACGACCCGGTACCATCGAACGTGCAGAACGTGCAGTACACCTGACGTTGGGGCTGAGGCGTGCCGTGAGCGTGGGTGGAGGGCAGGGCGAGGGATCATCTCCTCCGGGAGAACGGTGGGCTCGCTTAGTGGTCGATGTCCCGGGGCCGCTTAGCTTCGGCATGTGGTACCGCGTTCTTAGCGCCGGTCCAGAGGAAGCGGTCGTCGTGGTGCATAACCACCCAGCGATCGTACCGCGTCGCAGTCTCGAAATCGTAAACACCCGCCCAGGCCGGTAGGGAATCCCTCGCTGTCCCATCGTCGTGTGAGGCATCGCGCGACCGGCGACGGGTCGTGATCGCCGGTCACGCCGCCAGCTCCACCCCTCGGACGTTGTGCCAAGCTTCGACGCGATGCTGCGGACGCGCTCCGTCGATTCGGCGCAGCGTAGGCCGCCTGCCGACGCTTCGCCGCCCGACATGCTGCCCGGGTGCCACGGCTGGGCGGAACTCGGATCCAGGCGCGCGGTGCTCCAGGGCCGTGACGCTCTGGCTCAACCTTTGCCGATAAAAAAAACGCGTTGTTCCGTTTTCTCGCCGCGTGGCACACACTCCACAATAGAGGGTGGCATCATGAACGAGCGGATGACATGGGCTGGGGTTGTAGGGCTTCTGGCCGCCGCTCTGTTCGCTGTGGGCTGCAGTGACTCGGTCAGTCCCTTCGTCCCCGAGTTTGACACGGCCCCAACAGTCGTGGAAGTGACCGGGCTAGGACAGATCGGGACGGGGTCGCCGTCGGCTGGGAACAACGTGCAGACCTTCGACTTCGACGTGAAGGCCGATCTCACCGGAACGCTCACCTACACGGATTACACCTTCCCTGACACGCTGCTAGTCGGTCCGACATTCCCCGGCACAGGGATCACAGCGTTCCGCACCAGCTCCACCGCCTGCAGCGACCCGACCAAGGGCGCGGAGTTCGACGGCACGGGCCAGGTGTTCGGCGAGGCGGAAATGGTGAACTTCACCGTGGCCGTGTGCGATAACGGGCCGGCCGGGAGCGGCCTGGACTTCTTCAGCTTCAGCGCTCCCTCAATTAACTACAGCAAGTCGGCCAC
>Ga0134062_10000753_pt1 | contig 10581 bp, 10 predicted proteins | sample 15_taG_19_FD_94468 | JGI IMG/M metagenome (GOLD analysis project Ga0134062, IMG submission 94468) | Grasslands soil microbial communities from the Angelo Coastal Reserve, California, USA - 15_D_Rain_20cm_2_09082015 | ecosystem: Environmental > Terrestrial > Soil > Grasslands ... | reverse complement strand
TCCGCTTGCAGCCGCTCGAGCTGCTGGGCGAGCGCGCGCTGACGCGCGGCCAGGGCGCGCAGCTGCTCCAGCACCGCCCGGCCGCTTAGACCCATCATCGGGAGGAGCCCACGCGCCTGCCCGTTCAGCCCCTGCTGGTCGCGCGCCATCCGGGCGAGCAGCTCTACCGCTTCGGCAAACCCGCTTCCCGACTGCGCGCCCGCTACCTGGCCGCGGCTGCGGGCGAGGGCGAGCGCTGTGGCGTTGAGCGCGTCCACCGCCTGCTCGGCCAGCGCCGCGGCCTCGCTGGTGTTCGGCTCTCCCTGCTCGAGCTGCTCGCGCGCCGCCGCCATCTGGCGCTGCGCGAAGCCGAGCGCCCCCTCGAGCTGCGGCGACACGAGCGCGTGCTTCCCGGCCGCTTCGCGGATCTGGCGCTCCACCGCTGCTGTCCCCTCCTCGACCGAGGCCTGTCGCGACCGCGTCGTGGGACTGCCGTCGCCGCGGCGCAGTGATTCGGCCACCTGTTGCTCGCGCTCCGCCAGCGCCGCCGTCTCCGCGAGCGCCCGATCGAGGGCGTCCAGCGTTTCCTGACGCCACGCCCCTGCGAGCGAGTCGCGCCGGGCCCGCAGCGCGTCGGGCAGCTCCGCGAGCTGCTGCTCCGCTTCCTCTCCGGCTTGTTGCGCCCCTGCCGCGTCGCTCCGTCCGGCGGACTCGGTGGCGCGCTGCATCGCAGCCTGTGCCCGGTGCGCGGCCTGTTGCGGCGCCGCGAGCGTCTCGCTCCCCAGCTTCGGTCCGAGGTCCTTCCCCACCTGTTCGATGCCGTGCGCCAGCGAATCGGCGCGCTCTGCGAGCGCGCGCTCGCGCGCGGCGGCCGCGCTGTCCGGGCGGCGCGCGTCCGTCCCGTTCCACTCGGCCTGGCGCCGTTTCAGATCCTCCGCATCGGCGGCGAGCGAGGCAAGCGCCCCTTCGGTCGCCGCCCGGCGGAACAGCTCCCGGCTCCGCTCGAGCTCCGCCTTGAGCTGCTGTTGCGCTTCGGCGAGCCGCTGTAGTGCCTGCCGCGCCGCTTCGGGATCGAGCTTGGCGAGCGCCTCCTGCAGCTCGCGCAACCGTTGCTCGAGCTCTGGGGTGACGGCGCGCTGGAGCATCTCTTGCACCTCGCGCAGCCGCGCCTGGAACGCGGTGTCGTCGATCCCCGCCGCCTTCGCGGCGCGCGCGATCTCCTCGACCGCTTTGGACAGCTCCTGCACGCGCTGCTCGAGCGCCTCCTGCTCGCGCGCCACCGCCTGCGCCCGCGGTCGCCTGGAACGGCAGCGAGCCGGACTGCGCGCCCGGCGGCCGGCGCGCTCCCGTCGTTTCGTCGCGTGAGCGCTGCTGCGCGAGATCGCCGGTGCGCTCGCCCAGGTCCCGCTGCGAGTCGGCGATCGAGTCCGCTGCTTCGACCAACCCCTGCGTCGCGGTGCGCAGCGCCGCCCGCAACTCCTCGAGGCTCGGCAGCCGCAGCGCGATCTCCGCGCTCCGCCCCACGTGAGGCGCCGGCGCGTTGTCCCACGCCTCCGCCCGCAACCGCAGCGTGTCGCCGGGGAGCAGGCCGCGCCGCGCCACATCGAGCTCGCCTTGCACGATCGCGCGGTCGCCCAGGCCGGTCACGTCGAGCGACTCGCGCACCGCCTCACCCACCTTACCGGTGCGGCTCACGCGCCAGCTCGTCACCTGGAGACGCGACAGCCCGTGGTCGTCGCGCACATCGATCACCAGCGGCTGGCGCAGTGAGAGGGGCAGCGTCGTATCGCGCCCCGGCACGGGCACCGTCACCACCGGCGCTGAGTCGGGGACCACGCGCAGCGCGAGCTGCGGCGCCTCCCCCTCGAGCGGGCTGCCGTCGGCCGTCGCCACGTCGAGCCGCCAGGTGCCGGACACGGCGACCGGCAGCCGCCCCGAGAACCGCTGGCCCGTCACGGCGAGGCGCGATACTCCGCTGCCCCCCTTCCCCTGCCATGCGACCGCCGCCAGCGGCACGCTCGCCGCGCCGCTCGTCAGGATCACCGTGCCCTCGGGGACGAGGATGGTGTCGAGGCCGGCAAGGAGGGGCTCATCGGTGCGGACGAGATAGGCGGGATAGTGGGCCGTGAGCTCGAGCGCCGCGACGAAGGCGGGCACGGCGACTTTGACCCGGCGCTCGACACTCCGGCGCCCGCCGCTCGAGGCCCGCAGAAACAGGTCCGCCTCGATCGGGCCGAGCCGGCGGATCGCGCGGCCCGTGGAGTCGAGCGGCAAGCTCGCGGCGCGCCACGGCTCGCCCGGCCCGCGGGTCCAGAGCGTCGCGCGCGAGGCGGCCGGGGCCTCGACCGTGACCGTGATGCTGTCACCACGCCGCACTGTGACACGATCGACCGACAGGCGCACCGGCGCGCGTGCCTCCGCGAGTGTGCGCAGCGGGTGCCAGAACGCAGCCGCCCGACCCGCCGTCGGGGCGGACGCCATGAACAGCGCCGCGCCCGCCGCGACGGCGCCGAACCCTGCGAGCACACCCCGCCGCGTCCCGCGCGCGAGGATTCGCCGGATCGCTGGCGCGGCGCGGTCGACCGCTTGCGCGGCGCGCGCGTCGGCCAGCGCGAGCAGCTCGACACTCACGCCACCGGCCGGGGGGGGAGCGAGCACGCCGACGACGCTTCCGGCACGGCCCCCGATTTCCCGCTCTGCGAGGCGACCGAGCTCTCGCGGGGACGTGTCGCGCCGCCCCCGGCGCGCGACCCACAGCACGGCCGCGGCGACCCCGACGATCACGAGCCAGGCACCGACCACGCCCACGACGCTCGGTGCGAGGCGCACGCCGAGCGCCGCGATCGCACCGGCCAGCCCGGCGCCCGCGAGCAGCAGCGCCGCCGCGCGGGCGCGCGCGTGCGGCAGCCCCAGCCGCCCCAGGCGGGCCGCGGTGCCCCGCTTGGTCACCGGGTGGAGCTCACGGCGTACGTGAAGAGATTCACGCCCATGCGCAACGCCGCCTCGTGCAGCTCGGGGGTATCGTGGTGGACCTCGGGGTCTTCCCACCCGTCCCCCAGGTCCGTCTGATAGGAATAGTACACCACCAGGCGGTCGCCCAAAAAGATGCCGAACCCCTGCGCCGGGAGGCCGTCGTGCTCGTGGATCTTGGGGATCCCCTTCGGGAACTCATACGGCACGTGATAGACGGGGTGCGTCAACGGCACTTCAACGAGGGGATGGTCGGGGAAGACGCGCGCGACCTCGCGCCGGAACGACTTGTCCATCCCGTAGTCGTCATCCGCGTGGAGAAAGCCGCCCTGCTCGAGGTAGCGGCGCAAGATCTTTACCTCTTCATCGGAGAAGCGGACGTTGCCGTGCCCTGTCATATAGAGGTAAGGGATGTCCCACAGATCGGGGCTGGTCAGCGTCACCACCCGCTCGCGCTCGCCCACCGCTAGCCCGGTGCGCTGGCGGATGGCCGCGAGCAGGTTTACCAGCTTCGAGGGGCCCGTGTACCAGTCGCCGCCGCCGTCGTAATGGAGGCGGCCGATCGTCAATGAGGCGTCGGACGGTCGGACCGTCGGACGGTCGGACGGAACCGCGACCGCGGCGAGCAGTAACAGTCCGACGGTCCGACTGTCCGACGGTCCGACGCCCCTCATAGTTCGTTCACGAGCCGATACGCCGTGTTCCGCGTGATCCCCGTCTCCTCGGCAAGGCGGTCGGCCACATCCTTGCGCGTCATCCCCTGGGCGAGCAGGGTGCGGGCGCGCTCTTCCGGATCGCGGGGACGCTCGTCGCGGGCGGGTTTGCCGGTGCCCGCAACGAGGACGGTCACCTCGCCGCGGACGGGGGCTCCGGCATAGTAACCCGCGAGCTCGACCAGGGTCCCGGCGCGCGTCTCCTCGAACACTTTGGTCAGCTCGCGCGCTACCGCGCCGCGCCGCTCGGCGCCGCAAGCAGCCGTGAGGTCCTGCAGCAGCTCCGTTACACGCTGCGGCGACTCGAACAGCACCACGGTCCACTCGCTTTTCGCCACTGTCTCGAGCAGGCGGCGCCGCTCGCTCCCCTTCCTCGGGAGAAAGCCGAGGAAGACGTAGCGATCGGCCGAGAGGCCGGAGACCGCGAGCGCGGCCGCCACCGCCGTCGGTCCGGGGATGGTCACGACCGGTACGTCGCGCGCGCGTGCGGCGGCGACGAGCACGGCCCCGGGGTCGCTCACCGCGGGAGTCCCCGCGTCGGTCACGAGCGCGACGTCTTTCCCCGTGCCCAGGAGATGGAGGATTCGACGCAGCGCCGACTCGGGTGAGTGCGCGTGGAAGCTCACCAGCTCGGCGCGCGACCCGACATGCGCCAGCAGGATCTTCGTGTGGCGGGTGTCTTCGGCCGCGACGGCGGCCGCCTGCTTCAGGGTCGCGGCGGCGCGGGGGGAGAGGTCGTCGAGGTTGCCGAGCGGCGTCGCCACGACATACAAGGTGCCCGCCATCTCACCACGTCACCTGCCACGGCAGGCGCCCGTAGAACCCGGCCGATTGCAACACGTAGCGGTGCTCGCGGGTCGCCTCGCGTAGGATCTTAGGCGCGGTGCCGGGCATGATGACTTCCACTCCTTGGAGCAGCTGCAGCGACCAGTCCGTTAGGGCGTTCGCGAGCTCCTCGGGCTGCACCACGGCGTCCGGCGTTTCGGCACCGCGCGCGGCCGAGAGGATCGCGATCGCCTTGTGCTGCCCCACGATGCCCCCGCTCACTTTCTGCGCGCGCCGCTTCGCCTCGCCAGGGAATTCTTTCTCCACTTCGTCGACGATGCGCCAGTACAGCTCACGGTAGGTGTTGATCAGGGCGTTCGGCGCCTGCTGGGGCAGGTCGGAAGCGGGCGGGAACACGACAGCCGAGATGGCGGGTGGCGCGCCCGCCGCGCCGGGCTGAAACTGCGCCTCGAGGAACTTTCCCACCGACTGCGCGTCCGGCTTGTCGCAGTAGTAGCCGCCCACGAACCGGCCTTCGGTGAACCGCAGGTAGGAGACGCGCCCATCCGAAATCAGCTCGAGGACGCCGCTCGTCTTCTCCTGTTGCAGCGCCGGGAACACCATGCTGGGGTTGCTCGGGTCCAGGGGGCGGGCCTGCAGCGGCACGGCGCACGACTGATACATCCACGCGAGCTGCTCCATCGGGGCGGCACAATAGGTGAGCTCGCCGCGCTCCACCTCGGCCCGCATCCGCTTGAGCGCCTCCGTGATCGTTACGACCTGCCGGCCCGCCGTGTGGAGCGACGCGGCGTTGACCGCCTCACCCTTGCGGAAGAGGAGGAGCACACACTCGTCCGGGAGGTACGCCGTGATGTAGCCGTCCACGCGGCCGTCGCGGTCGCGCTTGGCAAACGCCAGTAAGTTGTCGAGGTGGATGAAGCCGAGGCGGGTGCGGTGAATCAGCCGGTTCACCTGCGGGAACGTCAGGTCCGCGAGGCGAACCGGCGAGTTCATCAGGCGAGCGGTGCTCGCGCGCATGGCCCTCCGGGGAGGCTGCTACGACAGATGCTGCTGGATCTTTTGCACAAACACGGGCTTCGGATACGCGCCTACCAGCGTGTCCACGTGCCGCCCGTCCTTGAAGAATAGAATACTCGGAATCGAGCGCACATTAAAGCGCATCGCCGTTTGTTGGTTCGCGTCCACGTCCACTTTGGCCACCTTCAGCTTGCCCTGGTACTCCCCGGCGAGCTGCTCCAGGATCGGTGCCACCATGTGGCAGGGCCCGCACCACGTCGCCCAGAAGTCGACGACCGCGAGCCCTTGGTGCTGCTCGACCTCCTGGCCGAACGTGGCGTCGGTGACCGCCACGAGATGTAGATCTGCCATGACCCTGCACTCCCTCTGACGCAATCGTTATGTTGACGGGCGAGATGACGGACTCCCGCGCCCGCGTCGCGCACGTCGGCATCGCCGTGCCGAGCATCGCCCACGCCCTGGGTTTTTACCGGGACATCCTCGGCCTGCAGCCAGGGCAACCCGAATCCGCCGATGGCGCTACGATCGTCGGCCTCACGTTGGGCGACGTTCAGGTCGAGCTGCTCGAGCCTCGCGACGCCGAGAGCCCCGTGGCGAAGTTCCTCGCTCGACGCGGACCGGGCATCCATCACATCTGCTACCGCGTGCCCGATCTCGACCGGACGCTCGAGCGCTGCCGGGCGGCCGGCTACCGTCTGGTCGACGAGCAGCCCCGCCGCGGCGCCAATGGCCGCCGCATCGCGTTCCTGCATCCCAAGGCGACGGCTGGGATTCTGCTCGAGCTGACCGAGTAAATGTAACGCCGCCCGATCGCGGATCGTTCCGCGCGGCCTATGGCTTACAGCCAGCCGCCGGATTGCCGGCGACATCGAGGTGCACGTCGAGCACGAGCCAGGTGCCGCTGCGCGCGCGGATCAGATCGATCGGCAGCACCACGTTGCACCCGTTGGACCGCTGGAGCTCGACGCGGAAGCTCCGCTGGTTGTCCTGCGCCGGGACCGGCAACGGGCCCTCGACCACGCGGTACCCGGCGTGGTTCAGGTACCGCTGGATGACCGCGAGCCGCTGATTCATTTCTTCGGCCTTCATCCAGGCGCCCGCGGGCCCGCGCTCCGTGCCCCACAGCGCGCCCATGCGCTTCAAGTCGTTCGCCTTCACGGCCGACATGAACTGGGCGAGCGTCTCGTTGAGCGACTGCGGCGCGGGCGTCAGGCTCCCGCTGCTTCCGCACGCGAGCGAGGCCAGCGCGACGAGCAGGGTCGGTCGTGGTGTCACGGAGGATCCTAGGGCTGGACGGAGTGAACCGAAGGTAAGGCGGCATGCGGCTGTACGTCAACATTGATCACGTGGCGACACTGCGCGAGGCGCGCAAGACCGACGAGCCCGATCCGGTGCGCGCGGCGGACGCGGCGGAGCGCGCCGGCGCCGACGGCATCACGGTCCATCTGCGCGAGGACCGGCGGCACATTCAGGATCGCGACGTGCGCGCGCTCGCCGCGTCGCTACGCACCGTGCTCAATCTCGAGCTGGGTGCGCACGACGAGATCGTGCGCATCGCGTGCCGCGTGAAGCCGTTTCAGGCGACGCTCGTCCCGGAGCGGCGACAGGAGATCACCACGGAAGGCGGTCTCGCCCTGCATGGCCCTGGCCGTCATGGCCCCGGCCGTCGTGGCCCCAACCGTCATGGCCCCAACCGTAAGGTTGGGGCCGCCGTGCGGCGCCTGATGGACGCCGGCATCCGCGTGAGCCTGTTCATTGACCCGGACCTCGCGACGATCGACCGTGCGGCCGAGCTGGGCGTGCCCGCGATCGAGCTGCACACCGGCCGCTACGCGCACACCTGGAGGAGGGGCGACGCGGCACTACGCGCGCTGGCGCGCGCCGCCGCGCACGCCCGGCAACGCGGCCTCGCCGTGCACGCGGGCCACGGGCTCACCTACCAGAACGTGCAGCCGGTCGCCGCCATCCCGGAGATCGAGGAGCTCAACATCGGACACAGCATCGTGAGCAACGCGGTGTTCTGGGGGCTGGAAGAGGCGGTGAGGCGGATGCGGAAGCTGGTGGATGAGGCGCCGTCAACCGTCGGCCGTCGGCACAATCCGAGCCGCGACTGCTGACGGCTGAAGGCTGATGGCTTAAGTTGTAGCGCCATGACCGGTCCCGCGCAGCCCCTCGGCATGTCCGATTTCTTCGCCCTCGAGGCGGGCGAATACCTGGAGCGGCTGGACGGCCTGCTCGCTCAGGGCGACCACGCCAGCGCCGACGAGTTGGTACGGCTGGCGCGAGCGCTGCGCGGCAGCGCGTTGATGGCGAACCAACCCGCCATTGCCCGGGCGGCTGCGGGACTCGAGTCGCTGGCGCGCGCGGTGCGGGAGAGCCGCCGCACCTGGGACCCGCCGGCGAAGCAGCTGGCCGTGCGCGCCGTGGACGACCTCAAGATCTTCGTGCGCCGCGCGGGGAGCTGGACCGAAGCGGACACGGCGAAGGCCGAGGCGCTCGGCCAAGAGCTGGACCAGCTGGCCGGCCGGCCGTCCGCGCAAATCCGCGCGGTCGAGGCCCTGGGGCTCGACGCCGGCGCCCGGGCGTTCGTCGCGCGCGAGGGCGCGGCCATCGCGAGCGCGCTGGACCGCGCTGCCCAGGCGCTGCGGGCCAACTCAACCGGCCCTGACCCGCTGCAACACGTGCTGCGCGCCCTCCAGCCGCTGCGCGGCCTGGCCGCGCTCGCCGATCTTCCCCCGCTCCCCGACCTGCTGGACGGCATCGAGCGCACGATCGCCGAGCTGTCGCGCTCGGGGCTCGAGCCCCCGGCGCACATCGCCGAGCTGTTTCAGACGGCGACGACGGCCATCGCCCGCGCGGCGCGCGAGGTGGCCGAGCGCGGCCGGCCCGACCCCGACGCCGCCGAGTTCCGGAGGTTCGCGGAGCTGCTGGTCCGCTCGATGGAGAGCGAGCCGGACGTCGTGTCGATCGGGTCGCTCTACTACAACGACTCCGGACCGCACCTCGTGTCCCGCGGCGTGCCGGCAGCGCGCCCGTCCACACTGGGGCGGCTGGAGCTGGTGAGCCACGGGGAGCACCTGCGGCAGGCTGCCGACTCGCTCGAGCGCGCCCCGAGCGCCACCCAGCGGGAGTTGCGAGCCCACACGCTGGGGAGCACGTTCCGCGCGCTGGCAAATGCAGGCGGCGGCACCCTCGCTGACCGCATTGCCGAGTTCGCCGGCGCGGCCCGCGAAGCTGTGGCGAACGGCAGCGCCGTGAGCCACGCCGCCGCGTTCGCGGCGGAGCTGCGGCGCGTGGGCGACTTGCTGGCGCGCGCCAGCGCTGCCGACGAGGATGCACTCGCCGCCGAGCTCGGCCCCCCGATCGAGCGGATCAAAAGCCTGGGCCGTCCGGGCGCGGCGCCCGTGGTGCCGATCGAGACGCTGGCGCCCGCGCCGCCACCACCTCCCGCGCGCCCGGCGACCCAACCCGCGCGGCCGGCCGCGCGCCCCGCGGCCGCCGAGACGCCGGATCTCGTCGGCTCGTGGGCGGCGTACGAACGGATGGTGCAGGCCGGCGTGGGGCCGGCATCGCTCGAGGAGCTCGTCGCCCTAAAGGGCGGCCTGCCGAAGGATTCCCTCCCGGTCGTGGATGTCCGGACCCTGTTGTACCGCGGCCAGCAGGCGCTCAAGCGGGCGCAGGAGCTGCGGGCGGCGGCGCAGCACGCGTCGAGCGATTCGCTCCGGGCCCTCGTGGACGAAGTCTGCGACCTCGTTGCCCTCGCCGTCGAGTCCAACCCCGCGCCCTAGCCCAGCTCCCGGCTCGCGCTGGGCATGGGTCGTGGGGCTCGTGGTCACGCTCGCGCTCCTCGCCTGGGCGCTGCACGGCGTCGACGCGCGCCAGCTCGTCGGGCACCTGCGGCGCGCCGATCCGCTGCTCTTGACCGGCGCGGTCGTGCTGGCGACGCTCACGTTCCCACTCCGCACGCTGCGCTGGCGGCTGATCCTCCGGGATGTCAGCGGAGGAGGCGCGGCGTTCCCGCTGCTCCCGTTGTGGCATGCGACGGCGATCGGCTTCATGGCGAACAATCTGCTGCCCGTGCGCGCCGGCGAGTTCGCCCGCGCCTACGTGGCGCAGCAGCAGCTGCCGGTGCGGTTCAGCACGGCACTCGCGTCGGTCGGCGTGGAGCGCGTGTTCGACGGGCTCCTGCTCGTCGGCCTGATGACGCTCGCCATCGCCTCGCCCGCCTTCCCGGGTCACGCCCGGATCGGCACTACCTCGGTCTCCGGGCTCGCGACCGGCGCCGCCGTGTTCTTCGGCGCCGTGCTCGTGGTCGCCGTACTCGTCGTGCACCGCCCGGCGCCGTGGCTCGCTCTGCTGCGCCGCGTCACGCACGCGCTGCTCCCCGCACGCTTCGCCGGGCGACTCACGCAAGTCGCCGAGGGGTTGGTCGCGGGGCTCGAGGTCCTGAAGAGCCCGACCAGGTTCGTCGGCGTCGTCGCGTGGTCGCTCCTGCAATGGCTCGTGAACGCGGCGGCGTTCGCGCTGTGCTTCCGCGCCTTCGGTCTCCCGGTCCCGCCCGAGGGTGCGTTCCTGCTGCAGGGCATCATCGGGTTCGGCGTCGCGCTCCCCGCCTCACCCGGATTCGTCGGCGTGTTCGAGGCGGCGACGCGCGTGACGCTCGCGATCTACGGCATCGACGCCACCCGCGCCGTGAGCTATGCAGTGGCGTATCACGTGAGCACGTTCGTGCCGATCACCCTGCTCGGGTTGTACTCGCTGTCGCGCTTGCAGCTCCATCTGGCCGAGCTGCGGACCGCGGGCGACGCGCCGGCCCAGACCGGTGGATCAGTGGATCACGTGAAGCACACACCTCGCTAGGGGAGAGCCAGTGGACCGGGTGCGCATCGCGGCGCACGCGAAGCTCAACCTCCTGCTACGCATCCTCGCGCGCGAAGCGCCTGCAGGGGGTGCGGCAAGGGGCTATCACCAGATTGAGACCGCGTTCGCGCTGCTCGAACTGGCGGACGAGCTCGTGGTCACCCGTACGACGTCCGGCATCACGCTCACGGTGCACGGCCCGGATCTCGGCCCTCCCGAGGCCAACCTCGCGGTGCGCGCGGCGCGCGCGGCGCTG
>Ga0134062_10000751_pt1 | contig 10590 bp, 7 predicted proteins | sample 15_taG_19_FD_94468 | JGI IMG/M metagenome (GOLD analysis project Ga0134062, IMG submission 94468) | Grasslands soil microbial communities from the Angelo Coastal Reserve, California, USA - 15_D_Rain_20cm_2_09082015 | ecosystem: Environmental > Terrestrial > Soil > Grasslands ... | reverse complement strand
GACGTGATCGGCAAGTACCACCCCCACGGCGAGAGCGCGGTGTACGACACCATCGTGCGCATGGCGCAGCCGTTCTCGCTCCGCTACCTGCTGGTCGACGGCCAGGGCAATTTCGGCTCGGTCGACGGCGATCCGCCGGCGGCCATGCGCTACACCGAAGTGCGCATGTCGCGCATCGCGCACGAGCTGCTGGCCGACATCGCCAAGGAAACCGTCGAATTCACGCCCAACTACGACGAGACCGAGCTCGAGCCCTCGGTGCTGCCGACGCGCATCCCGAACCTGCTGGTGAACGGTCAGACCGGCATTGCGGTCGGCATGGCGACCAACATTCCGCCGCACAATCTCACCGAGACCGTCGATGCGTGCCTGGCGCTGCTCGAGGATCCGTCGCTGCCGCTCGCCTCGCTCATGCAGCACATGCCGGGGCCGGACTTCCCGACCGGCGGCATCATCAACGGCGCGCAGGAGATCGCCACCGCCTATCGCACCGGGCGGGGGCGCCTGTCGGTGCGCGCGCGGGTCAGCATCGAGGACATCGGCCGGGGCGATCGCCAGGCGATCGTGGTGACCGAGCTCCCCTACCAGGTGAACAAAGCGCGCCTCATCGAGCGCATCGCGGAGCTGGTGCGCGAGAAGCAGATCGACGGCATCGCCGGCGACGGGCTGCGCGACGAATCCGACAAGGACGGCATGCGCATCGTGATCGAGCTGCGCCGCGGCGAGGTCACCGAGATCGTCCTCAACAACCTGTATGCCCAGACGCCTTTGGAGACGGTGTTCGGCATCAACATGGTGGCGCTCCAGGACGGCCAGCCGAAGCTGATGTCGCTGAAGGAGATGCTGGAGGCGTTCATCCGCCACCGGCGTGAGGTCGTCACACGGCGGACGATCTTCGACCTCGCCAAGGCGCGCGAGCGGGCGCACATCCTCGAGGGCCTCGCGGTCGCGCTCGCCAACATCGATGCAGTGATCGCGCTCATCAAGGCCGCCGCCTCGCCCGCCGAGGCGCGCGCGGGGCTCCTCGCGCGCTCCTGGCCGCCGGGCATCGTGAGCGAGCTGCTCGAGCGCGCCGGCGCCATCTCCACGCGCCCGCGGGAGCTGCCGGCCGAGGCCGGACTCGCCGGCGGGGCCTACCGGCTGTCCGACGGGCAGGCGCAGGCGATCCTCGACATGCGGCTGCACCGGCTCACCGGGCTCGAGCAGGACAAGATCGTCGCCGAGTACCGCGAACTCCTCGCGCAGCTCCGGGACCTCAGCGACATCCTGGCGCGCCCCGAGCGGCTCACCCAGGTGGTGCGCGAGGAGCTGCTCGAGATCCGCACGAACTACGGCGATGCGCGCCGCACGGAGATCAATCGCGATCACCTCGACCTCACCACCGAAGACCTGATCGAGCCTCAGGACGTGGTGGTGACGCTGTCGCACGCCGGTTACGCCAAGAGCCAGCCGCTCACCGAGTATCAGACCCAGCGCCGGGGCGGTCGCGGCAAGAGCGCCACCGCCGTCAAGGACGAGGACTTCGTCGAGAAGCTGTTCGTCGCCCACACCCACGATACCGTGCTGTGCTTCTCCAACCGCGGCAAGGTGTATTGGCTCAAGGTCTACGAGCTGCCGCAGGCGGGCCGCGGCGCGCGCGGCAAGCCGATGGTGAATCTGCTGCCGCTGGAGGAGGGCGAGAAGATCAACGCGCTGCTGCCGATCAAGCAGTACGACGAGCAGCACTTCGTGTTCATGGCCACCCGCGCCGGCACGGTGAAGAAGACGCCGCTCAGCGCCTTCTCGCGCCCGCGCTCCACCGGCATCATCGCGGTCGACCTGCACGACAACGATCAGCTGGTCGGGGTGGCGCTCACCGACGGCGAGCGCGAGATCATACTGGTGTCGAGCGGCGGCAAGGCCATCCGCTTCCACGAGAGCGAAGTGCGCGACATGGGGCGCGAAGCGGCCGGGGTGCGCGGCATACGCTTAGGCGCCGGCCAGCAGCTGATCTCGCTGATCGTGGTCGGCGAGGGGCACGTGCTCACCGGCTCCGCCGCCGGCTACGGCAAACGCTCCCCGCTCGCGGAGTTTCCCGTGCACGGCCGCGGCGGCCAGGGCGTGATCGCGTTGCAGACTTCCGACCGCAACGGCGACACGGTGGCGGCGCTGCAGGTGATGCCGGAGCAGGAGATCATGCTGATCAGCTCCACCGGCGCGCTGGTGCGCACCGCGGTGGACGAGATCTCCGTGCAGGGTCGCAACACCCAGGGAGTGCGGCTCATCCGGCTCGGCGAAGGCGAGCGGCTCGCCGGGATCGGGCGCGTCGAGAGCCTGGATACGGGCGAAGAGGAGGCCGCGGCCGAGCGCGAGTTGCAGGCCGGCGCCGGCGAGCCGGCCGCAGACACATAGGCCATGCGCGTCTTCAACTTCGCAGCGGGGCCGGCCGCGCTGCCCCTGGAAGTCCTCGAACAGGTCCGCGGGGAACTCACCGACTGGCAGGGCTCGGGCGCCTCGGTGATGGAGGTGAGCCATCGCAGCAAGCCCTTCCTCGCGGTGGCGCGCGAAGCCGAGAGGCTGCTGCGCGAGCTGCTCGCGGTTCCCGAGAGCTACCAGGTGCTGTTCGTGCAGGGTGGCGCAACGGGTCAGTTCGCCGCCGTGCCGCTGAACCTCGCGCGCGCCGACTCCGCCGTCGATTACCTGAATACCGGCCATTGGTCGAAGAAGGCGATCGGCGAGGCGCGCCGCCTCGCCGGGAAGGTGAGCATCGTCGCCGACGAGGCCGCCTCCGGCTACACGACCGTGCCTGCCGCCGAGACGCTGCGCCTCACGCCGGGCGCCGCCTACGTGCACTACACGCCCAACGAGACGATCGGTGGAGTGGAGTTTCCGTACGTGCCCGACACCGCCGGCGTGCCGCTGGTGGCCGACATGTCATCGACGATCCTTTCGCGTCCTCTCGAGGTGTCGAAGTTCGGCCTGATCTACGCGGGGGCGCAGAAGAACATCGGGCCGGCCGGTCTCACCGTCGTCATCGTGCGCGAGGAGCTGACGGGCAAGTCGCGGCCCGGGACGCCCGCGGTGTGGGACTACAAAGGCATCGCGGAGGAAGGGTCGATGCTCAACACCCCGCCCACCTTCGCGTGGTACTGCGCGGGCCTCGTGTTCCGGTGGCTCAAGGCGCAGGGGGGACTCGGTGCGGTCGCCGCGCGCAACCGCGCCAAGGCGGAGCTGCTCTATCAGGCGATCGACGGCTCCGGCTTCTACTCGAACCCGGTCGCGCAGGAGTGCCGCTCGTGGATGAACGTGCCCTTCACGCTCGCCACGCCTGCGCTCGATGAGACCTTCGTCGCCGAGGCCCGCCGCGCCGGGCTGGCAAACCTCGAGGGCCACCGCTCCGTCGGCGGCATGCGCGCGAGCCTCTACAACGCGATGCCGCTCGAGGGGGTGCAGGCCCTGGTGGCTTTCATGAAGGAATTCGAGCGCCGCCACGGCTGAAGGCAAATGGCTTACCGCATCCTGACGCTCAACGAGATCAGCAGCCGGGGGCTCGCGCGGCTGCCGCGCGAGCGCTACGAGGTCGGCGCGCAGGTGACGAACCCCGACGCGATCCTGGTGCGCTCGGCCGACCTGCACGGCGTCGCGATCCCGCCGGGCGTGCGCGCCATCGGCCGCGCCGGCGCGGGCGTGAACAACATCCCCATCGACCAGATGAGCCGGCGCGGCATTCCGGTCTTCAACACCCCGGGCGCCAACGCCAACGCGGTGAAGGAGCTGGTGCTGGCGGGGCTGCTGCTGGCGGCGCGCAACATCGGACCCGCGTGGCTGTTCGTGCGTGCCCTCGAGGGGGACGATGCGGCCATCGAGGCCGCGGTCGAGCAGGGCAAGAAGAGCTTCCTCGGCTTCGAGCTCCCCGGTCGCACGCTCGGGGTGGTGGGGCTCGGGGCGGTTGGCGTCGAGGTGGCGAATTCGGCGCTGGCGCTCGGCATGAAGGTGCTCGGCTACGATCCGCAGCTCACCGTGCAGCGCGCCTGGCAGCTGTCGTCGAGCGTCGAACAGGCAATCTCCCTCGAAGACCTGTTCACGCGCTCCGACGCGATCACGGTGCACGTGCCCCTCAATGAGAGCACCGAGGCACTGGTGAACGGCGCGCGGCTCGCGCTCGCGAGGTCCGGCGCGACGCTGCTCAACTTCGCGCGCGCCGCCATCGTCGACAGCGCCGCGGTGCTCGCGGCTCTGGACGCCGGGCGGCTGCATGCCTACGTGTGCGATTTCCCGAGCCGTCTGCTCAAGGAGCATCCCCGGGTGATGACCCTGCCGCATCTCGGCGCCTCGACCGGGGAGGCGGAGGAGAACTGCGCCGTCATGGTCGCCGAGCAGCTGCGCGACTTTCTCGAGAACGGCAACATAAGAAACAGCGTCAACTATCCGGAGGCGGTGCTGCCGAGGGTACCGAACACCACGCGACTCAGCGTCGCCAACCGCAACGTGCCCAACATGGTAGGCCAGATCTCCACCTGTCTCGCCGCGCATGGGATCAATATCGCCGACCTGCTGAACAAGTCGCGCGGCGAGTACGCCTACACGCTCATCGATGCCGACGGCGGCGTCGGCGAGGAGCTCCTCGAGAGGATCAGCGCCATCGACGGGGTGCTGTCGGCGCGCATCGCCTGAGCGCACGGCAAAGGGGGAGCGCCTGTCCATGGCCCGAAAGAACCCGAAGCCCCCGCGCGCGGCGCGCATCGCGCCGGGAGCGGCGCCGGCGCCAGGGCCGCTCGATCTCGAGGAGGCGCGCGGCCGCATCGACGCGGTCGACGAGAAGATTCAGGCGCTGATCAACGAGCGGGCGCGCCTCGCGCAGCAGGTCGGGATCTCGAAGACGAGCGGCGCGCGGACGGTGGATTTCTATCGCCCGGAGCGCGAAGCGCAGGTGCTGCGGCAGGCCCAGGCGCGCAACACCGGGCCGTTGCGCGATGCGGAGATCCTGCGCCTGTTCCGTGAGATCATGTCGGCGTGTCTTGCGCAGCAGGAGCCGCTCAAGGTGGCGTTCCTCGGTCCCGAAGGCACCTTCACTCAGACCGCGGTGCTCAATCACTTCGGCCACTCGGTACGGGCGCTCCCTCTCGCCTCGATCGATGAGGTATTTCACGAGGTGGAATCGGGGAGCGCCGACTTCGGCGTCGTGCCGATCGAGAACTCCACCGAGGGCACGGTCAACCACACGCTCGATCGCTTCCTCACTTCCCCGCTCAAGATCTGCGGCGAGGTGGAGTTGCGCGTGCGTCATCACCTCATGGGCGCCATGAGCGAGATCGCGCGCATCGAGCGCGTCTGCTCGCACCCCCAGTCTCTCGGCCAGTGCCGGCAGTGGCTGGACGAGCACCTGCCGGGCGTCGAGCAGGTGCCGGTATCCAGCAACGCCGAGGGGGCGCGGCGCGCCCGCGACGAGAAGGGGAGCGCCGCGATCGCGGGCGAGACCGCGGCCGAGATCTATGGCCTGAAGATCCTGGTCGCGGAGATCGAGGACCGCGCCGACAACACGACGCGCTTCCTGGTGCTCGGGCGCAGGCTCTTCGCCCCGAGCGGCGAGGATCGCACGACGCTCCTCGTCTCGGTGGCGCACACCGACGCGCCCGGGGCGCTCTAGCGGCTGCTCGAGCCGCTCGCGCGCCACCGGGTGTCGCTCACCCGCATCGAGTCGCGGCCCTCCAGGCGGCGCAAGTGGGACTACGTGTTCTTCATGGACCTCGAGGGGCATGCCGACGAACCGCGCGTGTCCAAGGCGCTGGCGGCGCTCAGGAAGCGCGCCTCGCTCTTCCGGGTGCTCGGCTCCTATCCGCGGGCGGTGCAATGAGCCCACCGGGCGCCGAGCGCTATCGAGTGCGCGCCGGCGGGAGCATCAAGGGCTCGCTCACCGTGCCCGGCGACAAGTCGATCTCCCACCGCGCCCTCATGCTCGGCGCACTTGCCGACGGGGACACGCACATCAGCGGGTTTCTCGCGGGCGAGGACTGCCTGTCCACCGCGCGGGCGCTCGAGCAGCTCGGGGTTGCGATCGAGCGGCCCGCGGAAACCGAGGTCGTGGTGCACGGCGTGGGCGCACACGGCCTCGCGCCGTCGCCGGCGCCGCTCGACATGGGCAACGCCGGCACGGCGATGCGCCTGATGATGGGAGTGCTGGCGCCGCAGAGATTCGACTCGACGCTCATCGGCGACGAGTCGCTGATGCGCCGGCCGATGGAGCGGGTCGCCGTGCCGCTGCAGATGATGGGCGCGCGCATCCACACGCGCGGGGGCCGCCCGCCGGTCGAGATCCGCGGCACGCCGCATCTGCGCGCCATTCATTACAGCCTCCCGGTGGCGAGCGCGCAGGTGAAGTCCGCGGTACTGCTCGCGGGGCTCGCCGCCACCGGACGCACCGAGCTCACGGAGCCCGCGCCCGCGCGCGACCACACCGAGCGCATGCTCGGCGCCTTCGGCGTACGGCTACAGCGCGACGGGCGAAGGATTGCGATGGACGGGGGGCAGCCGCTCACCGGCACGCGCATCGCGGTGCCCGCGGATTTCTCCTCGGCGGCGTTCTTCCTGGTCGCCGGCTGCCTGGCGGCCGATCCCGCCCTCACCCTCATCAACGTCGGCGTGAACCCGACGCGCACCGGTCTCATCGAGCTGCTGCGCCGCATGGGAGCCGACATCCGCGTGCAGCCGCGCACCGCAGCCGGGGAGGGCGACGCCGAGCCGGTCGCGGATATCGAGGTGCGCCGCAGCGCGCTCCACGGCATCACCGTGCCCGAGACGCTGATTCCCAACTCGATCGACGAGTTCCCGGTGTTCTTCATCGCCGCCGCGTGCGCCAGCGGCGAGACGCTGGTGCGCGGCGCGCTCGAGCTGCGCGTCAAGGAGAGCGATCGGCTGGCCGCCATGGCGGCGGGGCTCGAGCGTCTCGGGGTCGAGCACCAGCTGCTCCCCGACGGCCTGTGGATCCGCGGCGCCGGAGAGCTCGGCGGCGGCACCATCGACAGCTCAGGCGATCACCGCATCGCGATGGCGTTCGCGGTCGCCTCGCTCAAAGCGCGCGCGCCGATCGAGATCCTCGAGGTGGCGAACGTGGCGACCTCTTTCCCGGGGTTCGTGGACACGGCGCGCGCCGCGGGCTTGCGGATCGAGGCGCTCTGACGGACGCTGCCTCAGGATGTCCCGCACGCGATCCCCTATCGTGACCATCGACGGCCCGAGTGGCTCGGGCAAGGGCACCATCAGCCGCGCCGTCGCGCGCCGCACCGGCTGGCACCTGCTCGACAGCGGCGCGCTGTACCGCCTCGTGGCGCTGGCCGGCGCCACCGCGGGTCTCGAAAGCGTCGACGAGCGCGGTCATGGCGAGATCGCCGCGTCCATGGACGCCCGTTTCGGCTCCACCCCCGACGGGAGCGAGCGCGTGTGGCTCGACGGGCGCGACGTCACCGAGGCGATTCGCTCGGAAGGCGCCGGGCAGGGGGCCTCACGGGTTGCGGCATGGCCGGCGGTCCGCGCGGCCCTCCTCGGGCGCCAGCGGGCCTTTGCCAGATCCCCGGGGCTGGTCGCGGACGGGCGCGATATGGGCACCGTGGTCTTCCCCGGGGCCGACCTGAAGATCTTCCTGACCGCCACCCCCGAAGAAAGGGCCCTGCGCCGGCATAAGCAGTTGAAAGACAAGGGATCGGATGTTAGCCTTCCCGCCCTTTCGCGCGAGATAGCCGAGCGGGACCTCAGGGATCAGACCCGCCCGGTCGCCCCGTTGAGGCCGGCGTCCGACGCCTGCGTGATCGACTCGACCGGCATCGAGATCGAGGCGATCGTCGGGCGGGTGCTGGAACTCATGACCGCCCGGCGCCTGTGGCCGTGACAGCCGCTCGTTCGCGTAGGCACGGAAGGTGATTCGAGGTCGGCACTCGCCGGATAAGCGGGTGCCCGGTGTTTCTTTCCTGGGCCTCAGGACGAGTGCTCCAGTGCAGGCACGCCGGTGGCGTGCAAAGTGAAGATATGACAGAAAGTTTCGCGCAGCTTTTCGAGCAAAGTCTCGCCAATCAACGCATCCGCCCGGGAATGATCCTCACGGGGCTCGTGGTGGATGTCACCCCCGACGTCGTCATCGTCAACGTAGGCCTCAAGTCCGAGGCCGTCATCCCCCTCGAGCAGTTCAAGAACGAGCGCGGCGAGGTCGAGGTCAAGCCCGGCGACCAGGTGGAGGTCGCACTCGATTCGGTCGAGGACGGCACCGGCGAGACCCGCCTGTCGCGCGAGAAGGCAAAGCGCGCCCGCACCTGGACACGCCTCGAGGAGGCGTTCAACAAATCCGAGATCGTGACCGGTGTCATCACCGGGCGCGTCAAGGGGGGCTTCACCGTCGAGATCGAGAACGTGCGCGCCTTCCTTCCAGGGTCGCTCGTCGACGTGCGCCCGGTGCGCGATACCTCGTATCTCGAAGGCAAGCCGCTCGAGTTCAAGGTCATCAAGCTCGATCAGAAGCGCAATAACGTCGTGGTGTCGCGCCGCGCGGTGGTCGAGCAGGAGTTCTCCGCCGAGCGCAGCGCGCTCATGGACAACCTGCAGGAAGGCGCGGTGGTGCGCGGCACGGTCAAGAACCTCACCGATTACGGCGCCTTCGTCGATCTCGGCGGGATCGATGGGCTGCTGCACATCACCGACATGGCCTGGAAGCGCGTCAAGCACCCCTCCGAGGTCGTGAAGGTGGGCGACGAGGTCGAGGTGCGCATCCTCAAGTTCGACCGCGAGCGCTCGCGGGTGAGCCTGGGACTCAAGCAGCTCGGCGCCGATCCGTGGCAGAACATCGCGCGGCGCTACCCGCCGAATACCCGCGTGTTCGGCAAGGTCACCAACATCGCCGACTACGGCGCCTTCGTCGAGATCGAGGACGGGGTCGAGGGACTGGTGCACGTCTCGGAGATGGACTGGACCAACAAGAACGTCAACCCCGCGAAAGTGGTGCACACCGGGCAGGAAGTCGAGGTGATGGTGCTCGACGTGGACGAGGAGCGCCGCCGCATATCGCTCGGCCTCAAGCAGTGCCAGGCGAACCCGTGGAAGGAGTTCGCTGAGAATTACAACCGCGGCGATAAGGTGGCGGGCCAGATCAAGTCGATCACCGACTTCGGCATCTTCATCGGGCTCCCCGGCAACATCGACGGCCTCGTGCACCTGTCGTACATCTCCTGGGATCAGCCCGGCGAGGAGGCGGTCCGCAACTACCAGAAGGGCCAGCAGATCGAGGCCATGGTGCTGTCGATCGACCCGGAGCGCGAGCGCATATCGCTCGGCGTCAAGCAGCTCGCGAAGGATCCGTTCTCGAGCTACATCGCCGACAACCCCAAGGGCACGATCGTCAAGGGTGTGGTGAAGGACGTCGACGCCCGCGGCGCGGTCATCGATCTCGGCAACGGTGTCGAAGGACAGCTGCGCGCTTCCGAGCTCGGCCGCGATCGAGTCGAGGACGCGCGCACGGTCCTCAAGGTCGGCGACGAGGTGGAGGCGAAGTTCACCGGCGTCGACAAGAAATCACGCACCATCTCGTTGTCGATCAAGGCCAAGGAAGCGCACGAGGAGGCCGAAGCTGTCCAGAGCTACCGCTCGGAGCAGGCGCCTTCGGGCGGCACCAGCCTCGGGGATCTCCTGAAAGAGCAGATCGGTTCCGGAGAACGCTGAGCGCTTCTGGCCTTATGTCGCAACGCATGACCAAGTCTGAGCTCATCGAGATAATCACTGCCAAGCAGAAGCACCTGCCGGCCAAGGACGTCGAGCTGGCGCTGAAGCAGATTCTCGAGATCATGAGCGACGCGCTCTCGCAGGGCGAGCGCATCGAGATTCGCGGCTTCGGCAGCTTCTCGCTGCACTTCCGGCCGCCGCGTCAGGGGCGCAACCCCAAGACCGGCGAGGCGGTGGCGCTCTCCGGCAAGCACGTGCCGCACTTCAAGCCCGGGAAGGATCTGCGCGAGCGCGTGAACGACGGGGCCGGCCGGCCGATCCGCGACTAAAGTCGCGCCGTCCGGCGGCCGGCGTTATCGCTTGCCACGCGGACCTGATATCGTCGGGGTGTGTTCGAGCTGCCCCCACTGCTCCTGGCTCTGGCGTTCATCCTCGTCGGGCTCGCCGCCTGGTTTCTCGGCCGCCGCAACGGCGCGGCGCGCACCGTGCGGTTGCCGCGCGACTACTACGTGGGCCTCGACCACCTCATCAACGACCGCTTCGATCATGCCGCGGAGATCTTCACGCGCATGGCCGCCGAGGCGGAGGGCGATGCCGCCGAGATGCAGTTCGCACTGGGGAGCCTGTTCCGGCGCCGCGGCGAGGTCGATCGCGCCATCGCGCTTCATTCGCGCCTGCGCGATCACGGCGGTCCACGCCTGCGCGACAAGGCCGCGTTCGCTCTGGCGCTCGACTATCAGAGCGCGGGACTCATGGACCGGGCCGAGCGTGTCTTCGAGGAGCTGGCGGCTTCGCGCGAGTACCGGCACGCGGCGCTCGATCAGCTGGTAGCTATCTACGAGACCCAGGCCGACTGGGCCAAGGCGCTCAAGGTGTTCCACGAGCTGCCGCCGGCCGTACAGGCCGAGCGGG
>Ga0134062_10000748_pt1 | contig 10597 bp, 10 predicted proteins | sample 15_taG_19_FD_94468 | JGI IMG/M metagenome (GOLD analysis project Ga0134062, IMG submission 94468) | Grasslands soil microbial communities from the Angelo Coastal Reserve, California, USA - 15_D_Rain_20cm_2_09082015 | ecosystem: Environmental > Terrestrial > Soil > Grasslands ... | reverse complement strand
GAACCAGTTCCTCGGGAGAGATGGAGATGCGCGCAGGCGGCTCAGGGCCAACCGCTATAGACCAAAACAATATCAAAAACACGACGCCTGCCGCGAAGACGAACCGCCTCTTGAACGCACGCATAAACACAGTTGGGCCGGTAATTATACGCGATTCGCCAAGAAATGTAGTACTGCGACGATTGAATTGCGAGCGCACCTTTGAGTAAGCAGGAATTGGACGTGTCCAGTTGAACGTTGCATGTTCAGTGCTGTCCAAATTCAAACCGATGCGCTTAGCCATTTTGTCCCTGTGCGTTGCATTCAGTACATCGTTCGCAGCGCAACCCGAGGCCGTCCCAACTTCCAGTGTTCCTCCGGCTGCGGCGGAGGCCGGGAAGGACGTGGTTCACCAACTGAACAATGCTTTTGCCAAAGTCTTCGAAACCGTGGCGCCGAGCGTTGTCATTATCGAGATTTCCAAGAAGAATGAAATCAGCGAAAGCTCGCCCTTGGACGACCTGTTCTTTCAAGGACCGCCCGATGAAAACAATCCGCGGCGAAATCCGGGTGGGGTACGTCCGGTCCAAAGCGAAGGCTCTGGTTTCATCGTGCGGCCCGAGGGCTACATCTTCACGAATTTTCACGTAGTGGAAGGCGCGGACAAAATCGACGTGAAGTTGAGAGACGGACGGAATTTTCCAGCAACGGTGGTGGGCACTGACGAGAAAACGGATGTCGCTGTCATTAAGATTGACGCGAAAGATTTGCCGGTCGTCCAGCTTGGTGACAGTAATGCTGTGCGGGTTGGGCAGTTTGCGTTTGCCATCGGCGCGCCATTCAAGCTCGATTATACATTCACCTATGGAGTGATCAGCGGCAAAGGCCGAAGCAAATTGTTTCAGACAGGCGGCTACTCCATCTCGGATTATTTGCAGACTGACGCCTCAATTAATCCGGGAAACAGCGGTGGCCCACTTTGCGACATTGATGGCAAAGTGATTGGGATGAACACGCTGATCAACGGCATGAACCGAGGGCTGGGCTTTGCAATTCCAATCAACATGGCAAAGGAAATCGGCACCGAGCTGGTCGCCGGCCACAAGATCACAAGGCCCTGGCTGGGCATTCGCATCGAGACGCTGGGCGACGACCCGACAATCCGGGATTTGTTTAAGGGCGCCGAAAAAGGAGTGGTGGTCCGTACCATCGAAGCCGATGCGCCTGCTTCCAAAAGTGATTTGCACCCGTTCGACGTGATCACCCAGGTGGATGGAACGCCGATCGAAACAGACTCGCAGCTTCAGCACGAGATTTTAAAAAAGAAGGTCGGCCAAAATGTCCAGCTGACTGTTTGGCGCAAAGGTCAGACCATAAAAGTCCCCATCAAAACCGGTGAATTGCCGAATGAGATTGCGCGAACATCAAATGCGTTGCCGACCCAGCCGCGGCAACCGTCACAGGAAAATGTCGGCAAATTTGGCTTGCAGGTGCAGGAATTGACGAAGGAAGTTGCGGAACGTCTGCATCTCCCCGTCGACAAAGGTGTGATCGTAACGGATGTGGAGGACAACAGCATCGCTGCGGCCCAGGACATCCAGCGCGAAGATGTCATTACGGAAGTGGACGGCAAACCCGTCACGAACGTGCAATCCTTCCGCGAAGCGCTGAACAAAGCCGATCCAAAACGCGGCGTTCTCCTTTACCTCGATCGCAAAGGCAGCAAAACTTTCGCCGTGCTTAAAGCAGGCGGTTAACGCACTGTAGCCATGACGCTGTGGGCCGTTAGATAGGGCGACCGGCCACGGGCCGGTGGCTACAGAAGATTGCAAGTCGCGCAAATCGATTCTGCTCATTGCGGCGAATGCGCGCGGAGATACTCAGATAACGGCTGGTTATCGATGTAGAGCTGATCGAGGGCTGCGTCCCCACGGCGCACGCGAACTGTGACGTAGGCATTCTGATTGTCGCGGCGATTGTTCTCCACATATGCGTGTTCCGCTGCGGCTGCGTTTGCTTCGGCAACCCAGAATTTGTTGAACGGGAAACGCACCTGCTGTTTGCCTCCCCACCACCAGACTGATTCAACCGGAACGGCATCGTCGGTTCCCGCCGCTTCGGTTGTGAGATGGTCAATCTCGGCAAAACCATCTGTGCTTTGCTTGAGCACAGCGTACACGGGCTTATTACCTGCTTCGAATTTCGCAGGCGCAGCGAATTCCTCCGCAGTGAAACGTAACGCGATGTATCGGCCGCGGATCACATCGACCGGATCAACGGGCGCAGTGCGGAATTTCCAGATGCGACCCTGTTTAAGGGTTTGGTCGCGTTGCCAGACCATCGTGGCCGGCACGGCTAATTGCGCAAGAGCCACCACGCCGAAAATCAGAATCCGTAACATCTTCATGATGCGGTCCGTCGTTTAAACAACAGCAAGTTGGCAACGAGAAATCCCACGCCCACAATGATGAAGCCGACTCCGCGAGCGACAAAGCTGAGGTCATTATCAAAGAAACGGCAGATCGCCAGCGCAGCGATCAGTAGAAGCCCAAAGTTTGCGCGGGCGATGCTATTTGTGCGGATGCCGCGGGCGAGAATGTCGATCCCGAGCAAGAGCGCGTAGCAGTTCATGACCGTGCCAGCTGCGAACGAGCAGCGTGTGCTTCGCCATCTGTCGTTTGGAAATTCGCACAGATGAGTGATGGCCCACGCGATGGCGGTGACGATCGGAAAAAGAGCCGCTGAAAGACTAAACTCAGCGCGTCGACGCAGAAGATCGAAACTCGCCAGACAAACAGCAGCAATTGGAAATAGCAGTTCGACAACCACTGCCAGATTCGCCGCCGAAGTGCGTGGAACCGACGCGACACGGTACGTCATGTGCCAGTTTGATTCAAAGCTGAGCACAATCGTAACGACACCGATCGCAATTCCACCGAGCAATGCGAGCAAATGCAAACGTCCAGCCGGCTGCGGGAAAAATTTGATTCCGCAGAGATAAATCGCTGTCGCCAGTCCCGCATACGCGATTGCGCCGACATTGGCGTCTGCGAAATCTGCAGTGGCGCCAACGCCGAACATTGCCGCGAGCGCCACGGTGATTACGAGTGTGGCCGTTTCCCGGCTGTCACAATCAGACCGAAAACGAATCGCAACATACGGAATCACCAGCGTCAAAAGAAACCAGAAGAGCATCGGGTTTCCTGCCGACGAAGCGGGTCCCCACCGCGCAAACAGCCACAGAACGCAGCCAATTACATACGCAATCACGCCAAGACTGGTGCGTAACAGATAAACGATCACGATGCTCAATAACAACCATGTGCGCATGAAGTCGGCGAAGGTTCCCTGCACTTGATACGTTTGGCTGATCAGCGAAATAGCTGTGGCTACTGCCGCCACATCGAAAATGGCGGCAGCTTCGCGCCACGGCCGCGATTCATTCCTCCGCATCAACGTGAACACGACCAAAGCTTGCGCGATGAGAAGCGGCAGGAACGCGACTCCTGCGCGGGTGGCGCGGCTTAAGTCATCCCAATTGTGCGCGATGAGCAGAATGATTCCCGCGGCAACTAACGCCGACCCGAGCGCTGCCAATATAACGAACGCGAAGTTGACTCGGGGTTGATCATGCTCGTAATAGCCGTCAATTGCTCGAGCGTTTTCAGAGCTGATCACGCCGCTGGCTACTAATTCTGGAAGCTGCGATCGCAGCCAGCGAATTGCCCGCCGATTTCTGACGGCTGCCACGCGCCAGATTCAATCAGAATCGGTGTTGATCTGAAAGCGAATTGTGCGCCTAGCTTTTTCGGCTGCCGACAATCACCAGCACGACTCCGCCGACCAGACAGATTCCGCTGGCGACCGGCGGAAAATTGATTCCGTGACTCTCTTTGTGAGTGATTTCAAGCGGGCCTAATTGGGCGTCTTTCTTTTGTGTGGTCCAACCCAAACCGCCCCAGGCAAAGCCGATCACGCCGACAATGATCAGAACGATGCCGATGATTGCGGCTGGTTTCACGATGCCGAGCTTACAATGGCCGCCGACCTGAGAGCAATTGAATGATCAGCACCACAATTGCAATTACGAGCAGGATATGAATGAACCCGCCCAGCGTGTAGGAGCTGACCAACCCAAGCAGCCAGAGCACCAGCAAGATCACAAATATTGTCCACAACATAGAGGTTTCCTTTCGGTTAAGTCATACCTACCTTCGCGCGAGGCAGTTCTGCTGCGCTTATCGAAGTCAAATTTTTTTGTGACGCTTTGGCGTTGATCGGTTGAACGGCTCTAGAGCCGACGCGCTATGAGAAACTGGCGAGGTTGCCCGCATTGGAAAACGCAAATGCGTTCGAAGACTAGTTTTCGTCAAGGCCTACCGATGATATCGCGCAGATTCCAACCGCTCGCTTCGAGCTTTTCGCGTGCGGTATCGTAATCGCTTTGGGTCAACTCGGCGACGACTCGCACCGCGCGATCGCGCAGCTTCGTGCTGGTGGTATGCAGGTCGATCATCAGATTGCCGCGGACTTTGCCGAGCACGACCATGGCGCCGGTACTGATTATGTTCAGCGCGACCTTCGTGGCGGTTCCGGCTTTCAGGCGTGTCGATCCGGTAAGAATTTCTGGCCCAACTGCGAGAGTAATCACCAAATCGACGTGCGCCGTTGTAGCCGGGATCGATGATCCCGGAGCGCCGGCGTCAGCGACACCGGCTACAGCCGGATTGCACGTGAGCAGCATCGTCCTCGCGCCTACCTGCTTCGCGCGCGCAAGAGCGCCGAGTACAAATGGCGTCCTGCCGCTGGCCGAAATTCCGATTACAACATCGGCATCTCTTATTCGGCGCTCGTCCACGGCTAATGCGCCAGCAGTTTCGTCGTCTTCCGCGCCTTCCGCGCTGCGATACATGGCAGACACACCGCCCGCGATTACTCCCTGTACAAGCTCGCGCTGGGCGCCAAAAGTCGGTGGGATTTCGCTCGCATCAAGGACGCCAATGCGTCCGCTGCTCCCGGCGCCGATATAAAACAACCGGCCACCGTTTCGCAGCGATTCAGCCACAATTTCAATCGCTCTCGCCAGCTCGCCAACAGCGGCGCGCAATGCCTCCTGAACGAACTTTTCTTCTTCAACAAAAACTTCGACTAATTCTCGTCCACTCATTTTTTCCAGATTCTCCGAGCGCGGGTTGCGCTGTTCGGTCAGCGCCGCGGCCAGACTGTCGATTTCATTTTGGGACGGATTTGCGTGAAACGTAGCTTGACCGCCGGCTTCTGCCGCGAGCAATGCGGCGCCTAATTCAGGAGCGCGTTCCGCGATTGCCACGCGAGCATCAGGCAGATTCTTTTTGAGTCTACGCCGAAACGCGTGGGTGTAGATTGAGTCACGGTGAAACAAACCGCCAATCAGCGCCACTTTTGGTGCAAGTAGATGCAGAGCGGATGCGACGGCCTCGGTGTATTCGCACAGGACGCACGCGCCTTCTTCGATGATCTCCATCATGCGCGCATCGCCCTCGGTCGCCGCTTCAAAAACCACCGGCGCCAGCATCGCGATTTCCATTTTGTCCGCCGTCTGCACCCAGCGAACCAGTTCATCCAGATTGTTCAACGAAAGCGCATGCAGGATTTTCGCGGTGAAACGGATCGCGCCGCGATGCAAATCATGTTCCCGCAGGATCAGGCGAAGCGCCTGAATGGAAAGAAAATAACCGCCGCCCGCGTCGCCCAAAATGTGCCCCCAGCCTCCAGCTCTCTCGATTCGATTGCCCCGGCGTCCGGTGACTGATGATCCGCTTCCAGCGTTGACGACGATGCCATCCCCGTGATCGAGGGCCGCTGCGAGCCCCGAGTCGCGATCGCTGCCCGTAACGATTTTGGCGTTTGGCCAAACCTCGAGACAGATTTGCTTGAGCGAACTGCGATCTTCCTCAGTGCCGCAACCGGCAAGGAAAACTCCCGCGCGATCGATCTGCTTTGGCAGCTCAGCAAGAATCGTGCGCAGACGATCGGATGTGGTGAGCCGGAAATTCGATGGGGGCAGTTTTCCGTGGTCGATAACGCGAAATTCGCAGCTCGGTGCATTCACTCCAGCCACAGTTTCCGCAAGCACCCAGGCGGTTTTCGTGCCGCCGCCCTCGACCCCGAGGATGCGCTCGCCGGGTTTCATCACTTCCTATGCTTACTCGTTTTTGTGGAAAATTGAAAGGTGCATCGGCTTCTCCGAAGGACGATCGCCACGCGTTGAGGACAACACGTTCCACCTTTGCCGACAATTTCGTATGCTCGTATCGTGCAGAATGACAGTGGACGAGAAGCAAGCCGCAAAACGTCTCCAGCAGCTGCGAGACGAGATCCGGAAGCACGACCGTCTTTATTACGATGAAGCCGCACCGATAATCGGCGATCGCGAATATGACCGGCTCTACAAGGAACTGGTCGATGTAGAGACTCAATTCCCCGATCTTGTTACGCCGGACTCACCCACTCAGCGCGTGGGCGGCAAACCGTTGCAAGCATTCGAGCAGGTTTCGCACCTCATTCCGATGCTGAGCCTCGATAACACTTACTCGGAAGAGGAAGTTAAGAATTTTTACGCGCGCATCCAGCGACTCTTACCGAATGAAAAAATCCCTGTCGTAATCGAGCCAAAAGTAGACGGCGTCGCGGTTTCGCTCATTTACGAGAACGGCAAGCTCCGCCAAGCCGCGACGCGCGGCGACGGAAACGTGGGCGACAATATCACACAAAATATCCGGACGATTCGCTCGGTGCCGGACCACCTGCGTGGAGCAGCGCCAAAACTTCTGGAAGTGCGCGGTGAAGTTTATATGGACCGGAAAGGCTTCGAAAAACTTAATGACGAACGCAAGAAGCAAGGGTTGCCCTTGTTTGCAAATCCCCGCAACGCCGCGGCCGGTTCACTCAAGCAACTCGATCCAGCCATCGTGGCGAAACGTCCGCTGGGCATCGTGCTTTACGGAACGGGGGCAACTGAAGGAATGGATATCGATCTTCACTCGGAGATTTTCCCTCTGCTCAAGAAGCTGGGCCTGCCGACTACCGAGCGCTGGTGGGTAGCAGCGTCAGTCGAAGAAATTTTGGATGCGATCCACGAGCTGGATGCGATCCGTCACAACTTTGCTTATCAAACCGACGGCGCAGTGGTGAAGGTAAATACGTTTGCGCAGCGCGAGCGACTCGGTTTCACCGCCAAATCGCCGCGCTGGGCAATCGCATACAAATACGCGGCGGAACGGGTCGAGACGCGTTTGAACGACATCATAATTCAGGTTGGGCGCACTGGGATTCTCACGCCAGTAGCGGTGCTGGAGCCCGTGCTTGTAAGCGGAAGCACTGTCGGTCGCGCGACGTTGCACAACGAGGACGAAATTAAACGCAAAGACATCCGAATTGGTGACACGGTAGTGATCGAAAAGGCCGGCGAAGTCATCCCGGCGGTGGTTGAAGTTGTGAAATCGAAGCGTCCGCGCAGCGCGAAGCCGTTCGATTTCTCAGAGCATATTCAGGGCAAATGCCCAGTGTGCGGCGGTCCCATCCGGCGCGACCCGCAATTTGTCGCCTGGTGCTGCGAAAATCTTCAGTGCCCAGCGCAGACAACACGACGCGTGGAATTTTTCGCGGCGCGCGGTGCGCTCGACATTGAAAGTGTAGGCGGAATTGTCGCGGATAACGTGGTTGAGCGTGGCCTCGTGCGCGAGCCACTAGATCTGTTTGAGCTAGAGGTTGAGCAACTCGCCAAATTAAATCTGGGCACCGAGGAAGCGCCTCGCGTCTTCGGCGAGAAAAACGCGACCAAAGCAATCAATGCGATCGAGCGCGCTAGAACTTTGCCGCTTTCGCGCTGGCTTTACGCCTTAGCTATTCCAGACGTGGGAAAAACCACAGCAATGGATCTCTCTCGGTTCCACGACACGCTCAACGACGTCGCGAACTCTCTATTGCTTCAGGACGTGGCAGATTACGAGGAAAAAAAGAAACAAGCCAACGAGCTGCGACGCAAAGATCCGCAGGCGTATCATGTATTAAGAAACGATCTCGCCGAAATTAGGGACAGGTTGATCAAGACTGGATTCGCGAAGCAGTCAAAAACCAAACATGTGAAAGGAAGCGGAATTGTCACCGAAATAGGGCCGGTGGTGTCGAAAAGTGTTCTTGATTTTTTCGCATCCGCAACCGGCAAAAGAATTTTGCAGCGATTAAAGGACCTGGATATCCAGCCGAAGAGCGAAAAAGTTTCGTTAAGAAAAGCGGCGGAGTTACCGCTTGCTGGAAAAACCTTTGTGCTGACCGGAACGCTCCCGTCGATGACGCGAGAAGAAGCGAGAGAAAAAATCGAAGCGCTTGGTGGCCACGTCACCGGCAGCGTTAGCAAGAAAACCGATTACGTGGTGGCAGGCCGCGAACCAGGGAGCAAATTCGACAAGGCAAAAGAACTGGGCATTTCCATCCTCAACGAAGCTGAATTTCGGAAGGAGATTAGCGCCTGATCTTTTTCTGACCTACAAACTGCACCGGCGAGGGAGATGCCAGAGATAGATCGCATCAATCTAAGAAACACTTAGCAAGAGCTTTCTTTGCCATGCCAAGCGCGTGCGCTATTTTTGCGGCTTCGTTCTCAAGGGAAATGACTGTCCGCAATGGGACCTCCAGATCCGTTCCAGCAACCCACTCAGCAACGCGAGCGACATCGCTGTGGTTGCGACTGACAATGCCTTCTGTGGAGCCCTGAAGAATGCGAATTCTATGCTTACAATGCATCCCATTCTCCCCGGCAGGGCACGTGCAATACGCAGATAAATTTGTGCGGTTCCGTCGAAACGAGACGTGGCACGGTTCGGGTGCCGACCCTTGGACTAGAAATTCGACTGCGTCAACCGGCTTTGTGAACGGCGATCATCACGGATACCGGGGAGACTTTGCAAGCTTTTTATCAACTCTGGGCAGAAGCGAGAGCAAGACGCTTTCGTCTAAGATGTGAGAGGCACTCCGAGCAGCTTACGGCGTGCGCGGCACCTCTGAGCTAAGCGAGAGCGGAATAGCCTGATTCCCGGCAGGTGTGGCGGGGGCAAGCAATGGCCCGGTTCGGCTGGCCGGATGAAGTGTCGCCTGCACATGGAAAGTCAGTTTTTGATTCCCCCGCATCACAGTGATCGGGACGGTATCGCCTGCAGTGACGAAGAACGAGGCATCGAGCACATCTTCTGGTTGAGTCACTTTTTTCTGACCTACTTGTAAGAGAATATCTCCGGATTTGATTCCGGAACGGGCGGCCGGCGTTTCCTCCATGATCTGCGTCATTTCCGCACGTGAACCTTCCACCGGTTGAGCGGCCTCCGAAACGTTAATCCCAACCCAGCCGTGTCTGGCCTCGCCGAAACGAACAAAATCGCTGCGGATTTTCTCCGCTGCTTCGATCGGCACCGCATAACACGCCGACTTGTTTTCGAGACTGCTAACCACGATGCCAACGACCTCCCCTTTCATGTTCAAGAGCGGCGCTCCAGCTTCTCCGCGTTGCGTCGGCAGATTCAGGCGCACGTGAGTCGTGGAAAAATAACGGCCCAGATATTTTCGATCGAATCCCGCGACCAACCCGAAGCTAGGCGTTTCCGGCAGATCTAAAGGATAACCAATCGCCACGACAGGAGCCGCGACTTCCAGTTCTTCGGATTTACCGACCGGCAGCGCTGGAGTGGTCTCTTCGACCTTTAACATCGCGGTCCCACTGCGGATATCTGCCAAAAGTTGGCGCGCCGGATATTTCTTACCGCCGAATTCGATGGTGAAATTGCCCGCCTCTCCTCCCACTGTATATGCGGTATAAAGCGTGCCGGTCGGGTCGATAAAAAATCCGGTGCCGCAAATTTCGCTGTGTTCATCGGCCCCATGAATTTTGACGACCGCCTTGGCGGCTCGCGCAAAGATGTCCTTGACGTGCTGGCTTATTGCCGTGGCGGACTGCTCCTGCGCGCAGAGCAAACTCCCGCCTGAGAAGAAAATCAGCGCGAGGGCAACTATTCTGTGCTTAGAATCTGAAAGTGGGCTCATAACTCACGGGGACGCTATCGAGCACGTAACGCGGAGGGGCGGCTCGGTGAGTCTGGGCGCTTTCATGAAAACTGCGAACCGGCTGCGTCCTGAGAATCTGTGTGGCGACCGGAGACGCGAGGCTCCATTCTCCTTCGGTATTCGCCGGCACCGATATGGCTGGCGGGCTCTGGAGGGCGACACGAGCCGTCTCGGGCTGCTGATAAATCTTTACTGAAATTATGGCGGCACAAAGCAGGACAGCCGTGACAGCAACGGGATAGGAGGCTAAAGAACGAACATCCAGTTGCAACATCAAGTTGTGAGCGCGTTCCAGGCAAATGCGCCAAAGCGGCTGGCGAAGCAATTCATCACGCTGCCGGCGATGAAATTCGTGCAGGAAATTCTCAAAGTAAGCAGGCGGCGGCTGCTCGTAACGCTTCAACCGAAGCAGTCTCGCGATTTCGTTATCGTTAAATTCCTCCATTTTCAGTGCAGGTTAAGAAACAGGATTTTTCCGAAATTCATCCAGATAATTTTGCAATTGCCGATTCGCGTAGAAGAG
>Ga0134062_10000747_pt1 | contig 10597 bp, 9 predicted proteins | sample 15_taG_19_FD_94468 | JGI IMG/M metagenome (GOLD analysis project Ga0134062, IMG submission 94468) | Grasslands soil microbial communities from the Angelo Coastal Reserve, California, USA - 15_D_Rain_20cm_2_09082015 | ecosystem: Environmental > Terrestrial > Soil > Grasslands ... | reverse complement strand
CTAAAATTTAGATCACCACTATTTTCTGGTTGAGAACTGAGAGCTGAGAGCTGGTTTTACCCACAAGCGAAATGCCGGAGACTTTGGAGCGTATGGCGACCGCTAAAGAATCGATGACCGCGCACTGGCTGAGGATCTTGAATGAAGAGATCGTGTCCTGCACTCGCTGTCCCCGGCTTGTTGCCTATCGTGAGAAGATCGCTCGCGAAAAGCGCCGCGCGTACCACGATTGGGAATACTGGGGCAAACCGGTCCCAGGTTTTGGCGATCCCAACGCCCGAGTAGTTGTGCTCGGTCTCGCTCCCGGTGCTCATGGATCTAACCGTACTGGACGCCCGTTTACGGGGGACGCTTCAGGAAAATTCATGTATCCGGTTTTATACGAAGCTGGGTTTTCCAATCAGCCGGATGCTACAGATCGCAATGATGGGTTAAAGCTACGCGATCTCTACATTACTGCTGCAGTGCGTTGCGCTCCCCCGGACAACAAACCGCTGCCGCAAGAACTCGGCAACTGCGCTTCGTTTCTGGATCGCGAAATGGAAGGTCTAAGAAGAGCGAAAGTGATCGTTGCTCTGGGCCGGATCGGTTTTGATGCTTACCTCAATTACTTGAAACGGCGCGGTGACCTGGAGCGTCGGAAGCCTTACGTCTTCCAGCATGGCGCGAAATATGAGATGAAAAACGGCAAGGTGCTCCTGGCCTCGTATCATCCCTCTAATCAAAATACCCAGACGGGAAAACTGACGCGCGAAATGTTCATGCAAATCTTTAAAGAAGCGGCGCAGTTGGCCGATAAATAAGGAGAGCGGCCGCCGCTGGAGCCGGATCGCTTAACCCACCCCATTGCGGGGAAACAATCATCAGGGTCGCGAACCGGGGCGGCGCCGCCCCTTGAAATCAGTTGCCGTTCCGCACTCTTCAGTCTTCTGCAAAACCTCCAAAATTAAAATCCCACAAAGACAGGCTCCGGTTGTAAACAGATACTCCAGATTTCCTGCACCCGGTGCTGAATGTGTTCTTTCAAAGCTACGACATCTGCCGCCGTCGCCCCACCTCGATTGACAATCGCCAACGCGTGTTTGCTCGAAATCGCCACATGCCCGCTGTCGTACCCTTTGCTGAAACCCGAATGTTCAACCAGCCAGGCGGCGGAGATTTTGTGTTGTGCGTCTAGCGCGGGATAGCTGGGAATTTGGAGCCCTCTGGCTGCGGCTCTGCGGCTCAGATCCTCGTGCTGTTCGCTTGAAAGCACTGGATTCTTGAAGAACGATCCGACGCTGCGAGCATCCGCATCTCCCGGAGTAATCAGCATGGCCTTGCTAGCGCGAATGCGGCGCACAGCCTCTCGCGTGTCGGCCAGAGTGGGAATCTGTTGCCAACCCGAAAAATGTCTCTTCAGGTCAGCATAATCGATTCGCGGCTGGCCCCCAGGCGTCAGCCCATACGTTACACGCAGGATGATGTAACATCCCCGCTCGCTGGTATTAAAAATGCTCGTCCGGTAGCTGAACCCGCAGGCTTCGCCACATAGCTCCCGTATCTGATCATCTCGCAGATCGAGCGTGAGCACCGACTCGATCGTTTCGGCTGCTTCCTGTCCATAGGCGCCGACGTTCTGCACCGGCGTCCCACCCACGCTTCCAGGGATGCCACTCAGGCATTCCACTCCCGCGCAGTTTCGTGCTACAGCGCGAGCGGCAAACTTGTCCCATTCTTCCCCGGCGCCGACGTCGAAAATCGCTTTGCCATTTTCATTTCGCTCATCGATTTCCGTAATCCCAACTTTCAGGACAAGGCCTGGCCAGCCCGCATCGGAGACGACCAGATTGCTTCCGCCTCCCAGTACAAACAGCGGCAGGTTTCGCGAGCGCCCGAACGCAACGGCACCTTGCACTTCGGCAATGGTCTTGTTCTCGACGAAATACCGCGCCGGGCCGCCAACCTTCATCGTCGTCAGCGGCGCCAAAGACACGTTTTCCTGCACGTTCATGAGAGTTGGTCCAACTATATATGACGGGACAAAAAAGGGCAGAGCTGCGATCTCCGGTTATGATTCAGTTAAAAACGACGAGGATTACGAGTGTTTCTTGGAAGCAGCTAGGGCAATTGCCCGCCTCACATGCCCGTTGGCTTGTTTCAGCGCTCTTTCCGCCGCGCGACGGTTTACGTTCGCAGCCAGCATGACCAGCGCTACAGGAACCCGGTTGCCGGCTGAGTTCAAAGCTTCGCGTGCGCGGCTGTTACTTACACCGGCGGCCTGCTCGAGAATGTTGACCCCGCGCTGCACCAGCTTTTCGTTCTTCAGATGGACATTGACCATTAGGTTTCCGTACACGTATCCGAGGCGCGTCATGGCGCCACTAGAAAGCATGTTCAGGATCATTTTCTGGGCGGTTCCGGCTTTCATTCGGGTGGAACCAGAGATTACCTCCGGGCCGACTTCAGCGACAATCGCGAGATCGGCGGCTTTCTCCAGAGGTGAATTGCGTTTGCAGGTGACGGCAATTGTTTTGGCTCCCCGGCGTCGAGCGTATTCGAGCGCAGCTACAGTGAACGGGGTGCGGCCACTGGCCGCAATTCCTACAACCACGTCATGTTTTTGGAGCTTTCGTTTAGTGATTTCCCGCTCACCCAACCTCCGGGAGTCTTCGTTGGCTTCGACCGCTGTGGCAAGAGCCTTGGGTCCACCAGCCATTACAAACTGAACTGTTTCAGGGGCCACGTTGAAAGTGGGCGGGCACTCTGCGGCGTCGAGCGCAGCGATTCTTCCGCTAGTGCCTGCGCCGACGTAGATTAGACGGCCTCCTTGCGCGATGGCATCGGCGATCAGATCGATTGCTTTGCCGATTTGCGGAAGAGCAGTTTTCACTGCGGCCGCAACCTTTGCGTCCTCAGCATTGATAATGTGGGCGATTTCGAACGAAGATTTCAGGTCGAGGCCTGACGCGTCGGCTTTCGTCTGCTTAACGCCGAGTTGGCTCAATCGGGATTGGCTTTTGCGTTTCTTCAAGAGTTTGTCGCCGGAGATTGCATTAGCGACTCAAAAGCCTTTAGCGGCCTCTGACCGCCGAGCTCGCAGAGAGCTTCGCAATTCGTAGAAGGATCCCGAATCGGGGATTTTCTTCGCGTCTTTTGCGATCGCTTCGCGCACTTTGCAGTTAAAAGCTTTTCGTGGAGAGCTTGTCACTCAGATTTCTCCAAAGCCTCAGTTATCGTGTCATGTATCTGTGGACGCACTTGTTTGATCGCTTCATTCTTGCAGTCCGGCCAGGTGCGGTTTGTGAGAAAGGTTACCGAAAGCTGGCGCTCTGGGTCGATCCACAAGGATGTTCCTGTGTAACCGAGATGCCCAAACGAATACGAAGAGAAATATTTCCCCGACTGTGAGGGTGTCGAAGGAGTATCCCATCCCAAAGCGCGTGAAGTGCCCACCGGGGAGGATTCACGCCGGGTGAATTGCGCTAGGGTTTCGCGACGGACGATCGGCGCACCTCCGTTCAACATGGCCTGAGCAAAGATAGCGATGTCTTGGACCGTAGAAAACACGCCGGCATGTCCGGCAACACCGCCAAGCACGCTGGCGTTCTCATCCTGCACCTCGCCCTGGATCACTCGCCGACGGAACGTGCGGTCGTCAGCGGTGGGGACGAAGGAAGCCCGCCAATTCGCCGGAGGGTTGAATGTGGTGCGGCTCATGCCCAACGGACCGAAAACTTCCCGCTGGCAAAAGCGGTCGAGTGGCTCGTCCGCAATGCGCTCGAGAGCGGCCCCGAGAATAATGAAGCCGATGTCGCTGTATTCCGCTCGTGTGCCAGGATCAGCAGTGACCGGAGTTGTGAATGCCGCGGCGAGCAATTCCTCGCGATTCTTAACCCGGAGAAAGAGCTTTTCATAAGCGGGCAATCCCGAAGAATGCGCTAGCAGCATGCGAACCGTAACTTCCGCTTTGCGGGAATCCGCCGCGCCAAACTCCGGAATGAGAGCCGCGACAGGCGCTTCCAGATCCAGAAGCCCGCGCTCGTAGAGAATCATGGCCATACTAGTAGTGGCCACGACCTTTGAAGCTGAAGCAAGATCGAAGATGCTATCGGTCGTGACTTGAGGAGAGTTCGGCTCATAGCTAAAACGGCCCATGCTTTTTAAAATAATTAGCTTTTCGCGATGAGTTACCGCCAGCGACGCCGCCGGGAAGGCGCGTTCTGCTATGGCATGGTGTAGCAATTCGAATGCTTGGCTAAACACCGCATCCTGATTTTGAAAATCTGGGTCGGGCAATTGCGTGTAGGATTTGGCGGCAGTGTCCAGCGGAAAGGAGCCTTCGGACAATATTCTTTGCTCGATATTGGTTTATAGCAGAAGTCCTTGCGGCGGGTAAACAAATAAGAGGCTTGGACCGGCGTGTGGTTTTGGCAAACTTAGCAGCGTCCCAATTTCATGAATCACGAAGGACGCAAAGTTGCACAAAGGATTTAATCCTAAAGCGCTTCCTTCGTGTGCCTTCGTGCCCTTCGTGGTCGAATCCGGACACCGCCGGCAACTTAATCTCCTGGCTGAAGAGCAGCCTAACCTTGCTTCGCCCGATTATCAGCCAGTCGCAAATTCTTGACGAACGGATAATAAATCTCCAAGTCCGTGAGGCTACCAGGTTCGGAAGGAACCGCCAGCTGTTGACTAGAGATTAGATCCGGCAACCGCTCCGTCGGGTCATCAAGGAGGGGAACGACGATTTGTAATGCCTCAACTTCTCTTCGGACCCTGGCCAATTCCATCTCTTTCTGGCGCATAACCACTATCGGGTCTTTCACATTTCCTCCCGGGCGTGCGGCGGTAAGTATGCCCCAGATTCTGATCGGCCGGCCCTGTGGAAATTGTGGATAAACAGTTATTTTCGTGCCGTTTGCGATTACTGGCGTAGGCGGTACTCCTGATCTTTCGTTTCTTGAGTGACCCGCGCGGCTTATGTAAATTCAGAATATCCACGTCAATTCCACAAATCGACGGGGGCTCCAGCTCATGCTGACGCTCCTTCTACTGCTTCCTTCGGCCCTCTGGGCAGCCGCAGCAAAGCCAGCCCGTGCTCCGAACCGGCTTGCGGTGGTCGACAGCATCGTACAAGAGGCCATTCACGCCGGCCAGATTCCCGGGGCAGTGGTACTGGTGTGGCACAACGGTCAGGTCCTCTATCGAAAGGCGTTTGGATATCGCGCGCTGGAGCCGCGCCGGGAACTGATGACCGTCGATACCGTCTTCGATCTGGCTTCACTTACGAAAGTGGTTGCCACGACTACGGCGGTGATGCAGCTTGTGGAAAAAGGCGAAGTCCGGCTCAACGATCCCGTGGCGAAGTACATTCCGGAATTCGCGCAGAACGGGAAGGAAGATATCACTGTACGTGGGCTGCTGACGCATTATTCTGGATTGGAGCCGGACCTTGATCTCACTCACCCGTGGCAGGGCCGGGACACTGCCTTCAGCATGGCTTTTGCAGAAAAACCAGTGAACCCTCCCGGATCACGGTTCGTCTACAGTGACATCAATTTCATTACCCTGGGTGCGCTGGTCGAGCGTGTATCAAAAGTCGAGCTGGACAAATACTGTGCTCAAAATATTTTTACGCCGCTGAAGATGGCCCGCACGCGATTCCTTCCACCGGCGACCTGGGTGCCGAAGATTGCTCCGACAGAATACGACGAGCAGAACCGGATGCTGCGTGGAGTTGTGCACGATCCCTCGGCGCGTCGCATGGGTGGTGTTGCCGGACAGGCCGGTCTGTTTTCCACCGCGGACGATCTTTCAAAGTTTGCCCGTGCTCTAATCGCGGGTAGCTCGGTGCTCCCATCGCTTCTGGTTGAGAAAATGAGCACGCCGCAGCAGCCGCCGGCAGCCCATGAATTGCGCGGCTTTGGTTGGGATATCGATTCGCCGTTCTCCACCAATCGAGGTGAATTGCTCCCGGTGGGATCCTTCGGGCACACCGGATTCACGGGAACTTCGCTGTGGATTGACCCCACGACACGGACGTACATCATTCTGCTTACCAATGCTGTGCATCCTCGCGGGAAGGGAAGTGCGGTGGCGCTCCGGACCAAACTTGCGACAGCAGTTACAGCAGCTCTCGCCCTGACTCCGTCTGAAAAAGACCAGGCTCGTTTGAAGAGCATCACCGGATACAACGAAGCGCAGACCGCAGTGCGTCGGGTGGCGGCCCGTAACGGATCAGTCCAAACTGGAATTGACGTCCTCGAGAGGAATAACTTCGATCCAGTTCGTGGAGTTTCTGGCAAAAAGAAGATTGGGCTGCTAACGAATCAGACCGGGCTCGATTCTCAAGGGCGTCGCACGATTGACGTGCTTGCTCATGCTGATGGCATTTCGTTGGACGCGATTTTCAGCCCTGAGCACGGCGTGACGGGAACGCTCGACACGACCGATGTCGGGAACATGAAAGATGCCGCAACCGGAATTCCCGTGTACAGCGTTTATGGCGCAACTGATGCGGCACGCCGGCCATCACCCGATGTTCTTAAACAATTCGATGCGATTGTTGTGGACATCCAGGATGCGGGAGTGCGCTTCTACACTTACGAGACCACCTTAGGATACTTCCTTGAGGGGGCAGCTAAAGCTGGGGTTGAGGTCTTTGTGCTCGACCGTCCCGATCCGGTCACCGGTTCGTTTGTGCAGGGTCCAATGCCGGATCCTGGCCGCGAAAGCTTTGTCAGCTATGGCGCTGTTCCTGTTCGTCACGGGATGACCATGGGCGAGCTGGCGAAAATGTATAACTCGGAACGCAATATCAACGCGAAGCTCACCATCATTCCAATCGAAGGTTGGATGCGCGGCGACTGGTTTGATTCAACCGCGCTTGGGTGGGTGAACCCATCACCGAACCTGCGCAGCCTTACGGAGGCAACCCTGTATCCTGGGGTGGCCCTAGTCGAAGGAACCAACGTGTCGGTCGGCAGAGGTACTGAGACCCCGTTCGAACTGCTCGGCGCTCCTTGGATCCACGGGCGCGAGCTGGCGCAGTACCTCAACGCGCGCGAAATTTCTGGCGTGAGATTCGTTCCGGTCAGCTTCACTCCCAATGCCAGCAACTATGCTGGACAGAAGTGTGAGGGCGTGAACATCGTGGTGGTCGAGCGCAATGCTTTTGACGCTCCGGAGTTGGGAATCGAGCTGGCTTCCGCCCTGCATAAGCTGTACCCAGAGCAATTCCACATGGAGCGAATGATCGAATTACTATTGAACCAGAGGGTGTACGACGCCCTTACACAAGGAGTAGACCCGCGCCGCATCGCGGAAGACTGGCGCGAGCCGCTTGAGAGATTTCAGGAAATTCGGCAGAAGTATCTGATTTATAAGTAGGGTGCACTATTCTTCGAGTACAATGTTCTGCCCGTGGGAGGTGTTTCCGCCTGCCCGATAACCTTTTGACATTCTGGTTGCATCATACGGAGCACTTGGGCCCATCTTTGAGGAGAATGTTTATGCGCACCATGTTCACGGTGATCCTCCTGGCAACCCTTGCGGCGGCTCAGCAAACTACGACGCTGCGGCCGAACGCTCCTGATCTGACTCCTGCAACTTCCAGCAAGCTGATCATTCCGTCCGGGACCAAGGTTCCCCTTGTGCTGAAGCAAGCGCTCTCCACCAAGAATGCCCGCGACGGCGATCCGGTGTATGCGCAAACGACCTTTCCAGTGGTGATGAATGATCGCATTGTGATTCCGGCTGGAACATACGTGCAGGGCAAAATAAGCAACGTCAAGCGTGCCGGAAGGCTCAAAGGGCGGGCTGAAGTTCTCATGCATTTCACTACGATGATCTACCCGAGTGGCTATACGGTGATGTTGCCGGGTGCCCTCGAGAACGTACCTGGGGCGGAGAAGACCTCAATGAAAGATGAGGAAGGCACTGTTCGCCAGGACAGTCAAGCTGGAGAGAAGGCCGGGAAAGCGGCAGATAGAGGAATAAAGGGAGCAGGAGGAGGCGCGCTGGTTGGGGTTCTCGCCTCAGGAACTAGGGCCGGAGCGGGAATTGGCGCGGGCATTGGTGGTGCGGTGGGAATCGCGAGCGCGCTGGCGACCCGAGGTAACGATGTAAGGCTCGATGCTGGGACTACGCTTGAGATGGTCATACAGCGTGAAGTGCCGCTGGATCCGAATCGGATTCCAGGTCAGCGAGACAGATTTCGGTCAGCCACCGAGTATTAGAGGCCGAGATTCCAGCGAATTTCTCGGTCATGCATCCTCCTTGCACATTCGCTCGACTCTGAGCCCCTATCTCAAGGTGAACATAGCGTTCACGTGCGCGGTCACAACCACACTTTGGGGCGTGAATTCCTCCGTGGGAGCTGGCGCGGCCGCTTCCATGCGCATGGTCGACATGGCTCTAGCCTGAAGCGGATTTACCACTCGGATGTTTTCAAACGTGTCCACTGAAGCATAGGAAAGCTCACCCAGTGTGCGTCCGCTGGCGCGAGCCACGGCAGTTGCTGATTCACGCGCGCGCCGATAGGCGTCTTCGACGGCTCTGGTCTTCGCGGCCTCCATATCCTCCAGAGTGTAGTTGAGCGACTGATTCTCAGTTACATCGCTTTCCGAAAGCTGCTGCACGATCGGCGCGATTTTCGAGAAATCTTTCAGCTTCAAGGACACATTCGCGTTCACGCGGTATGCGACCAACTTGCGTTTGGCAGTCTTGTAGTCATACACCGGCTGCAGGGAGAAATAGCCTATCTCCGCAGCTTTAGGTTCGATGCCGTTGGCGCGCAGAATCTGACGGACCTGCTCGGCCGCTTTGGATGCGCGCTCGTAGGCAGCACGGGAAGTATCTTCCTGGGCGGAGATATTGAATTGCACGAGAGCGGTATCGGGATTAGCTTCAAAGCGGCCGTCCGCGCCAACGAAAACTGTGTTCGGCTGGGCGGTGATGGCAGGGTGTTCCTGGGCAGTTGCGAGTGTAGTGAGCAGAACAAGTATCAGCAGAGCGGCAGGGAATTTCATGGCGTCTCTCCGTGGCAATTTATACGCCTCACTAGCTGGCAGTGCCAGCAGGGTTCTATGGAATAGGATTCTCGGCCAGGTGCAGTCCCGGTCACCGTCGAGCTTTGCTCGATCTGGACAGCCGAAGGCGGCTGTCCCTACGTACTTCTTTGATAAGCCGCGTGCGTGATGAGAGAAAAATGAAAAGAAGCTCAGCGCCAGGGCACTTGCAGAGGGTGATCGAGCCTGACCTCGAGCGCGGTGCCTTTGTCGAGCCGCAGATTGCGATCCATAAAGAATCCAGAGACTGCGCCGGCGGCTGCTCCAATACTAGCGCCAATGGCAGCACCGCGCCCGCCTCCGGCCACTGCGCCGCCAATTGCGCCTACACCCGCACCTGCGCCAGCTCTTTCTACCTCGTGCCGTTTGTTCATGCCTCGGCGCTCAATCTCGCCTTCCTCATCGGGCGGCTTCACGCCGTGCTCGCCAGGCACACCAGTTACGGTGGCGATCAGAGGAACCCAGCCGTGATTGGTTTCAATCTCATCGAAACTGAGCAGCAGGCGGGCGTGGAAGCCGTTCTCCACCGCGCTCACATGGCCTTTGACTTTCTTGCCGCGCGGAATCAGCGTGCCATCGGGAGCCGTGAGGTCCTCCGCCAGCTTGGCTTTGAAATGCTTGCCTTGTTGCAGCCGGTTGGTATCGAGTCTGTCTTCCAGACGCATCAGGAAAGTTGTGCCCTCTGGAATGGTGTGCGGTGGGATGGGAGCATTGGAAGACTCTTCTGCGGCGAGCGGCAGAGCCGCGAGCAGAAAAGCAAAACACCAAAGCCGGGAAAGGAGCGTGATCATAGGAGTAACCTCAGGATTTCCGATACCTGAGATTGGATGTGCGCGGCAGCGTGAAATGCTGCCCGTATCTTGCCGCACCGAAGAACATGTGCGCGAAGCTTAAGGGAAGCTTAAGGATTGTCTTCTTTGCGTGGAAGAGAGCGTCTGGCGCGCCCGGAGAGATTCGAACTCCCGACCTATTGCTCCGGAGGCAATCGCTCTATCCAGCTGAGCTACGGGCGCGATATCTGTAGTTTACATGCAGGAGATGAGGGCAGCAATTGGCGCACGCAGGCCGGCATAAATAGACACAGGGATTTCTTGTGAGCAGGTTAAAGAAATGCAAATCGCCGCTTACCAGCGGTTGCGCCCACCGCCGCCGCCGCGCCCACCCCGGTCTCTGCCACCACCGCTGCCTGCCCGTTCTGCTTTGGGGCGTGCTTCGTTGACGTTCAGTGTGCGGCCTCCTACCTGACTGCCATTAAGAGCAGCGATGGCCTTTTCTCCGTCTTCGGAGCTGGACATTTCTACAAAGCCGAAGCCGCGGGAGCGGCCGGTTTCACGATCCGTCAGAATGCTTACGCGGTCCACTTGTCCATACGGTTCGAAAAGCTGGCGCAGCTCCTCTTCCGACGTATTGAAGTCGAGATTCCCAACAAAGATATTCTTCAAGCGAATTGCCTCTGATTGAGCTATCTGAGTTTGCTGACTTCGGCGCAAGCAAAGGCGGATTGGCCGTCTTAACAGCCGGAGTTGGCGAACAGTCAAACGCGGGGG
>Ga0134062_10000733_pt1 | contig 10674 bp, 8 predicted proteins | sample 15_taG_19_FD_94468 | JGI IMG/M metagenome (GOLD analysis project Ga0134062, IMG submission 94468) | Grasslands soil microbial communities from the Angelo Coastal Reserve, California, USA - 15_D_Rain_20cm_2_09082015 | ecosystem: Environmental > Terrestrial > Soil > Grasslands ... | reverse complement strand
GTTCTCGAACGCGATCGCGCGCGAGATCGGACCATCGTAGAAGAAGAGCGTGAGGCTCAGATCCCGCGGGCCGCACCAGAGGTACGGACGACTCGGATCGACGCGGTCGTGGACCTCTTCCCATCCGTCACCGCCGATGCGCCGGATGCGCCAGGCCTGGTGGGGGGCCAGGATCGTGAACTTCACGCCGGCCTCGGCCAACACCTCCAGCGACTCGTCGTCGGCGGCGGTCTCGGGCAACCACATGCCCTCCGGCTCGCGGCCAAACCGATGACGGAAGTCGGCGAGGCCCCACCGCGTCTGCGTGACTTTGTCGCGGCGGGTGGCGAGCGGCAGGATCATGTGGTTGTAGATCTGTGCGATCGCGTTGCCGTGGCCGTTGCGCGCCTGGGCCGAGAGGCGATCGGCGTCGAGCACCCGCGCGTACACGTCGGGGGCGTGGCGCTCGAGCCACGTCATCAGCGTCGGCCCGACGTTGAAGGAGATCTTCTCGAAGTTGTTGACGATGTCCAGGATCCGATTGGCGCTGTCGACGCGGCGGGCCGCGGTGTTGGGCGCGTAGCACTCCGCCGTCACCCGCTCGTTCCAGTCGTGATACGGCGCGGCGGAGTCCTGGACCTCGACCGCTTCCAGCCATGGGTTCTCGCGGGGCGGCTGGTAGAAGTGCCCGTGGATCGCAACGGCACGATCGGCCATCAGGGCTCGTCGAGGCCGAGGAGGAACTCGCGCCGACCGCCGCGTGGCATCACGACGATGCCCGACCCGTCCACGTGCCAGCGCCGCCGGTCGGTGTCGGGATCGAGGCCGATCTCGCTGCCTGCGGGCACGATGTTGAAGCGATCGACGACGGCACGCCTGATGTGGGCGCCCTTGCCGACCGTGGTGTGGTCCATGATGATCGAGTCCTCGATCACGGCGCCCTCGTTCACCCACACGCTCCGCCCGAGGATCGAGTTGCGGATCGTGGCCCGCTTCACCAGCGAGCCCTCGGCGATGTGGGCGTTGTCCACGTCGGAGCCGAGGAAGCGGGCGGGCGGGCCGGGATAGGTGCCGGTGCGGATGGGCCAGTCGTGATTGTCGAGGTCGAGACGCGGCGACTCACCGAGCAGATCCATGTGCGCCTGCCAGTACGTCTCGATCGTCCCCACGTCGCGCCAGTAGCCGGGCTCCTCGTACGGCTTCACGCCCGGCACGTCGTTGGTCTGGAAGTCGTAGCCGAAGACCCGGTCTTCGAGCACGAGCTCGGGGATGATCGAGCGCCCGAAGTCGTGATCGGTCGACCGTCGCGCGTCGTCCACCAGCGCCTCGACCAGCGCCTGGCGGCTGAAGAGATAGTTGCCCATGGACGCGAGCGCACGATCAGCGTTGTCGGGCAAGGGCTTGGGGCGCTCCGGCTTTTCCTGGAACTCGACCACACGGCCCGTGCGATCGACGCCGAGCACACCGAACTGGGACGCCTCGGTGAGCGGCACCGGCCGCGCGGCCACCGTCACGTCGGCACCCGACTCGCGGTGGAAGATCAGCATCTGCGCGATGTCCATCCGGTAGATGTGATCAGCCCCGAAGATCGCGATCACGTCGGGATTGAAGTCGTCGATCAGGTTCAGGTTCTGGAGCACGGCGTCGGCGGTGCCGCGGTACCACCCGCCGCCCGTCCGCATCTGAGGTGGCACGACGGTGACGAAGTAGTCGCCGACGATGCCGGTGGTGCGCCAGGCCAGGCGCACGTGCTCGATGAGCGACTGCGACTTGTATTGCACCAGGATGTAGAGCGACAGCAGATCCGAGTTGACGAAGTTGGACAGGACGAAGTCGATGATCCGGTAGCGACCCCCGAACGGCACGGCGGGCTTCGACCGGTCGCGCGTGAGCGGATGCAACCGCTCGCCACGCCCGCCGGCCATGATCATCGCGAGGACGCGAGGCCGCCGGGGCATGTCTCGTTTACCGATTGGCGGGTGGCCTGGCCCAGGCGGGATCGAGGTCAGGGAAGCAGAAGTCCTCGCGTTCGAGGCGACGGAGCGTCTCGGCGGCTTCCACCGAGAGCGGCGCGCCGTTGATGAGCGTGCGCGCGATCTCGGCCAGGCGCTTGAACTCGGCGTAGTGCTCGGCCACCCGTCGCTCGGCGTAGTCGCGAGCCGCCCAGGTCGTGATCAAGAACTGCCAGTCGGACGCCTCCAGCAGCAGGAGCTCGCGCGTGGCCTGGCTGATGACGCGCCGGACCTCCGGCTTGACCTGATCGACGTGCTGGAGGAGGTCGATCCACTCCGCCTCGGCGCTGTACACGCGGTCCCACGTCCACTCGGTGTCCGGGTTGAGCCACACGCGATGATCGCCGCCTTCGCCCCACGACCCCTCCGGCAGCGATACGGTCGCGCGCGGTGGCATCGCGTTCAGGGCCTCGCCCAGCGTCATCGGCGTCACGCCGGCGGCCGGGAGCCCGCGCGCCATGTGCTCCAGCCATGTCGGCCCTTCGAACCACCAGTGACCGAACAGCTCGGCGTCGTACGGCGAGCAGACGACGGCGCCCTGGCCGGCCTTGCTCGCCGTGTCGCGCGCCAGCTCGACGAAGTGGCGTGCCTGCATGCTCGTCATGCGCGCGGCCTCGGCCGGGTCGTACGGCTGCTTGGCGCCGAGATTGCCGGAATTGTCCGTGATGCGCCAGAAGCGAAGCCCGCCCGGGTGATGCTTCTTGTGGAATTCGAGATAGGCGTAGTCGCCGGGATAGCCGTGCTCGCGGCTCCACACCTGAAGGGTCGTCCGGGGATCGCGGAAGAACGCGACGGCATGGCCGGTGCCGCCACGAGAGGCGATGCGATACGCGTGATACGGCGAGCGCCGTGGCGCCCGGACTTCCGGTGTCGCCGACACGGGGACGGTCGCCGAGCGTGGGACGTAGTCGCGATAGAGGAAGACGGGCGCAGCCGCCGCGATCAGGTGCGAGTCGGCGACGAAGTACTCGATGCCGTGCGTCGCCAGCATCTCCTCGATACCCGGCCGCATCTTGCGGCTCTGGCCGTGCTCGTGGCCGGTGGGCGCCGTCCACTCGTAGCGGGGACGGTACGCGCACTCGGGAAGCCAGATCCCGCGCGGCGCGACTCCGAAGTGGCGCTTGTGCGTCTCGACGGCGGTGCGGAGCTGGAGATGGATCGACTCGTCGCGCGAGAGCAGGGGCAGGTACCCGTGGGTCGCCGCGCAGGTGAGGATCTCGATGTGGCCCTGGCGCTGGAGGTCGCCGAACGTGCCGAGCAGATCGCCACCGATCCGCCGGTGGAGCTCCCACATCCGCTCGTAGAATTCCTCCCAGAAGTAGGTGAGCTTGACGATCTCGTGGTCGCCCTCACGGGTGAAGTGCTCGCGGCTCTCCGCGCACGCGCGCAGCACGTTCTCGCGATAGAAGGCGAGCTCCTTCTGGAACTCGGGCGAGGCGAGCTGCTCGGTCAGCACGGGCGACAGGTTGATGCTCCACCTCGGCGAGATCCCATCGGCCACCAGCCGATGCAGGACCTCGAGCAGAGGCAGGTAGCATTCGAACGCGGCTTCGCACAGCCAGTCGCTGCCATGCGGCCACCGTCCGTGGTTGACCACCATCGGAAGATGGGTATGGAGGACGAGTGCAAACGGATAGCCCATCAGTGCGTACCTTTCGACAAGATAAGGGCCAGGCTTGACCACATTGGACAGTAGGAACGCACCGGGCGCAAGCGTCCATGACGACGGCGTCAGCTTCCGGGTGTGGGCGCCCCGCTGCCAGTCCGTCGACCTCGTGTTCGAGGGCCGCCCGCCCCTGGCCATGTCCCGGGGCGACGAGGGGATCTTCGAGATGACGGTTCCCCGCGTGGGAGCGGGCGCACGCTATCAGTATCGGCTGGATGGTGAGCGCCACCGTCCCGATCCGACGTCGCGCTGGCAGCCCGACGGCGTGCACGGCCCGTCGGCCGTCGTGGATCCGACGGCCTTTGCCTGGACCGACGCCGGCTTCCGGGGCCACGCGCTCGCCGACCTCGTGTTCTACGAATTGCACGTCGGGGCGTTCACTCCAGCCGGCACCTTCGAGGCCGTCATCGGCCACCTGGAATCGCTCGCCGACCTCGGCGTCACCGCCATCGAGATCATGCCGGTGGCCGAGTTCCCGGGATCGCGCAACTGGGGGTACGACGGCGTCCATCTCTTTGCCCCCCAATCCACCTACGGCGGCCCGCGCGGGTTGCGGCGACTGGTCGACGCCTGTCACTCACGGAATCTGAGCGTCATCCTGGATGTTGTCTACAACCACCTGGGGCCCGAGGGCAACTACCTGGCGGAGTTCGGGCCCTTCTTCACCGATCGCTACAAGACGCCGTGGGGCGAGGCCGTCAACTTCGATGGTGCGGACGCCGCCGGCGTGCGCCGCCACTTCGTGGAGAACGCCCGCGCGTGGGTGCGTGAGTTCCACGTCGATGGCCTGCGGCTGGACGCCATCCACTCCATCTTCGACACGAGCCCGGTGCACATCCTCACCGAGGTCGCCGACGCGGCCCGCGAAGAAGCCCGTCGGCTCGGCCGGTCGATCCACATCATCGCCGAGTCACACGACAACGACCGTCGCATCGTGCTGCCGAGCGCCGACGGCGGGCTCGGTCTCGACGCCGTGTGGTCGGACGATTTCCACCACGCCGTCCACGTGGCCCTGACCGGCGAGCGCGGCGGCTATTACGCCGACTTCACCGACCCGGCGCTGCTGCCTCGCGCGGTCGCGGAGGGGTTCGCGTTCCAGGGCCAGAGCTCCGAGTATTTCGGCGGGCCGCGTGGCACGCCGTCGGCTGACCTTCCGGGTGAGCACTTCGTGATCTTCGTCCAGAACCACGATCAGGTCGGCAATCGCGCCCAGAGCGATCGGCTGTGGTCGATCGTGCGGTTCGAGGCGCTGAAGGTCGCGGCCGCCCTCATGTTCGCTGCGCCCGGATTGCCGCTGCTCTTCATGGGCGAGGAGTACGGCGAGACGGCGCCCTTCCAGTACTTCACGTCGTTCCTCGACCGCAACCTGGCCGAGGCTGTCCGGCGTGGCCGCACCCTCGAATTCGCCAAGTTCGCCTGGCAAGGCCAGGTCGCCGATCCGGGCGATCCGGCCACCTTCGTGAGATCACGGCTGAACCACTCGCTGGTGGGCGCGCCCCGGCACCGGGAGCTGCATCATTATTACCGGCGCTGGCTGGCGCTCCGGCGGGATCATCCGGCCCTCGGCGCCCGCCACAAGAGCCACGCGCAAGCATCCCTCGACGAGCAGGGCGTGCTCACGCTCGTTCGCCGCGCCCCCTCGGGGGAAGGTGTGTACCTGCTCGCGAACCTCACCGCCGAGCCGAAGCCGCGCAACGCGGACCCGGCGGCGCGCGGAATCCTCCTGGACAGCGCCGACGTGCAGTTCGCCGGACCCGGCCGCGTGACGCCGCTCGGCCCCTACCAGGTCCAGCTCTACGAGCTGACGCGGTAGAATCGCGCGCGTGGCCGCTCCGCGCCGGCTGGACGATCTCGATCGCCTGCTCGCGCTCGATCCTGGAGGCCGCGGCATCACCCGGTACGCGACGCCGGGCGCCGCTCTCGCCGCCGCCCACGGCCTGCGTCGCGCGCGTCGAGTCGTCATCGTCACCGGCTTCTGCGTGCCGCCAGGAATTCCCGAGACCGATGGCCCGCCCGGCGCCGCCGTGCTCGGTCGCGCGCTCCACCGGCTGGGCGCGCACGTGCGCTACGTCACCGACGCTTCGGTTCGCGGCTCGCTGGCGGCCGCGCTGTCGGCGCTCGGCGAGCCCCCCGACGTCGACGTCTATCATCCGGGAAGCGAGGCCGCTCGCACGTTGCTGGCGCGCGAGACGCCCTCGCACTTGATCGCGATCGAGCGCCCCGGCCGCACGACTACCGGCGAATATCTGTCCGCGCGCGGTGAATCGGTCGCGCCGTGGAACTCGCCGCTCGACGAATTGTTCGTGCTGGCGGGAAAGAAAACGCGTCCGCAGCCGCGCCGCTCTTCGAACAGGCCACCTGCGGCTCGAGCCGGGCACGCGTCATCCGTGACGACATTCGCCGTGGGCGACGGCGGCAACGAGATCGGCATGGGCAACCTACGGCCCCGGCTGGCTCGCGAAGGCGCGCTCATGGCCCGCATCGCCTCCGCCGTGCGCGTGAAGTATCTCGTCGTTGCGGGAGTCTCGAACTGGGGGGCCTACGGGATCGTGGCGGCGCTCTCGCGGCTGAGCGGCCAGATGCTGCTCCACGGGGCGGCCGAAGAGCGCCGGCTCGTCGAAGCGTGCGTCGAGGCGGGCGCCGTCGACGGCATCACCCGACGTCCGGAACCCACCGTCGATGGGCTGCCGCTCGAGGCCCACGCCGGGTTCGTCGCCCTTCTCGGCCGCGCCGTGCTCGAGCCGGAGAGTCGGCGCGCACAGATCCGTCGCGAGGTGGATCGGGTATGATAGTGAAACTATGACGATTCACGAGACATTCCGCGCGAAGCATCCGAAGTCGGCGGCGCTCGCCGAAAGAGCTCGGGCGGCCATCCCGGGCGGGATCACCCACGACATCCGGCACCTGAAGCCATTCGGCGTCTACGTCGACCGCGCGGCTGGCACGCGCAAGTGGGACGTCGACGGCCACGAGTACATCGACTACTGGATGGGCCACGGCGCGCTCTTCCTCGGCCACTGCCATCCGGCCGTGGTCAAGGCCGTGCAGGCACAGGTCGCGCGCGGAACACACCTGGGGGCCTGTCACGAGCTGGAGGTGCGGTGGGCGGAGCTGGTCAATCAGCTCGTTCCCAGCGCCGAGCTGACGCGGTTCACGATGTCGGGGACGGAGGCCACCCATCTGGCGCTGCGCATCGCCCGCGCCTTCACCGGCCGCTCACGGATCCTGAAATTCACCGGGCACTTCCACGGCTGGCACGACGGTGTCGCGATCGGCGTGAATCCGCCCTACGAGGTCCCGCTGTCGTCGGGTGTGCCGGGCGCGACGCTCGACCAGGTCATCACGTGCCCGCCCAACGACATCAAGGCGGTGGACACGGTGCTCGAGCGCGGTGACGTCGCCGCCGTCATCCTCGAGCCGGCCGGTGGTCAGTCGGGGACGACGCCGACGATTCCCGGGTACTTGCAGGAGCTGCGGGCGCTCACCCAGCGTCACGGTGTCCTGCTCATCTTCGACGAGGTCATCACCGGCTTCCGCTACGCGCCGGGTGGCGCCCAGGAGTACTTCGGCGTCACGCCGGACATCACGACGCTGGCGAAGATCGTGGCCGGCGGGTTGCCCGGCGGCGCCGTGTGCGGCCGGCGCGATGTCCTGTCGATGCTGGCCTATCGCGGCGACGCCACCTGGGACCGCGCCGAGCGCGTGGCCCACGCCGGGACGTTCAACGCCAACCCGATCTCGGCGTCCGCGGCCATCGCCACGCTCGAGCAGATCGGGGACGCGTCGCTCCAGGCGCGCACGAACAAGCTCGGCGAGGAGCTTCGCCGCGGGTTGACCGAGGCGATGAAACGCGCGGGAACGCCCGGCACCTGCTACGGCGAGGCATCCATCTATCACGTGTCGTTCGAGGGCAAGCCCGGGCTGGCTGGCTTCGACCGCCCACGGAAGGGCGACCACTATCACCTGCTGCGCTGCGCGATCCTCAACGAGGGCGTGGACTGCTCGATGAATCACGGCTGGGTATCGGCCGTGCACACCGAGGAGGACATCGAGCGCACGATCCGCGCCTACGACCGCGCCTTCCGCGCCATGGTGGCGGAGGGGCCGTTCGGACGGTGACGCGCCGGCTGGCGCTGGCGCTGGCCGCGTTCGCGGTCGCCGGCTGCGTCTACTTCCCGAGCGTGCAGGATGCCGGCGGTGTCCGCTTCAAGCCGGAGAAGGGCCGCCTCGTTCGTCAGGCCGACGGCGCCGTCTTCGGTGTCGAGCTCAAGAGCACGGGCAAGTACGGCGACACGCTGGTGGCGGCCTCGGCGCCGATCGCCAAGCGCGCCCAGCTCGTCGGCGCGGGCGGCGCGCCCGTCGATCGCCTGGAGGTGCCCGGCGAGACCATCGTCAAGCTGGGCGAGGGCGCGCCCCGCGTGGTGTTCTCCGACCTCACGCGCCAGCTCACGCCTGGCGAGGTCGTGATCGTGACGCTGAACTTCGTGAAGTACGGCAACCTGGGGGTCGTCACCGTCGTCGAGTAACCCGCCTCGTGCTATCCTCTTCACGCTCGTCGCGTCGCTGACGGCTGGTTCGGGCAGGTAGCTCAGTTGGTAGAGCACAGGACTGAAAATCCTGGTGTCGGCGGTTCAATCCCGTCCCTGCCCACCATTTTTGTCTTATCCTGTCGAGAACCTGGGAGGCGGTGGTCTGAGCGAGGATCACGCTCACGGCCTCTGACTTACCCTCGTTCGGTCTCAGGCTTCACCACTGTCTCCACCGCGGGCTTGCGTCGCAGGCGGCTGGTGCCGTGTGGCATTCCGTGATTGCGATGCTCAGGGTCGGATGGGGCCGCCTGAGTCACCGGGGCAGCGCCCCGGTCGCGCCCCGGAGGGACGGGACTTCCGAGATGAGGCGTGATGCCGTCTACATTTCGCTCGCGTTGACCGTGCTCATGGGGTGCGCCTCGGGACCGATTCCCGGGCGCCTCACGGAGCCGGGCAAGCCGTCCAAGGTCGTCACGCTCAACTACCGGTCGAGCGTCTTCGGGGGAAGCGGCAAACTCTGGGCGCTGTTGCCGGACGGACAGCGCTACTCCGGGAAATACGTCCTGACGCCCTACGCGCCCGACCACCACATGGTCAGTACCCTCGCGGGCGATCGCGGAGGGACCATGACCTGCCGCTTCAAGCTGAACGAGCCGGGCGTCGGCCCGGACAAGGGCGGCACCGGCAAGTGCGAAGTTTCGCAGGGCGGGGTAATCGAAGCGAAGTTCTGAGACCGCGCTGGTCACAGGCGCCTGACTTCCCTGAGTGGAGTTTCTTGATCTAGCCCCTCTAGAAACAGATCTAAAACTCGCGCTCGTCAGGCTAAAGCCAACCATAGTTGGCCCCGCCGGTGGGGGTCCCATCGGTGGATACCCCAACAAATTGTTGTCGATCGTCGGGTACCTTTGCTACCGTCGGGCCGTCAGGGAAGGCACACCACCGCCGTGAGGAGTGTGTAATGCGCACGATAGCGGTCGTGAACCAGAAGGGCGGGTGTGGAAAGACCATCACATCCATCAACCTTTCGGCCTTTCTTGCGCGTGAGCAACGACGTGTGCTGCTCGTGGACATGGACCCGCAGGGCCATGCGACCTTGGGACTTCTCGCCGAGGCTGGTCCGCCGGCGCGGACCATGTACGATCTGTTCTTGCAGCGAGCAGCCGGACAACCCGCTGCTCTTCGTGACGTCATCCGCACCGTCCGCGACAACCTCGATGTGGCGCCCGCTGATATTCTGCTGAGTGCGATCCCGGACACGCTCGCCGGCCTCGTCGGCCGGGAGAACATCTTGTCTGACGCGATCGCCGGCGTGAGGGGCTCCTACGACTACGTCGTCGTCGATTGCCCACCCAACGTCGGCCTTCTGACGTTCAATGCGCTGAAGGCCTGCTCGGAAGCGATCGTTCCGATGGATCCGAGTTTCTTTTCGCTGCACGGCATCGGAAAACTGCTCGAGACGTTTGATGTCCTAGAAAAGGAAACCGGGCATCAGATTGCGGTTCGAGCGCTCGTCACGCTCTATTCAGGCCGGACGGCCTTCGCGAAGGCGGTGGCCGACGACATCCGGCATCACCTCTACGGGCGCCACTTCGAGACCGTCATCAGGTACAGCGTCAAGCTCGCGGAGGCCGCCAGCCACGGCGTCCCGATCGCCCACTATTGCAGGTGGTGTGTAGGGTTCGAAGACTACCAGGCACTCGCCACCGAGGTCCTGCTGCAGGAAGCCGCGCGGGCAGAGAATGGGAGTGTCTCGGTCGAGGGAGATGCAATCCTGGTGAGCGCGGCCGTCGATTGTCCAGGGCCCTTGGCACCGGCAGCGACATCCAAGGAAGTCGTGTTCGCCATCGAAGCTCCCCAGGCCGCGCAAGTCCAGGTCATGGGCGACTTCAACGACTGGAACCTGGAAGGAAGCGACATGGAACCCGTCGATGGAACGTGGAAGAAGGTCGTCACACTGCCGCCGGGACGGTACCGGTATCGTTACATCGTCGATGGGCGGTGGCAGAGGGATCCCTTCAACGTCGCTGTCGAGCCGAACCCATACGGCGGACTCGACTCGATTGTCGTGGTGCAGGAGAAGCGTGCCGGGTAGGCCAGCGGCGGGCCTCCGGTCTTAAAATCGCGCCGAGCGGCCTACGAGATCACGCACCTAGTCGACCCGGAAAATCGCACGTCACTGCGCCGGGTTAGGCGGTCCCGCAGCGGATGCAGCGATTCTTGTCGAAGTCCTGCAAGGTCCCCCGCGGGATCTCGACGTCGTAGATGGCTGACCGGCGGGGCGGGAAATGACGCGTCAACATTTCGGTATCGTGCTCGTCATTATCGGCACGGTCCTGCTCGCCTTTGCCGTCAACGTCAGATCGTCGAGAGAGCGGATCGATCCATCGGCAGCCCGGGTGACCCAGTTCACATCGTCGGGAGCAGCATCGTCGCGACGGAGGCGACAATCAGCGACGATCCGGCCGTGGCTGCAATGGGGCGGCCTCGG
>Ga0134062_10000727_pt1 | contig 10725 bp, 10 predicted proteins | sample 15_taG_19_FD_94468 | JGI IMG/M metagenome (GOLD analysis project Ga0134062, IMG submission 94468) | Grasslands soil microbial communities from the Angelo Coastal Reserve, California, USA - 15_D_Rain_20cm_2_09082015 | ecosystem: Environmental > Terrestrial > Soil > Grasslands ... | reverse complement strand
TCGGATTCGTAGTCCGACGCTCTGTCCACCTGAGCTAAGGGCGCGTGGCGGAGAGGCCGGGATTCGAACCCGGGACAGAGGTTTTGCCCCTGTAACCGCTTAGCAGGCGGCTGCCTTCGGCCAGCTCGGCCACCTCTCCGAACCGTCGAGCGTCATGAGTATAACGGATCTGGAGCCGGCACAAACTCAAGAGCCAGGGAGCCGCCATGACCGCCCTTCGACAATTCCTGCGCGACGTCTGGACCCTCGCCATCCCCTACTGGTCCTCCGAGGACCGCTGGCCGGCGCGTGGCCTCCTGGCCGTGCTCGTCGCGATGAACCTCGGACTCGTGTACCTCAACGTGGTGTTCAACCGGTGGAACAACGCCTTCTACAACACGCTCCAGGACAAGGACTACGCGGCGTTCACCCACCAGCTCGGCGTGTTCACCGGGCTGGCCGCGATGTTCATCATCGTCGCCGTCTACCAGCTGTACCTCAACCAGATGCTCCAGATCCGCTGGCGGCGCTGGCTGACCGACCACTATCTGGACGCCTGGCTCGCCGATCGCGCCTACTACCGGATGCAGCTCGCGGGTGGGAGCACCGACAACCCCGATCAGCGGATCGCCGAGGACCTGCGCCTGTTCGTCGCCAGCACCCTGGCCCTCTCCCTTGGTCTGCTGAGCGCGGTCGTGACCCTCGGATCGTTCATCGCGATCCTCTGGGGGCTCTCCGGCGCTGTCACGCTGCCCGTCGGCCCCACGGGAGTCACGCTCCCCGGCTACATGGTCTGGGCCGCGCTCGTCTACGCGATCGCCGGGACCTGGCTGACCCACACGATAGGCCGGCCCTTGATCCGGCTCAACTTCGACCAGCAGCGCTTCGAGGCCGACTTCCGCTTCAACCTCGTGCGCTTCCGCGAGAACGTCGAGGGCGTGGCGCTCTACGCGGGCGAGGCCGACGAGGGGCGGACCTTCCGCGCGCGCTTCGCGCGCGTCGTCGGCAACTGGTGGGGCATCATGCGCCAGCAGAAGCGGCTGACGTGGTTCACGGCCGGCTACAATCAGGCCGCGGTCATCTTCCCGTTCGTGGTCGCCGCCCCACGCTTCTTTCGGGGCGAGATCCCGCTGGGCGGGCTCATGCAGACGGCGCAGGCCTTCGGCCAGGTCCAGCAGTCGTTGAGCTTCATCGTCAATGCGTACGCCGACATCGCCGAGTGGCGCGCGGTCGTTAATCGGCTCATCGGCTTCCGCGACGCGATCGAGCGCGTCCGGCATGAGGTCAGCGGGATCCGCCTCGCGCCGAGCGCCGACGCGCGGCTCTCTCTCGAGCACGTCGACCTGGCGCTGCCGAACGGCCGGCCGCTCCTCGACGGCGTAAGCCTGTCGGTCGCGCGCGGCGATGCCGTCCTGGTGACCGGTCCGTCAGGCGCCGGCAAGAGCACGCTGTTCCGCGCGATCGCTGGCATCTGGCCGTTCGGGCGCGGCGAGATCCGCCGCCCGGAGCACGGACGCGTGCTGTTCCTGCCGCAGATCCCGTACCTGCCCATCGGCACGCTGCGAGAGGTCGTGAGCTACCCCGTGCCGGCGGCGGGGGTGGACGACGGGGCGCTGCGGGAGGCGCTGGCGGCGTGCGGGCTTCCGCACCTCGTCGCCCGCCTTGACGAGACCGGGCACTGGGCCCAGACCCTCTCGCCGGGGGAGCAGCAACGCATCGCGTTCGTCCGCGCTCTCGTGCAACGGCCGGAATGGCTCTTTCTCGACGAGGCCACCTCCGCGCTCGACGAGCCCACCGAAGCACAGCTGTACCGGCTGGTCCGGGCCCGTCTCCCGGGTACCACCATCGTGAGCATCAGCCATCGGTCCACGCTGGGCCCCTTCCATACGCGGCGGCTACAGATTACGCCCCGCAGCGGCGCGCCGACGTCCCTCGAAGAGGTGGCGGTGGGCGCGGCCGCCGGGGAGCTCAGAGGCATTTGACGCGGCGGCTTTTTCGACCGATCCTCTGGCGCATCGAGCGACGACCGGGTCTCGCACGCGGGAGGACACAATGAGTGACTTCCGAACGACGCTGTGCCTCGTGCTGGGCGCGCTGCTGCTGGCGCTGTGGCCCGGGGCCGCCCACGCCCAGAAGCGGACACTGGTCGTGGCGCTGAATCAGGATCCCGACGTCCTCGACCCGACGCTGGCGCGCTCGTACGTCGGGCGCATCGTCTTCGCGCACATCTGCGAGAAGCTCTACGAGATCGATGAGAACCTCCGGATCTACCCGCAGCTGGCCACTGACATGCCCGCGGTGAGCGACGCGGGCCGGACGGTGACGATCAAGCTGCGGCGCGGCGTCAAGTTCAACGACGGCAGTCCGATGGATGCCGAGGCCGTCCGCTTCTCGCTCGACCGGCACCGCACGCTCAAGGGCTCGAACCGGCGAAGCGAGCTGGACGGGGTCACCGTGGTCGAGGTCGTCGACCCGCAGACGGTCCGCCTGCGCCTCAAGACGCCGCTGTCGCCGCTCGCGGCGATCCTGACCGACCGGGCGGGGATGCCGGTGTCGCCGGCGGCGGCCCAGAAGCTCGGCGACAAGTTCGGTACCGCCCCCGTGTGTGTCGGTCCGTGGCAATTCGTCGAGCGCCTGCCTCAGGATCGGATCGTCGTCGAGCGCTCGCCCCACTACTTCGACCCGACCGCCGCGCGATTCGACCGCATCGTGTTCCGGATCATCGCCGACGACAACGTCCGCCTGGCCAACCTGCGCTCGGGCGACATCGACGTCATGCACCAGGTCGCGCCGACGGACGCGGCGAGCCTCAAGAAGGAAGGCCGGTTCGAGGTCTCGAACGTGACGGGCCTCGGGTACAACGGCATCACCGTCAACCTCCGCAACAAGAGCGGCAAGACGCTGGCGCCTGGGGACCTCGGGACCCCGCTCGCCGACGACCCTCGCGTTCGCGAGGCGCTCGATCTCTCGATCGACCGCGAGGCGCTCAACCAGGTGGCATGGGACGGCCTGTACACGCCCGGGTGTACCGCCATCGCGCCGAACAGCCCGTTCTTCGACAAGACCCGCACATGCCCCGCGCGTGACGTGGCGCGCGCAAAGAAGCTACTCGCCGAGGCCGGGCTTGCGGCTGGTTACGCCTTCGAGATGGTGATCGTCAACAATCCCCAACAGCGGCGCGTCGGCGAGGTCATCCAGGGCATGGCGCGCGAAGCCGGGTTCAACATCGCGCTGACGCCCAAGGAGTTCGCCTCCTCGCTGAAGGACAACGAGGACGGCAAGCACCAGGCGTTCCTCATCGGCTGGAGCGGGCGCGTCGACCCCGACCACAACATCCACCAGTTCCACACCTGTGGCGGAAGCCTCAACGAGACCCTCGCCTGCGACGAGAAGGTGGATGGACTCCTGAACAAGGCGCGCGAGGTGAGCGATGTCGCCCAGCGCACGGCCCTCTACCGCGAGGCGATGGATCACATCCTCGCCCGCCGCAACATCATCTACCTCTACTTCCAGAATTACATCGCCGCGTTCCCGAAGAACTTGAAGGGCTACAAGGCCGTCCCGGACGGTCTGATCCGCATCAAGGGGACGAGCTGGCAGTAGGCGCGTGACCGAATTCCTCGTCCGCCGGGCCTTCATTTCCGCGGTCACGCTCGTCCTCATCAGCCTCATCGTCTTCACGGGCGTGCGGATGATCCCGGGCGACCCGGCGCGCGTCATGGCCGGAACCGCCGCCGACGCCGCCGGGCTCGAGGAGGTTCGCGAGAAGTACGGCCTGCATGATCCGATCCCCGTCCAGTACGTCCGGTGGATCGGCCTCGCCCTTCGCGGCGACCTCGGCGAGTCGATCCGGACGCGGCAGTCGGTGGCGTGGACGGTCGCGATCAAGCTGCCGATCACGGTCGAGCTCGCGTGCCTCGCCCTCCTGATCGCGTTGGCGCTGGCGATCCCGGCGGGCGTGATCGCCGCCGTCCGGCGGAACACGGCCTGGGACGTCCTGGCCAGCGCGGCCTCGCTGTGTGGCGTGTCAATCCCGAACTTCTGGCTCGGGATCATGCTGATCCTGCTCGTCTCGGTGCGACTCGGCTGGCTGCCGGCGTCGGGCTTTGTGCCCCTCTTCGAAGACCCCGTCGCCAATGTCAAGCGCATGCTCATGCCGGCGCTCGTCCTGGGCACCGCGCTCGCAGCCGTGCTCATGCGCCAGACGCGCAACGCGATGATCGAGGTCCTCTCCGCGGACTACATTCGGACCGCCCGCAGCAAGGGCCTGGCGGGCTTCGCCGTGGTCGTGCGGCACGCGCTCCGGAATGCTCTCATCCCGGTCGTCACCATCCTCGGCCTCCAGATGGGCGCCCTGATGGGGGGCGCCGTCGTGACCGAGTCGATCTTCGTGTTGCCCGGCTTCGGCCGCCTCATCGTCGAGGCGGTCTTCACGCGCGACTACCCGGTCGTGCAGGGCGTGGTGCTCATCACGGCGTCGTCGTACGTCCTGATCAACCTGCTGGTCGACATCTCGTACACCGTGCTGAACCCGCGCATCCGCATCGGTGGTGGTGTCGATGGGGCCTGACGCGGCCAGCCCGATCTATCCGCTCGCGCTCACGGCCGAGGCTCCGGGGAAGCGCTCCGGCTTCCTCGTACGCACCTGGCGCGTGGGTCGCCGGCGGCCGGCCGCGCTGGCCGGCGCCATCGTGGTGCTCCTCTTCGGCGCCATGGCGCTCGGCGCGCCCTGGATCGCCACCACCGACCCGGTGCGGACCGACTGGAGCCAGATCCGCAAGGCGCCGACGTGGGCGCACCCGTTCGGCACCGACGACCTGGGCCGCGACGGCCTCTCGCGCGTCGTGTGGGGCGCCCGCATCTCGATGCAGGCCGGCGTGTTCTCGATCCTCCTGGCAATCGCGATCGGCGTCCCGGTCGGGCTCGTGGCGGGCTTCTACCGGGGCGCGCTCGACCAGGCGATCATGCGGCTCACGGACGCCTGGCTGGCGTTCCCCTTCCTGATCCTCGCCATCGGCCTGGTCACGATCCTCGGCCCGTCGCTCACCAACGCCACGCTCGCCATCGGGCTCGGCGCCACGCCGACCTACATCCGCCTCACCCGCGGGCTCGTGCTGTCGACGAGCGAGGAGGACTACGTGCACGGCGCCCGGGCGCTGGGCGCCGGGGATGTCAGGCTGATGGCCCGCCACGTCCTGCCCAACATCGTCAGCGCTATCCTGGTACAGGCCACCGTCGCCGTCCCGACGGCGATCATCGCCGAGGCCGTGCTCTCGTTCCTCGGTCTCGGCGTGCAGCCGCCAGCGCCGTCGTGGGGCACGATGCTCAACGCCGCCCAGCAGTTCCTGGAGTCGGCGCCGTGGATGGCGTACTGGCCGGGACTGGCGATCTTCATGCTGGCGCTATCCTTCAACCTGGCCGGCGACGGGCTGCGCGACCTGCTCGACCCACGAGACTACTGAAGCGATCGCGGCGCGGCGGTTCTGGTGAGCGCTCAAGTTGTAACATGGGGGCCTGTGAGCGCGTCCGACTACCCCGAGATCCGCGCCGAGCTCCGGGAGCGGATCCAGAAGGACCCCTGGGCCGCGGCGCTCGGCATCCACTACCTCGACCTGCGCCAGGGCTACTGTCGCGTGAGCCTCCGGCTCCAGCCCCACATGGTGAACTTCCAGGGCCACCCGCACGGCAGCGTCATCTTCGCCCTCGCCGACGTCGCCTTCGGCGCGGCGTGCAACTCCCACGGCGAGGCGGCCGTGGCGCTCAACGTCACGATCGCGTTCCTCGACGCGGTGACGCCGGACGCGACGCTGATCGCCGAAGGGCGGGAGAAGAAACAGGGACGGCGGGCGGGATTCTACGAGATCCAGGTCACGACCGAGGCCGGCGCGCCGGTCGCGCTCGCCCACTGCATCGCCCATCGGGTTGGCCGCTGATCTGATCCTTCACAGCGGGACGGTCATCACGGTCGATCCCGCAGGCCGCGTCGCGGAGGCGGTGGCCGTGGCCGACGACCGCATCGTCGCGGTGGGCGGCAACACCGAGGTCCGCGCGCTCGCCCACGGCTACACCTGCTTGATCGACCTTGGCGGCCGCGCGGTCGTCCCGGGCCTCGTCGACGCCCACGCTCACATGGACCGCGAAGGCCTCAAGGCGGTCTGCCCCTCACTCGCCGGCGCCGCCTCGATCGACGACGTGCTCCAACGCGTGGAGGCTCTGGTGCGAGCCACGGCGCCGGGCGAGTGGATCGTGACGATGCCGCTCGGCGACCCGCCCTACTACTTCGACGTCCCGACGAACCTCAAGGAGGGGCGCTTCCCGACGCGCTGGGAGCTGGACCGCGTCGCGCCGCGGAACCCGGTCTACATCCGCGCGATCTGGGGCTACTGGCGCCATACGCTCCCGCTCGTCTCGATCGCCAACAGCGAGGCGCTGCGGCGGGCGGGGGTCACCCGTGAGACCGTGCCCCCGTGGGAGGGCGTGACGATCGAGAAGGACTCGCGCGGGGAGCCGACGGGCATCTTCGTCGAGCAGACGTACATGCCGCTCGTCGAGCTCTCCCTGATGGCTGCGGCGCCGCGCTTCAGCCACGCCGAGCGCGTCCGGGCGCTCAGCGACTCGATGCGAATCTACGCCGCCACGGGCACGACCAGCGTCGTGGAGGGCCACGGCGTCGCCGAGGAGGTGCTCCGCGCGTACGAGACGCTGGCCAGCCGCCGAGACCTGACGGTGCGGGCCCATCTCTTCCTGAGCCCGTCGTGGGGCGCGGGCGATCCCGCGTCGATCCGGGCGCGGCTCGACGCCTGGCAGACACGCATCGCCGGCCGTGGCGCCGGCGACGCCTTTCTCCGCGTCGCAGGCCTCGTCGGCGAGGCGAATCCGACGCTCGACAACGCCGTGCGAGCGCGCGCGATGCCCTACACGGGCTGGGCCGGCTTCGCCTACGATGCGGCCCTGCCGCGCGCCGCGCTCCGAGAGGTGCTGCGGGAGGCCGCGCGGCGCGAGATCCGCGTCGCGAGCATGGGGACGGACCTGCTCGACCTGTACGAGGACGTGAACCGCGTCGTGCCGATCCGAGACCGACGCTGGGTCGTCGAGCACATCAGCACCCTCACCGCCGACGAGATCGCCCGCATCCGCGACCTCGGCGTGGTCGTGACGACCCATACGAACCGCTACCTCTTCAAGGAGGGCGAGATTCTTCGCTCGCGCGTGGGCGCCGAGGACTCGATCGTCCCGCTCCGGAGCCTCCGGGACGCCGGCGTCCACGTCGCGCTCGCGACCGACAACGTGCCGACCTCACTCTTTCACCCGATCTGGCACGCCGTTGCCAGGCTCGACCGGTCGTCGCGCCGCATCATCGCGCCCGGGCAGCGGCTCGCACGTGCGGAAGCCCTGCGGGCGGCGACGCTCGAGGGAGCCTATCTCACGTTCGAGGAGGGCGAAAAGGGCTCGCTCGAGCCGGGTAAGCTTGCCGATCTCGCCGTGCTCTCCGACAACCCCCTCACGTGCCCCGAGGACCGGATCAAGGACATCACCGCGGAGGTGACGATCATGGCTGGCCGGATCGTTCACGGCCCGGGAAACGGGCGCCCCTAACCGGACCCGGCCGCTGGGGTTCTCCGCCCGCGTTTTCCGGGATTTGCCTAATTGTCGGAAGCCCGGACAGAGGCAACCTTAACCCTGCATTCCGGAAATCGGTCAGACACGGGAGGAAGGGGTTCATGAAGGTGGTCTGCGCGTGGTGTCAGAGGGAAGGACGGGCAGGCGTGATCCGCGAGGACGACCCGTGCGACGCCCCGTTCGAGTCGCTTGGAATCTGCGACGACCATAGTGTCAAGCTGATTTATGAGCTCAAGATGCGCCTCAAAGAGGCGTGGAGCCTTTCGCAGGGCGTAGCCGAGCCGCCCTCGGGCCTCGCGCCCTGAAAGGCGGCCTGGTCACATGCGCTCATAGGAGAGACGCCGCACCCTGTCCATGTTGGTGCCCTCGATGCGGATCAGCCTGGTCGGGCCGTCGCGGCGCGGAGAGTGGACATCGCCTTCGTTGTAGACGTGCGCCATCCCAGGCTTCAGGGTATAGCTCCTGAGGTGGCGCACCTTGCCCGACTGGTTCTGAGTCGCGGGCTCGACGATCGCCCAATCGGTCATCACGGTCTCTCCCCGCGCCTGGCCATAGATTGCCCACGACGGCCCGTGGTCGTGCGGCGGGCTCTCCCTGGCGCTCCTGTACACATGGGCGAGAACGCAGAAGCCTAGCTGCGGGTCCTCGTAGATGATCTTGCGCTCGGACACGCCGTCGCCGAGGTGCGTGGCGATGAACGCCTCGTCCTTCAGGACGTCCTGGACCAGCGCACACACCTTCTGGCGACCCTCGGGCCCGGGCTCCGCCGCGAGGATGCGGTGACAGGCGGCCGCGAACTGTTCGAGCGTGTGTCCCATGAGAACTCCTCAGGGCCTCAACGCGCGACTGGCGCGTCGACCACTTTGATCTCGTGCTTCTTCACCAGCTGGACCCGCGGCCCGGTGACGGTCACGAATTCCAGGTCGAATCCAGTTTTCGCGCCGGGAGCGAGTGTTCGCTGCTCGGTCGACGCCGTGGCCGTACCGAGGATCTTGCCTGCGGAGTCGAGCGCTTTGCCGGCCACCTTGATCGGTCCCAGTGGGACGTCGGCGAGGTTCCGCACCGTGCCCCTGATGTGCAGGTGGCCGGCGGCACAAACGTACATTCCTGGCTCCATCCCGGGGTGGGGGTCGACGTTCTCGAGCTCGACCTTGACCTTATTCGCAAGGTTGCCGGCCAGAGCCAGCGAGACGCCGTGGAAGACCATGAGCCCTGCGATCAGCCATGCCAGACGCGCCTTCATGCTCACCCTCTCTTCCCTGGTGCGGTGGGAGGAAACTCGCCGTCCCTGATCGAAACCGCACCAGGCGGCGCCGCGCACCAGCCTCGAGCGTACCCGATTTGAGCCAGAATTTCCGGGGGTTCCCTCCGGTGAACCTCTGGCACCTCGTGTGCTTCCGTCAACCGCAAAAATGGCGACCCCACGCGTGCGTCCGGACGATTCCGCAGCCTTCGACGTCGGCGGCGGAGCCGCGTCAGACCGTGGAGCGCCGCTCATCGACGAGCTCATCCAGCTGGGCATCGCGCTCAGCAGCGAGAGCGAGCTGTACGCGCTCCTCGGGCGCGTCGTGACGCAGGCCCGACGCTTCACCGGGGCCGAGGCGGCCACGCTCTTTCTTCGAGAGGGCGCCCACCTCCGGTTCGCGGTCGTCCAGAACGATGTGATGGCTCGCCGGCTCGGCGAGGACGAGATGCAGCATCGCTTGGATGCCGAGCGGCTGCCGCTGGATGGTCCGAGCCTGGCGAGTCACGTCGCGCTGACGGGCGCCGTCGTCAACGTGCCAGACGCCTATTCGATCCCGCCCGGCCAGCCGTACACCTTCAACTGGCGGGTGGACGTCGCCACGCGCTATCGGACACGGTCGGTGCTTGCGGTCCCCCTGCAGGACACCTCACGCCGAATCCTCGGCGTGCTCCAGCTGATCAACGCCGTCGGCGCGACGGGAGAGATCGTTCCGTTTCCCCCCCGCCTCGAGGACCTCGCCCGCATGTTCGCCGCGTACGCGACCGTCGCCATCCGCGGGGCTCGGCTCGAGGAGCTCTCGTTCAAGGACCCGCTGACGGACGGCTACAACCGACGCTACCTGATGCGGCGACTCTACGAGGAGGTGGAGCGCTCCGCCAGCGGCAGCCAGCCGCTCTCACTCATCCTGCTCGATCTGGACCAGTTCAAGAGCGTGAACGATCGCTGGGGCCATGACGCTGGCGACGAAGTCCTCCGGCAGGTCGTCCAGCTCCTCGTGGGGCAGTCTGGACGCTCCACCGTCATCGCGCGGTACGGGGGCGACGAGTTCGTCGCGCTGCTCCCCCGCACGCCGAAGGCGGCGGCGATCCGCGATGCGGAGCGCTTGCGCGCGATCATCGCACGGTACCCATTCACGAATGGACCCGTGACAGCGAGTTTCGGCGTCGCCTGCTTCCCCGACGACACGGAGAACGTCGCAGAGCTGATCAAGAGCGCCGACCACGCCCTGTATCAGGCGAAGCGGCAGGGACGGAACGCGGTCGGAACGCGCTGACGCGCCCGGGCCGTCACGCACCGCACAGCCGGACCACGTCCTTCCAGTCGCGACCCGTCGCGATCGGGATCGGCGTGTCGCGGACCTCGGAAGCCAGACGCCCGAGCGTGGCGACCCGCTCCGCGGTCGCGGGATGAGAGGCGAAGTAGCCCAGCGCCGTCGGCGCCCCCGTCTCCGCCGAGACGAGCTGGGCGAGAAACGAGCTGAGCCCCCGAGGATCGATCCGCGCGGCCGCCAGCATGGAGAGCCCGGCGGCATCCGCCTCCGCCTCGTACTGGCGTGAGTACCGCAGCGTGCCCAGGATCCGGGCGGCCTCCAGGCTATACGCCATCAGCGCGCTCACGTCGCCCGCCACAGCGCCCACCAGGAGCCCCGCCGAGCTGTGCTGGACGATGAGCCGGGTGGGGTGCCGATGATAGACGTGCTGAATCTCGTGGGCGAGGACGCCCGCCAACTCCGCGGGCGTGCGGGTGCGCTCGAGCAGCCCGCGCAAGACCACGATGTGGCCGCCGGGCGCGGCGAACGCGTTGACGGCCGGGTGATCCAGGATCGTGACGCGGATACGGTACGTGTCCGGCGCTCTCGCGACGAGCCGGGCGACGATGGC
>Ga0134062_10000685_pt1 | contig 10957 bp, 7 predicted proteins | sample 15_taG_19_FD_94468 | JGI IMG/M metagenome (GOLD analysis project Ga0134062, IMG submission 94468) | Grasslands soil microbial communities from the Angelo Coastal Reserve, California, USA - 15_D_Rain_20cm_2_09082015 | ecosystem: Environmental > Terrestrial > Soil > Grasslands ... | reverse complement strand
CATGAATTTTCAACAAGCCGGTGGCGGGATCGAGGAGCGCGAGGCTGGTGTAGTCATGGTGAATGACGCGTTCGAGGGTGGAAACGATGCCGCGGAAAACTTCGGAGACCTCGCGGCTGATCACCAGAACGTTGTTAATCTCCAGGAGAACGCGCAGGCGGTCGCGTTCGCGGGCAAGCTGCGTTTGGTAGGCCTGAGAATTCTCGAAATTGAGCGCGTTGTCGACGGCCACGGCGACCTGGCTGGCGACGCGCTGCATGAATTGTAGCTCGGTGTCCGTGACGCCCTGCGGCACAAGGCGGCCGAAGCCCATCGAACCGATACGGCGCTGCGCCGTGGTCAGCGGAAAAATCGCCATGGAACGGACGCCGTGTTCGCGGAGGCGCCGCATGAAGTCCGGGAAGCGCGTTTCTTCGTCGACATCGTTGATGACCAGAGGCTGCTGCGTCTGCCAGACCCAGCCGGAAGGATGGCCTTCGATGGGCGATTCCATGCCAGCGACTTTTTCCGTGGGGATGCGACTTTCGAGAATATGAAGACGCATGACGTTGCGGACGGGATCGTGCAGGACGAGGGTCAGGAAGTCGAATTCAATAACAGAATGGAGGCGGCCCGCAAGATCGTGGAAAAGCGCGGGGAGATCGCGCTGCTGGGCGATGGCTTCGCTGACTTCGAGCAAGGCTTCGAGCTGACGCCGGGAATGCTCGAGGGGCGAGGCGAAGGCAACTTCGGGCGGTGAAATGACGGGATCCGCCATAGAAGGCAGGATAACACCCACGTTGGCGGAGGCTCAACTTAACACCGCCGCGAGTTGGTCCACAGACATGCTTCGAGGAGTTCGTTCAAGTCAAACTTGAAACGTTGTATGCGTGAGTATGGCGGGCGCCGGTGGTGATGAGGCGCTCGATGGAGTCGACGGCCTGGATGCCGCCGCGGGCGCCGATGGCAGTGCAGTTGAGCGCAGCGGCAGCGCAGCCGAAATCGAGCTGGCGCTGCAGCGGCCAGCCTTGCAAGAGTCCGTAAATGAAGCCCGCGTGAAAAATATCTCCGGCTCCGGTGGTATCCACGGCTTCCACGCAAAAAGCAGCGGCGTAGGAGAAGCGCGAGCCATCCCAAGCCAATACGCCTTCTTCGCCAAGAGTCGCCGCGGTAAGGCGGCAGCCAAATCGTTCGCGGAGCGCGGGGAGAGACTTACGCAAATCCGGTTCTTCCATCAATTGCCCGGGAATATCCCTGCTGGTGATGAGGTAGTCAACGCTTTTCAAAAGTTCCTCGACACCGGGATAGGGTTCGTCCAAGTCCGCGATGACGGGAACGCCGGCGGAGCGCGCCCAGCCTGCAGCGGCAGCCGCCGCAGCCGTATCGTGGCCATCGACGTGAAGAGCGCGGGCAGTGACGATCCACTCGTGATCTAACTCTTCGGGACGGAGGATCAAGCGGTCATCGCGTTTCCAAAGGACAGTGCGCTCGCCGGCGTCGTCGACCAGGATGAAAGCTTGCTGGCTCGGACAGCCAGGCGCCGAGAAAAGATGCGCTTCGACGCCGAGGCGCGCAAATTCCGCGCGATGAAGCGCGGCGGCGCTGTCGTCCCCAATCTTGCCAACGTAACGTGCGCGCAAGCCCCACTGCCCGCAGGCAATCACGGCCGTGGCCACCTGGCCACCGGGCAGCACTTTTGCTGAGCGAAACTCGACTTTGGAGCCGCGCGCGGGATAGTGCGCGACGGGAATCAGAGTGTCCGTAGCGTTGAGCCCGACGCCGACTACATCCACTTTGGAGGGATTCGTCATAAAGGACCCGGCAACTTTACCGGATGCGTGGACGTTTTCAAAGGCGGAGCAAGTGCGTCAGTGGAAGCGCGTGGTGCGCCAGAGGGCGAGACCGCAAACAATAAGGAGCAGGAACAGGGCCGCGGTCAAGAGCGCGGCCGGTCCCCAGTGAAGGGACAACTGCGGGACGCGAGCCATTGCCGCAAAGATCACGAACAAGCTGGTGGCGAGGACAACCAACAGCCAGTCCAGCGCGTCGCGGGAAGGTTTGGCTTCGGTGAGGAGCTGGCGGCCGTCCATGCGTGCTTCGACGAAATCCGCCGCGACGCCATAGCGGTCGCTCTCGCGAATGGCCGCCTCTTTCCAGCGGGTCTGCTCTTGGCCAGTGGCCGAAGAAAACGCGATGGCGCCGACTCCCAGCATCATGAGGAAAGAGCCCCCGATGACTTCGAGGTAGATGGAAGAACTGCGGCCGTGCAACTCGCCAAAAACAAAAATTCCCCACAACAGCCCCCAGAGCTGGTTGGAGTTGGAGAGCGGGATGCCGCGGCTGATGTCCACGTACTTTGCAGCAAATTGCTGGAAGATGTCGCCAATCACCCACACGAAGCCGCCGAGCATCAGCCAGAAAATAACGCTGCGCGCGCTGAGCAAGTCCTGCCACAACGGAGCCAGTCCCAGCGAACTGACTGAAAGGAGCGTCATCATGCCCAGTTCGCCGAACGAAAAGAAAGTGACAAACGAAAGCGGATTCATGCCGGTCAGGTAAGCCTTGCGGTACGGAATGTACATCGTGCCCCAAAGAATTCCGGCGCCGAGAGCGGCCCAGACTCCGTGGAGAGAATGAGCGGCGGGGCCGTGCCCTGAGGACGACGCGATGGCCAGGAGCGTCGCACCGGCGCACATGACCAGCGCTCCGCCGAGGACGCCGGCGAGACGGCGCCAGCCGGCCTGGCGCAGCTCGTTGAAGAAAAGAAATCCCCAGAGAATGCCGAGAAGGCTGTTGGAGTTCCACAAAGGGAAGGCGATGCTCAGGCCGATGTCACGAATGGCAAAAATCGTCAGCGTGTTGGCCACGGCCCAAAGGCATCCGGCAAGCAGAGCCCAAATCACCAGGTGAGGCGCGCGGCGAACATCGGCGCGAACGGACGAAGTGCCTAGAATGAGCGCGGGCAGGCTCCAGCGCGCGAGAAAAACGCCAATGACCATGATGAGCGAAATGACCATCGGCGAAATGCCGATGGAAACGAGTTTGGTGGGCGCTTCCGCAGCGCCCAGCCACGCTCCCGCCGCGAAGCCAGAAAGGATGCCGAGGAGCTGCAGCTTTTTCGCACGTGTTTGGGTTGCGTTGGTAGTCTGAGTATAAACGACCGGCGGCATTTTGCTCCAATCCGAAATCAGCGAATAAATCGAAGAAGCAGCAATCCACCCATCAGGACCGCGACGGGAACCCAAAAATGGATGTCGCTGAGAATGCTGGCCCACCGGCCGCGCGCGTTCGTGTTCGGTTCAGGCGTGTTCATATTTTGCCTATTTGTAATCCAAGCGCGATAGATTCAAGATCGGCGCAGATTATAGCCTTAAAGCTCGGCGTTTTCCGAGCAGCCAAATCAGCGTGGACACCAAATCAGCGTGACACCAAATCAGCGTGGACTTGACGGCGCATCCGTGCGAGCCGTAAGCTCCACGGCATTTCGCGATTGCATCATCGGCGAACTAGCATCCAGGAGGAGCGAATGGCGAGCAGGCTGGCAAAGATCTATATTGTGCTGAGCGGGGCGATCCTGGTTGTGGTCGGCGCGGTGGGGTTCTTTCGCCATGAAATGTTCAACCTCACATTTCCTGCCGCCCATAACATCTTTCACCTCGCCAGTGGAGTAGTCGCTCTCTGGGCCGGTCTCCGGAAGAGTGCCAATGGCCCGCGGCGGTTTGGCGTGATTTTTGGCGCGATCTATACGTTCGTGGCCGTCTCGGGCTTCGCCGGTATGCGCGATCTCGGCCCAATCCAATTGGACTTGAACACGCATTTCAATTTCATCCACCTCGGAGTTGGCCTGCTCAGCCTGGCGGCCGGCTTGGCCAGCTCAAGACCGGTCGTGTCCCATTAAGCGGAACTCCCAGCGCAGAGAATCACGTCGTCAAACGATCGGGAGAGATGGGTCGCAATTGCCAGGCCGCAAGCGAAGTCAGCGCAAGCCGATCATTGTCGCTGACGCGAATGCGGAGAGGTCCGTCCGGCTTGCGATAGTACCGTGTTGTGACGGCATGTTTGGAGTTGCAGATCAGCTCGGCGACAGAAGCGTCAAGAAAAAGATGAAACTCGATTTCGCGCTTTGGTCCAAGCGGCACGTCCAGCGGAATGCCGTTGACGGAGAGCATTGCCGAGGCGGCGCCTTTCGGCTCCAGCTTGGCGGACCACCAGAAGCCGCCGCGGTCGGCCAGCGTAAATGCGGCAGGCAGCGAGTCGGATTTCCAGGTTATTTCTCCGGCGAGATTCTCGATTTGGATTTCATCCATCGCGTGCCCAAGCTGGGAGGAGTCCGCGCGCTGCGGTGGAATAGCGAAGGACTTCGCGCGGAGCGTTTTTGCTTCCGAGGCAAAGCGCATTTCAAGGACGCCTTCCGAATGGATGGATAGAATTCTGGGCAAGGCCATGCAGCCCGCCCAACCGGCGGCGCTGAATTCGGCTTCGGGGCGCGTCTCCGGTATCCAGCCCCAGAGGATGCGATTGCCTTTGGCGTCGAGCTGAGTTTTCTGCGCGTAGTAGGCGCCGTGGTCGAGGGTGCCGCGCCTCTCGGAATGAAAAACATGCTCCTTGGGATCGAGCTCGCCGGATTCCCAAATCACCTGGCCCGCAGTCGAGTAGAGCAACACGTGCTTCTTTCCCAGCGGGAAAAAGTCCGGGCACTCCCACATCTCCCCGGACTCCACGGGATTGATAGACTCCTTTCCCGTCCACTTTCCAGAAGCCAGCGGGTGCAAGTACTCCCACGCGCGCAAATCCTTCGAGCGGTAGAGAAGCACGCGTCCTCCTTGCTTGGCGAGACCCGAGCCGACGCCGAGATACCACTGGTTATCTTCGCGCCAGAGAAAGGGATCGCGGAATCCCGTCAAACCGGGTTCGCTCGGTGGCTGTATCACTGGCTGCTTCCATTTGTTCCAGGTGAGCAGTTGCGGATCAGATGAAGTGGCGAGGCACTGGACCTCGCGGAAGTTGTGAACGCCGTCGCGGAGAGTCGCTTGTTCAGGAGCGCAGGACTTCACTCCGGTATAGAGAACTGTTGCGGTGCCGTGATCGTCTGCGGCGCTTCCGGTGAAACATCCGTCGGCGTCGTCCCAACCGGGAGTCGGAGCAAGCGCAACGGGCAAATGGCGCCAGTGGATCATGTCATCGCTCACGGCATGAGCCCAGTGCATGTCGCCCCAGACGGCTGTGTTCGGGTTGTATTGAAAAAACATGTGGTACCGGCCATTCCAGTGAATGGGGCCGTTGGGATCATTCATCCAATTTTTTGCTGGAAGCAGATGATATTGGGGGCGAAGCGGATCGGCAACGAGGCGCTCACGCAAATCCTCACTCTTCCAGAGAAACGGCGGCAGAGAAGCCCACGCGCTGGAGGCGCTGAGAGTCCGCACGAAGTCGCGCCGCAAAATTCGCATGCCGATTATCCCTTTAGTTTAGATCCCCGTCTGCAGCTGAAGCTTGCCTATTGCTTCTCGGGCTTGGAGTGCGCCGCCGCTTGTTCGCTTTTGTATGCTTTCCAGGCTCCGTCGATGACGTAAGCGTGAATCGCGTCCGCATCCTGCACGGTCATCTTTTCATGCGGGAAAGCAAACTTCGGTGGATCGGCGAAACCGGGCATGCCCTTGCTCCAGTGGCTGCCGCCCAGGACAATTTGATACCAATCTTTGTGAACGTCGTGCGGCATGTAGCGTAGATCGGGCACCGCGCCGTCGAGAACCCACGCGCCGCTCCCGTCAAGATTGGGAGAGTGGCAACCGTCGCATACAAACGTTCCATACAGCTTTTCGCCCTTGCGAATAATTTCCTCGCTCACGTTTTGCTCGGGAGGCTTGGGCACGGGCGGAATCACAATTTTAGGATACGGGAAAGGTGTGGTTGCGCCGAGCTTGAACGCATAGAGCCGCACGGGCCCACGTTTCGATTCGGGCGTAGCCATCGTGCGAGCTGGCGCGAACAAGCGTGAGCCTGAACCCCACCCGACGGGAGTTATGACGTACTGTTCGGCTTTCACGGAAAACGTGACGGGGATCGACTCGATGGCGGAGCCGGTTTTGACCGACCAAACTCTTTTGCCAGTGTCGGCGGTATAAGCCGCAAATTCTCCAGTGCCTTGCCCCTGAAAAACCAGGTTGCCTGCTGTGGAGAGAACGCCGCCATTGGTAGCGATTTCCTCTTCCACGGACCAGCGCGCCGATTGCGTAACTGGATCCCAGGCGATGAGGCGGCCGAATAATCCTTCGCCGCCTTCTCCTGCTTCGGACGCGCGCTTAGCATCGCCGCGACGATCGGTCGTGGGGACGTACACCAGGCCGGTCTGTGCGTTGTAGCTCATCGGCCACCAGTTGTGAACGGTCCACTGCCTTCCGCCGCCCTGGGACGCGGGAATCCGTACGGCGCGTCCCGTCGTCAAGTCCATCGAAGCCGCCCAAACAGTTTTGACGAGCGGCTTCGCGGAAAGAAGTTTTCCGGTTTTGGCATCGAGCACGAAAAAGAACCCGTTCTTTGGCGCGGTCATGGCCACGTGGCGTTTCTCGCCGTCGATGACGAGGTCGGCCATCACAATGTGATTGTTTTCGGAGTGCACGCCTTCGGTGCCGGTCTGGTAATGCCAGGCGTATTCTCCTGTGTTTGCGTTCAGGGCGATGATGCATTCGCCGAACAGCCGGTCGCCCTTCGCCTTAATCAGCCGGAACTCTCCGTAATCCACACCCACGCCCGCGGTTCCGAAAATGACCTGGTTTGTCGCGTCGTCGTAAGTTATGGCGTTCCAAACGTCGCCGCCGCCAACCCGCCACCATCCGTCGCCGGACCAAGTCTGCGCGGCCATTTCCAGAGCCTTCGTTTCGAATGGCTTCGAGGGATCACCCGGAACCGTCCAGAAGCGCCACGCTTCCTTGCCGGTTTCCGCGTCATAGGCAATCAGTGCGCCGCGCACGCCGTCATCCGAACCGTTGTAGCCCATCAAAATTTTCCCTTTCGCTACATGTGGCGCGCCGGTGATGCCGGTTTGCGTCGGTTCGCAGACTGTGGCCTCCCAAACTTTTTTCGCGGTTGCCGCATCGATGGCCACCAGGCGGCAGTCGCCTGTGCCGACGTATACTTTGCCGTTCCAAACGGCAACGCCGCCATTGGTCCGCGCGGAATACGAACCGTTGATAGCCTGGTCCAAGCGCACTTGAGGATCGAATTTCCACAACAGTTTCCCCGTGGCTGCCTCCACCGCATAAACTTTCGAAAGCGGTGCGCTGACGTAGATCACTCCATCGACAACGATCGGCTCCGACACGACGCCCATGGCGCTGTCCATATCCAGCGACCAGGCCAGGCCTAGGCCACCAATATTTTTGTCGGTGATTTGCTGCAACGGGCTGAAATGGCTGGCGTCAAAAGTGCGGCCGTTGAGCAGCCAGTTGCTTCCAATGGCCGCATCGGACATGACGCGCGTCTCGTTCACGTCGCCCGGTTTGGCCTTGTTGTCTGCGGAAGAGCGAAGCGCGATGGCAACTCCAATTGCGGCAATGACGAGAATCAGACCGAGAATAAGCCGTGGATTCATGCCAGACCGCCTTTCGCACAAGTTGCCGAAAATCCGCCGCGCCGATGCGAGATCGCTTGTCCCAATCGGACTGGCGTGGAATTTCCGCTTGTCATGTTAGAAGCGTGGCGGAAAGAATGTCAACGCGTGCGCGAATTTTCCAGGGCCGCGGGAATGAGCGCATTGGGCATTAGAATGAGACAATCGCTGTTTCATTTATGGGGAGTGAGATGAAAGCGCGGCTACAGGTGATGAAGTTCGGCGGCACGTCGGTTGGCGATGCTTCATGTATCGCCAGGACCGCCCAGATTATTGCGAACGCGGCAAAGGAGAATCCTTGCATAGCCGTGGTCTCGGCCATGAGCGGCGTCACGAACCGGCTGATCGAGGCGGCCAAGAAGGCGGAATTGGGAAACGCTGGAGAAGCCGGCGCGGTCATCGATGCACTGCGGAAACAACACGAAATTACTCTGACTAGCTTGATCCCGCGGGAGGAGGAACATGCGCGGACTCGTCCTCGGTTGGAGGAGGTCTTGACGGAAGGGCGGCGGCTCTGCGAAGGAACGGCCCTGCTGCGCGAACTCACGCCGCGCGCCCTCGACGCAATTTCAAGCCTGGGAGAGCGGCTTTCCGCACCGCTGGTGGCGGCAGCCGTCAAAGAACTCGGACTGCCAAGCGAAGCGATTGAAGCAACGGAGCTGATCGTGACGGATTCCTTTCATGGTGGTGCGGAACCGCAGATGGAATTGACGCGCGCGAAATCGCAAGCGCGCTTGCGGCCGCTATTGGAAAAAGGAATTGCGCCTGTGGTGACGGGCTTTATCGGCGCAACCACGGAAGGCCAGTTGACCACGCTGGGGCGAGGCGGCTCCGATTACTCAGCGACGATCCTGGGTGCGGCGATGGATGCCGATGAAGTCATCATTTGGACCGATGTCGACGGTGTGTTGACCGCCGACCCGCGGCTGGTGGCGGAGGCGCGCACGATTCCGGTGATTTCGTATCGCGAAGCCGCGGAGTTGGCTTACTTTGGCGCGAAAGTGCTGCATCCGAAAACGTTGAATCCGGTCGTACAAGCTGCAATCCCCGTATGGATTCGCAACAGCTTTACGCCTGAAAAGCCCGGGACAAAAATCACGCCCGAAGGCCGCAGCATCGGCGGCGGCGTAAAGGCGTTGACGGCTATCCGCGACGTAACATTAATCAGTGTGGGCGGTCCGGGAATTGTCGGCTTGCCTGACGTCGTGGGGCGGACGTTCTCCACCACCGCCGAAGTGCGCGCCAACGTCTTGCTCATTTCACAATCGTCCTCGCAGAACGATATCTGCTTTATCGTTTCCACTGTGGATGCTCAGCGAACGGTTGAAGCCCTGCGGAAGGAGTTTGCGCACGACCTTGCGCATCACAAAGTGGAGCACATCACCGTGGATTCGAATATCGCGATCGTCGCCGTCGTCGGAGAGAACATGCGCGGAACGCCGGGAATTGCGGGCAGAACCTTCAACGCGCTGGGGCGGGACAACGTGAACCTGATCGCCATCGCTCAGGGCTCTTCGGAATCCAACATTTCCTTCGTGATTGACAAGAACGCCGTCAAAACGGCTCTGAATACCACTCACCGCGAGTTCCATCTGGACGGATCGCCAAACTGAGAGAACGGGTCCGCAGGAGAATTGGAAGCACGGCATCGCCAGTGAGCTATGGTAGGCCCGTGGGGACTCGAACCCCAGACCTCTACCGTGTCAAATCTCAAACCGGTCCGATAGGACACCACACAGAAGAACTCCAAGTGATAGGGAAAGACATTGTTTGCACAGGCTTAGCCACTATTCTCTACCTCTCACCTCTCGCCGATTGACATCAAGCGAGGCGCTTCGAGATGGAGAGGGATGCCAGAGTTACGACACAAAGCACGACACAATCCCAGCGAGCTCGCGGCCGTGCGCGAGGCCGACGTACTCATCGTGCTTTTGCCTGGAGGCTACGAAACGCAGGTCGAGATTGGAGCAGCTCTTGCACTCGAGAAGCCGGTCATCCTTCATACACCAGATCGTAAGAGCTTGGACACGCCTTACCCATGCGTATTTCACTACCATCTCGTAGTCAAAATCCTCGTATCTGAAATCCGGAATGTCGATGCGATCCTAGCTTACCTGTCACTGTGCAGCAAAGACTCGACAGTATATTGAGGCAGGTCTTTGTCGCGTGACAAATCTTTCAAATGCACCACTTGGTCGTGTCGAGTAGACTCCTGTTCATGTTATCCTCGATGAAAATCCTCCCATCTTCGAGCGCTGCGGCGTGGTCTGGGTCGGCAAAGCTGGCTCCAAGCAGGAAGGCGAAGTCGGCCTGGAAACCCGATAATCGGACATGTCCCGGTACCGATCCGCTCGATGCCCATCTGGATTGCTTCCGGATTGTCAACGATTCGTGCGGGATGCAAAATTGAATGTTGACGCGCTGTTCAAAAACGCTCTTACAAATTTGGCTAGGGGCAGGCAATGTTAAGACATCTGACGGAACTGTGTCGGCGTGACACCCACGATTCGGCGGAAAACCTTGGTGAAATGGCTCTGGTCTGCGAACCCGGTCGCTTTTGCAATTTGACTGATCGTGAATTGGGCACTCCGGAGGAACATCTTTGCTCGATCTATCCTGCACCGTAGGGAGTACTGGTGAGGGCTTAAGCCGGTGCTCTTCTTGAATAGTTCACAAAAATAGTGCGGGCTCATTCCCGCGAGCTGCGCTAACTCCCAAAGCCGCATCTCCTTCGCGCAGTTTCCCCTCATGAAATCAAGAACACGATTCAGTCGCACAGTCGGTATTCCACCCTCATATTTGAATTCGCGCGGCGCTCGCGTCGAATAGCGCCGGATGAGGTAGTGGGCAAGCGCCACACCCAGTGACTCCCCGTAAAGCGGCCCAGCCGGGGACCCATCTTCCAAATCGGCGTGTAGAGCAACCATCAGGGAGGCAATGTGCCGATCTCGCAGATTCCAATGAGTGATCAACTCAATGTCGGCCAGGTGAGCTGTTTCGTCCAACGCTCTGGCAAGAAACTGGGGTGCCATCACCAGCACGATTTGATCTGTGGGCCCCGACCGTGTAAGGCGATCGCGGGTTCCCGCAGGAAGGATATAGAGATTCCCTGGACCATGCTTAGCGCGTCGGGTGCGGCCATCCGTCGTCCACTCGAAGGTAACTTGTCCCAATCTCTGGAGATTCAGAAAATGAGTCGGATGTTCATGTTCGGGAACAGAGCAGGCAGGTACATCGTTGAACGATTCCATTGCAATGCCATCCCAGCCCGCGTGCCGGCTTGAGAGCGTCGAGAGCGTCGGGACCGGCGACACTATCCGGCCACTGCGAAGGACTTCAACTGCCTCGACAGGAACAACCCCTGTTTTG
>Ga0134062_10000667_pt1 | contig 11058 bp, 6 predicted proteins | sample 15_taG_19_FD_94468 | JGI IMG/M metagenome (GOLD analysis project Ga0134062, IMG submission 94468) | Grasslands soil microbial communities from the Angelo Coastal Reserve, California, USA - 15_D_Rain_20cm_2_09082015 | ecosystem: Environmental > Terrestrial > Soil > Grasslands ... | reverse complement strand
TGCACGGGGACCACCGGCCACGCCGAGGTCGTGCAGATCACGTTCGATCCCCGGGTCGTCTCGTTCGACGACTTGCTGCATGTCTTCTTCACGATCCACGACCCGACGACCCTGAACCGGCAGGGGGCGGATGTCGGGACCCAGTATCGCTCCGCGATCTATTATCACACACCCGAGCAGCGGGCCGCGGCCGAGCGGGTGATCGCGGAGCTGCAACGCGAGCACGTGTGGGACGACGCCATCGTCACGGAGCTCAAGCCGCTCGAGTCGTTCTATCCGGCCGAGGAGTACCACCGCGACTACTTCCGTCGCAACCCGAACCAGGGGTACTGCAGCGCGGTGATCGCGCCCAAGGTGGCGAAGGTCCGGAAGCTCTTTCTGGACAAGTTGAAACAGCCGGCGTGAGCTGCTTCACCGACGCGCTCGTGGTGACGCCGCTCGCCGACGGCACCACCTGGGTGATCGTGCGCGCGTTCGGTTACGACGTCGGCTCGGAGGGCAGCGGCGACCACATCGAGGTGGCGATCGGCTTCCAGACCGACTTCGCCACCATCCCCCGACCCTTCTGGGTGATCCTGCCGAAGTGGGGGCGCTACGGCAACGCGAGCGTCATTCACGACTGGCTGTACTGGACACAGACCCGGCCGCGGCGCCAGGCCGACGCGATCTTCCTCGAAGCGATGGGCGTGCTCGCCGTGAGCGCGCCGGTCAAGTACGTGCTGTATGGGGCGGTGCGATTGTTCGGGGGGCTCGCCTGGGTGCGCAACCGTGCCGATCGGGCGGCGGGCTTCGACCGGGTGCTGGCGGACGTGCGTCTGAAAGCATCCACTCTCTCGCAGCGCCAGGGGACGCTGCGCCGGCTGGCGAATCACGCGTGGCGCCGATTCGGCTCGCGCCGATCGACGTGACGACCCTAGGTCCCCGCCCTCGTCTTGCCGAGATACGTCCGCACGAGCGGGGCCACCCGCCGCCGCACCAGGGCGGATCGCAGCAGCTGCGCCTCCTCGGGCCCCACGTCCAGCAGGAACCGCTCGCCTCTCCCCTCTCCCTCTTTCACCGCCACCGGGATGCCGTCCCGGTACAGGATCCGGTTGGTCGCGAAGGCGGGCACCGCGTCGCCCGGCGTGACGATGCCGACGAGGTTGAGCGGGTCGGCGCCGCTCAACGTGACGAGCGCACCGCTCGCCTCCTGGCGGCGCACCTGGCGGAGGAGCCCGATCGCCTCGGGGAGGGCGTACTGCTCGCCCGAAAACCCCCCGACGAAGCGGCCGCCGCGGATCTCGCCGCGCGCCTCGAGGCGGCGGTATACGCGCAGCAGATCGCGCCACGGCACCAGCAAGGCTTCGCGCGTCACCACGCGGCGGAACACGACGCCGTAGCGCCGCAGCAGTTGCCGGGCGACCGCTTCGGCGAGCTGGTCCTCGGGCAGCACCGAACCCGGCCGCACGCGCGACCAGCGGCCCGCCGTCTCGACGCCGAACGGTGCCACGCGGCCGCGCCGTCGAAACGTCCCCGCCCCGATCGGACGCCGCCGGTCCGACGGCACCAGCAGCGCGCGTAACCCGGCGAAGCTGTCGGACGTGACGAGCCCCCACGCGACGAGCTCGCCCAGCCCCTTTTCCACCTCGGTACGCAGCAGGCCGGTCGCGTTGACGAGATCGCCAAAGAACGATGCCCCGCGCTCATCGAGCACGCCCAGCACCGCGCCCGCCGTATGGGACAACGCTCCATCCGCCGTGTCAGGCGGCGTGGACAAAGACCGCCAGATGGCTCCCCTCTCCCGTCGAAACAGCGCAACGGGCGTCGTGCGAATGGGGCCGGTCTTTCTGTTCCGCGTTCCACCTTCCACGTTCCGCGTTTGACTGAGTCTCCCCCACGCCACCTCCCCCGAGAGGCAGAGCCCATCGAGCCACAGCGGGTCGTACTCCCGCATGCGGGCGGGAAGGACGTCGGTCTCCCACGCGCCCGCCGGCAGCTCGAAGCCGTCGAGCAGGTCGAGCACGGCGGCGAGCCCCTCCGGCCCCTCGGCACGCGCATCCTCGGCAACCCGCTGCCAGCGCAGCAGGAACCGCATGAAGTCAGCCGCGGTGACCGGCTCAATCTCCTTGCGCAGCCGGTCGAGCGTGTAGCGGTGGATGCGCGCGAGCAGCCGCCGCTCGCACCACTCGAGCTCGGTGGTGCCCGGGGTGAACCGGCCCCGCAGCACGAAGCCCTCGTGCTCGAGCGCCCCGAGGGCGAAATCGACGTCGGGCGCGGGGACGCCGAGGGCCGTCGCGATCGCCCCGGCCGTCGTCGGGCCCACGGCCTCGAGCCGCCCGCGCACCAGCTCACGCATCCCGTCCTCGCGGGTCCAGCTCTTCGCGCGCTCCCGCTCGGGCGGTACCAGCGCCGGCTCGCATGCCGCCCCGGGGAACACCGCCTCGAGCATCGGCAGTCGCTCGGCCGCGACCCACAGGGGCCGCTCCGTCATGAGCTGGCCTGCCCGCCGCTGCCCGGCCAGCTCATCGAAATGGCCCTGCCATTCCGCATTCCGCACTCCGCATTCCGCACTCGGGACGGCACCGATCACGAGTAGAGCGTCGTGAAGTTCGTCGGCGCTCGTGACCTCTGGCCACGCCTCGTCCTTCACCCGGTCGATCGCATCCCGGTCGAGCGTGCCGAGCTCGTCGGCCGTCTTCACGTCGAGGCCGCGGCGGGTGATCACGGCTTGGGTGCGGCGCTCTTCCAGCGGGGCGTCGTCCAGGAACGCGTACGGCTTGGCGTTCAACACCTCGTGCGACAGGGGCGACGGCTCCGGCGTGTCGCGCGCCACCAGCGTGAAGCGTCCCGCATCCATGCCTTCGAGCACCCGCTTCAGACCGGGGAAGTCCATCGCCTCGAGCAGGCAGTCGGCGATCGTCTGCTGCACCAGCGGATGGTGGGGGATCTCCCGGTCACCTACCAGATTCTCGGGGCACGCGAGCTGGTCGGGGAAGACGGCGGCGACCAGGTCCTCCGCGTCCATACGCTGCAGCGGCGTCGGCACCTTCTTGCCGCCGCGCGAGCGCAGCACCGCGAGCGCGCGCGTTGCGTTCCAGCGCCACCGCGAGCCGAACATGGGCGCGTCCAGCATCGCCTGCACCAAGAGGTGCTCGGCGGTGTCGGGCTTGAGGTAGTGAAACACGTCATCCAGTGGGAAGCTGTGCTGCGGCCCGAGCGACAAAACAATGGCATCTTCGGTTGCCGCCGCCTGCAGCTCGAAGTTGAAGCTGCGACAGAAGCGCTTGCGCAGCGCCAGGCCCCACGCCCGGTTCACGCGGCTGCCGAACGGCGCGTGCAGCACCAGTTGCATCCCGCCCGCCTCGTCGAAGAACCGCTCGAGCACGAGCGTCTGCTGCGTCGGAATGACGCCGAGGATCCGCTGCGCGGCGTCCAGGTACTCCACCATCTGGCGGGCCGCCGCCTCGGGGAGCCCCGGCACGGCGCCCACGAGCCAGGCGATCGCGCCGGGCGGATCGCCCAGACGGTCCGCGATGTCCTGCCTGAGCCGGGAGACTTCCTCCGAGAGCTCCGGCGTGCGCGCCGGCGCTTCACCCAACCAGAACGGAATGCTGGGCGGCTGGCCCTGCGCGTCGACCACCCGTACCTGCCCCGACTCGATCCTGTTGATCAGGTACGAGCTGTTGCCGAGCTGGAAGATATCGCCCGGCATGCTCTCGATCGCGAAATCCTCGTTCAGCGTGCCGACGAACGTCTCGGTCGGTTCGAGGATCACGCGGTAGTCCCCAATGTCGGGGATCGCGCCGCCGGAGGTGATGGCGGCGAGCCGGGCGCCGCGCCGGCCGCGCAGCCGGTGGTTCACCCCGTCGTAGTGGATGTACGCGCCGCGCCGGCCCCGGCGCGTGGTGAACCCCTCCGCCAACATCTGCACTACGTCGTCGAAGTCCTTGCGGGACAGGTCGCGATACGGATACGCGCCGCGCACCAGGTCATACAGCGCTGCTTCGTCCCATTCGTCGCCCGCGGCGGCCGCGACGATCTGCTGAGCCAGGATGTCGAGCGGGTGGTCGGGGATCACCAGCCGGTCCAGCCGGCGCTCCGCCGTCGCCCGCAGCAGCGCCGCACATTCGATCAGCTCGTCGCGCGACAGCGGGAACAGCCGCCCCTTGGGGATTGCCTGGAGGTGATGCCCCGCGCGTCCCACGCGCTGCAGCAGCGTCGCAATCGAGCGCGTCGAGCCGATCTGGCACACCAGGTCCACCGTGCCGATGTCGATCCCCAGCTCGAGCGACGCCGTCGCGACGAGCGCCTTGAGCTTGCCCTCCTTGAGCCGGGTCTCCGCGTCGAGCCGCTTCTCTTTGGACAGGCTGCCGTGGTGCGAGGTCACGTGCTCCGCGCCGAGCCGCTCGGACAGGTGCAACGTGAGCCGCTCGGCCAAGCGCCGCGTGTTCACGAAGACGAGCGTCGTGCGGTGCTCGCCGATCAACTGCGCCAGCCGGTCGTACAGCTCGTCCCACACTTCACCCGCCATCACGGCTTCGAGCGGGGAGGACAGGATCTCGATGGCGAGATCGAGCGCCCGGGCGTGCCCGGAGTCGATGATCGTTGGGGCTCCTGAGTCGGGGCTCGAGGCTCGATTGGCGCCGACCAGGAACTGGGCGATGTCTTCGATCGGCTTTTGTGTCGCCGAGAGCCCGATGCGCTGCAGCCGCCGGCCCGCGAGGTGCTCGAGCCGCTCGAGCGACAGCGCGAGGTGGCTGCCGCGCTTGTCGCGCGCCACCGCGTGGATCTCGTCGACGATCACCGTGCGCACGCTGCGGAGCATCTCGCGCGCGCGTTCGGACGTAAGGATCAGAAACAGCGACTCGGGCGTGGTGACGAGGATGTGAGGCGGCCGGTGCACCATCGCTTGCCGCTCCGCCGCCGGCGTGTCACCGGTACGAACCACCGTCCGGATTTCTACGTCGGGAAGGCACATCCCCTCGAGCGTGCGCCGGATCTCGGCGAGCGGCTCGGCCAGGTTCTTCTGAACGTCGTTGGAGAGCGCCTTCAGCGGCGACACGTACACCACCTGCGTTTCGTCCCGCAGCGTCCCCTCGAGTCCCTGGCGCAGCAGGGAATCGATCGCCGCCAGGAAGGCGGCGAACGTCTTCCCCGAGCCGGTAGGCGCCGCGATCAGGGCGTTACGGCCCGCCTGAATGACGGGCCACGCGCCCCGCTGCGGTTCGGTGGGCTCCGCGAACCGGTCGCCGAACCAGCGCGCGATCGTCGGGTGAAAGCCGGAGAGTGGCACAGACGAAATATGGCGAAGATTTCCCGAAACTGGCTAGGCCACGCCGTCGAGCGAGACCCCCCGCGACGCGGCGATCCGGACGATCGTCTCCCCGATCTTGTTGTTCGGGGTCGAGGCGCCGGCGGTGATCCCGATCGTGACCGGCCCGGCAGGCAGCCACGCGTCGCGGCGCTGCTCTTCCTGGTCGCCCACCGGGCGGAACCGGATGGCGCCCGCTGCCGGGTCGATGCAGGCCGCGTCCTCGACGTGATAGGTCGGCACCTTCTCGTGGCAGATCGCGGCCAGGTGAGTCGTATTGCTCGAGTTGTAGCCGCCGATCACCACCATCAGGTCGAGCGGCTCGGCGATCAGCTTGAGGACCGCGTCCTGACGGTCTTGCGTGGCCGAACAGATCGTGTCGAACGTGCGGAAGTGCCCGGCGAGCGCGGCTTCGCCGTAACGTTTTGACATGCTTTTCCGGAGTTCCGCGGCGATGGCGAGCGACTCACCCGACAGCATGGTCGTCTGATTCGCGACCCCCACCCGAACGAGGTCGCGATCCGGGTCGAAGCCGGGCGACACCTTGCCGGCGAAGCTCTGCAGAAACCGCTCCCTGCTCCCCGCTGACTCGATGTAGTCGCACACGTCCCGTGCCTGCGCCATGTCCCGTACTACGAGGTAGCGGCCCTCGGTGTACTTGGTCACCTGGCTCGAGGTGGCCTTCGTCTCCTCGTGGTATGACTTGCCGTGGATGATCGCCGTGAAGCCGTCCTTGGCGTACGACTCGACCCGCTTCCACACGTTGAGCACGGAGCCGCAGGTCGTGTCGACGAGCACGCAGCCGATCGCGCGCAGCCGCTCGAAGTCGCGCACCGTCACGCCGAAGGCGGGAAGGATGACGACGTCGTCAGGGGTCACGCCACTCAGCTCGAGCTCGGCCCCGTCGGGGCGCTCGAGGAACGTCACGCCCATCGCGCGCAGCTTCAAGTTCACGTGCGGGTTGTGGATGATCTCGCCCACGAGGAAGATGCGCTTGTCGGGGAACTTGGTGCGGGTCTCGTACGCGTACTCGACGGCGCGGTCGACGCCGTAGCAGAACCCGAATTCGCCGGCCAACTTGAAGGTGAGGTCACCCAGCGCGAGCACGTAGCCGTGCTCGCGGATTCGATCCACCACGTGGCTGTGGTAGTCGGCCGTCAGGGCGCCTTCGATGCGCCCCTTCAGCCCGAACCCTCTCCGGAAGTAGGTCTGCTCCACGGGGGGAATCTAACGCCGGGCGATCACAGCTGCGCCGTGCACGGCACCGTGTCCGCTCCCAGGCGCAGCATCTGGAACGACGCGTCGAGGGCCACGCGCCCCGTCCCGGCGACCTCAGCGCCCGCGCCTCGGACGGTGGCCGTGAGCACGTCCCCGGCCCGCGTCACCGCCACCGTGCCGCTGTCGAGGACGACGCCGCGCGCCAGGTCACCCGCCTGGAAGCGCGCCGTAACGATCGCGCCGCGCGGCGTAGAGCTGTCGGCGCGTGCCATGAGCGGGAATTCAACGCTCGCGGCCGAGTCGCTGGACCGGAGGTAGATGAGGACGCCGTTGCCGTGCTCGCTGCCTTGCAGCACCACGCCGTCTCCGATGGCACGCCCGCAGCGGTTGGCGACGGCGGGGACCTCGAAGCGCAGCGTGTCGCGGGACTGACGAATGATGCGGGCGCTCAACCGCGCCGCCGGCCCCGCTCCGCGGCTGCCGCACGCCGTGGCGCCGAGCGCCAGCAGCACGAGCGCGCGCGCGTTCAGGGGGTTGGGGGGGCGGGGGCGGGGGCGGGGGCGGGGGCCGGCGCGCCGAGCTGCGCGCGCGCGGCTTCGAGCGACAGGGTGTGGGGCGCGAGCGCCTCGACCAACTCCGCAGGGAGCCGCCGGGGCTTCAACTGCTTCCGGTCCACACAGACGAGCACCATCCAGCCCGCCGCGATGAGAGCCCGTCCGGTGCCACGGAACACATCGAAGTTCAGCGTGAGCGACGTGGTGCCGATCCGCCCGACGTATGTGGCGACGCGCAGCCGGTCGTCCAGACGGGCGGGCGAATAGAACTCGCTGTGCACCGCCTTGCGGGGCAGAAACACGTCATAGCGATCGAACACCTGCGCGTAGGCGAGCCCGCAGGCGCGGAACAGCTCCGTCTCGGCGATCTCGAAGAAGCGCACGTAGGAGCCGTAGAAGATGATGCCCGCGAAATCCACGTCCGACCAGCGGACATACTCTTCGATGACGTACGGCGCGACGCGCATAGCTTCCCGGGCGGTGGCCTGAGCGGGAAGCTAGAGGACCTGAAACTACGACGCCAGCCGCGCGGCGCGCCCGGCGCCGTTACGCGCGCACCGTCGGTCCGCGGCTGTCATGCGCGTCAGGCCGGAGGCCGTAGGCGCGCAGCCGTCGCCACAGAGTGGTGCGGCTGATGCCGAGCCGGCGGGCCGTCTCGGCCAGCTTGCCGTGCGTCTGCTCCAGGGTGTCGAGGATCGCCAGCCGTTCGCGCTCCGCGAGCGTCGCCGCGTGATCACCGTCGGGCAGGAAGATCGCCTCACCGAGCTCCGCCGCGCCCTGCTTCAGCGAGCGGGGCCGGCCGCCCAAGCTGACGAGCCGCTCTCGCAGGGCACCGCCGCGCAGGAACGTCTGGTCGCCCAGACTGTCCACTACTCGGCGCGCGCGCTGGTTCGCGTAGATCATCCGGCCGTAGGCGTCGAACACCACCACGCCCTCGCCGAACGACTCCAAGACCGCCTGGCCGAGGGGCGCGAAGGAGAGCGGAGGTGGAACGCTGGTAGTCTTGTCTCGTTGTGCCATACCTGATTGCATACTCGGATGCAGGGTCAGAGTTTCAGCCAGCACCGCCGTCATAGAGAGGACCCCCCTATCGCGCCGAGGTCACACCCGCCCCGCAGGTTCCCTAGCGCCGCCGCCGCCGCCCACCGCGTACCAGGCGCACCCGTTCCTCGCGCGACAGACTGCTGAGCTGGCGCCGCAGGTCCTCCAGCGTGTCGGCTCGCACCGCCTCACGCTTGCCCCGCAGCACCGTAAAACGCACCGGACGATCGAGCGGCGGCAGGTCGCGCGGCTGGAGCCGGCGCGCCTGCCCCTCCTTGAGTCGCAGCCGGATCACGCCGGCGCCCTGATCCACGTCGTAATCCACGGGGACGCGGTCGCCGTACAAGTGGATCGAGGACGGCAGCGCGTCGAGCTCATGACGCACGCCCTCGGGAATCGCCGCATCGACGTCGAGCGCGAGGCGCGTATTGATGAACTCGTCCCACGAGGTCACACCCTCGAGCTGAGCCGCGAGGCGGGCCGTCAGTCGCTCGCCGGCCGCGTCCGCAAGCCGTCCCCCCGAGCGTCGCCAATAGAAGCCGAAGCGCTCGAGCGCTTTCCGTATCCGCCCCTGGTCGGGATGCGGCGTTTCTCCCGCCAGCAGCGCCTGCACGAGCGCCGCCCGGGCGGCAGCGGCGAGATCGGGGGGAAACGGGCTCCGCAGCGGCTCGACTTCACGCTCGAGCACGAAGCCGAAGTACTCGACGGTGCGCACCACCATGAGGCCCTCACGCCGGCGCTGCCGTTCGAACACCACGCCGGGGGCGCCCCGCCGCGCGTAGCGGCGCAAGGCACGCTCGGGGAGCTGGGTGCCTTCGATGCTCGCGCGCGGCACGCCGAACCGGTCCGCGAAGTAGCGCAGCGTTCCCGCGACCGCCCCCCAGCTGCCGGCCACCGACCCGCGGCTCACCCGTGCCTCGCGTCCGTCCGCCGTCTCCTCGTCGATCACCAGGTCGAACGGCATGATCTTCGCGACCAGGTCGGCGAAGGCCGCCAGCGTTTTGTCGCCGGCGTAGGGGAGCTTTTCGGGGAGCGCGAGCTCCAGCTGCCGGTACACCGACGCGGTGCCGAGCGCCACGTCCTCGATCGCCTTGACCAGCACCCCGCGGCCCTCGGCCCAGGAGTCCACGCTCTCGCGGAACAGGTGACGCGGCAGGCCGTAGACCTCCCCCAGGTAGCCGTGTTTGTTGACCGCCTCGGCGAACACGTTGTAGGCCGTGAGATGATCGCTCCCGGCCACGATCAGCCCTTTCAGCTCCCGCTCCTCGCGAGTCATGCGGTGCAGTGACTCGATGTTGGCCGCGACCGCCACGATGGGCGTCAGCTCGCCGTCCGCGTGATACAGCAGCTCGCCCCAAGGCCGCTCCACCGGCATCGCCTCGACCTCGCGACCATAGCGCGTCAGCCGGCCTCGCTCAATGAGGCCTCGCTCCGTCAAGAGCTGCAGCGCCTCGCGATACGCCCGCCGATCGAGCGGGACGGGCAAGTCGAGGTCTTGCGCGTCCACACCCAGCGCGGCGCAGGTGATCGCGACGCGCTCCGCGTCCCCCGCGAGCTGAAATTCCGGCGGGGTCGGCACCAGCCGCTCGAAATCGAGCGCGCGGTCCGAGAGGATGTACACTTCGCCCGCTGCGACGCGGCCGTGCACCCGGCCCGCCATCTGGAGAATTTCATTCGCCCCGAGGTACAGGCGGGTCAGCACGTTGCGGCCCCGCTCCACGACGTTGGTATAGCGGGCGTCGTAGATCACCACCGTGTCGAGCCCACGGATGTTCAGGGCGGACTGGCCGGCCGCCGTCATCGCCAAGAGGAACGGCCGCCGCACCTCCCCGTCCAGAAAGGGGCGGATGACCCGGATCGGCTCGCCGCCGTGGTAGAACGCCGTGGGCAGGGCCGGCCAACGGGCACCCAGCTCCCGCGCGATCTGCTCGACTTCGGCGCGGGTCGGCACGAAGACGGCCACGCCGCGCCGCTCCCCCATGACCTGCTTGACGAAGCGCTCGTTCAGGAACTCGAGCGGCTGTTGGGGGAGCACGCGCACCTGGGCGGCCTTCGCCGGGTCGAACGCCCGGGTCTCGAGCACCTCGACCGAGCCGAGGTAGCGGGCGTAGAAGGCCGGATCCACGGTCGCCGAGAGCCAGATGAAGCGGCATCGGGCCCGCTTGCCGAGCGCGAGGCAAAGCTCGAGCTCCGCCGACGTCTGATGGATTTCGTCCACGACGAGCGTGTCGCGCGCGGTGATCAGGCCGTCCTCGAACCAGCGGCGGGCGATGCCCGTGGTGACGATCACCACGTTCCAGGTCGGCGTTTCGGGCGTCGCTTCGCGCTCGCGGTTCACCACGCCGACCTTGAGGGGCGCCCGCAGGATGGTCTGGGCGATCGAGCGGATCGCGAGCGTCTTCCCAGTGCCGGTGCCGGCCACGATGCCGAACCCCCGCCCCGAGGCGGCCAGGCGGTCGATGTCGGCACCGTGCTCCCGCGCGAGTAGGGTGTCGATGTTCAGGCCGAACGCCAGCTCGATCGTCTCGCACGCCGCACGGGTCGGGGCGATGACGACGACCCGCCCGGTCGAGGGCTCGGCGGCGAGGAAGGCCTGGGGAGCGGGAGGAAGAAAGTGGTCGCGCGACACTCGCACGCCCGCAATATAGATAGGTTGGTCGCGCCGGCCGGCGTGCCTCAGTCTCCCAGGGAGATCCCCAGGTCGCGCGCGGTCGCGATAGTGTCGGAGTCGAGTGGTACGGTCTTCGGAGCGGCGAGCGCTTCGTCGATCGAGATCGGGGCGATAGTAGGGGGACGGAGCGCCACCATGGTGCCGAACTTCCCGTCGGCGATGACGCGCACCGCCGCGGCGCCGAAGCGCAAGCCCAGCAGGCGGTCGAACGTCGTGGGGCTGCCGCCGCGCTGCAGGTGCCCGAGCACCAGGCTGCGCGTCTCTTTGCCCGTCATTTCCTGGAT
>Ga0134062_10000665_pt1 | contig 11072 bp, 10 predicted proteins | sample 15_taG_19_FD_94468 | JGI IMG/M metagenome (GOLD analysis project Ga0134062, IMG submission 94468) | Grasslands soil microbial communities from the Angelo Coastal Reserve, California, USA - 15_D_Rain_20cm_2_09082015 | ecosystem: Environmental > Terrestrial > Soil > Grasslands ... | reverse complement strand
CCCTCGAGGGGCTGCGCCGGCGAGACCGGATGGTGTTCGAGCGGGCTATGGCTGCTGGCATCCCGGTTGCTGTTTGCCTCGCGGGATGATATGCAACTCGCACGGACGATACGGTGGAGATCCATTGTACTACCGTCCGCGAGGCCGCAGCGGCCCTGGCCCGGTGGCCCGAGGTTCAGAAGTGAGCGCCGCGACTGCAACGCGCATCTGGACATCGGGTCACGACCGGTGTCTTATCTCGTCATGCGAGTTGGCATTCTGGGTTCGGGGCTGATGGGCGGCAAGCTCGGCACGCTGTTCGCGCGCGCGGGGCATGAGGTCGTGTTCAGCTACGCGCGGACGAAGCAGAAGCTGAACCGGCTCGCGCGTGACGCCGGCCGGAAAGCTCGAGCCGGCACACCCGCCGAGGCGGCAGAGGGAGCGGACGCGCTGCTGCTGGCGGTGCATTGGTTGCGCTTTGACGACGTGCTGAAGCAGGCGGGCGACCTCTCGGGCAAGGTGATCGTCACGTGCTCCCTGCCCATGAATGCCGACGACACCGCACTCGCCGTCGCCCACACCTCGTCGGGCGCGGAAGAGCTTGCAAAGAGGATTCCCAAGGCTCAGGTCGTCTCCGCCTTCGGAACGGTGCCGAGCGAAGTGCTGTTTGACGTCTTCGAAGCCCGGCGCAAAGCGACAAAACCCAGTCTCGTGTACTGCGGGGACGATGCGAGAAGCAAGAAGATTGCCGCTCAGCTGATCCGCGACGTGGGTTTTGATCCTGTGGACGCAGGACCTTTGCGGATCGCCCGATACACCGAGCCGTTCACGTTGCTGATCGCCCAACTGGCGTACGAGGGAAAGGGGGGCCCGGAACTGGCGTACCGGTTCGAGCGGTTGGGGCAATAGCTCGCCATTCGGCGGCTTGCCACGGGTCGCCAGTGCCCGTATCGTCATCGTCCTCCCTAACGGAGATCCGCCATGCGCCCGGTCCACGCTGTCCCGATTCTTCTTGCCGCCGCACTGGGCTGCCAGGCGGCCCCGAAGGATACCAGCGCCGATGCCAGGCGAGCGATCGACGCGGCCGATGCGCACTGGGCGCGTCTGACGGCCGCCGGCCACGCCGATTCGCTCGCGGAGCTCTATCATCAGAACGGCGTGATGCTGCCGCCCAACACGCCGCCGATGCACGGCCGCGAAACGATCCGCCTCTTCATGACGACGATGAACGCCATGTCCAGCCCACCGCCGACGCTCTCCGTGCGGGCCGAATCGGTCTGGGCCACCGGCCCACTGGCCGTGGAGGTCGGTCGTTGGCACTTCGCCTGGCCGGCGGGCGCCACGCGGCCCCCGGGCGCTCCCGCCGTGGACTCCGGGAAGTACATGGCGCGCTGGGTGAATGAGAACGGCCGCTGGCTGATGGTCCAGGATATTTGGAACTCGGACCTCCCGCTGCCCCCGCCGACGCCATCCATGCCGGGCGCCAAGAAATCCTGATTGTAGGAGACGCGCAATGCGACCCGTCCAAGCTCTCTCGATATTCCTCGCCGCCGCACTCGGCTGCCAGGCTGCCCCGAAGGACACGAGCGCCGAGGCCAGACGCGTCATCGCCGCCGCCGAGGCGAACTGGGCCCGCCTCACCGCCGCGGGCCACGCCGATTCCCTCGCGGAGCTCTTCCACTTGAACGCCGTGGCGCTGCCGCCCAACTGGCCGCCGATGTCCGGCCGGCAAGCCATTCGCATTTTCCTGGCGCACATGAACGAGACGTCCAGTCCCCCACCCATCTTCGGCGTCCGGCCCGAGTCGGTCTGGGTGAGCGGCCCGCTCGTCGTCGAGCTGGGACGCTGGCACTTCGACGTGCCCCCCGGGGCCAAGCGACCGGCCGCGGCCACGATCCCCGATTCAGGGAAGTACATGGCGCGCTGGGTGAACGAGAACGGACACTGGCTGATCATGGAGAGCATCTGGAACTCCGACCTGCCGGTGGCGACGCCGCCCGCGCAGAAGCACTGACGACAGCCCCGGGGCCGGACGGGGGGGGGCCGGGACCTCAGGTCACCTCCCGCTCCGCCGCGGCCATCGCACCCACGAGCAGCAGCGCAGCCAGGAGAAACGGCGCGCCCGGCACCCCGAACCCGCGGAACCGGCCGATGGCCGCGGCAAACACCTGGGTGAACAGCACCGGCGCGATCACGCCCGCGATCCCCATCAAGCTCCCGAGCGCGCCCTGCAACCGACCCTGCTCGTCGGGCCTGACGCGCCGCGTCATCAGGCCCTGCAACGAGGGATACACCAGGCCGTACAACGCGCCGAGCGGAATGGCCATCAGGAACACGAAGCCGTTGGGCGCAAGGCCGTAGGCGGTGAACGCGAGCGCCCCGCACACGAGCCCCGTGAACAGGGCGCGCGGCTCGCCCAGCCGCTCCACCATGGGGCCCACCAGGCCCGCCTGCACGACGATCGACGTCACGCCGACGATCGCGAGGGCGAAGCCGACCGTCCGAGCATCCCAGCCGAAGCGATAGTCGCCGTACAACACGAACACGCTGGGGAGCGCGTCGTGCGCGATGCGATACACGAATGCGACGAGCGCGAGCGTGAACAGGGCCTCGTGCCCCCGCAGCATCTCGAGCGACCCGAGAGGATTGGCGCGCCGCCACTCGAACGGAGCGCGTCGCTCCTGCGGAAGCGACTCGGGGAGCACGAACCAGCCATACGCCGCACCTACGATGCTGAGCGCCCCCGCCGCCCAGAACGGCGCGCGCAGGCTGATGCCGCCCAACAGGCCGCCGACAGCCGGCCCGAGGATGAACCCGACCCCGAACGCCGCGCCCAGCATGCCGAACCGGCGGGCGCGCTCATCGGGCTCGGTGACGTCGGCGATGTAGGCGAACGACGTGGTGAAGCTCGACGCCGTGATCCCCGACAGCACGCGGCCCACGAACAGCCACCCCACCGTCGGCGCCAGCGCCATGATGACGTAGTCGAGTCCCAAGCCGAGGCACGACAGGAGAATCACCGGCCGGCGGCCGACCTGGTCCGAGAGCGCGCCCAGCACCGGCGCGAACAGGAACTGCATCGCGGCCCACACTGTCCCGAAGACCCCGAACAGCGAGGCCGCCGTCGCTTCGTTCCCGCCTTCGAGCTGGATGACGAGCTTGGGGAGCACCGGCGCGATGATGCCGAGCGCCAGCATGTCGAGCAGCACGGTCGCGAAGATGAACCAGAAAGTGGCGCGGCGCATGGGCGCGTCACAATAACGCGCGCCCGCCGCTTACGCTACGACGCCACCCGGGCGGAGGGAGACCTCGCGTGATCTCATGAAGCCGTCGAGGACACGATCGGACCACCAGCTGCGGCACCGGACAATCTCCCGGAGCGCCGCGTCGGGCGGCAGCGCCGGTTGATGGGCGCGGGTCGTCGTCAGCGCGTCGTACACGTCCAGGATTCCGACGATCTGCGCTCCGACGGGAATCGTTTCACCGGCGAGGTGGTCGGGATAGCCGCTGCCGTCGTACCGCTCGTGGTGCGACCGAATGACCGGCTTCAAGTCCCACGGAAACTCGATGTCGGCCAGCAGCTCGATGCCCCACGTGGGATGCCGCTCGACCACGGCGCGCTCCTCGGGCGTGAGCGGCCCGGCCTTTTGCAGGATCTCGTGGGGGACGCGCACCATGCCGACGTCGTGCAGGTACGCACCGAACTGGACACTCCGCTCCTCCGTGGCGTCCAACCCCAGCAGCCGCGCGAGCACGACGGCGTTCTGCGCTACCCGCTCGCAGTGGCCGAATGTGAAGCTGTCGCTCGATTCGATGGATTCCGCCCACGCGCGCACGACGTCCAGGTACGTGCCTTCGAGGGCCGCCACCTTCCCCTCCACGTGCACGAGATCCACCCGCGCGTCGAGCTGGCGGAACAGGCGATGTGCCTCCGAGAGCAGCCGCAATGCCTCCTGGTTCCGCCCCACCGCTTGATAGAGCAGCGCCAGCTCGCGTGACGCCTCCGCTTCGTTCAGCACGGAGCCCGCGCCGGCTGCCAGTGCGATCGCCGAGCTGAGGCGCGACTCGGCGAGCGCGTACCGGCCTGTCTCCCGGTACACCATGCCGATCACGCGGTAGGCGTCGGCCTTGGCGCCGCGCGCGCCCAGCTGATCGAACAGCGCGAGGGCGCGCTCGGCGCCATGACGCGCATCCTCGAACCGCTGCCGCCCCACGTCCAGCTCGCCCTGGTTCACCAGACACAGCGCCTGCAAATACAGGTCTCCCGCCTTCTCCGCGAAGGCGCGGCTCTCCCGGAAGTAGCAGGCCGCGGCGTCGAGCCGGCCCCGGTCGGCGCTCACCATCCCCAGGTTGTGGTACGCGATGGCACAGCCGTGCGGATCGCCGCAGTCGCGGTACGCGGCGAGCGAGCGCTCGTAGCGCGCCAGCGCCTCCGTCTGATCCCCCTGGATGTTGGCGACAATGCCGAGGTTTTGCTGCACGCGCGCGCGGAGCTGCCGGCTCGATCCGCCGAGGTCCAGTGCGCGAAGGAACGTCCGGGCGGCCTGCGCCAGCGAGCCGGCGGCCAGGTCGAGACCGCCCAGCGTGTTCAGCGCTTCGGCGGCGAGGAGATCGTTGCCGATCTGGCGTGCCACCTCGTAGCTCCGCTGGCACAGCTCGCGCGCCCACGCCGGCTCGTCGCGATGGCGGCGCAGGATCGCGAGCCGTCGCAGCGCTTCGGCGAGCACCGCGCCTTCGCCGGCGCGCTCCGCCTCCGCGATGGCGGCCTCGTATCCGTCGATCGCCTCGGCCACGCATCCGGTGCGCTCGCCCCGGCGGGCGGCGGCGAGCAGATCGGCGGCGCTGCGCGCCGTGCCCTCACCAGGCGATGGCATAGTCGGAAAAGTGGTCGAGTTCCCCCGTGACCGTACGCGTCACGACGTCGTCCACAGACGGCAGCAGCGCCAGGATCACCAGCTCGTCACTGGTATACGCGATGCGCTTGGGGAGGAGGCTCGCGAGCCCCGAGCAATTGGCGTAACTCATCGCGAGCGACGCCGGCTGGTCGAACGTCAGGCCCTGTGGCTCGAGTTGGACCCGATTCACGGTGTCCGCGGGTGCGACCGCCGTGATCACGACGGGCGCGTCGAGCGCGCCGGCCGGGATCGAGAGCCGGTATTGCCCGACTTGAATCACGCCGCCCAGTGGCCCGATCGTTTGCGTCGCGGAGTCGGGCGACAGCGGTGTACAGCGCACCAGTCCCGAGTCCGCGACGAGCGAGGGTTGGTCGAACCCAGCCGCGCGCGGGGTGACACTCGTCGGCACGCGGTCTCCGCAGCCGAGGAGCGCGACGACCAGTACCACCCGTGTCGCCTTCATTGCTCGGTCCTCGCATCCCCCGGTACGAGAACCCCTCCAGAGGTCCGTGGCGTCGTGCCGGCGAAGGAGCGCAGCCAGGGGTAGGCGGGATCGGGGCGGCCCTGGCGGATCGCGGCGCGCGCGCGAGCGAGCAGCTCCAGCGGATCCATCGGCGCGTAGGTGAGGTTCGTCGCGGCGTCGTAGCCAACCCGCGCCCCGGCGTCGCGCAGGATCGCGCCCACGCGCCCGGCGAGCTTCGCGGCGCCGTCCCCGGCCGTCGCGGGCGCAAACACGGCGAGGGCCGTCGGCTCGAGCGTCCCCACGGCGTCGGAGGCCCGCGTGTTTTCTTTCACGACGTGCGCGATCGCCACCGTGGTGGGCTCGGGCTCGAGCTCGAACACAATACAGGCGAGGCTTCCGTGCGTGCGGTTCATCAGGGCCCCGAACTCGCGCGCCCGGCGCACCAGGCCGAGGCGGTTATGGAGTCCCGTGGCACGGTCGATCAGGCCCTGCGCGCTCGTGACCTCCAAGTGCTGCTTCGCCTCGATGTACGCGTCGAGTCGCGGCGCCAGCTCGGCGGGATCCGGAGGGCTGCGCATGCAGCCCCAGGCGCCGGCGCGTGACCCCGTGACACGTTGCTCGGGCGACGGCTCGTCGGCCCAGAGCAGCAGGATGGGGACGCTCGAGCTGACCTGCGAGTCGGCGCGGAGTCGCCGGCACACCTCGATCCCGGAGATGTCGGGGAGGTCGGCCTCGAGGACGATGACGTCGGGATGGAGGTCACGCGCCCACTCGAGCGCGCGCGTGCCCGTGTGCGCTTGCGCGATCGTGTAGCGATGCTCACCGAGCGCGCCGGCCAGCGAGGTCCGGGGAGCGCCTGCGATCAGAACGACGGGCAGCCGCGTGCCGAGCATGGTGATCCTGGCATAGTTCTTGTCGCCATGGCGCAACAAACAGGCCAGCGCGCGCTGCCTCATGGACGACGTTGCTGTTGCTGCGCGGACGCTACGGCATGATACGGTGTGTATCTTACCGCGCATGGTCCGCTCCAGACGCCTCGCGCTCCTCTTGGGTGCCGCCGCGGCGGGCTGCGCGGTCAACCCCGCCACCGGGGGCCGGCAGCTCAGCCTCATCAGCGAATCGCGGGAAATCTCCCTGGGGCGCGAATACGACAGGGACGTCGCGGCCTCGATGGGGCTCTACGCTGACTCGGGGATGCAGCGCTGGATCCAACAGTTCGGCGCGCGGCTGGCCGCGACGTCCGAGCGGCCCAATCTGCCGTGGACGTTCCGCGTCGTGGACGACCCCGTGGTGAACGCGTTCGCACTTCCTGGCGGCTTCATCTACGTGACCCGCGGCATCCTGGCGCACCTGAACTCGGAGGCCGAGCTCGCCGGCGTGGTGGGCCACGAGATCGGACACGTCACGGCGCGGCATTCCGCCAGCCAGATGAGCAAGCAGCAGCTCGCGCAGATCGGGCTCGCCGTCGGGTCGATCGCGAGCCCCGAGTTCGGGCGCTACGCGGGCGTCGCGAGCGCGGGGCTGGGAGTGCTGTTTCTCAAGTTCTCCCGCGACGACGAGAGCCAGGCCGACCACCTCGGCCTGCGGTACATGCGGCGCGCCGCCTACGATCCCCGCGAGATGCCCCACGTGTTCGAGATGCTCACGCGCGTGAGCCAGGCGCAAGCCGGCGGTCGGGTCCCGGAATGGCTCGCGACGCACCCCAACCCCGAGAACCGGCGCGAGCGGATCGAGCAGGAGATCGCCGCGCTGCCGCGAGACTCCGCCGGCACGACGGTCAATCGGGACAGCTACCTGCAGCGCCTCGACGGTCTCGTGTTCGGCACCAATCCACGGGAGGGGTACTTCAAGGGGAGCCAGTTCTATCACCCCGACCTGCGGTTCCGCATGACGTTTCCCGAGGGCTGGACGACGAGTAACGGCAAGCAGGCCGTGAGCGCCCTGAGCCAGGAGAAGGACGCGGTCATCGAGCTGTCGCTGGCGAAGCAACCCACCGCGGACGCCGCCGCCCAGGCGTTTCTCACGCAGAAGAGCGTGTCCGGTAGCTATCCCTCCCGCATCACCGTGGGCGGCCTTCCCGCGGTGAGCGCGCCGTTCTCGGCCGTCACCGAGAGCGGCACGTTGCGTGGCTCGCTCGTGTGCGTGGAATACGACCGGGCGGTGTATCGCCTGATCGCGTACGCCAGTGACGCGCGCTGGCCGGCGTATAGGGGCGCCGCCGAGGGAGCGCTCCTGAGCTTCGGGCGGCTCACGGACCCCGCGATCCTCAACGTGCAGCCGCAACGGGTGGACATCGTGACCCTGAGCAAGCGCATGACGATCGCGGCATTGACCCGCGAGCGGCCGTCGCCCGCGTCCGCCGCGACCCTGGCACTCGTCAATCAGGTCGAACCCGACACGCCGCTCGAGGCCGGCAGGCTCGTGAAATGGGTGGTGGGGCCCGCGCTCCCCTAGATCACTCACCCACCGGAAGCCCGCTCGGCACCCGGGCGGGAACCAGCGCGGACAGATCCCGGGCCGACGGATCGGTCAGCGACTCGAGGAACGCCACCAGCTCGCCGATCTCCTGATCGTTCAGGCCGAGGGTCTGTCCCAGGCGACCGTCGAGCGTTGCCAGCATCGCGGTGATCGTGGTGCCGTCGCCGTGATACATCAGCTGGAGCGCGGCGGGGAGCCCGGAAGGATCGTACTCCCGCAGGGTGCGCTGCACGTCGTTGTAGTGGTGCAGGACGGCCTCGAGCGTCGCAAACGCTCCGTCGTGCATATACGGCGCCGTCAGCTCCACGTTGCGCAGCGGCGTGACGCGGAACGCGAAACGATAGAACTCCTGGTTGAAGAGCGCGCCGCGACCGAAGTCGAGCGGCGCGCCGCTCCCCGTCCCGGGGCCGAGCTGCGGCACGCCGGCATTGGCGAACCCGTTCCCGCCGAGCAAGGGCCCCGAATGACAGCTGCCGCAGCGCGCTTTGTCGCTGAAGAAGAGCAGCGCTCCGCGCTTCTGCTCCGCGGTCAAGGCGGCGTCGTCGTGGGCCAGGTAGCGGTCGAACGGCGAGTCGAGCTTGGTGAGCGACTGGGTCTGGAACGCCGCGATGGCGGTGGCGGCGTGCTGGAAGCCCAGCGCGCTGGTCGGGGTGCCCGGAAATGCGGCGTTGAACAGTGACACGTACTCCGGGATGGCGAGCAGGCGGCGCATGATCGCCTGCCACACGCCGACGAAGGCCGTGTCGTCGAAGTCCGCCAGCTCGTTCGGATTCCCGAAGCGGTCGCGGTCCCCGCGGTTGCCGCGCATCTCCTCGCGGCTCATCACGGGGAACATCGCCTGCGCGGCGAGCGCGCTCGGCAGGCCGGGCGGGAGGGCGGCGCCGGCAGGTGTGTTGAAGAAGCCCGCTCCCACGCCGGACACGCGACCGTCCAGGAACAGGTAGAACGCGCCCAGCCCGGTGTTGAGTAGCGTCGGTGCGTTGCGCGGAACGAACTGCCGTCCGGGCCCGAGGGTCCGCGACGCCCCTGTTCCGGTCCCGCCTGTCCCGATCGAAATCGTGATGCCGTCGGTCGCGTGCGCCGCCATGGTGTGACACGTGGCGCAGGCGATGTCGCGGTTGCCGCTCAGGACCTTGTCGAACATGAGGGCCTGCCCGAGGGTGACGAGCGCGGGCGGCTGCGTGGGAGGCGCGGCGATCGGCACCACGCCATACTGTCCCCCGAGGCGCTGCCGCAATTCGGCGTCGAGAGACGGCGGCGGATCGCCGGGCGTCTTCCACCCCTCGCAGCCCGACGCGAGCACGAGCAATCCGAGATAGGTCGTTCGTACGAGTCGTGTCATGATCGTGCGCCTCCCGTGACGCGGCTCACTTCAGCGGGACGGATATGGAGACTTGATGGGTGACCACGTGAACGCCTTCGAGCGCCATCTGGGTCGCCGGGCCCGGGAACGGGAAGATGCCGTTCGGTCGTTGGTCGAGCGCCACGAAGCCCTGCGGCGCCTGCGGGATCATGCGATCCGTCCCGTGTGTCACTAGCCCGCGGTAGCGCAGCTCGAGATCCGCGAAGCGGAAGCTCACGCCCCACGTCGGAGTCCATTCGAGCCACGATTCTTCGAGACGCTGCGACGTAGCGGCGACCAGGTCCTGCTGCGAGAGATTGTAATGAACTGCGCGAACCATCAGTCCGAGCTGGAGTGCGAGCGTCTTCTCGAGCCGGACGGGCAGCACGTCATGGCTCACCCCCATGCGGAAGACGGCGTTCGAGAAGCGGAAGTCGTTTTCGAATGCCGTGTCCGACGTCGTGCTCCAGGCCGGCTGATAGACGAGGTCCATCCCGAACAGCGACGAGCCGTATGTGCGCGACACGCCGGCGCCGAGCTCGTAAGCGTTGACGTGTCCCGGGTTGCGCGGAATGCTCAGCACGTCGTCGTTGGGAACGTTCGGTTGCGACACGCGATTCGCGGTCGCCAGCCAACCGATGCGCCATCCCCCCCCCCCCAGCGGGTGCCCGTACTTGAGCTGCACGCCCCGGCGGTCGGCGACGTCGCGGTTGCGCTCGACCCGCGGAGTCTGAAGCAGCCGCTGGCTGCCCGGATCCCAGAACGTGTCCAGGAAGGTCACGTCGTGCGTCATGCGGAACCGGTCATAAACGACGATGGCGTCGAGCGACTGGCCGTTCAGCCATTCCTTCAGGAGCCCGAACCTCAGCTCGCTCGTTTCGCCGAACTGCTCGACCCGCGTGCTGCCGGGGTAGAGCATGTCGACCCCGTCGATGGCCCGCAGCTTCGCCCAGCGGATGCTGGCGCCCAACGATAGCCCGGACCCCGGCAGCGTCGTGCCCAGCGTGGCGAACGCGAGCGCGTTGCCGTGGGTCTGCGCTTCGGGGCGCAGATCGGCCGCGCTCGGGGCGAGCTGGCCGCTTGTCTCAGCTAAGGGTTGCACGACACCGTCGAACTTCGGGGTACGCCGTCCCGCATCGAGCTGCTGGACCGCCAGCGCCAGGCCGCCAAACCACGTCCGGGCGGCCGTGAACAGCGCGAGCGGCAATGTGCGGCCCGCGCCCGCGTCGTCCGAGACGCCGTAGAACGTCGGAGATCCGAGGAGATGGGCGGTGCGGAGTCTGGCGCCCGTCGCCGGGTTGACGAAGGGATCGTGCAACGTGTCCGCGAGGGCGATCGACACGCCGCCCATGGCGAGCCCGAGCGATGGGAAAATGTCGAACTGGTCTGCCGGAACGAGGGGAACGGTCTGAATCGGGATGACTTGCGCCGCGGCAATTTCGGCGGCGGTGAACATCGCAACGGAGAGAGAGACGACGCGGCTCGACATGCCACACCTCGCTCGGTCGGAGGGCCCTTGTACTCCCGATACCTCGCGAACCGAGCGCCGCGTCACAGGGCGCCGCGCGCGCCGATTGTGGCGCCCGCGCGACGGGCGTCTCAGCTGTGTGCCGTATTCACGCCCAGCAACGCATTGATCGGGCACACCCGCGTCCGGGCCGTCTGGAAGGCGCCGAGCGCCACGATGATCCCCCCGATCAGGCCCCAGTATCCTTTGTGTATCAGCGGTAGCCAGGCGTCGAGCACGGACAGGATCAGGAGCGGGTACCCGAAGGCAGCCGTGCCGTCCTTGAACCCGCCCATCGCGAACAGGATACCCACGTACATCATGGCGGCACACACAATCCACGTGAGAAAGCCGAGCGCCTGGAAGAAGCCGTCGAGCGCCGCGAGCCCGCCCAGCAGCGCGAGCGTG
>Ga0134062_10000656_pt1 | contig 11102 bp, 9 predicted proteins | sample 15_taG_19_FD_94468 | JGI IMG/M metagenome (GOLD analysis project Ga0134062, IMG submission 94468) | Grasslands soil microbial communities from the Angelo Coastal Reserve, California, USA - 15_D_Rain_20cm_2_09082015 | ecosystem: Environmental > Terrestrial > Soil > Grasslands ... | reverse complement strand
CTTTCGACTTCGTCGCGCCGGTAAAAGCCCCCTTTTCATACCCAAATAGTTCGCTCTCCATCAGCGTCGGCACCAACGAACCGCAATCCACGGCCACGAATGGCGTCTTTGCCATGGTTCCCCGGAAGTGAATCGCGCGGGCCGCAAGTTCTTTTCCTGTCCCGCTCTCGCCGGAGATCAGCACCGGTGTCCGGGTATCTTTCAGCCGGGAAATCATTCGGAGAACGTCCTGGATGTTCGCGGAACTGCCGATGATCCCATCGAGATTTTCTTCCGTTGTAACCCGCTCGCGCAGAAACTCGTTTTCTGTGACCAGCCGCACCTTTTCGGCCATGCGCTGCAGCAATAGCCGCATTTTTTCCACTCGAAACGGCTTCTCGATGTAGTCGTATGCCCCCAGCTTCATAGCATCAACCGCGGATTCGATTGAGCCGTGGCCGGTCATAATCGCGACTTCGGTATGCGGCAAAAGTTGTTTTGTCTGCTTCAGCAACTCCACCCCGGACATATTTGGCAGCTTCAGGTCCGTGAGCAGTAAATCCGGAGTATCCGTGTCCAGCCGTGCCAGCGCCGCCTCCGCGCTTTCCGCCTCCGCGCAGACATAACCCAAAGTGTTGCCAATCGTCATGCACAGACGGCGAATGCTTTGCTCGTCGTCCACTACCAATAGTCGTGTTTTCATCTCGTCGCTCATGGCTTCCCGAATGTCTTCTCTACCATTGATATCAATTGCTGCACCCGAAAGGGCTTTTCGATACACGGCGTCCCGCTTTGCGCCAGGAACGTCTGCGTATCGCTGTTTGCCGTGTCACCGCTGATTAAGATAATTCGCGCCTTCAATTCGGGGCGGTTCTTTTGAATCCATCCGTGTACTTCCGCCCCATTTACCGCTCCGGGCATTCGAATGTCGGAGATTACGCCCGCGTAACGCCCGTTCGAAAGCCGCTGCAATCCTTCCGCGCCCGACGATGCGTTCACCACTGCGTATCCCTTGCGCTCCAACGCCGCCCGCAGAAAGGCGGTGACGGAGGGTTCATCTTCAATGAGCAGGATCGGCCCGCCCGTCCACAATGCCTGTTGCGCCTTCATCGCCCAGCTTCTTTCGTCGCCGCGGCTGCAAGCGCCGCCTCCGTCGCCACGGGAATCCGCACCACAAAAGTGCTCCCTGCTCCCGCTTCATTGTTCCAGCATTGAATTTCCCCGCCATGTGCTCGCACGATCCCGTAGCAAATACTCAGCCCCAGCCCCGTCCCTTTGCCCACTTGCTTGGTCGTATAAAAGGGGTCAAATATGCGATGGGGATCCGTAATGCCGGTTCCGTTGTCGCTGATCGCCACTTCGATCATCTCCGCTTGCCGCCTGGTGTGAATCCTGATGCGCCCGCGCTGTCCCGCTTCCTGCACCGCATCGTACGCATTATTGAGGATATTCAGAAAAACCTGCTGCAGTTGCTGTGAGTCGCCCAACGCCGCCGCTAGGGCTTCTTCAAAATCCTCCACCACTTCAACGCCATGGCTCGCGAAATCATAACTCCGCAGTTTGATCGTTTGGCGCAAAACGCTGTTCACCTGCACGAGTTCCCGCTGCACTGGCCTCTGCCGCGCGAAGCTCAGCAAGTCCTGTACGATGTCTTTCGTTCTTTGCGTCTCCTGCAAAATAATCTGCAAATCTTCCCGCGCCGATCCAGGTACTTCGGGATTCTCCAGTAGCAGATCCGTGAAACCGAGAATCGCCGCCAGCGGGTTATTCACTTCATGCGCCACGCCGGATACTAGTCGCCCAATGGTAGCCATTTTTTCGCTGTGAGCCAGTTTTGCTTGGAGCAGCGCCGCGTCGGTAATGTCCGTCATCACCACCACGACGCTGTTCACTGCGTTCTGCTCATCTCGCATCGGGCTCAAGCTGATCGAAAAATGTCCCATCGATCCGTCGCTTCGCCGAACACGCAGCTCCAGGTTCTCCACCTGATGCCCGTGCGCCGTCGTTTCCAGCGCCGCGTCGAAATCTTCCCGATGTGAAGCCTCCACCCAGTCCACCAGCCGGTGCCCAATCAACTCGCCTTCCTGATAGCCTGCTTCATAGCAGCGCCGGTTCGCGTAACTGATCAGCCCCGCCGTATCGAGCACCAGAATCATGCTCTGCGTTGTATTCAGAATCTTCTGATTGAAGTCGCGTTCCCGTTGCAATTGTGATTGAAACGTCTTCTGCTCCGTAACGTCCAGCATCAGTCCGCGAATCTGAGCGATCCGCCCGCGGGCGTCGCGCACTGCCGTAATGTTTTGCAGCGTGTGCAGAAGCGTTCCGTCTTTGCGCCGCAGCGTTTCTTCGTAATTGCGCAACACGCCCCGTTCTGAAAGCGCGCGCAGGAATTTTTCACGCGCCTCCGGCACAGGATACAGATGCGGGCTCACGTCCGCGCGCAGCAATTCCTCACGCGAGGCGTACCCCAACATGCGCACCATCGCATCATTCACGTCCAGGAATCTGCCGTCCGGCGTCGCGAAAAACAACCCTTCCTGTATGCTGTCAAAAAGCTCGCGATAACGCCGTTCCGCTTCTCGCCGGTCGGTAATGTCCTTCAATACGTGGATCGTGCGTGTATCGTCGTCAGCCGCGCCTGGCGTTCGGGACGTCGAAACAAGAAAAATACGCTCCGCCGATGCCGCCACGTACTCTTCCTTCGCGCGATCGGTATCCCGGCAGAACGGGCATGGCAGATCGCTCCCCGTTTCCGCAATTTGCCTCAAGCTGCTCATGGCTTCGCCGACTAAGGCTACGGGCGGCACGCCAAGGTGCGAGGCAAGCGATCGGTTCGTTCGAACGATATTCCACGCCCGATCGTGCACCACAATGTAGTCGCTGATCGCATCGATGTCTTCGACCCATTGCCGTTTCGAACGCTCCAGTTGCGAGAATCGCCGGAAATTCTCCAGGGACAGCGCCGCATGGCTCGCCAGCGCATGCAGCAAGCGTTTCTCCCCTTCGCCTAGGGTCTTTCGTTTCCGGAGCAAGCACAGCGTTCCCAGCCTCTCGTTGTCGCTCGCCGCGATCCTGACAAACACGACCGCTCCGGGCTTTTCCGGAAGTGCCAACTCTTCTGAAGTTTCCTTGGGGATCGCGCGCGTTTCCACATCGTTCTGGCTGTCCTGCGCGCGCGAAATGATCCAGTTTGCGGCCGCTTCCGCTGTTGAAGCTCCGCCACGCATCGCGTGAAGTTCCGTTTCGCGTCCACGGTAAACTGCCACGCCGCCCCACATCGCGTCCAGCATTCGCGTCGCGCGGAGGGCAAACTGTTCCAGAAAATCAGGCAGATGCCGCGACTGCGCGGCCTCAACGGCCAGTTCCATCAATTCTACTGCGTGCTTCGATGTTGTCGGTGATGGATCCACGCCTCCACGCCGGGGCATGGAATGTCGCGATTCTCTTGTCTTTATTCTGCGCATTGACAAAGGGGAAGCGCCGCGCGTCTCAAATTGGGAGGCGTTGCTCCTCCCCAACCCTACCGGGGAGTCTCAATGTGAGTCAATTGCCGGGCCACGTCGTGTGGCGAAATCGCCTACAGCTGTTGTGCTTCCCAATCTCTTCCCGTCTCAGGCTGAGACCATAGTCGGCAGCACCAAGCCTACCTGAGACAAATAGTACTCCACGACCCGACTGCCGCTAACCCTCCGAATTCCGCATAACTTGTTCTTCTTCCACTACTTACCCATGTTCGAGAGGACCTCATACAATTATACGTGCGCCTCTTTGCCTTGGCATCCCACGTGCCTTCTCCTAAGCGGGGAATCTTCACATCCTTTTAGGAGTAGTGTCGATGCGAATCAGCGGGTGGAGGAAGTGGGCCGTTGCTGGAGCCGCAGCGCTCATTTTGTCGGGCGCTTCCGGATTTGCTCAGTCGGGTTCGACGGATGAGTCCAAACGCAAGGTCAAGATCAAGACCTTGCCCGTTTATCCGGAACTTGCCAGGCGAATGAACGTGGCGGGCAAGGTCAAGATTGAAGTGGTCATCACACCGGACGGACGTGTTAAGAGCACGCGCGTCGTCGGCGGACATCCGTTGCTGGTCCAGGCTTGCCAAGACGCGGTGAAGGAATGGAAGTTTGTGGCTGCGCCGGAAGAGACCACGCAGGTTGTTGAATTCGAATTTCATGCCAACTAAGGCATCAGTTGCAGAACGGTTGTTCAGGCAGAAGCGGCCATCTTCATGCTGTCCTGCCGAGGTGAGCGGAGGCATTTTGCAATGACGATCGGAAAAAAGCTTTACGCCGGTTTCGGCCTGATTCTTGGCGTCCTGGTCCTGCTGTTCCTCGTGAACATCTTCGCGGGTTTCAAGGAGAAATCCGCGCGGACGGACGCAAGTATGGCCCTTGAGAGCGTGCGCACTGTCGAGTCCGTGCGCTATCAAATCATGCTGAATCGCCTCAACATGAACAACTTCCTGCTCAGCGGCGATCCTCGCGATGAAGAGAAAGTGAACAAAGGGCTTACGGACATTTCCGACCTCGTCAAGCGCGGCGAGTCGCAAGCAGGCAATGAAGTGGTCCGCACCGCACTCATCCAGGTGGAAAGCACCGAAGCCAGTTGGGCGGACAATTTTGCCAAGCCGCTCATTGCCAAGCGCCATCAGGTCGATTCCGGCGACGCTACCGTCTCCGACCTCCAGATTTTTTATCTCCAGAAAGATCCTTCGTCCTGGCTGACGAAGTCTTCTGTCGTTCTGGATCAAAGCAATGCCGATATCACCAAGTTTCTCGATCAAACCACCAAGTCGGCGAACACCGCGAGTGCTGTCAGCGCTTTCGTGACCATCGGTGGAACCTTGCTCGCCCTTGTCGCCGGAGGATTTGTCGCCGTCTGGACCGCCAAGTCCATCACCGAACCTTTGACGCATCTCATCACCGTCGCTCGCGAAATCGGCGATTCGGGCGACCTCGATCAGAACATCGATATTCACCGCAACGACGAAATCGGCGCTTTGGCTACTACTTTCAACAATATGGTGGCCTATTTGAAAGAAATGGCCAGTGTTTCCATGGCCGTTGCCGAAGGCGACTTGACCGTGGAAGTCGTTCCGCGTTCGAAACGCGACACCCTGGGCAACGCTTTTCTGCGCATGTCCCACGGGTTGCAGGAACTTGTTCGCACCACTCGCGATTCCGCCGGCCAGGTTTCCGCCGGTTCCAATCAAGTTGCTGGCGCAGCCGACGAATCCGCCAAGGTCAGTGTTCAGGCCTCGTCCGCGATTGAAGAAGTCACCAGCACGATGCACGAGATGAGCATCAACGTGCAAAACGTCGTGAAGAACACGCAAGTTCAGGCTTCCAGCGTAGCGGAGACCTCCGCTTCTATCGACCAGATGGTCACTTCCATTCAGCGCGTCGCCGATACCGCAAAGGTTTTGCTCGATATCGCCAACCGCTCGCGTGAGGAAGTGGTCACTGGCATTCAGACCATGGAAAAGGCCACCGATGGCCTAAACCGCACCAACCAGGCCATTCAGTCCTCTGCGGAAATCATCAACATCCTCGGTCATCGCGCCGATGACATCGGAAAGATCATTGAAGTCATCGATGACTTGGCTGAGCAGACGAACCTGCTCGCACTCAACGCGGCCATCGAGGCGGCCCGCGCCGGTGAACACGGCCTTGGCTTTGCCGTCGTCGCCGACGAGGTTCGCAAACTTGCTGAAAAGTCCACGCAGTCCACCAAGGAAATTGCCGACCTGATTCAAAGCATCCAGCGCGAAGCTCGGCAGGCCGTCGAAAACATGGAGCGCAGCACGCGCATCGTCGAGGAAGGTCTCACTCTCGGCAACGACCTGGGCTCCGCGCTGCACAAGATTTCCAACGTGGTCACCGAAGTCTACAAGTTCTCTCAGGAAATCGGCGCTGCCACTAACGAGCAATCGGTTGGCTCTTCACAGATCGCCAAAGCCACCAGCCGCCTCACAGAAATTACTCAGGAAATCAATTCCGCCGTGGAAGAACAGGCTTCCGGGGCGCAGGCTGTTGTTCGCGCCATGGACAAAATGCGCGAACTCGTGCAGCAATCGGCTTCCAGTTCAACGGAACTTTCTGCGGCCGCCGAACAGATGCTCAAGCTCTCGCGCAATTTACTCGACAGCATGGACCGTTTTGTCCTCGACCGGGCCAACCAGCAGCGCCCGCGCCGCGGCGAATCGTACGGCGGCAAGCGTCGTGGTGCGGAATCGGACCGTTCGCAAGAATCGGAGTACGCCGAACTGGTTCGTTCCTAGAGGGCCGGAGACCTCTCGATGGAAAAAGATCTTCAAGTCGTCGGTTTTCGCATTGGCAATGAAACGTACGGTGTTCGCATTGCTGCTGTGCGAGAGATTGTGCGTGTACCGGAGATTACTTCGGTCCCCAGCGCTCCCGATCTGATCGAAGGTGTCATCAACCTCCGCGGGAAAATCATTCCCGTCATGGACCTTCGCAAGCGGTTCGGCCAGACCGAGATTCAGAACGACAAGAGGAATCGTATCCTCGTCGTCGAGCTGAACAACAAGCTGGTCGGACTCATCGTCAACGCGGCTTCGGAGGTCCTGAAGATTCCGCCCTCCGAGATCGAAGCCCCGGGCAGCGTCTTTGCGGAAGGCGAATCCGGATACGTCACAGGCGTCGGCAAATTGAAGGGACGCCTCATTATTCTGCTGGACATTTCCAAACTGTTGCATCGCCCGGAGTTCAAACGACTCGAGGAGGCCGCGGAACCCGTCGCTACCGCAAGGTAAAGTGTTTTTCCGGCTTGCTGGTAAAACAGCCGGACTGCGGGCCCGCTCCACGAAAACACAATGGGAACGATTACTGCCCAGGTCCAACTCACCGAAGCCGAGCTGAAGCTTCTCCAGACGCTGGTCTACCAGGAATGCGGTATGTTCTTTGATGAGCGTCGCTCTCACTTCCTCAAAGATCGCCTACAACGCCGTCTGAAAGCCTGCCAGCTCGATTCTTTCTATGCGTATTACCGCCTTCTTACGAGCAGGGAAGGACGCGCTGAGCTTGCTCTCCTTCTCGAAAATCTAACCGTCAACGAAACTAGTTTCTTCCGTAATCGACCGCAGCTCGATCTCCTTCAAAAATCCGTTCTTGAGGATATTCTGCGCCGTAAGCAGGAGCGCCGCGATTACACCCTCCGCGTCTGGAGCGCTGGTTGCTCCGCCGGCCAGGAGCCTTACACCGTCGCCATTTTGATCTGCGATGCGCTCGCCTACTACTACCTGCGGAATCCGCTTCCCTTCGATATGCCATCGCCGAAGCCGCTCATTCCTCCGCCATGGAAGGTGGAAATCGTCGCTTCGGACATCAGCTATGCCAGTCTTCGCGTTGGGCAGGAAGGTCTCTACACCGAGCAGCAGATGGAGCCCGTGGATTACACCTGCCGGCTCCGCTATTTTGAAAAAGCCGGCGATAAGTACAAGGTCAAGGCGCAGCTCAAAGAACTCGTGCAGTTCGATTTTCACAATCTGAAAACCGAGTTCCTGCCTCGCCGTAACGACATCATCCTGTGCCGCAATGTCATGATTTATTTCGACGAAGCCGAACAAAAGCGTTTGATCGAAAAGTTTTGGCACTGCTTGAATCCGGCTGGATATCTTTTTGTTGGGCATGCGGAAAGCCTGTTCGGGTTGTCCCAGAAGTTCCGCATGGTCCACGAAAACAACGGCACCGCTTACCAGCGCAACGAGGTCACTACGTGAGTCGTCCCCCCGACGATCGCGGCGGCGAGCTGCGGGCTCTTTTCTTTGAGAGCGCCAACGAGATCCTTCAGTCCCTCAATGAAGCGGGACTGGAGCTCGAAGCTCGTCCCTCGGATGAGGAAGTCATTCGCCGGATTCGCCGCGCCATCCATACCTTGAAAGGTGATTCCGCCGCCTGCGGTTTTCACAGACTCAGTGAGCTCGCCCACGAATTGGAAGACGTGCTGACGCCACAAGTCGCACAGGCTCGCGGCGCCGATTTGGCGGAACTCGTTCTTACCGCCGCCGACAGTTTTGGCGCCATGCTCACCTGCTACCAGCGCCGCAAGGAACCGCCTGCCGTGGATGCCCTCCACGCCATGATTCGTAAATTATTGGAAGCCCCCGCATCTCGGAAGGCTGCTGTTTCTGCCGAGCCTCAATTGCCGGCGCAATTTGCCTGGACCGAATACGAACAGCTTATGATTTCGGAAGCCGTGCATCGCGGCGAGATTGTTTACAACGTCGCTCTCCGCATTGACCCCAACAGCTTGATGCGCGCCGCCGCTTTCCAGCTCATTCGCAATGTTCTTCATGGTAGCGGTACCGTCATCGCTTTGCGACCGGAAGACAATGTGGCTGCCGCCACCGTGGAAATCGTCGAAGCCGCCTTGGCCAGCTTTCAGTCGGAAGAACGGCTTCTTCAGCGCTGCCGCATTCCTTCGATCGTTGCCGATGTGCGTCTCGAACGCGCTGCAAACGCGGAAACCCCCGAACATGAATTGCTCGGTGACTTATTGGAGGCGCAGGCGGCAAAATTGGCCGCCGGGGTTGCCGATACGCACGAAAGCGCGCTGGCAAGCAGTTCCAGTTCTTCGGGTTCTGCTGCAACTGCCGTTGCGGAAAGCACGCTGCGCGTTGATGCCGCCCGCGTCGATGCCGTCATGAATCTCGTGGGCGAATTGATCATCGGAAAATCCATGCTCAATCGCACGCTCACTGAGTTTGACCAGAAGCACGCCCGAGATCCCTTGCGTGCCAAGCTTGCCGACGCCATGGCGTTTCAGGCGCGCATCTTAGATGAGCTGCACAAGTGTGTCTTGAAAATCCGCATGGTACCGGTTGAGCAGCTATTCCGACGCTTCCCCCGGCTCGTCCGCGACGTCGCCAAGCAGTGCGGCAAGGACGTGGCTCTTGAACTCTCTGGCCAGAACACCGATCTCGACAAAGGTATTCTTGACGCACTTGCGGAACCGCTCATGCATCTTGTCCGCAACTCTGTGGATCACGGTATTGAGCCAGCCGAGGAGCGCGTCAGCGCTGGGAAGCCCGCTCGTGGCACGGTCTATCTCAACGCCTATCACCAGGGCACCCAGGTCGTGATCGAGGTTCGTGACGACGGCCGCGGCATGGACCCCGCCCAATTGCGCGCTCGCGCGGTTGAAAAGGGCATCTTGAAACTCGATGAGGCCAAGCGCCTGACCGATCAGGAAACACTCAATCTTATTTTCGAATCCGGATTTAGCACCGCTTCCGAAGTAACGGAAGTGTCCGGTCGTGGCATCGGGATGGATGTCGTTCGAACTGTCCTCGATCGCCTCAAGGGGACTGTCCATATTTCGTCCCAATTGGGCCGCGGCACCATCATTCAACTTCGCGCGCCGCTCACGCTTGCGAGCATTCAAACGTTGCTCTTCCGCGTTGGCGGCCGTCTTTTTGCTGTGCCGCTCTCTTCCGTTGTGGAAATCACGCGCATCACCGACCCCGAGATTCATCGTGTGGACCAGCGTGAAGTGCTGCGCCTTCGCGAACAGATTCTTACCCTCGTGCGTCTGGATCATCTTAGTCGTTTGCGTAGTATCGACACCCAGCCGGTTCGAAAGAAACATTTTGTCATCGTCATCGGCGCGGCCGAAAAGCGTTTTGGCCTGGTCGTGGATAGTTTGGTCGGCGAAGAGGAACTGGTGATCAAAGCGCTTCCCGGCGAAATTGTTTCCAGCGATTTGGTCAGTGGTGCCTCCATTCTCGGTGATGGAACGGTTGTCCTCATCCTCAATGTTCCTGCGGTCCTTTCGCGGCTGTCTCGCGCTACGCCACTTGGAGCAATCGCATGAGCGATCGTATCCGAGTTCTCGTTGTCGATGATTCCGCTCTCATGCGGAAACTGATCCCCGCAATTCTTGCACGCGATTCTTCCATCGAAGTGGTTGGCACGGCCATGGACGGCGCCTTCGCACTGAAAAAGATTGAAGAGCTCCAGCCGGATGTGGTCACGCTCGATCTGGAAATGCCCCGCATGGACGGTATGGAAACGCTGCGCCTCATCATGCGGCGCGCTCCTTTGCCGGTCATTCTCTTTAGCACGCATTCAAAAGAGGGCGGCTACGCCACGCTGAAAGCGCTCGCGATGGGTGCTGTGGATTTTCTCGCCAAACCGAAAGATGCCGCCGCAGGCCACCTCGACGACATCGCTGACCAGTTAATTGCAAAAATAAAGGTTGCCAAGCGCGCTGCCGGCCGCAAACTTCCGCCCGCCGTTGTTGGCGAGGAACCGCATGCGCCAAAAAAGGGAAACCGCGCGACGCTGCCTCCGCGCCGTGTGATTGCCATTGGAATTTCAACCGGTGGTCCGAACGCGTTGCAATTTGTCTTGTCGCAAATCCCTGCGGATTTTCTTTCCACAATTGTGGTCGTCCAGCACATGCCCGAAGGTTTCACCGAAATGTTCGCCAAGCGCCTCGATGAATGCTGCTCTCTCGAAGTTCACGAAGCGCGTTCTGGCGATCTCCTGCTGGCCGGCCGCGTTTTAATTTGCCCGGGGAATCGCCACATGATGGTTCGAAGGATGCCGCGCGGTGACATGGTGATTCTCTCCGATGGCGCGCCCGTGAACGGGCATCGTCCGTCCGCCGACGTTTTATTTCATTCCGTCTCGCAGGAATTTGGACTCACTGCCGTTGGAGTTTTGATGACTGGCATGGGCGACGACGGAGCGGAAGGGCTTGGCGCAATCAAGGCGGCCGGAGGAATGACTGTCGCACAAAGCGAAGACACTTGCGTCGTCAGCGGCATGCCGCGTGCGGCAATTTTGAAAGGTTATGCAAACAAGATTATTCCTCTCGATGGACTTGGTGCGTACCTGGTGAACAATTATGGCGCGGAACGCGGCGCCACCGAAAAAGACGAGAAGCACGAAAAGCTTGAAAAGAACGATAAGAACGAAAAGATCGAAAGGACACCTGTGCCATCCCAGCGCTCGTGAAAGCGAGAGCCGGGATAAGGAGAAGGCCATGAAACAATTTGCCGCTCTGCTTCGGAAAGACAATCAGCCGGTTCGCTACCTGGTGGTGGACGATTCCGTCTTCGCGCGCAAGAATCTCATCAAAATGATCGAGATGTTCGGCGG
>Ga0134062_10000646_pt1 | contig 11174 bp, 12 predicted proteins | sample 15_taG_19_FD_94468 | JGI IMG/M metagenome (GOLD analysis project Ga0134062, IMG submission 94468) | Grasslands soil microbial communities from the Angelo Coastal Reserve, California, USA - 15_D_Rain_20cm_2_09082015 | ecosystem: Environmental > Terrestrial > Soil > Grasslands ... | reverse complement strand
TCCATTTATCGGCCGCAAAGAAGATGCAGTCGCCTTCTTCGAAGTTGAGTTTCAATTGCAACGCTGCCTTCTCTGCTTCCGAGAAAAATTTCACGATAGGCGATTTCCATTCACCGTTCTCGATCTTGATGAAGGCGAGACCCTTTGCGCCGTACAACTTTGCAATTTCAGTTAATTCATCGGCTTGTCCGATGGTGATTCCCGCAAATCCTTTCGCGTTAATCGCCTTCACCACGCCGCCCGTATCAAGCGCACCACGAAAAACTTTAAAACCGCTCTCGCGAAAAATTTCGCCAAGATCGACAAGTCCTATTCCAAAACGGCGGTCCGGTTTATCGCTGCCGTATCTGCCGACCGCCTCCCGATAAGTGAGCCGGTCGAACGGCGTTTTGATGCTGATGTTGCTCGCGGCTTTGAAGATGGCAGCGAGCATTCCTTCCGTAACCGCGAAAATGTCGTTAGGCGTTACGAACGAAGCTTCAATATCGATTTGCGTAAATTCCGGTTGCCGGTCCGCACGCAAATCTTCGTCGCGAAAACATTTCGCGATCTGGAAATATTTTTCCACGCCCGCCACCATGAGGAGTTGTTTGTATTGCTGCGGCGCCTGCGGCAACGCGTAGAATTTTCCGGGCGTGATTCTGCTAGGCACCAAAAAATCGCGCGCGCCTTCCGGCGTGCTTTTGGAAAGAATCGGCGTCTCAATCTCGACGTAGCCCTGGCTGTCGAGATAATCGCGCGTCGCCTTCGCCGCGATGTGTCGCAACCGCAGATTGCGCGCCAACCGGGGGCGGCGCAAATCGAAATATCGATAGGTCATCCGCAAATCTTCGCTGTGTGGCTCGGCGTCGATCGGGAACGGCAGCGTGTCGGCCCGATTTAAAATGCCCAAATGATTCGGTACGACTTCGATGTCGCCGGTCGCTAGATTTGGATTTTCCGTGCCTGGCACACGCGCAGCCACTCGACCCGAAACCTCGATCACATCTTCACTCCGCAAGCTGTGCGCTTGTTTTGCAAGTTCCGCGTTTTCCTCAGGACGAAAAACAACTTGGGTCAGACCTTCGCGATCACGCAGATCGATGAAAATGACGCCGCCATGATCGCGCGAGACATGCACCCAGCCGGCGAGCGTAACCTGCCTGCCGACGTCACTTTTCCGAAGCGAATTGCAATCGTGCGTGCGATACATGCTCAAGCGGAATCGGGGACGTTGAAGAATTTTGCGACGCTGTCCAGCAACGCCTTGTTGGGAATGAGTGACTCCTCGCGGGTGGTCAGGTTCTTTACTTTGACCTGCGGCCATTCGTCGCCATAAAGAAGCGCAAGCGAGGCGCCCCCGTCTTCGGCAGCTTGAAATTGTCTGGCGACTTTCGTTGGCGTGAGCGGATAATCCACGCGGTAGCCGTGGTCTCGAAGTTGCTGGATTTGCGCGAGAGCGTCGGCGCGGTGTTTCTCTTTAGCGATGACAACATAGATATCGATCTTGCGCTCGGCAGCGATTGCTTGCTGCATCTGTTTGAGCGCGTGCGGCGTTTCGTTCACCACTTCGCCGAGAACGACATCGCCCATGGCGAACCCGAGCGCGGGCATTGAAACTGCATCATCACTCAGTTGCTGAATCAGATTGTCGTAACGGCCGCCTCCGGCTATGGCGCGAAGGTTTCCCGCGCGATCAAATAGTTCGAAGACGATCCCGGTATAATAGGCGAGTCCGCGGACGATCCGGACATCGATATCGACGAATTCGGCGAGCCCACGATCCCGCAGACCATCGACAAGCCGGTCGAGCTTTTCGCTCTTTCCGCCCTCGCTCAGAACTTTCAATACAAGATCAGCGAGCTCACCGAGTTTCTCTATGGTTTTCTCGCGCGATTCGCGCCCGAATTTGTCGATTACCTGTAGTAAATTATCCCAGCGATCAGCCGGGACGTTTCTCTCGCGAAGAAAATCGGTCCAAAATTCCCGGTCGCTAATTCGGACGACAACATCATTTTCTGTGAGCCCAAATGCACGCAGGAGATCGATGCACAGGGCGAGCAGCTCGATATCTGCCGCCAGCGCGGTTTCGCCAATTATGTCGCAATTGAGCTGGAAGTGTTCGCGCAATCGGCCGCGTTGTTGTTTTTCGAAACGGAAGAATCGGCCGATGGAAAACCATTTGAGCGGTTTCTTGAATTCGCGTTCGTGCGCGGCAACCACGCGGGCGAGTGTGGGCGTCAGCTCAGGGCGCATGGCGACTTCGCGCTCACCTTTGTCGGTAAAGTTGAAAAGCTGGTCCACAATTTCCGAGCCGCTTTTCTTTTTGTACAATTCAGTCGGCTCGAGAATGGGGCCTTCCCATTCGACAAAGCCATAGCGACGAGCGACTTCGCGCCAACGCGCAAAGATGTAATTGCGGACCGCGCAGTCGTCGGGCAGAAAATCGCGAAAACCGGGTAATTTCTGCATAGAAGTCACGTTAGCGTGCTGTGGCGCACGAAGGTCGATTACGTGTTTCGATGCGACCACGCGGGACAGAATTTACGATAAGAAGGTGCAGTTGAAGAAACTCTGGCGCTAGGGGGCCGGAGACATACACGATGGAGAACATCCATTCAATCAAAGCAGAGGGACAAATATGAAACAAACGAGATTAGTGAAAATATTGGCAACGGGAGCGGCCTGCGCGGCAGCGGTCGGTATAGCGTTCGCGCAGGAGACCACAACCACGACGACAACGAACCCGGCGACGGGAACGACGACCACCGAGTCGGCGACAACCACGAGCGTAGGCACGATTACGGCTTACACGCCCGATTCGGACTATATCATGTTCCGCACGTCGACGGCTACGGCCCCCGTGCGGTATTACTATACGAAAGAGACGACCATTCTGGATCCGGAAGGGCATACCGTGGCATGGTCGGCCATTCGGCCAGACATGCCGGCGACGGTCTATTACACGAACGTCGGCGACCGAGTGGTTGTTCGCAAAGTCGTGTTGAGCCAGCCAGCAGCGGTCTACGAGAAGAAAGAAACCACAACGACAACGACCAAGCCTTAATCGCGAAAGGTCGTTCGTTTAGTAGAATCAAAGGCGCTCGCGGAAGGTTTTCGCGAGCGCTTTTTTTCTGTAGCCGGAGTCTGTGAGCGTCGGACGAAAGCGACTCCGAACGCTTTCGGAGCTGCTACAGCGTCAGTCGCCGTAACCATGCGGAAATTTCTGGTGCCATTTCCAGGCGCTCTCGATGATCGCGTCCAGTGACTGGAACTGTGGTCGCCAGCCCAGTTCATTTTTAATTTTTTCCGAGGAGGCGATGAGTCGCGATGGATCGCCGGATCGACGCGGTTTTTCGACGGTATCAATGTTTCGTCCTGCGATTTTACGGCAAGCTGCGATCACTTCACGAACGCTGGAGCCACCGCCCGTGCCGAGATTGTAAAATTCGCTCTTGGCCGCCTCCAGAGCCAGAATGTGCGCCCGCGCAAGATCGAGAATGTGGATGTAGTCGCGAATGCAGGTGCCATCCGGAGTTTCATAATCAGTGCCGTAAATTTCCACGTGCGGTTTTTCGCCAAGCGCGACCTTGAACACGTTTGGAATCAAATGTGTCTCAAGCCGGTGATCTTCGCCGAAATTGCCCGTGGCGCCGGCCGCGTTAAAGTAGCGAAGTGAAACGAACTTCAAACCATGAATCTGGTCGTACCAGCGTAAAATTCTTTCAAAGGCGAGTTTCGATTCGCCGTAAGGATTGATTGGGCGCGGCGGCGCAGTTTCGTCGATTGGCAGTCGCGTAGGCGGCCCGAAAATCGCACAGGTCGAGGAAAAAACGATCCGTTCTATATGCGTTGTCACCATGGCATCGAGCAGGTTCAAGCCGTTGGAAATGTTGTTGCGAAAATATTTGGACGGATCACGCATTGACTCGCCGACGAGCGCGCTGGCAGCAAAGTGCATTACCGCTTCGGGGCGAGTGCTGGAAAGCGTGGCCTGGATTTTTTCGCGCTCAGTCAGGTCGCCTTGGATGAATCTCGCCCGTGAATCCACTGCGCTACGGTGGCCTTCCCCCAGATTATCGAAGACAATCGCTTCATGGCCTTCATCGAGAAGCAACTCCGTGCAAATGCTCCCGATGTAACCGGCGCCGCCAACGACGAGAATTTTCATCCGGCGAAATTCCGGTGGGCCTGAGCCGCGTGCCAAAAGAAAGCGTAAGCGGCTACGTTTTTTTCTTGGGCTGAGTTTTTTTTGGGTCGAGGCTGGCGACCAATTCTTTCTTCTGCTGCGCTCTTTTCTGCTGCAAACTCGCGACCATCCGCTGCACGCAATGGTTTTTGCAACGCGGTACGAGCACCTTCAGGCTCTGTTCCTCCGACCCCCACTGCAAAATATCGATATCGACGTAGCGCACGCCCCAGCCTTTCATTTCAAGGCGGCTCGGCTTGTAAAGGTCGATCGTATCGGTGCCAATCAGCGCCATTCCGTAATCGTCGATCATATATTCTTGACTGGTATCAGCGATTCGAAATCGCGTCCCGAGCGGGAAACGCGACCAATCAGACGCGGCGCTCAATACGTGGCGGCCGGAAAGATATCTGCCGAGCGCGTTGTGGGCTCCGCCTCTTTCGGTATGAGTATAGGCGGTGGTGCGCACGTTTTGCATGTGACGGGCGCCGGCCAGATTCGTATTCGACTGCGTAGCACAGCCAGCGACCAGGCAAGACACAATTCCTGCGAGTGTAAGGTTAAGGCACTTTGGCATTTGCAGTGTGGCGGCCTCAATAGCCACTCAAGCGGCCAGATGCAAGCGATAATTTGCTGCCCAACGAATTAGTTTATCGGCCCGACAACTAGATTAGGGATTAACCTTGGGAGGCGCAGCGGTGAGGCTGCCGATAATAAGCGGCGCACTCGCGCCGACATTAACTGCGAGTAAAGGCGAGAGCGAAATGCCACTTTTTACGTAGACGAAAGCAACCAGACCGCCGCTTCCGATCATTAAGAGCGTCATGAACCAATAAAACCACGAACGAAGATAGGGTGGGAGATTGGAACCCAGTTCGTGACGAAGTTTCCACAAACCGAATAGCTCTGCAAGAAATCCTCCGAGAATGCCGTACCAGAAAGCTTCTTGCACGGTTAGAATTTTTTGGCGTTCGCTAAGCGATAGGCATGCCAAGCATCAGCAATTCCGCTCAAAGGCGTGTTCAGCGTATACAGACTCTCTCCGCTGTCAGTTTGCATCTTTGATTTTCGGATTTTTTCCGGGTGCTCAATTAGGTACTCTTGAATAGATTCTACCGGAGAATCTGTTTTTTTAGACAGATAAGGTATCGTCACATACCCTTGGGCATTCTTGAGTGTTTCGAGAAGTTTGCCCTCGATCTGCGCTTCAGCTGTCGCTTCCATAAAAGCATACTATCAAACAGTGGCTTCTGGGTCAAGCTCAGGGGTTAGCGCTCGAAAATTCCGTCGTGCAATGGGGACAGCGCGTTGCCTTCATTGGAATCGCCATCGCACACGCCGGGCAATCTTTCGAAACGGGAGCCGCGGTCGGCGACGGTCTCTTCAACTTGTTCAACGCCTTCACCACCAGAAAAATACAGAAGGCGACGATAACAAAATTGATCACCAAGGTGACGAAGTTTCCGTAATTCCAGGTCACCGCGCCGGCTTTAGCTGCCTCGCCCGGAGTGTTAAACGTGCCGCCACCCGGCGCGCCCTTAAGGGTCAGGAACTTGTTCGAGAAATCGAGACCGCCTATTAGTAATCCGACCGGTGGCATCAGGATGTCTTTCACCAGCGAGTTAACAATTCCGCCGAACGCCGCGCCGATAATCACGCCGACAGCGAGATCGACCGCGTTTCCTTTGATCGCGAATTCTTTGAATTCTTTCAGCACAATGAAAAACCGTTATTCATTTGCGACTACGTTGACAAGTTTTTTCGGGACGACCACGATTTTGCGAACGGTTTTTCCGTTGACGAGTCGTTGAATCCTTGCATTCGCGAGAGCAATCGATTTCACTTCATCTTCGGTCGCCAGGATCGACACCTTCATTCGGTCGCGCACTTTTCCGTTCACTTGGATGACCATTTCAACTTCGTCTTCGGCCAGGAATCGTTCGTCGTAATCCGGCCATTTCTGCTCGGTCGTATCGCTGACATTATCTCCAAACTTTGAATTTAACTTTTGGCAAAGCTCGGAAGTGAGATGCGGCGCGAATGGGTTGAGCAAGACGAGAAATATTCGCATCGCCGACAGTGGGAGCGTTTCAGCATTGGTAAATGCGTTCACGAAAATCATCATTTGGGAAATCGCGGTGTTGAACGAGAGCGACTCGATGTCTTCAGTCACTTTTTTGATCGTCGCGTGGGTGATTTTTGTTTGCGCGCTGGTTGGATCGGCCTCTTTAAGCCTGGTGGATAATTTCCACTCGCCAGCGTGGTTCTCAGTCATGAGCAAACGCCAGACGCGCGCGAGAAAACGAGAAATGCCTTCGACGCCGCGCATGCTCCACGGTTTCATTTGCTCGAGCGGCCCCATAAACATCTCGTAGCAGCGAAACGCGTCGGCGCCGTACTGGTCGATCACGTCGTCGGGATTGACGATATTTCCGCGCGATTTCGACATTTTCTGGTTGTCTTCGCCGAGAACGATTCCCTGATTCACTAACCGCTGAAAAGGCTCCGGCTTCGACAGATAACCAAGGTCAAACAGCACCTTGTGCCAGAAACGCGCGTAAAGCAGATGCAGCACGGCATGTTCGGTGCCGCCGACGTAAAGATCGACACCGCCCGGCTTGTCGCCGCCCATCCAATAACGCTCCGCTTCTTCGCCAACGAAACGTTTGTCGTTCTGCGGGTCGCAGAACCGCAGGTAGTACCAGCACGAGCCCGCCCACTGCGGCATCGTGTTTGTCTCGCGCAACGCATTGTCTGAATAGCGGACCCACTCTCTTGCCCTCGTCAACGGTGGCTCGCCCGTGCCGATCGGTTTGTAGTCATCCAGCGGCGGCGGAACCACTGGAAGCTCGTTTTGATCGATTGCGCGATGCTTTTCGTTCTCCCAAACAATCGGGAACGGCTCGCCCCAATAACGCTGACGCGAAAACAGCCAGTCGCGAAGTTTGTAATTGATCGCGCCCTTGCCGAGACCGAGTTCTTCTAACCACGCCGTGATTTTCCGGATCGCTTCCCGCGATGGCAGACCATCAATAACGGGCGAATTAATTGCGATTCCTTCGCCGACGAATCCAATCGGATCTTCGCCACCCAATGGACGTACCACTTCGCGAATGGGCAGATGGAATTTTCGCGCAAACACGAGGTCGCGTTCGTCATGGGCGGGCACGCCCATGATGGCGCCTGTTCCATAACCAAGCAGCACGTAATCGGCAACCCAGATTGGAATTCGCTCGCTATTTACTGGATTGACTGCGTACGCGCCGCTGAAAACGCCCGTTTTTTCCTTCGCCAGTTCCGTTCGTTCCAAGTCGCTCTTGCGCGCCGCCCGCTCGCGATACTCGCGCACAGCTGGCCATTGTTCTTCGGTTACGATTAAATCGACAAGTGAATGCTCGGGCGCAAGCACCATGTAAGTCGCGCCATAAAGCGTGTCCGGTCGGGTCGTGAAGACGCGAATTTTGTAGCCTCGATCGTCGATTCCGGCTACAGAGAAATCGACTTCCGCGCCTTCGCTGCGTCCAATCCAGTTACGCTGGAGCAATTTGATGGCTTCGGGCCAATCGAGTTGGTCGAGTTCATTCAGCAGTCGCTCCGCGTAGGCCGTGATGCGCAGCATCCATTGTCGCATCGGCCGCCGAACGACCGGGAAACCGCCAATCTCGCTTTTTCCATCGACGACTTCTTCGTTTGCCAAAACGGTACCCAGCTCTGCGCACCAGTTAACCGGGACATCAGCGACATAAGCGAGGCGAACGCGGTCAGGAGCCGGGCCACGATAAGTCGAAATCGGCTCGGCCTTATTCGCCTTGGCGTTGAACCAGGAATTGTAAATCTGAAGGAAAATCCACTGGGTCCACTTATAGTAGCGCGGGTCGGTCGTATTGATTTCCCGCTGCCAATCATAAGAAAAGCCAATGCGCTTCAGCTGCGCTTTAAATTTTGCAACATTCGCACGCGTCGTGGTCGCAGGGTGCTCTCCGGTTTTGATCGCGTATTGCTCCGCCGGCAGACCAAACGCGTCCCAACCCATCGGATGCAACACGTTGAAGCCGCGCATGCGTTTGTAACGCGCAACGATATCGGTCGCGGTATAGCCTTCGGGGTGTCCGACGTGTAAACCGGCTCCGCTTGGGTAGGGAAACATGTCGAGAATATAAAATTTTGGTTTTGAGGGGTCGAAATTTTTCTCGCCCGGATTGAGCGCATGAAAAAGCTGCCGCTCCTCCCAGATCGTCTGCCATTTTGGCTCGATCTGATCGAACGGATACGGCTTGCGGCGCTCGCTCATGAAAAACCCCTGACGTTAACCACGAATGGACAGGAATGAAGGCGAATTCACAAAACAACTCACTCGTTGACCAACAACTTTCCGCTATTCGTGTCCATTCGTGTTGATTAGTGGTTAATCCTCTGAATCCTGTCAAACGTGCAGCATTTGATTGTCGCCACCCGCAATGCGCATAAGACGCGCGAGATCCAGCAAATTCTAGGATCAGAGTTCGCCGTATGCGATCTCTGCGCATATCCCGAAATTTCCGAGATAACGGAAAGTGGAGGGTCTTTTGAAGAGAACGCGACGCTCAAGGCGATCGCGGTATCCAGAAAACGGCCGGGTCTGGTGATTGCAGATGATTCGGGACTAGAGATCGAGGCTCTCGGTGGCGCACCGGGAATTTATTCAGCGCGCTATGCGAGCACGAACTCAACGAACATAGAAAAGATCGACAAGTTAATGGAGGAGCTTGTGCGAGCTGGCGCAAAGAAGGATGCGCGTCGCGCTCGATTTCGCTGCGTGCTGGCACTCGCGCGTAACGGCCAGGTTCTCGGAGTATTTGAAGGAATTGTCGCGGGACGAATCGCTGACCGACCGCGCGGTCCGCACGGATTCGGGTACGACCCGATTTTTATCCCAGACGGATTTGAAAAGACATTTGCTGAGTTGCCAGCCGAAGTGAAAAACAACATCAGCCATCGAGCACGCGCGTGTCGCGCGCTTTCTGCCGAACTTCGTGCCGCTGCGACCGATTAGGGTTTCGGAGGTGGAGGCGGCGCGCCTGGGGGCTGAGCGCCCTGAGCACCCGCCGCTCTGATCTGGTAGCCGACCTTGTTGATTCCGGCAGAGCGCACTTTGTCGAGAACAGCAATCACATCACCATGCATGGCCATCAAGTCCGCGCTGATCGAGACTTTAATTTCCGGATTTGCCCGGTGCAGCTCATACAAGCGCGGCAGCACCTGATCATCTGTCACAATCTGGTTGTCAAAGGTAACCACGTTGCCTTCACGCACCTTGATGGAAACATAATCCTTAACTTGGCTTGGCGGAGGCGCAACCGCAGCCGGCAAATTGACCCGAATACCCTTCATGTGGGTCTGGCTCAGACTCACCATCATAAAACTGGCAAGCAGAAAGAACATGATGTCGATCAATGGAATGATCTCGATGCGGGCTCGTTTATGCGGAATAGGCGAAGATAATCTCATATTTTACATATTTGTTAGGCAAGATTCAGTACGACGCGCCGGTCATCGTGAAGGTAATAGGAATCTTAACCTTGGAAACTGTTCCAGGTTTAAATCGCCACTGCCGAAACGCGCTGGTGGCGGCGTTGTCTAATATCGGGCTTCCAATGCTTTGCGCCATGGAAGCGCTGGTTACGCTGCCGCTTCCCGGATCAACGTCAACGACGCAAACTCCACTGCCAGTAACGTGACGTGAACGCGCCTCATACGGGTACTGAGGACGCGGCGCATAGGTCGCAAGGGCTTTTGCTGAAGAGATCGACATCGCACCGGGGCGACCTGCAGCTTGCGGCGCCTTAATTGGCGCGAACTTTTGCGCCGTCGGTCGCTTGGGTGGGGGTGTCGTTTCTTCGACATACTCCGGCTTAATCTCGGGCGGTGGTGGAGGCTCGGGCAACGGAATATCTTCCGGCGGAGGAGTCGGCTCCTCAGTTGCCTGCAATGTCGCCTCGATGACGGCCGTCGGTATGTCAGGAGGAATCTCCGCCGGCGCCTCATGCTTTTGGGCAAGTGCAACCGCGGTGAGATGAATCGCCACTGCGCCACCGAAAGCTGCCCACCACTGCCATCGCGGAGGCGGTCGGTAGAGTAAAGGTTTTGGCGTTGTGGCCATAGCAAAAAAATCACGTACCGGGCCCGGGAACTCCTCTCAGCGCCTCGCTCTTAATCTCAAACGAGATTTTGTAGAATCCCGCCGAACGCAGCATATCAAGCAAATGAACAACGTTTCCGTGAACCGTGTCGCGATCGCCACGGACGAACACTTTCGCTTCGGGATCTGATTGATGTACCTTTAACAAGCGCGCCTGCAGATCGGTGTCGGTGACCTCGTCTTTGTCGAAGAAGTAATGACCGTCTTTATCGACGGAGACACTGATGTAATCGCGCTTCGACTGCGTCTCACCCGAGCTGCCTGTGGGCAGGTTCACCTTAATGCCCTTCATATGCACCTGGCTCAAGCTCACCATCATGAAGCTGGCTAGAAGAAAGAACATGATGTCGATCAACGGAATGATCTCGATACGCGCTCTTTTGTGCGGAATCGGCGAGGTTACGTGCATTGGATACCTTTAGATCGACGCGCCTTTCCCAGAGGCTGGGGCTGCTCCAGCGATCTCCATCTCGCGCTCCGCGCTTTGTGCTCCTAACATAACTTCCAAGTTCGTGGCTGCCGTCTGCAGTTCGAACTCCAAGTTAGACACTCTGGAAGTGAAAAAGTTAAACGGCACGAGCGCAAAGATGGCGATACCGAGACCACACGCAGTGGCAATGAGCGCTTCTGCAATACCGCCAGTGACTGCCTGCACCGCGAGCTCTTCATTGCCAAGGAAGCTAAATGAACGAATCAAACCCGTGATCGTACCCAACAGACCAAGCAACGGCGCCAGCGTGACCAGTGTGTCCATGACCACAAGAAAGCGGCCGGCGCGTTTGATCTCGATGCCAGCAGCGACTTGCAATGCGCCTTGCAGCGAAGTGT
>Ga0134062_10000641_pt1 | contig 11208 bp, 8 predicted proteins | sample 15_taG_19_FD_94468 | JGI IMG/M metagenome (GOLD analysis project Ga0134062, IMG submission 94468) | Grasslands soil microbial communities from the Angelo Coastal Reserve, California, USA - 15_D_Rain_20cm_2_09082015 | ecosystem: Environmental > Terrestrial > Soil > Grasslands ... | reverse complement strand
GTCATCGGCGTGAAGGGCGACCTGACTAAGGCGTGGCGCTACGACGCCTGGGGGCAGTACTACTACACGACGTTCTTCAATTCCAACGACCAGTACTTCAACTACGCGAACATCGACAACTCCCTCGTGGTCACCGGCACCAGGGCTAACCCGCAGTGCGTCGTGGGCGCGCCCTGTGTACCGTGGAATATCTTCCAGGACGGCGGCGTGACTCCCGCCGCGCTTGCCTACCTCTACTCAAACGGCACCGGGGCGGGCAGCACCACGTTGCGCACCGCCCACGCGGACATCACCGGCGAGCTCGGTGAGTACGGGGTCAAGCTGCCCACAGCGAACGAAGGCTTCGGGATGAACGTCGGGTTCGAGCATCGCAACGAGAATGTGCAGTTCACACCCGATTCCATCGAGCAGACCGGACAGCTGGCGGGATTCGGCGGCGCGGCCGTGGCGATCAACAACAGCCTCGCCGTGGATGAGGAATTCATCGAGCTGCGCGCACCGCTGCTGCAGGACAAGCCCTTTTCCAAGGACCTGGTGTTCGGCACCGGATTCCGCCATTCGAACTACTCGGTGAGCGGCGGGGTGAACACCTACAAATTCGACCTGCAGTGGGCGCCGCTCCAGGATCTGCGCTTCCGCGGCTCGTACCAGCGAGCGATCCGCGCTCCGAGCATCATCGAGCTGTATAACCCGCAGCTGCTGGGCTTGATCCAGTTCGGCAACGATCCGTGCGCTCCGCCGGTGCAGGCGGGGGTCACCCTGGCGCAGTGCCTGCACACGGTGCCGGCATCCCAGGCGGCAGCCTTCACCACGGCTTTCAACAACGGCACCATTCCGCAAGCCGTCGCCGGGCAGCTGGGCCAGGTGCAGGGCGGAAATCCGCTGCTGCAGCCTGAGAAGGCGAAGTCGTACTCGTTCGGGCTGCTGTTTGCGCCGCAGGCCGTTCCGAGTCTGACGGGCAGCGTCGACTTCTGGCAGATCCGTCTCGACCAGGCCGTCGGCCCCCTCCCGGCTTCGGTGGCCTTGGCGCAGTGTCTGGCGACGGGTAACCCGACCTACTGCGCGCTGATTGTCCGGGACCGGTTCTTCGGACTGTCGGGGGCCACGATCGCCGGCGGCGGCTACTTCGTCCAGACAAGTCAGAACATCGGTTCCGGTCTCACCAGCGGCATCGATCTGCAGTCGAGTTACAAGGTCGGGCTGGGGCACGTGGGCTCGCTGGTTTGGGCTATCAACGGCGTGTACCTGCTGCATGCCACGACTCAGCCGATCGCCGGCGGGCCTCAGTACGATTGCGCCGGTCTGTTCGGACTCACCTGCCAGACGGTCAACCCGCGCTGGCGGCACAATCTGCGCGCCACCTGGGAGATGCCGTGGAACGTGGATGCTTCGCTCAACTGGCGCTTCATCGGCAAGGTGGGCAACGATAACAACGATCCGCAGACGCAGCTGCACCTCGTGGCGTACCAGGGGTTGTTCGACCAGGACCTGCAGCAGATCCCCAACATCAGCTATATCGATCTGTCCTTCGGCTACCAGGGCTGGAAGGGCGTCGACATACGCGGTGGGGTGAACAATCTGTTCGACCGGAATCCGCCGCTCGTTCCGCTTACCATTCAACCCGGAGGCGCACCGAACACCTACGGCAGTTACGAGGCGCTCGGTCGTCAGCTCTACCTGGCGCTCAGCGTGAAGTTCTAGGTCCATCGACCCCGCAATCTCCCAGCCAGATCAGCCAGTTGCGGAACCGCGAGGCCGGCACGAGCCATCGCGACGGCGGCCCACGCGAGACGATACGCGCCCCCCCACGTGCCGTCCGGCTTGGATCATAATGCGCGTCGATGGAGACGGCCGCCGAGCAATGCGACGTGGCAGTGATCGGCGGCGGCCCGGCCGGCAGCACCGCCGCCGCCCTTCTGGCCCGCCGGGGCTATCGCGTGATAGCGCTGGAGAAGGCGCATCATCCGCGCTTCCACATCGGCGAGTCGCTGCTGCCGATGAATCTGCCCATATTCGAGCGGCTCGGCGTGCTGGAGAAGGTACGCGCGCTGGGCGTGTACAAGCGCGGCGCGGATTTCGAGGCCGACAACGAGCAGGGCTACAACACCTTCGCCTTCGATCGTGCGATCGGCAACAGTCCGCCGCACGCCTATCAGGTGTGGCGGCAGGACTTCGACAGGATGCTGTTCGCGCACGCGCGCGAGTGCGGTGCGAGCGCGCGCGAGGGTCATGAGGCGCTGAACATCGAGCAGCGGGGTCCGCGTGACACTCGACTCGATGTGCGCACCGATGACGGCGGCAGTTATCGGCTGCAGGCGCGCTACCTGGTCGATGCCAGCGGCCGCGATACCTTCCTGGCAGCGAAAAAAAAGCTGCGCCGCAAGAACAACCGGCATCAGAGCGCGGCGATCTTCGGCCACTTCCGCGGCGCGGATGCGCGAGCGGGCGAGGACGCGGGCAACATCAGCATGTACAGGTTCGAGCATGGCTGGATGTGGATGATTCCGCTGCCCGCGGGTGTGATGAGCGTGGGCGCGGTGTGCTGGCCGGACTACCTCAAGCAGCGCAAAGGTCGCACGCTCGAGTTCCTGCTCGACACTCTCAAGCGCAACCCCGCACTGTGGCAGCGTGTCAGAGGGGCCGAGCTGATCGGCAACGAGGTGCGCGTCACCGGCAACTACTCCTATGACTCGAAGCAGATGGGCGGGCCGGGCTGGGTACTGGTCGGTGACGCGTTCGCATTCATCGATCCGGTGTTCTCCTCCGGCGTTTATCTGGCGATGAGCGGCGCGGAACGGGCGGCGGCAGTGGTGGATGCCGCGTTGCGCGAGCCAGCCACCGAATTGCGGCTGTTGCGCAAGCTGGAAAAGCGCCAGCGCACGGGCATGGAGCGATTCTCGTTCTTTATCTACCGCTTCAATGGGCCCATCATGCGCCAGATGTTCAGTCATCCGAACAATACCTGGCAGTTGGAGCAGAGCGTGATCTCCATGCTCGCTGGCGACCTGTTCGATACGCCGAAGGTGCTGAGGCGCCTGCGACTGTTCAAGCTGGTCTATGCCATCAACGGCCTGCGGGACTGGAGGAGGTGGCGCGCCGGGCACGCCTATCGGCTGGCGCAGGCGCGCGCGCAGTTCACCGGCGGCAACACCCCGTTGGACCGGTGCTGAAGCGCGTTCATTTGCCTGCAGAGCTCAGCGTCGACCTGAACACCACCCCGTCCTTCATCACGAATCCCACGTTCTTCAGTACATTGACATCCTCGAGCGGATCGCTCGCCACCGCGATCAGGTCCGCGTACGCTCCGGGCGCCACCACGCCCAGCTCGGCGCGCTTGCCGAGCAGCTCCGCGGCCCGCGACGTGGCGGACTGAATCGCCTGCATCGGTGTCATCCCGAACTCGACCTCGCGGGCAAATTCCTGGGCGATCGGATCGGACCACACGAAGCCGCCGACGTCGGTTCCGAAGGCTATCCTGACGCCGGCCCGTAACGCCTTCTGGAACGAGACGCCATGGACGGCGACGCGCTTGCGGTCGCGGATTCCGGTCGGCGTGTCCGGCGGATCGTGATCGTAATAGTAGACAGCCAGCGTGGGTACGTACCACGTGCCTTGTTTGATCATCTGCGCGATCTGCGCGTCGGTGAGCTCCAGACCATGCTCGATGGAGTCGCAACCGCCATCCAGGGCTCGCTGCAGGCCCGGCCCGTTATAGGCGTGGCAGGCGACCTTGCGGCGCCATCCGTGCGCCTCGTCCACGATGGCCTTGAGCTCCTCGACCGTCAGGGTGGGTTGTGAAACGAGCGCACCCTGCTCATCGACCCAGGAGCGGTGCGTCATGTACACCTTGATCCAGTCCGCGCCGTGATCCAGCTGCTCGCGCGCGGCCTTGCGCGCCTCGACGGGGCCGTCGTTCAGCTGCGCTCCTTTCGGCACCACGAGCTCGGGCGCATACCCTTCCAGCACGTAGCCACCGGTCGTCGAGATCGAGCGCGTCGCTACGAACATTCGCGGGCCCGGAATGTAGCCCTCGTTGATCGCCTGTTTGATGCCGACGTCGCCATATCCCGCGCCCTCGGTCTCGACATCGCGAATCGTCGTGAACCCCTGTTCCAGCGCACGCCGCGCTGCCACGATCGCGCGCGCTGCGCGGTAGGAGGCAGGGAACTTCAGCAATTGCACATCGTAGCCGCCGGCCGCAGGTACCTCGCCCTGCAGGAAGATATGAGTGTGACAATCGATGAGACCCGGAAGAACGGTGGCGGCGCCCAGCTCGATCACCTGTGCCCCTGACGGCGGCGGATGCGTCCCCGCCGTGTACACGTCGAGGATACGGTTGCCGCGGATCACGATCTCCGCATTTCGCAGCGGCCGTGTACTGGTGCCATCTATGAGCGATCCGGCTCGGACAATCACCGTGGGTGTCGCTATGTTGGCGGCTGGCGTCGCGGTGGGATCATGCGCGATGCACAGGCGTGCGAGGCATAAGGCGATGGCGCCGAGGCAACCCATGGGACGCATCTGGAGACTCCCCTCATCCTGGAGTGGCCGCTTCCGGCAGCGGGCCCGCTTTGGAGTGGCCCCATGATGCCTGCCGGCAGGGTATTCGCAAAGCATTGCCGCGCCCACTTGCGCCGGCCCGCCGGGCGCACGTCTAATTGCGGCGGCAAACCGGGGAGACCTCGATGCACAAGGCGCCAGCTGTCGCCGCCGCAACTGTGCTGCTCATCGCAGGCGCGAGCGCGCGAGCGCAGCCGCCCTCCGCAGAGCAGCGCTTCCGCGAGCTGTACAAGGAGCTGGTCGAGACGAACACCAGTCTGTCCGCCGGCAGTTGCACGCTGGCCGCCGAGCGCATGGCGGCGCGCCTCAAGGCCGCCGGGTACACCGACGACGAGCTGCACTTGTTCACCGCACCCGGGCATCCGAAGGAAGGCGGCCTGGTCGCGGTTTATCCTGGGCGCAACGCGAAGCTCAAGGCGATTCTGCTGCTGGCGCACCTCGATGTGGTCGAGGCGAAGCGCGAAGACTGGACGCGCGATCCGTTCACGCTCGTGGAAGAGAACGGCAATTTCTACGCGCGCGGGGCCGTGGACGACAAGGCCGAGGGCGCAATATGGGTCGACACGCTGGTTCGCTTCCGCGAAGAGAACTACCGACCGTTGCGCACGGTGAAACTCGCGCTCACCTGCGGTGAAGAGACCTCGGGCGCCCTGAACGGCGCCCAGTGGCTCACCCAGAACCGCCGCGACCTCATCGACGCGGCGTTTGCAATCAACGAGGGAGCGCGGGGCGAGCTCGACGCCGGGGGACACCGGGTTGCCCTGGAAGTCCAGGCGGGCGAGAAGACCTCGCAGAACTACCGTCTCGAGGTCACCAATTCCGGAGGGCACAGCTCGCTGCCGGTGAAAGACAACGCCATCTATCGACTCGCGGGCGCCCTGAAGAAGATCGAGGCCTACACTTTCCCGCCGCAGTTCACCGACGGCAACCGCGCGTACTTCACTGGCATGGCGAAGATACAAGCGGCCCAGGGCCAAGCGGCCCTTGCCAGCGCCATGCAGGCATTGGTGCGCGATCCGGCCGATGCGCAGGCGATCGGGCTGGTGTCCGCGAAGGACCCGGGCTGGAATGCGACCTTGCGCACGACCTGCGTCGCCACCATGCTGGAGGCCGGACACGCGACCAACGCCCTGCCGCAGCGGGCGCGGGCGAACATCAACTGCCGCATCTTCCCTGGCGTCACGCAGGAGACGGTGCGTGCGAGGCTCGAAGAGCTGGTGGCCGACCCGGCGGTCAAGGTGACGACGCTGGAGACGCGAGGGCCGAGTTCCCCGCCCCCGCCGCTGACGCGCGAGATCCTGGCACCCATCGAGAAGCTCGCGGCACAGTTCTGGCCGGGCGTGCCGGTGCTGCCGATCCTGCAGCCCGGCGCGACCGACGGCCAATTCCTGAACGCGGCCGGCATCCCGACCTACGGCATCGAGCCGCTATTCCTGGGCCCGGATTTCGGCCACATCCATGGCCTCAACGAGTACGTCGGCGTCAAGTCGCTGCTGGGGTGTCGCGACTTCCTGTACCGCCTGGTGAGGGTCTACGCGGATCGGAAATGAGGCCAACGCATCTGACCCGGGCCGCCCGGCAGCGCCTCCGGCGGGCGCTCATCCGCGCACGTAACTCCCGGGCGCATCCTCGAGCGCACGGTGCTGGGCGCCGGCAGCGGCGCGCAGGGTGCCGGCGGGTTGTCGCTTCGCGGTGGAATGCTCGATGAGCCAGTGCTGCCAGGCGGGCCACCACGAGCCCTCCAGCGGCGGCGCGCTCTTCAACCACTCATCCGGCGACAGCCTGGCGGTGGCGTTGGACCAGGTGAGCATGCGGTGCCGGCGCCGCGGGTGCACCGGCCCGCTGACGATGCCGGCGTTGTGGCCGCCGCTCGTCAGGAGAAAGGTGTAGTCGGCGCTGCGCGTCAGATCGCGCACCTTGTACACCGAGCGCCATGGCGCCACATGGTCGGTCTCGGTTCCGACCACGAACATGGGCGCACGCAGGCAGGACAGATCGATCCTCTCGCCCCTCACGGTGAACTCACCGCGCGCCAGCTCGTTCTTCAGGTACAGCCGCTCCAGATACTCGCTGTGCATGCGCCAGGGCATGCGCGTGCCGTCGGCATTCCAGGCCATGAGGTCGTTGAGCTTGGGGCGCTCGCCACGCATGTACTGATCGACCGCCGGCTTCCACAGCAGGTCGCGCGAGCGCAGCAGGGCGAATGCCGCGCCCATGCGTTCGCTCTCCAGCACGCCGGATTTCTGCATCATCGCCTCGAGCATGGCGATCTGGCTGGGCGTGATGAACACCGACAGCTCTCCGGGTGCGCTGAAGTCGGTCTGGGCGGCGAGCAGGGTCAACGAGGCGAACGGCGCCTCGCCCGCCTGGGTGAGCGCCGCCGCGGCGATCGCCAGCAGCGTGCCGCCGATGCAGTAGCCGACCGCGTGCACCGGGTGCTGCGGGATGAGGCGGCGCACCTGCGCCAGCGCATCGAGAAACCCGAGCTGCAGATAGTCGTCCATGCCCAGCTCGCGGTCGGCGGCACCCGGGTTCTTCCAGGAGATCATGAATACCGTGTGACCTTTCTCGACCAGGTAGCGCACCAGAGAATTGCGCGGCGACAGGTCGAGGATGTAGTACTTCATGATCCAGGCCGGGGTGATCAGGATGGGCTCGGCGTACACCTCGGGCGTCTGCGGCGCGTACTGCAGCAGCTCGATGAGCCGGTTGCGGAAGACCACCTTGCCGGGCGTCACCGCCACCTCCTTGCCCACCTCGAACTGCTCGGTTCCGGCCGCTCGAGCGCCGCTCACCGCACGCTGCGCGTCCTCGAGCCAGTGCTTCAGTCCACGGATGAGATTGTGGCCCGATTCCGCGGCGGTCCTGTTGAGCAGCTCGGGATTGGTTTGCAGGAAATTCGCCGGCGAGGCGGCTTCCAGCAGCAGCCGTCCGGCGAAGTTCAGGCGCGACTGCTGCGCGTCGGCGGCCGCCGGCGGGGCCAGTGCCTGTTGCCACCAGGAGGCCCAGTTGGCGTACGTGCGCGCGTAGGCGTTGAAGGGCCACACGTTCCAGGCGGCGTCGCTGAACCCCAGCTCTTCATGCCCCGGGGCCAGTGGCGTGCCGCCGGCGGCGCTCGCCATGAACTGCCAGCTGTCGAGGATTTTCTCGTAGGCGCTGCGCGCCAGCTGCACCTGGCGCGGCGGCTGAGTGGCGAGCTTCAGGTACCACTCCCACCAGGCGTTGAGGTAGTCATCCGGAGCGAGCCCTCCGGTGAGCGCGGCGAGCTGGGCGCGCAGGTGGCGCTCGATCTGCGCCTTCAGGGGCGCTTTCACGCCCTCGGCAGGCCGGGGAGCCTCGCGTGCGTCGGCGCGGGTGCGCGCCTGCGGCGCTGCCCGGCGTCTGCGCGCCCGGGCTTTCTTCTTCGCATGGACACTCAAGGCGGTCTCCCCGGAAGTCACACCCGGGAGCGTGCGCCCCCGGGTGTGGGATACCGCAAGATATCAGGCCGCTTTGCGCGCCGGCACTGCCTTCGCGGCGATTTCGCTGCCCAGCTGGGTGAAGCGGCTCTGGATCTCGGACGTGACCGTCGCGAACTCCTCGGCACGCGCACGCAGCTTGTCCACGAACTGGGTGGTGAGCTCGGCGTGCTTGTTCATCAGCTCGGTGGGGTTGGTCACGCTGAACGCAACGTTCACACGCGCCAGGCCGCTCTCCAGCACATCGCCGGCGACGGCGTACTGCAGCCGCGCCAGGCGCTCGAGGGTCTTGAAGCCTTCCTGCTGCGCCTTCAGAACGGGCGCGAACGCCTCACGGGCCGCGGCAATCATCGTGTTGGGGTCGAAAGTCCGGTCGATCATGGTCGTCTCTCCTGTGCGGGTGGGTCTCCAATGGGGAGCATCGTACCACAGTTTGTATGCACTGCAAGAGAAATATTGTCCTCTCGGATCGATTCGACTACTGCGCACTTAAGCTATTAATATCTACATATAATATAGCAATAAAGCGATGATCAAAGTTTCCGTTTATGGGGTAGTATTTTTGCGATGCACATACACACGAGGATGATCACATGCGCAGCCCGGCGTCGACCTCGAGGCAGCGCCCGGTGAACAGCTCGTTCTCGAATATGAAGCCGACCGCGTGGGCGATCTCCTGCGGCTCGCCCAGGCGCCCGAGCGGTATGGGTGAGGTCATCTTCGCCAGCGCCTCGGGCTTCATGCTCTCGACCATGGGGGTGCGAATGAAGCCCGGGGCGACCGCGCCGACGCGGATGCCGTAGCGCGCCAGCTCCTTCGCCCACACCACGGTCATCGCCGCGACGCCCGCCTTGGCGGCGGTGTAGTTGGTCTGCCCGACATTGCCGGCCCGCGAGATACTCGAGAGGTTCACGATCACGCCGCCGACCGCGCGTTGGATCATGCGCTGCGCCGCTTCGCGCGCGCACAGGAACACCCCGGTGAGATTCACGTCGATGACCGCCTGCCACTGCGCGAGCGTCATCTTGCCGACCACCTGACCGTCCTTCACCTTGACGAGCAGTGCATCGCGCACGATGCCGGCATTGTTGATGAGGCCGTCGAGGCGCCCGAAATCCGCCGTCACCTGATCGAGCGCGCCCACCACGCTGTCCTCGTTGGCGACATCGGCGAGGTAGCTGCGTGCCACCACGCCCACCTCGCTACAGCGGGCGCAGCTCTCGGCCAGGTCTTCGGCGTTGGTGTCCAGCAGGGCAAGACTGGCGCCCTTGCGGGCGAAGTGCAGGGCGAGCGAGCGGCCGATGCCGCGCCCGGCTCCGGTGACGAGAATGGTTTTGCCGCGAACATCCACGGGCGGGTCACTCCTGCTGGGATACGAGGGGGAGACTGCGGGCGCCAAGTGCTCGTGCGCGATGCGCGCTTCAGCCGCGACGCTTGCCGGAATCGGGTTTGGATGGCGCGGGGCCGCCGGCGGGCGCGGCGCCGCCGGCGGGCGTGGCGCTCGGGGTGAAGGCCGACAGCATCGATGCCTGCATCTTGGCCCACATTTCCATGTTCTGGCGCGCCATCTCCGCGATCGGCGCCATGGGTGTCTCGAGCGCCTTGGCCATCTCGGCCTGCATGAGATTCTGTTGGCGCAGCAGCCCGCCGATGCTCTGCTCCAGGTACGACGTCAGCATCTGCTGGATCGGATTGCCGTAGAAGCGAATGATGGCCTCGAGCAGCTGCAGGCTCAGCACCGGGGTTCCGAACTGCTCCTGGCTGGCGATGATCTGCAGCAGGACGCTGCGCGTGATGTCGGCGCCGCTCTTGTCGTCCACCACCTTGATCCGCTGGCCGCCCGCGATCAGCTTGCGCAGGTCATCGAGGGTGACGTGGCGGCTGTCCTGCGCGTCGTACAGACGCCGGTTGGCGTATTTGCGTATCAGGCGCTCTTCGGCCATGTTTGCGGTCTTTCAGCCGGCCGCGCGGGCGCGAGCCCCAGGGCGCGGGCGGCAGTCTCGACGCCGGGGATGGTAGTCCCGCTGTATGCAGCGCACAATGACGGTCTTCACGGTTCTAGTCCCCGAGTGCCCTGGTAAAAAAGCGGCTTTTCACTGCTCGCCCCTGCCTACCGCCTGAGGGCGTCATCGTCCCTGCGACCTGGTTTTCGGCAGCGCATACAACATGGAAACACCCTTCACCTATGCCGCCTTCAAGCCCGACGCGGCCTTTGCCGGCGCCGCGGAGCGCTTCCTTGAGCTCCTGAGGAGCTTTGGCATGCCCGGGGCAGGCGCGGCGGGCGCGGGCCGGGACTGGTCCTCGCTCGCAGCTCCGCTCGCCGGGCAGTTCGAGCAATGGCTCAAGACCTCCCAGTCGGCCGGTCCCTGGTTCGCCGCCGCCAACGCCGCAGCGTCGGGTCCTGGCGCGGGAGTCGGTGCCGCCCAGGCGGGGTTCTTCGGCCCGTTGCCGCTCGGCGCGGGGGCCGCCCCGCAACAGGACGCGCAACGCACCTGGGACCTGGTCGCGCGGCTTGCGCAGTTGCAGGGACAGCTCGCCTCGCACTGGAGCGAGATCGCCGGCACCGCCGCGCGGCGCTTCGTCGCGCGCCTCGGTGCGATGGCGGGCGGCGCGCCGTCGCTCGACAACGCGCTCAAGCTCTATGAGCTGTGGGTGAGTTGCGCCGAGGAGAGCTACGCCGCGACGGTCCGCAAGGATGACTTCTGCCGCCTGCAGGCGGAGCTTGCGAACACTTCGGCGGCGCTGCTGGTGGAGCAGCGCCGGCACGCCGAGACGCTGGTACGCGCCTTCGGACTGCCGAGCCGCAACGAAGTGGACGCGCTCTACGCGCAGCTGAAGGATCTGCGCCGGCAGCTCGCCGAGCTCGCCGAGGCGGCGCGCTCCAGGGGGCCGGGCGCGCCGCGCCCCGCGCGGCCGGCGGGCACAGGGCGTCGCAAGCGCCCGCGCAAGGCGCGCGCTTGAGGCCGTTCGCCCCCGACGCCGAGGCGGTGTTTGCGGAACTCACGCTGCGGATCGCGCAGACCCTGACGCGGCTGCGCGAGGTGCAGGGCGTCACCGTGGGCTGCTCGGCGAAGCGCGCCGTGTGGAGCTGCGGCAGGACGACTCTGTATCAGTACCTGCCGCTGGCGGAGGCGCCGCCGCGCGCCGCAGGCAGGCCGGTGCTCATCTGCTTTGCGCTGGTGAACCGCCC
>Ga0134062_10000628_pt1 | contig 11277 bp, 13 predicted proteins | sample 15_taG_19_FD_94468 | JGI IMG/M metagenome (GOLD analysis project Ga0134062, IMG submission 94468) | Grasslands soil microbial communities from the Angelo Coastal Reserve, California, USA - 15_D_Rain_20cm_2_09082015 | ecosystem: Environmental > Terrestrial > Soil > Grasslands ... | reverse complement strand
GATGTACCGGCACGGTGGCAGCACGTCCTACCGTCGCGAGAGTCGTCTGGCCGAGTGCTGGCGCGACCTTCACGTCGTCGGCCAGACGGCCGCGATCGCGCCGGAGTGGTACCCGATCGGCGGGCGGGCCTTCCTGAACATGGACCCGGGCCCGCGGCTGCGCTAGCGGCAGCACCCGCTCCTTGACGGGCAAGCTCTTTCGGCAGCATTCTCGGCGTGTCGGAAGGAGCCGCACGATGTCGAATGCGATAACGAATCCCCTGGCCTCGGCCCAGCCGCCCTCACACTGAGCGCCCGAAGACTGCGCCTCGCGTGGCGAGGCAAAAGGCGTGTTTGTCGGCGGTTCGGATTGGTTCCTATCCTCGAGTCTCGACCGTCGCACGGTCCTCAAAGGTGCGAGCAGCGCAGCGCTCGGACTCATCGCTTCCGCCTGCGGATCATCCAGTCAGGCCTCGTCTCCAACTGCGGCCGGTGGCTCAGACGGCCGCGAAACGGTGTACGTCTTCAACGTAGGTTCTAAAGATGTCACGCTGATTGACGCCGCCAACCGCCAGGTGCGTGAAACCCGACCGCTCGGCGCCTCGGTGCGCTGGTTGTCCAACGAGCAGACGTACTGGGACGGGGCACGGATCTGGACCTACGACTTTCCTAACGATCAAGTCCAGGCCATCGCTATCGACCCGAGGCAGGTGGCCGTCACCAAGACGATCGGCGGGCTCGGCAAGGGGCCCGGCCACAGCCTGGTCGTGCTGCCCGATAAGAAGAAGGCCGCGATCAACGTAGCGGGGGACAACCTCATCGCGTTCCTCGATCTCGAGCACGGCAGCGTGGACGGGACGCTCCAGACCGGAGCATTTCCCTGAGACCTCCACCTGACGCCGGACGGTCGGTTCGGCTACACACCGGAACGCGAGGCGGACACGGTCTCGAAGATCGACATGGCGAGCCGAAAACTCGTCAAGACTGTCTCCTTCCCCGCTCGCAGCAAGCCGCACATGCTGCGCGTGTCGCCTGATGGGAAGGAGGTTTGGGTGCAGACAGCCGACGCCAATACGAACGTGGTTCTCGACGCCGCCGATCTGGCGGTGCTTGCGACGGAGCCGACCGGAAAGCAGCCTGTGACGAACGCGTGGACCCGCGACCGGCGCTACGCGGTCGTTACGAATGGCCAGGACACCTTCGCCCAGATCTTCGACGCGCGGACCTTCAAGGAAGTGAAGCGTCTGACGATCGGGCAGGGCGGCTCCAACATCGGGTTCAGCAAGGACGGCAAGACGGCGTTCATTGCGGTGCGCGGTGCGAACGACGTTGCCGTGATCGACATCGAGAAGCTGGCGCTGGCGACCCGCATCAAGGCGGGGACGGAGCCTCAGGGCCTGATCGTTCGTTGATCGGACTGGTCCCGGGAACTTCTGCGAGGAGGAAGAATACAAGATGAGACTCGGCGTGGTGTTTCCCCAGACGGAGATCGGTTCGGACCCGGCGGTGATCCGCGACTACGCCCAGGCCGCCGAGAGTGCCGGCTACGATCACCTGCTCGTCTTCGACCACGTGCTGGGCGGCAAGCTGGAGCGCTTCGACAAGCTCGGTCGCCGCCCGCCCTACACCGACGAGAGCCCTTTCCACGAGGTCGTCGTTCTGTTCGGCTACCTCGGCGCCTGCACTCAGCGCCTCGAGCTGGTCACCGGCATCGTCATCCTGCCCCAGCGGCAGACAGCCCTCGTGGCCAAGCAGGCTGCGGCGGTGGACGTCCTCACCGGCGGGCGCCTGCGACTCGGCGTGGGCATCGGCTGGAATCATGTCGAGTACGAGGCCCTGAACGAGGACTTCCACACGCGCGGCCGCCGCGTCAGCGAGCAGATCGCCGTCATGCGAAAACTCTGGACCGAACCGGTGGTGACCTTCAAAGGCTCGTATCATCACCTCGACCGGGCCGGCATCAACCCTCTCCCCGTCCAGCGCCCCATCCCGGTGTGGATGGGCGGCATGGCCGAGCCCGTGCTCAAGCGGGTGGCCCAGATCTCCGACGGCTGGTTTCCCCAGTTTCAGCCCGGTGACGAGGCGAGCCACACGCTCGAACGCGTGCGCGCGTACACGAAGGACGCGGGCCGCCCGCCCTCGGCCGTGGGGATCGAGGGACGCTTCCCCTATGGGATCGGCGGCCCGACCGAGTGGGCGAAACGGGCCCGGGAGTGGCGCGACCTCGGTGCCACCCACCTCTCAGTGAACACGATGGGCTCGGGCCTCTCCCCGCGCGCCCATATCGAAGCCATCTTGAAGATGAAGAAGGTGCTCGACGACGTGTGATGGCGCAGCCGCCATGCACACGCTGCTCTTTCTCGACCCGGGCCATTTCCACGCCGCCCTGACCCTGCGCGTGCCGCAGGCGCGCGCGGCCGACGAGGTGTTCGTCTACGCGCGCGAGGGCGCCGAGCTGCGCGACTTCCTGGCCCTCGTTGAGCGCTTCAACAGGCGCGCCCCGCACCCCACGCGGTGGCGCCCTATCGTGACGACGTCCGATGATCCCCTCGAGCGGCTCGTCGACGAGCGACGTGGAGACGTGGTGGTCCTCGCGGGCAAGAACGGGGGCAAGGCGCGCACCATACGACGGCTGCGCGAATCAGGCTTCCACGTGCTCGCCGATAAGCCGTGGCTCGTGGAGGCGGCCGACCTCGAGCACGTGCGGGCGAGCCTCGACGGCTGGCCGCTGGTCGCGGAGATCATGACCGGACGTCAGGACTTGGCGGCTGGACTGGTCAAGAGGCTCGTCGGTGCTCACGCGCTCTTTGGCGCCTTCCGCGACGACGGGCCGGCGATCGAGCACGAGAGCGTGCACCATCTGGAGAAGCTCGTCGATGGCGCCCCCCTCAAACGTCCCTGGTGGTTCTTCGACGTGCGCGTGCAGGGGAGCGGCCCGGTCGACATCCCCACCCACGTCGTGGACCAGGCGCAGTGGCTCGTGGACGGCGACGCCTCGGCGCCGGCGCTTGTCTCGGCCCGCGCGTGGTCGACGCGAGTGCCCGCGGAGGCGTTCCGGCGGATCACCGGAGAGGCGGGGTTCCCGCGGGAGCTCGAGCCCTTTGTCGACGGCGACGCGTTGAGCTATCGATGCAACGCCGAGCTCGTGTACCGAATCGGTCGCGTCACCGCGAGCGCCGCGACGCGCTGGAACCTGTCGCCGTTGCCGGGAGGGGGAGACACCTCCCACAGCGTGGCTCACGGGACTCGCGCCGACATCCGCCTGGAGCAGAGCGCGCGCACGGGCCATCGCCGCAGAGTGTTCCTCGAGCCCCGCACCGATGCCGCCGGAGTCGCGCGCGTGCTGCTTGACACGGTCAGGGCGTGGCAGGCGGAGATCCCCGGCGTCGAGGTCGTGCCCGCCGGCCCGGACACGTACGAGGTGACCGTGCCGCCCCCGCTCGACGGGGGCCACGAGACACACTTCGCCCGAGTCCTCGACGAGTTCCTGAGAATCGTGGACGATCACCACTGGCCCACCGCGCTCGCCGAGCGCACGCTGGCCAAGTACACGCTGCTCGCCGAGGCCGCGGCCAGGACGGGGGAACCCTGATGACCCAGCCCGAGACCGAACCCTTCACGAAGTCGCTAGAGCGCATGAACCTCTTCCAGGAGCCCGAGGCGCGCATCCTCATCGCCGACCTCGACTTGCCCGAGGGCTCGCGCGGCCTTGACGTCGGCTGCGGCGTCGGGCTCTTCGCTCTCTGGCTCGCTGAGGCCATCGGGCCACGAGGACGCGTGGTGGGCATCGAGCCATCGACAGAGCGCGTGCAAGCGGCGCGCGCGCTGGTCGGCCACGGGTCCCTCGCCTCGCGTCTCGAGTTCCGGGAGGGCGACGCCACCAAGCTCGACGCGCCCGACGCGACGTTCGACTGGGTCTGGTGCGGCGACGTCTTACACCACATCCAGGAGACGGGCCGGGCGCTGGGCGAGTTTGCGCGCGTCGTTCGCCCCGGTGGCCGGATCGTCGTGAAGGAGTCCCAGCTCCTGCATGGAGTGTTCCTGCCCGGCCATCCCGCCCTCGAGCGTCGCCTGCGCCAGGCCGAGATGGAGTGGAGCCGCCACGAGGGCGGTGAGTTCTCCTTCGAGGAGCGCCGCCAGCGCACCCTCGCGTCGCTCCGTGCGGCCGGACTGTCCGTGGAGGGCTTCCGGACGTACCTGCTGGAGCGCCGGGCACCGCTGCCTCACGCTGCGCGCGATTACATCCAGCGCGTCGTCTTCGAGCGCAACTGGGGCCCGCGCCTGCGCGATCGCCTGGACCCCGATGACTGGACGCGACGCTCCGCTCTCTGCGAGGCGGAGTCGGCGACCTTCCTCCTGGACGACCCCGACTATTACTGTCTCTATCCCATCAGCGTGCTCGTCGCACGCCGGTAATCAGCGCGCGGTCACTGCTCTCCCAGGAATCAGGCTTTCAGGGATGCGGTCCCCACGGGGCCGCGGTCAGCAGCTTGACCTCCTGCGACGCGACCAGCGGACGGAATTTCGCGGCGAAACCCTCGACGAAGTCCTTGTTGGCGAAGACCGACGCCCAGTGCGCACGACGATCGGCGTCGTCGTCGAACTTCCAGAGGTGGACGAGCTGATTGATCATGCCCGTGTCGGCCTGGAAGTAGCCGATCAGCTTCTTGGCCTGGCCGCCCTTCTGAGCGCCGGGTAGCCGAGCTCGGTATACAGCTTGACGGCTTCGCCCATCTTTCCGACGTGAAGCGTGTACGTCCGCATCTCATACACCGTCATCGCGGTCCTCCTGAGATCGTGGTGAGGGGGTAGGATAGTGCACCGGAGGAAGCCATGAAAGGCGTCGTGTTTCTCGGAGATCGAAAGCTCGAGCTGAGAGAGTTCCCCGATCCGACCCCGGGTCCCCGGGACGTGATCCTCGAGATCAAAGCGTCAGGCATGTGCGGCAGCGACTTGCACAACTATCGCGCCCCGGCTCACGCGCCCGGGACCGTGACCGGCGGCATCAAGCGACAGGCCGGGATGATCGCCGGCCACGAGCCCTGCGGTGTCGTCGCCGCGGTGGGCGCCGGTGTCACCGAGAAGGAAGCGCGCGTCGGCCAGCGCGTGATGGACCACCACTACGACGGCTGTGGCAACTGCAAGCACTGCCGCGCGGGCTGGACTCAGATGTGCCTCGAGGGAACGGTGGTGTATGGCTCGGGCGGTCACGGCGGACACGCCAGGTACATGAAGGTGCCGGTGTCGACGCTGGTGCCGCTGCCGGACTCGCTCTCCTTCGTGACGGGCGCGGCGATCTCGTGTGGTACCGGCACGGCCTGGGGTGCTCTGAAGCGGATCAATCTGCAGGGCGGCGAGACGATCGCCATCTTTGGCCAGGGCCCGGTGGGCCTGTCGACGACGCAGTTCGCCGTCGTCATGGGCGCCCGCGTCATCGCCATCGACGTCGCGCCCGAGCGGCGCAAGCTCGCCCAGGCGTTCGGCGCGCACGAGGTGATCGACCCCAGGTCGGGCGACGTGGTGGCGGCGATCCGCGAACTCACGCACGGTGAGGGCGCGCACAAGACACTGGACGCCTCATCGGCGCCGGACGCGCGCGCCGCGGCGGTGCGCGCGGTGCGCTCGTGGGGCACCTGCTGTTTCGTCGGCGAGCGCGGCCAGGTGACGCTGGACGTGAGCCCGGATCTGCTGCGCCGACAGGTCACGCTGGTGGGGTCCTGGACGTTCTCGAAACAAGGTCAGGCCGAGTGTGCCGAGTTCGTCGCCGACCGGAACGTGGACGTGGAGAAGCTCTTCACGCACCGCTGGAAGCTCGAGCAGGCGGAGGATGCCTACAAGCTCTTCGACACGCAGACGACGGGCAAGGCGGTGATCCTGCCGTCCTAGCGGCCTTCCGTACCGCCTTCCCGCTGCTTGCGCAGGAACTCCTCGAGCTCTTGCATCAGCTTTTCCGAGTCGAGCTCTCCGCCTGGTAGCGGTGGCCTCTCCTCGCCAACCTCCGCATCGTATTCCTGCTCCAGCTTCCGGACGTGCTCCCGCGTGGCGCGGTCACGAGCCACCGCCTTGTCACATTGGGTGCGGAAGTCTTGGATGGCCTCGGCGAAGTGGGACATGTCCGGGCTCAAGTGGAGCAGGCGGGCTGTATAGCTCACCAGGCTCTGGATCGCCGCCGGGTTCTCGGAATCTTGCAGATAGTGCGGCGCTTGCCCCATGAAGCCGACATGCTGTATGCCCCGTCGCTCCGCAGCCTCCAGGACGACCGAGGAAATACCGGTCGGGCCTTCGTAGGTCGGACGACGATAGATGCCCCAGGCTTCGAGCAGCGACCGTGAGGCGGGGTCGGTGCAGCGGGCCGTGACACGTACGGGCCGCGTATGAGGAGCGCCCGCGAGAAGCGCTCCCAACGAGACGATCCGCTTCACCCCACAGCGCTCGGCCACGTCGAGGAACGCCTTCGTGTAGGTGCGCCACTTCTGATGGGGCTCCGGGCCGCAAAACAGGAGCAGGCCGTCCCGGCCCTCTCCTGGTGACCACGCAAAGAACTCGCTCTTGGGCCAGTGGACGTCCCGGTCCCCATCGTCCCTCAACCGCACCTCGGGTCGTTCCTGGGTGAACACGAAGAACTCCTCGGGATCCATGCGGGCCAACCGCTCGGCCGAGAGGTCGCGGACCAGGTGGCGCAGGGCGCCCGTTGCCGCGCGGCCGGCATCGATCCATCCCCCAAACGCAATGACCATCGTCGCCAGGGTGGCCGGCGGCTCGCGGTCGAACACGACGTTGTCCATGATCATCCTCTCGGCCGTGGTGGGCGGCGCTCGTCACGCACACAATATCTTACGTCTCGAAAGCTCGGCCTGGTTGCCCATGGTACGCCCGACCGAAGCGCGCGATGTCGCGCAGGGGTTGATCGCCCGCGAACGAGAGCCCCAGCTCGGTTGCGCCGGCGTCACCGTACGCCTCGCATCGTTCCAGGCATTCGCTCGCGGTGCCGGCGATGGCGTAGCGGTCCAGCACGGCGTCGTCGATGACACCGGCCGCGCTTTCGCCCATCGCCAGGCGTCGGACGATCGTCTCGAACTCTTCTCGCGCGAGCCCGTTGTAGTCACGGACCGCCGATTGCGTCGCGGCCGACGCACGGCCGTCGTGGCAATACGCGACGAGCATCGCACCCACGACGGCCTTCGCGCGCCGGCGCGCCTCGTGGCGATCGTCGTCGATGGCGCCGGTCACGTACTGCACGACCTCGGCCGGCATCGGTCGTCCGGCCGCCGCCGCTCCCCGAGCGACGACGCCGACTGCGCGGCGAGTGAACGCCGGCGGCGACAGGTTCGAGATCATGAGGCCGTCGGCGATCTGGCCGCAGAGATCGAGGGCCTGATCGCCCATCGCCGCCATGAGGATCGGCACTGCGGCTCGCCGGAGCGGACACTCGAGTCGAACGCCGCGCGCCGAAAACACCGGCCCGTCGTACTCGACGGTCTCACCGCGGAGCAATCGGGAGACGATGTGGATCGCATCTCGCACCGCCGCGATCCGCCTCGGCGCTGCCATGCCGATCTGCGCGAGCCGGATTCCCGAGCCGATGCCTAGCACCGCGCGCCCGTCGGACAGCTCGTCGAGCGCCGCCATCTCCATGGCGATCAGCGTCGGATGCCGGTTGAATGGATTGAAGACGCCGACGCCGAGACGGATCGTCCTCGTCGCCAGCGCGCTCGCGGCGAGGCCGGACATCGCCCCGCGCCCGAAGGCATTCTCAGCGAACCACACCGTGGAGAACCCGGCCTCCTCCGCCGCACGGGCCTGCGCCGCGCATTCCCTGGCCGGAAGTCCTCCGTGAACACGGAGGGCGATGCGCGGGCGCGCGCTCATGGACCTCCCATGGCTCAGATGTCACCGGGGCGCGGCTCCCGGCTCGCCTGAGAGAAATGCGCGTGGACGGTCTTCCAGCCACCGGGCTCCTTGACCATCACCATGGTCGATCGGGAGATGAAGGACGGGCGGTCTGCGTCGTAGGTCAGGCGCTCCGATTCGGGTCCCTTCCACCGGCGTGCCGTCCTCCGGTGGCACGTGACGAGCGCCATGTCGGTCCGGACGAGCACCTTGATGTCGTACGGCTCCCACCACCCCGTATCGACGCGCTCGCGGTAGTACTTCCACAACCTCGTCCAGTGCGCCAGGCCGACGTACGTGTGCCCGTTCATGTTGAAGAAGACGTTGGTCGGGTCGTGACTCCAGATCTGGGCAAGCCGCTGCCAGTCGTACGCAGCGTTCGCGGAGAGGTACGCGTCGAGCGCGTTCATGATCTCGCGGCGATCGGCCTCCGAGCCGCCATCGAACACGATGTCATCCGGCATGGCCGTTCTCCTCGGCCCGGTCCCTACCGCGTCCGGTTGTATTCGTAGTCCTCGCGCTCGCCGTTGCCGACACGGAGCTCCGGCCGGAGCGGCGGCCGCGTGCTGTTCAGCTTCGCGTGCGTGTCGAGGGCGGCCTTGTCCATCCAGCGCTCGAGCAGCGTGAGCCGGTCGGGATCGGCGACACCCTGGAAGATTTCGAACTGCTCGCAGCCGGGCTCCTTCCGCGCGTCGGCGCAGCGGGCCTTGTACGCCTGCGCCAGCTCCGAGCCCTTGCCAGGTGTTGCGGTGATCGTCACCACGAGTCGGATCGACATTGGCATCTCCTTGGGTCGCATGTCGTCGTCGGCGCTCTTCGAGCGGCGGCTACAGTAGCAGATCGGCGATGAGCTGGCCGCGGCCTCGTTTCTCGACGAACGGATGAAACTCGATCGGTTGACAGAAGGTCGCCCGGCCGTCATGATTCCGCGGATATAGAAAGCCCTACCTGACGGAGGACGAGGCCCTCATGCGCTACGAGGCACCAGAGACACTGCAGGGAGCGGTGACCCTGCTTGCGGGAGCGACGGGCGAGACGCGGGTCCTGGCCGGAGGCACCGACCTCCTGGTCCAGATGCGCGCCGACGTCGTCGATCCCGATCTGATCGTCGACATCAAGCGAATTCCCGAAACGCGCGCGATCACGGAAGAAAAGGGCGGCTGGCGGATCGGCGCGGCGGTGACGGGCGCCGAGCTCAAGGAGCACCCGCGGTTGAAGCAGGTGTGGCCCGGCGTGGTCGAGGCCGCAAACCTCATCGGCTCGACCCAGGTGCAGGGGCGTGCCACGCTCGGCGGCAACCTCTGCAACGGTTCGCCAGCGGCCGACAGCGTGCCCGCCCTCATCGCCGCCGGTGCCGTCGCAACGCTGGCCGGGCCGGAGGGCAAGCGTGATCTTCCGGTCGAGGACGTGATGCTCGGGCCGCGCAAGCTCGCCCTCCGCAAGGGGGAGATCGTCGTCTCCTTCCTGCTGCCGCCGCGCCCGCCGCGCTCCAGCGATGCGTACCTGCGCTTCATCCCGCGCACGGAGATGGACATCGCCGTCGTGGGCGCCGGCGTGAGCTTGACGGTCGATGGCGCGGGCACGGTCACCGACGCGCGCGTGTCGCTGGGCGCCGTGGCTGCGCGCGTGCTACTGGTCCCGGAGGCCGCGCAGGCCATCATCGGGAGCCGACTCGATCGAGCAGCGCAAGACAGGCTCGAGGCGGCGGCGCGGGCCGCGTGCCGCCCGATCGACGACAAGCGAGGAACGGTCGAGTTCCGCATCGACGTTGCCGGCGTGTTGACTCGCCGGGCTGCCATGATCGCGCTGGACCGGGCGAGGACGAACTGATGGCCAAACACCATATCGAAGCGACGGTCAACGGCGACCAGGTCGAGTTCCTCTGCGAGACGGAGGAAACGCTGCTGGACGTGCTCCGCGACACCTTGCACCTGACCGGCAGCAAGGAAGGCTGCTCGTCCGGCGACTGTGGCGCCTGTAGCGTCACGCTGGACGGCCGGCTCGTGTGCTCGTGCCTCGTGCTGGGCTGCGAGGTCGGGGGGCGACGGATCGAGACGATCGAGGGCATGGCCAAGGGCGAGACGCTCCATCCGTTGCAGCAGCGCTTCCTCGAGCACGCCGCGCTCCAGTGCGGCATCTGCACGCCGGGATTTCTCGTGGCCAGCAAGGCCCTGCTCGAGAGGAAGCTCGATCCGACCGAGACCGAGGTCCGCTACTGGCTGGCCGGCAACCTCTGCCGGTGCACCGGATACGACAAGATCGTCAGCGCGGTGCTGGACGCCGCCGCGACGATGAGAAAGGGTTAACGATGGCCGAGACGACGAACGGGCATTCCCAGTACATCGGCACGCGCACGATCCGGCCTGACGGCGTCGACAAGGTGACGGGCCGCGCCCGCTTCGGGGCCGACTTCGACCTGCCCGGCCAGCTCATCGGGCGCGTGCTGCGCAGCCCGCACGCTCACGCACGCATCGTGTCGATCGATGTCTCGAAGGCCGCGGCGCTCCCGGGCGTCAAGGCGATCGTCACGCGCGACGATTTCGCCGATCAGCCGTCGGAGTTCGTCCCGGCCGGCGAGATGATGATGAACTACAAGGACGTCGTCCGGAACGTGATGGCCCGCGAGAAGGCGCTGTACGAGGGCCACGCGGTGGCCGCGGTGGCCGCCACCAGCACCGCCATCGCCCGGCGTGCGCTGAAGCTCATCGACGTGACGTACGAGGTGCTGCCGCACGTGATCGACGTGGTCGAGGCCATGCGCCCCGACGCGCCGCTCCTGCACGACGATCTCTTCACCGCGGGCGTCGAGCCCAAGCCCGACAAGCCGTCCAACGTCGCCAAGCGCGTCGAGATCACGCTGGGCGACATCGACGCCGGCTTCGAGAAGGCCGACGTGATCGTCGAGCGCGAGTTCAAGACCGCGCCGGTGCACCAGGGGTACATCGAGCCCCACGCGGCGGTGGGCAGTGTCTCCGAGGACGGGGTGGCCGAGCTGTGGTGCACGACCCAGGGCCACTTCATCGTGCGCGCTCACTGCGCCAAGCTGCTCGGCATGGACATCGGCAAGATCCGCGTCACGGCCACGGAGATCGGCGGCGGATTCGGCGGCAAGACGGTCGTCTATCTCGAGCCGCTCACCCTGGCGCTCTCGCGCAAGGCCAAGCGTCCCGTGAAGATGGTCATGTCGCGCGAGGAAGTGTTCAAGGCGTCGGGCCCGACGTCGGGCGCGACCGTGAAGGTGAAGATGGGCTCGACGAAGGACGGCAAGTTCGTCGCCGGCTTCGACGAGCTGAAGTACCAGGCCGGTGCCTTCCAGGGCTCGCCCGTGCAGCCCGGCGTCATGTGCGCGTACGCGCCGTACGACATCGCGAACGTGAAGGTCATCGGCTACGACGTCGTCTCCAACCG
>Ga0134062_10000624_pt1 | contig 11312 bp, 9 predicted proteins | sample 15_taG_19_FD_94468 | JGI IMG/M metagenome (GOLD analysis project Ga0134062, IMG submission 94468) | Grasslands soil microbial communities from the Angelo Coastal Reserve, California, USA - 15_D_Rain_20cm_2_09082015 | ecosystem: Environmental > Terrestrial > Soil > Grasslands ... | reverse complement strand
TCTTCTACGCCCCTTCGCGTGCAGTCGTCCGCCGGCGAGCAACAGGAGAAGTTCCTTTTCTATCGCGGCGTGTCCACGTTTTCCGTACCGCTTTCGGCGACGCTTATCCCTTCCGGCGAATTATATGTCGAAAATCACGGCCAGGAGGAGATTCCCAATACCATTCGTTTCGAGCGCCGTGGCGAAAAAGTAGGCTACCGAATCGGTGGAGCGTTGCAGAAAGAGGCGCTTCTCGATCCACCGGAACTCACTGGCACAATCGGTGATTTGGGCAGGGAACTGGAAGGAATGCTCGTTGCTCAGGGCCTCTACCAGGACGAAGCGCACGCCATGGTCGAAACCTGGCGCGGCTCTTGGTTCGAGGAAGGCAGCCGGTTGCTATACATCGTGCCGACGGCATTTGTTGATGGCGTGCTCCCGCTTTCGATCCATCCTGCTCCTACCCAAACCGAGCGCGTCTTTGTTGGACGGCTTGAAATCGTTACACCCGCGACGGAAAACGCGGTGGAGGGAGCGTTGGCCACCCACGACAGTGCGACACTGAAGATGTTCGGCCGGTTCCTGGAACCCATTCTCCAAGTAATGATTCAGAAAGAATCCAATCCTGCTAAGGCCCAGCGCTTCAACCAAGCACTCAATACTTACTACAGCAAAGAGATTGCCCGGAATATTCGCCGGGATTGATCTTCCGAACTTCCTGTGCGCGTCTTATACGGTGGACGCGATCGTCATTGGGGTCAAAATTTTCAGTGTCGCGGTTTCGAGAACCGCTCCTATTTCCCAATCAGGCTCAGCTGACTGGCAATGCAGAGCCGTAGGCCGCCCTTCTTGATCCCGGTATCCGTGAAGCGGCGGTGGGGAACTAAGCTGGTTGGCGCTGCGGAATTCCTGGATCTTCCCGCTCAGATAAGAGGCCTCCCGCGCGCCGATGCAGCCAATTTGTCGGTTGCGCGAGCATGGGGATTGCGCGAAAATTGAGATTCCCGCCGCGGCAGGAAAAGTCCCCGAAAGCGCATTCGCGGGCGTTTCAAGATTCCTGAGCGAGAATCAAGCGCAAGAACAGAGAAGGGCAACGTCATGACGCAACGCGTTGGCGAACTCAATCCTCCGGTGCGGTTGATGCTGACCCCTGGGCCCTCTTCCATCGACCCGCGCGTGTATGGCGCGATGGCCACGCCGCTGGTGGGGCACATGGACCCCTGGTTCAAGGGGTGCATGGACGAGACGCAAATCCTGCTCCGGCAAATTTTTCAGACGGAAAACCGCATCACCATGCCGCTATCGGCTTCCGGTTCAGGCGGGATTGAAGCGGCCGTGCTGAATTCGCTGGAAGAGGGCGATGAAGGTATCGTAGCGGTCAACGGCGTTTTTTCCGAACGCATGTTCGAAATTGCTACTCGCGCATCGTCAAGAGTCGTCAAGGTGGAAGCGCCGTACGGGAAACCAGTGGACGCCGAAGATGTTCGCCGTGCAGGCAAGGGCAAGAAAATCAAAATGATTGGCTTCGCTCACGGGGAGACTTCGACGGGCGTAATCACCGGCATCGATGCTTACCGCAAGGTCGCGGACGAATTTGGCGCGCTGTTGATTGTGGACACCGTAGCGTCGCTCGCGGCTGTGCCCATCGATGTGGACAAGCAGCGGATTGATATTTGCTTCAGCGGATCGCAAAAGGCCATCAGCGCCCCGCCGGGAATGTCGCCGATCACAGTGAGCCCCGCCGCTGAAGAAGTGTTTCGCAAGCGTAAGACCAAGGTGCAGAGCTGGTATTTTGACTTGACGACTGCGATGAACTATTGGGGCAGAGACCGGCTGTATCATCACACCCCGCCGATCTCGCTGATTTTTGCGCTGCGCGAAGCGATGCGCCTGGTGGTCGAAGAGGGCTTGGAGGCGCGCTGGGAGCGGCATCGCGTGAACCAGCTCGCGCTGATTGCCGGGCTCGAGGCGATGGGGCTGGATCTGCTCGTCAAGAACCCGGCCGACCGGTTGCCAACAGTCACGGCGGTGATGATTCCCGGGGGCATTGACGACGTGAAAATGCGCAATCAGTTGCTCGATGAGTTCAACATCGAAATCGCAGGCGGCTTCGGGTCGGTGAAGGGAAAAATCTGGCGCGTCGGGCTGATGGGTTACTGCAGTCAGAAGCCGTTCGTGCTGCTGTTTCTTGCCGCCCTAGAAAAGTGTTTGCTCGATCAGGGCTTCCGCGTGCCGAGTGGCGCGGGAGTTGGTGCGGCGATTCGAAGCTACTCGCAAGTGGAGACGGCTGCCGCTGTCAGCCGCTAGTCAACCGGTCCACGCACATTCCGTCGTGCTGGGCAAAGTATCTCAGGGTGAACATTTAGCTGAATAATCTGCGAAGGAGAGCGCGTGACGACACTCCCAGTGCTTGCGAATACCGGCGCGATGAGCCAATTTATCGGCGCCTTCGAAGTCACTTCCAAATTGAGCGGGGAAACGTATCAGTGCCGCTTCTCGCATATGTGGAACGGCATCGCCACCCGGCATGCAGACACGATTGACACGAAGTTTTTTGTCGATGGCCAAGCCCATGTGGTCGGATTGGCCCACACGGCATTCGTAAAATTCCGCGCGAAAGCCGGGCGCGATTTGACGGACCGCGAAGCGAGTTTCGTCGCCGCGGAATATCTGCGCGAACGCCTTGAAGAAGACGACTTGCGTCCTCTCTACGACGTCCCGGAAGCCGAAGTCCTCCGCCTGATCAGTCAAATCGGCGTCAAGTAGGAATCTTTGAAGGGCGGGATCCCGCTCCCGCTTATTCTCTTCATTTCCTCTCGCTTTTCTATTAAAGAGACAATCGATTTTAAGACCACGGCTCTTCAAAACTAGTCGCCGGGCTCGGCGTGGAAAGCGTCGAGCGTCGGATGACGAATTCCGTCACGGCGAATGAAGTGGATCACCAGCAGCATGAGCAGCGCGCCGCAAACCATAACGGCCACCGCGATTTGCAGGCCCAGTTGCAAATCGTGAAGATCGGAGATTTTGCCGACCACTGCCGGACCAAGGCCGCCGATCAGTTGGGTTGCAAACATATACACGCCAACCGAAGTCGCGTGCGCGCGGCGTGGCATCATGTCGTGAAGGACAGCGGTGACCGGGCCGTGATACCAGGACATGAAAAAGCCTGCAACAAAAAGACCCACGAGCACCATTGATTTTTCATCTGACTGGATGGCCAGCAAGAGAAACGGAGCTGCAAGAAGGAAAGCGGCAGCCACAGCGATAATCCGCCCGTAAGCAAATATTCGATGCAAGCGATCCGCAATATACCCCCCGGCCAAAACTCCCAGCACCAGGGAGAAAAGCGTAATCAGCGAAAGCGAGACCGAAGCTTCGCGCAGGCTAAAATCTTTGTAGCTCTTCGCGAAATCCACTCCCCATGAAATGAGTGACACGGTGGAAAAAGTGATGCAGATTCCCGCGACGATCATCGCGACGAATGCGGGAACGCTGAGCAGTCGCCGGATGGGCACAACTTCGCATCGTGGTCCACGCGGCGGCTCCTCCATCCCCCACAGCGCGAGCCCCGGGAGAATGCCGGCAAAGGCCATCGCAAAAAGAACGTATTTCCATCCGTAATGCGCCCCGATGATGCCGCCAAGTGCGCCGCCGCACGCTCCGCCGAGCAACATTCCGGAGGCGAAAATCGCCTGTGAAAAGGCGCGGCGCTCCTGGGGGAAAGCGCCGGAAATCATGGATTGCGCGGCCGGAGCATATGCGGCTTCACCCAGGCCGACCATTGCTCGTGCGATAAGGAACAGAAAAAATGTCGATACCAGGCCGCCGGCGAACGAAGCCGCACTCCAGAAAAAAATGCCGATGCCAATGATGGCTTTGCGGCTGAAGCGATCCGCAAGGAATCCAAACGGAATGCTCCCGGCCGCAAGAACAGCCAGGAGCCCGGCCTGTAGCCAGCCCAGCTCGGCGTCCGTGGGGTGGAAATAATCCCGCAACAATGGGATCAGCGGAACGACCGCCTGGCGCGCGGCGAAGTTGACAAAATTGATCAAAGCAAGTACAGCAAGGAGACGAATCTGGTAGCTAGTGAGCGGGATGGACTTCGTAGACATTCAGAATGGGCTCGGTGATCCGCGTGTGACCTGGTGGAGCGTAAGCCGGAAGTTATCAGTCTTTGCCCGGCCTATCAACATTATATGACGACTCAGAATCTTGTTCCTCCCCCGAACGCCACGACCAGTGACCGGTTGACCACTGTTCTTTCGTATGGCGTGCTTCTCCTGCTCATTTACTTGGTTTTCCGGATTTACGAACCATTCCTGTCCTCACTAGGGTGGGCAGCGATCCTGGTGATTTTTTTCTACCCGATGCACGAGCGTCTGGCGCGAAAATTTGCCCCGAGGCGGAGCGCGGTTATCAGCACCCTGGCGGTGACCATTTTGCTCATTGTGCCGGCCATTTTGATAACCACGCTTTTCGTGCGCGAAGCAGTCTCGGTTTCTCGCGGCGTTCAGCATTCCATCGCGGGAGAGCAGGCGCCGACGATCGCGAAAAAGTGGGCGTGGATCGCGCAACACGTGCCCGGATTGGACCCTAACGCCGACGTCGCGGAGACCGTGGAGCAGGCAGTTCAGAAGGAGGCCGGCTTTCTCGCGGAGCGCCTCGGCACCATTCTTCGGAACATCGCGGAGTTTATCTTCGATCTCTTCGTGATGATCTTCGCGATGTTCTATTTCTTTCGCGACGGCGACCGGATTATCCGTGGAGTCCGCAGCATTCTCCCCTTCGATGCTGAGCACCGCGACACCATGATGAACCAGGCGCGCGACCTTATTTCCGCGAGCGTCACCACCAGCCTGATTATTGCGGCGATTCAGGGCATTCTTGGCGGTCTGGGATTCGCCATTGTGAAATTGCCGACGCCTCTTTTCTGGGGCGTGGCGATGGCTTTTTTTTCGCTTGTGCCCGTCGTGGGCTCTGGACTGATCTTCGTGCCGGCGTCATTGTGGCTCGGGTTCACGGGGCACTGGGGGCGCGCCATTCTGCTCTTGGCGATTTGCGCGGGAGTATCCACGATCGTCGACAACGTCCTGCGGCCGTTGTTGTTGGGCGGGCGAACCGAATTGAGCGGCTTGGTGATTTTTATCAGTGTGGTCGGCGGTGTCGGCTTGTTCGGAATGCTCGGCTTGGTGCTGGGGCCGATCCTGGTGGCTACCGCCGCGGGAGTCTTGACCGTATATATGGAGCGTCCAGAAAGCCCGCCCATAACCGCTCGATAACACGTGCCTTGTCTTCCGGGCCGGGGCGTGACTTGGTTGTGCTAGAGTAACGCGCTCGAAGGAATTTCATGACCACCAAAGCGGCCCCGAAACCGATGGAGCTTCCCGTAGCGAAACTGCGGTGGACGTGTGAGCTTTCGCGCATCCCGTTTGAAACCACTGCGCAAGCCGAGTTGCGAGAGGGCTTCATTGGGCAAGAACGCGCGCTGCGTGCGCTGAAGATGGGCGTGGAGCTTTCCGCCCCTGGTTACAACGTTTTTGTGTGCGGGTTGGCCGGAACCAGCCGCGGCGGAACCATCGCCCGCATGATCGAAGAGCTTCATCCTCCGACAAAAGAGTCGCTGGACCGCTGCTACGTCAATAATTTCAAATTGACGGACCGGCCTCGCCTGTTAGCGCTTCCTCGCGGCCAGGCCAACGCCTTCAAGAAGGACATGCAGGCAGGGATCGACTTTCTGCGCCGGCGGATTCCTCAGGTGTTCGAAGGCGAGCCGTTCCAGCGGCAAAAAGGACGCATCGTCGAGCGTTTCACCGTGCGTGAAAAAGAATTGATGGACGATTTTACGCGCCGCATCGCGCGCGAACAATTTGCGCTCGGCCACATGCAGGTGGGCGCCGTCGCGCTGCCGGAGATTTTCCCCGTGCTCGAAGGCCAAATGGTGCCGATCGAGGACATCGCCAAAATGGTGCACGAGGGAAAGCTCGAAAGCCCCGTCGCCGAAGACATCGAGCGAAAGTACGAGCAGTTCCGCCAGGAATTCACCGTCGTGTACCGGAAGACGCTGACGCTCTCGCGCGAACTGGCCAGCGAACTGAGTTACCTGGAGCAGGAAGCGGCCTCGGTGCTGGTCGACGGCGTCATCGAAGAGCTCAAGGAAAAATATCCCGGCAACAGTGTTGCGGAATACCTCGAAGAAGTTCGCCACCATCTCCTCGATAATCTCGATCCTTTCAAGGAGCGCGAAGGCGAAGGCGAGCACGACGAAGAAGCTCCGGACGGGTTGCCCAAACCGCAGGGAGGACCGGAGCGCGATCCTTTCCGCGTTTACGGCGTCAACGTCATTCTTGCGCACGACAACGACGACAAATCTCCGGTCATTTTTGAAACCACGCCCACCTACGCCAATCTTTTCGGGACCATCCAGCGCGCCTACGACGCGCGAGGCGGCTGGACCAGCGACTTCATGGACCTGCGCGCTGGTTCGCTGCTCCGCGCCGATGGCGGCTTTCTGATCATGTATTCGCTGGAAGCGCTTTCGGAAGTCGGCGTGTGGCGCGCGCTGAAGCGCACCCTGAACCACAATCGGCTGGAAATTCAGCCGCTCGAAATGTTTTACCCCTTCGGCGGCAGCGCGCAGAAGCCGGAGCCTATCGACATCAACGTGAAAGTGATTCTCATCGGCGATCGTTCCTTGTACGAATTGCTTTACGAGTATGAAGAAGACTTTCGCAAGATCTTCAAAGTGCGCGTGGAATTTGACGAAGAAATGGCCATGAGCGACGGCGTCATTGCGGAATATGCGGGGCGGCTGCGCGCGCTGTCCGAGAAAGAGGGTTTGTACCCCTTTGACCGGGGCGCCTTCGCCGCCGTGCTGGAATACGGCGTGCGTCAGGCCGGCCGAAGAAACAAGGTGACGGCGCGTTTCGTCGATATCGCCGACCTGGCGCGCGAGGCGCATTACAACGCGGCTGCGGCCGGAGAATCCGTGGTTCGCGCGGCGCACGTGCGCGGCGCCTTGTCTTCAAAAATGGAGCGCCACAACCTGATCGAAACGCGCATCCGCGAAATGATCCAGGAAGGTACCCTGCTCGTGGATGTGCAGGGCTCAAGTGTCGGCCAGGTGAACGGGCTGAGCGTCCTGGAAATCGGTGGCTATTCGTTTGGCAAGCCCGTGCGCATCACTGCGACAGCGGCCCTTGGAAAGGCGGGATTGATCAATATCGAGCGCGAAGCCAATCTCAGCGGGCGCTTCCATGACAAAGGTATGCACATCATCGCCGGTTATTTGCGTAGCAAGTTTGCTCAGGACAAGCCGCTCTCGCTCGCGGCGAGTATTTGCTTCGAGCAATCGTACTCGGGAGTCGATGGCGACAGCGCCAGCTCCACGGAGATCTATGCGCTCGCGTCGGCGCTCTCCGGCTTGCCGCTGCGCCAGGACATCGCGGTGACCGGATCCATCAACCAGCAAGGCGATATTCAGGCCATCGGCGGCGTAAACGAAAAAATCGAAGGATTCTTTGACGTCTGCCGCATCAAAGGCCTCACCGGAACGCAAGGCGTGATGATGCCCGATTCCAACGTGGAAGATTTGATGCTGCGAGAAGACATTCTGGAAGCCGTCGCGGCAGGTAAATTTCACATCTGGCCCGTTGCCAAGGTCGAACAGGGCATCGAGATACTTACTGGCATGACTGCAGGGCAGAGAAATGGTGACGGCAAGTTTGACGCAGGAACCGTCTTCGCCTTGATGGACGAGCGTCTCCGCGAAATGGCCAAGACCCTCAAGGAATTCGAATAGCCTTCCCTTAAATCAGGTAACTTGCCTCGGGCGAGTCAGGCCTTCAGATTTGCCGGGGCGCGTCTCGTCCCTCGGGCTCCCACAATTCAATCAGATTCCCTTCCGGGTCGTTCAAATGGGGCGAACCTGCCGTTCGGGCAGCGTTCTTGGTCGATCTCAACGGATATGCCCGCCGCGCGCAGTTGCGCCGCCATCGCGTCGAGGTTGCGCACCCGAAAATTGATCATCCAGTTTTTGCTGGCGTCGCCAAAGTATGTTGTCGTCTCGGGGAATGGCGCAAATGCCGTTGGCCCGGCTTCTTGCCGCCACCCCGGCTCATCATAGTTTGATGGAACAACCGTAACGCCGAGATGATCGTCGTACCACTGGCCGAGGGCGGCAGGGTCTCGCGCACGAAAAAAGAAGCCTCCGATGCCGTTCACTCTTTCCATATCCGCCCCCCAAGACGCAGAGCTTATCACGGCTGTTCATTTACCATGGGTAGCGGCTGGGCGAAGAACCACTAGCGAGGCCCGGGCGCGAGGTAAGCCCGCCGGTGGTCCACGCGGCACCACATGCGCTTCACTTTGACTTGAATCGTGTGAAGTTGGCCGTCACTGGTAGGCGGACTGAAGGCGATGCTGTATTCGTGGCGGACGAGTTGGGCGATTTCGGAGTACGAGCGATCGAATTCCTTCTCATTCTTCGGAAGGTAAACGTGCCCGCCGCTGGCCTCTGAAAGCTGACGCAGCGCCTGATCGGCCTGAGCAAAGCCTTGCTTGACGAACGCGCGGTTCTCGCGCTCTTCAGGGGAGAGTTTCCTCCATCTAGGATACTTGCGGAAATCTCCAGACAGTGAAACTGCCAGTATGCGCACATCGGAAGTTCTGAGCCTTTGTTGAATCGCTTGCCATCTTTCCGGTGGCGAGGTATCGACGCCCGTGGAAAGCACAACCACTGTTTTCTTCCCGCGAAAGGACTCAAGCCAGTCGATCGTTGACGCGAGGCTCGATGTCAGGTTCAACGCACCAAAGCCAAGCGTGAAATTCAAATTTTGCAGCGCGAGCCGCACCGCGGGTTTATCGGGCGTGAAGTCGACGAGCAACTCCGGCTCCTTTGAATAGCTGGCAATCGCAACGCGGTCGTTAACGGCTAGGCTTTTCAGCAGTGAGTCCGCGGAATGGAGATGATTTTTCCCCAGGAAAAGCACCGCGGGGCCGGACTCGATGAGAAAGAGTACCTGCGCAGGCTCCTCGATTGCTGCAAACCCGGTGAGTGGCTGCTCAGTCCCGTTGTCGAATACGTGGAAGTCTTCGCGATGCAATCCTTCCACGAAGTGGCCGCTGTGATCGGTCACGATCACTCCGACGTTCACGCGGTCCACGCTAACGTGAATCGTTTGCTTCGGCTGCTGTGGATTTTCCTGCGCGCCGGCAAGCGAACACCCGCAAAGCAGGGCGGGGAAGAGCAGTCCCGGCTGTAGGCGACGAAAAAAGTTCATCGCTCCGCTATTCGACCCACTGGTCCCAATGAATGCCCTTCGAATCCTTCCACGACACGCTCAGCGACCGATGCAGATGCCGCGAAATGACCTGCGGATTCATCTGCTGGAGCCATTCGTTCGCGTTTGCCATGGCCGTGCTCGGTGTCGAGGAATTCATGCTCTTCACCACGGAGCTTTTCTTGCTCTCAGCCACCCAGCGGTCCCGCGCCGCCGCCCAATCCACCCTCTGAAAATCAAAATAGCTCAGGCCAATCAGCTTCTCCGGAAATTGCTGTCGCCCGGCGGCAAATTGCGGCACGCTCGCGAGCCCCGCCCCGGTCGTTCCTCCGGTGCGCCGCTCTAGCGCTTCGCGCAACGTCTCCATCTTACTCGCTCAAGGATCATGTCCGGCGTCACCGCAAGGTTGAAAAAATTCCACTGCGCCACGCCCTCGCTGGCTTTCTTCCCTCCAAGGGAAATCTTCACGAAAGTGACATCGCCTTCATTGCGCTCCGAAGTGATCTGATCGCTGAACACCGTCCGCATCAGCTTCAGCGTTTCCGGTTTCTTTCGTATGCCAAAAAAATAAACCTGCTTCGCCGTATCCAGCGATGGGCTCGTCTGCATCGACGCGAATTCTCCGCTAAGCAATCCAAGCGCGTCCGCAACGGGCATGCCCAGTTTCTGCTGCGCCATCGCGTCAATCAAATCGACGTTGCCCTGGTGAGTCTGCGGGAACGCCGCGCCGGCCACGCGCTTCAGCGTGTCGTAGATGCCCTGAAAATTCACTTGCGCGGACGTGTAAGAGACAGCGTTCACTGGCGCAAACGCCAATGAAGCGGGCGACTGCTGCCCGGTCGACCAAATGTCAAACAGCGTTCCGGACACGGCCTCGCCCAGAATCGCGGCCTGCACGTGCGTTTTCGCACCTTCGAATGTCACGTGCCCGCCGATCGAGTGCACCGCGTCCAGCCGCGCCGCGTCCAGCAATGGGCGTATCTGGAACATCCCCGCTTTCGAATCATTCGCAAGATTTTTCAAGTCGGGAATCCGCAGAAAAAATTCCAGTAAGCCACCGCTCAGATTCGCTTGCGCCTCCTGGTACGCCGCCGATTGCACCAGGGAGGCGCCACCCGAAATTTTCCCATCCAACCTGCTCAGCAAATCTTCCATCACAAGTTTTTCACCCGCGCTCACCGCGAATTTGCCGTGCTCCGCCCAATACGTCGCGCCGCCTTTGCCTTCCGCCTTCAGGACCTGCACGCCTGCGATCGCCACTTGCGAAAGCCGCGGCGCTTCCTTCTCCTCCGCGCGCATGCGCAGGACCGCTTTTGTCAGCAGCATTTCTTTTCCGGTTCGGTCATACACAAAAAACATTCCGTTCCATGCCGGCACTTTCGCTTCCGTCACCGCTGCCCCATTCGAAAGATTTCGCCTTGTCGGCTCGCTCCAATATCCCAGCGTGAACGAATTCTCCAATAGCCCCGCGAATTCCTGCACTTGCTCCGGCGTGAGTTTGGGCTGCGTGGACTTTTCGTCCGAAGACCCGAGCATGCCCGCCACCATCGCCGACCGCACCGGCGCAAAATCTGCGTCGTCCCACAGCGCCAGCAACGCGTTCGCTTTTCGCGCGTCAGGCGACGGAACGCCGCGCCAGATCAAGTAGAACAACGTGCGCGGCGACATTTGCGCGGGTTCCAGCGGAGCTTGTGCGCGTGCCACGTCCGCAACGCAGACCGCCATCAGCGCGGCAACAACCAGCGAAATTCGAATGGTCCATGCTTTCATCGGATTGCTCCAAGACGTTCGGTCAAAAAAAAAGTCAACATTTAATGCTAGCGCGGCGGGCACACGGACAAAAAGCCCTGTCCCCCGGGGTGTTTCCAGAACGCGGAACAGGGGTTTTTTTGATCGAAAATCGAAAACGCTGTCTAGCTACTCAGGCTTCGCGGGAGTCCCGGACCCAGCCACGGGCGCTGCTGCAGCCGTCGGAGGAGCGGCGGCGCCGCCTTCATTCTGAGTCGCCAGGTAGCCGGTCATCTGGTTTTTGCCCACGTCGAACACCACGATCTC
>Ga0134062_10000621_pt1 | contig 11345 bp, 10 predicted proteins | sample 15_taG_19_FD_94468 | JGI IMG/M metagenome (GOLD analysis project Ga0134062, IMG submission 94468) | Grasslands soil microbial communities from the Angelo Coastal Reserve, California, USA - 15_D_Rain_20cm_2_09082015 | ecosystem: Environmental > Terrestrial > Soil > Grasslands ... | reverse complement strand
GTCGGCACGAGAAACAGGTCGTCGGTTGTGCGGTAGACGTCGTCTTCGAACTTCGGAAGCTGCCCCGTCCCTATCATGATTTCACGCCGCACCAGAAACGGCGGCTCGACCTCGGTGTAGCCGTGCTCGCGCGTGTGGAGATCGAGCATGAAGTTGATGAGCCCGCGCGCCAGTCGGGCTCCCATTCTCTTCAGCACCGGAAATCCCGAGCCCGCGAGCTTCGCACCGCTCGGCAAGTCGAGCATGCGAAGCTGCTCCCCGATCTCCCAGTGCGGCTTGCCGCCTTTCGGCGCAGGCGTGCCCCAGCTGCGCAGCGTCGTCTGTTCGTCCGGGACCTCCGGCAGCGGCGAATTCGGCACGAACAACGCTTTCGCTTCGAGCGTCGTCTCGATCTGCCGCAGCTCGGACTCGAGGTTCGTGATGCGGTCGCCGAGTTTCTTGCGTTCGGCGACGATCGACGCCGGCAAGCCGCCTTGCGACTTGGCGGCGATGGCATCGGACTTCGCCGCGTCATTGCGTTCAGCCTTGAACGTATCGAGCTGCGCGGTCAGCGTGCGCCGCTTCATATCGAGCGCCTCGATCTCGTCGAGCAGGCGCGTCAAGGACGCGTCACCACGGCGGGCGAGCGCCGCTCGCACCTGACCTGGCGAGGCGCGGAGCAACTTCAGGTCGATCACGGGTTAATGCTTCGGCAGGCCTGCTTCGAGCCCGCGATAGCCGCAATTGATATCAGTGAGAATTTTGAAGTCGACGCGCCGCCCATTGGGTGCCGCGGTGGTATCGATGTTCAGCACTTGCAACTTGGCGTAATAAACGGCGGTGAGGCCGGTGAGCGTCGGGCATGTGAGCGGGCCGGAATGCGCGATCACCACGCTGCTGTCACCGATCACCACGGCGCTGTCGCGCTGATAGTTCGTGGTGGGCGCGATGTGAATCGAATCGAACGCGAGGCTGCTGAGTTGGACACCGGACTGCTGACCGAGCTTCAGCGCGCCGGTCGGAAGCAGGACCGGACGCCCGGCGGTGTCGATGTCGAACGCGAAGTCGAACGACAGGACCTGCTCGGTGCGCACCGCACTCCGCGCGCCGATCGAATAACCCGACGGTTGGGTGACCGGCGTACCGCTCAAGGCGTAGAGCGAGACCAGACTATCGAGTCGGTTGTCGACGTAGGCCGTCAGCCCGGTGGTGTCGCCGCACGCGATGGCGGCGACAACGGCCGCCACGGCGATCGGGAGCAGCGTGAGATAGCGCATGGAGTGTGGAGAACTTACAGGGCGGCGTCGGAGTGGGTCAACCCACGATGGCTGCTTGACTTCGACATGGTCCAGTCCTAGGTTGGCAACCCCTATGGCGACGATCCGCGACGTGGTCGAGGCGTTCAGCCGCTCGAACGGCGTGGATGCCGTTGTGGTCGTGGGCCGCGATGGACTCCCGATCGATTCGCGCGTCGCCAATGGCGTGGACGCCGAGAGCGTCGCCGCGCTCCTGCCCACCGCCATCACGCACATGGCGCAGCTCGGGGATGCGGGTGGACGAGGCGACTTCACTACCGCCGTCCTCGAGTTCGGCAAGGGACTCGCGATCGTCGCAGTCCTTAACGCCGATGCGCTCCTCATCGTGCTGGTGCAGCCGGCAACGAACGTAGGCGCCCTGCTGTTCGATCTTCGCCGACACCGCCCCGCCATCGCTGGCCTGTTGTAGGCGGACGGCGGCCGGTGGCTTCCCCTTCCAGCTCCACGCGGCACCTCCTGGTCGTCGATGACGAGCCCCACATCGGGCTCGTCCTCCGCCCATTTCTCGAGCAGCTCGGCTATCGCGTGAGCATCGCGAAGACGCTCGACGAAGCGCGCAGTGCGCTGCGCGCGACGCCGCCGACCGATGGCCTGCTGCTCGATCTGCATCTCCCCGACGGCTCCGGGCTCGACTTCCTGCGCGACCTGCGCAGCCAGGGCGGGACCGCCCGGCTGCCTGTGCTCGTCCTGACCGCGGAAGGCGAGGACCGCATTCTGCGCGAAGCACGCCGGCTCGGAGCGGCCCTGGTGACCAAGCCCTTCAGCCCCACGAAGTTGAGCCAGCGCATCGCCATGATGTTCGGCGATACGCCGCCTCCCGGGGAGACGCCGTGAGCACGTGGGCCGCGATCCTCGCCGGCGGTGCGGGCACGCGATTCTGGCCGCTCTCGACGCCGGAGCGGCCCAAACAGCTGTTGCCTCTGACCGGCGATCGGCCGTTGCTCGCGCAGACCGTGTCGCGCCTGCGGGGGCTCGTGCCGCCGGAGCGCATCCTGATCCTCACCGGTCCGTCGTTGGTGGAGCGCGTGGCCGCCACCGTGCCCGAAGTCCCCCAAGCGAACATCTTCGCCGAACCCCGTGCCGCGTCGACGGCGCCGGCGCTGGCGTGGGCGGCGCACTGGATCGCCAAACACGACCCGGGCGGCCAGCTGCTGTCGCTGCACGCCGACTGGGCCGTCGGCGACGACCGCGCGTTCCGCGCAGCCGCAACGCACGCGTTGGGGGTCGCGGCCGAGCAGGATGTGCTCGTGACGGTCGGCATCAAACCGACGCGAAACGAGACCGGCTACGGGTACATCGTGCCGGGCAAACCGTCGGGCAGCGCGCGCAAGGTGAAACGATTCATTGAAAAACCGAGTCCCACGCGGGCCGCACTGCTCCGCCGGCGCGGCGCGCTCTGGAACAGCGGACTATTCGCCTGGAGCGCGGCGCGCTTTCTCGGTGAAGCCGGCGCATACGCCAAGGAGCTCGCGGCCGGATGGACCGCGCTCACGAATGGCGATGCGCCGCGCTTCTTCGCCGCGGTGACGCCGGTCGCCGTGGATGTCGCCGTGCTGGAGCGGACGTCGCGCCTGGCCGTGGTGACAGGGGCATTTGCCTGGGACGATATCGGCTCCTGGGACGCGCTGCTGCGGATTCGCCGCCGCGACGCCCGCGGCAACGTCACGGTCGGTCATGTGACGCTCGGTGACGACGTGAAGAACTCGGTGATCTGGGCGGAAAACGAGGCGATCGCGGTCGGGGGCATCGAGGACATGGTGGTCGTCCACGCCAATGGCCACACCCTGGTCATGCCGACGGGTCGTCCCGAAAAACTGAAAACGTTGGTACAGAGCCTGTGACGCACGCGCTGTATCTGCTCGATCCCGATCCCAGTCCGGCGTGGATGCCGTTCGCCGGGATTCGACCGCTGTGCGAGCTCCGGGCCGGCGCGCATTTGGTGCGGGAGCGCTGGGAGATGTTCGTCGGCACCGAGGCGTCGGCCATTTTTGCGCTTCCCCACCTAGCCGGGTTTCCCGAACCCGGCGTGCCCCCCGTCGAGGCGCGGCAGCCGGTGACCGGGCCCGCCGTCATCGGATCCTCCACCTTTGCGCCGCGCGGGCTCGCGGGACCATTCCCCGATGCGCCCGCCCGGCTGACGCATGAAGGCATCACCGTGGGGTGGTCAGTGCCGGCGGGAACGACATGGAGCGGCCCGGTCGCGAACGCGCACGCGATGCAGGTGGAAGGCGTCGTGCTCCGTGGCGTGCACGATCTGGTCAGCGCACTGGAGCAGCTGCTCCGGGACGATCTGGTCAGGTTACTCGGCGACTCCGACGCGGTGCCCAGAGGCTCGGTCGTGCTCGGCGACCCGACGTGGATCACGGTGCGCGAAGCGGCGATCGAGCCGGGCGTCGTGTTCGACACGCGCAACGGGCCCGTCGTGCTGGAAAGCGGCGTCGAGGTTCGGGCCGGGACGCGGCTCGAGGGTCCGTTGTGGGTCGGCGCGAATACACGGCTCATGGGGGGCGCGATCCGGCACTCGGCGATCGGCCCGTGGTGCGTCGTGCACGGCGAGGTGGCCACGACCGCGTTCCTCGGTTATGCCAACAAGAGTCATCACGGCTTCCTGGGGCATTCGGTGCTGGGTAGATGGGTGAATTTCGGCGCCGGCACGACGACCTCGAATCTGAAGAGCACCTACGGCTCGGTCCGGCTGCAGGTGGCGGGGACGAAGCTGGAAACGGGGCACCAGTTCCTGGGTAGCCTATTCGGCGATCACGCCAAGACCGCCATCGGGATGTTGTTCGATGCCGGATCGGTCATCGGTGCGGGCGCCAGCGTGTTCGATGGCATCCGCGCGCCCAAATACGTGGCGCCCTTCGCCTGGGGAGGCGCTTCGTCCGAGCGTATGACGTCACAGGGTTTTCTGGCTACGGTCGAGCGCGTACTCCCCCGGCGCCACGTTGACGTGACCGACGCGATGCGAGCCTACCTGCAGCGCGCCTACGACTGGCTGATCACGTGACCGACGCCCAGCAGCGGTATCGCCGCCTCGGCAAGTACGAGCTGCACCAGCTCCTCGGGGAAGGGGCAATGGGCATCGTCTGGAAAGCCTACGACACGGTGTTGCGGCGCTACGTCGCGCTGAAGTTGTTGAGCTCGAGCTTCCGCAAGACGAAAGACATGCAGGAGCGATTCCTGCGCGAGGCGCGCGCCGCGGGCGCGATCCAGCACGCCAACATCGTCACCGTCTACGACCTCGGCGAGTCCGAAGGCCAGCTGTACATCGCCATGGAGCTGGTGGAAGGGCGCGATCTCTCGGACATGATCGCGCTGCGCGATCCGCTGGCGCTCGAGCGCAAGCTCGACATCACCATCGAAGTGCTCGCCGGACTCCACTTCGCGCACCAGCGCGGCGTGATTCATCGCGACGTGAAACCGTCGAACGTGCGCGTCATGCCCGACGGGCGCATCAAGATCATGGATTTCGGAATCGCGCGGCTGCAAAAGGCCGACACGACCGGATCCGGCGCGATCGTCGGCACGCCGACCTACATGGCGCCCGAGCAGATCACGAACGGCGCGATCACCGCGGCGACCGACGTCTTTTCGGTCGGCTGCCTGCTGTACGAGCTCCTCTCCTACCAGCGCCCGTTCGACGCGGAGTCGGTGCACGGCGTCCTGTATCAGGTCTTGACGACGGAGCCGCGCCCGTTGCGCACGGTGGCGCCCTCCATTCCTGCCGCGCTCGAGCGCGTCGTCGCGAAGGCGATGAACAAGGTGCCGCACGAGCGCTATGAGTCCGCCGGCCAGATGATGTCGATGCTGCAGCAGATCCGCGCGGCGCTGTCGGGGGCGGACGAAGAGGCAACCCAACCGCTCGGCCGGTGGACGCCGCTCCCGCGGCCCATGCTGAAGCTGATCACCCATGCGTCGATGAGGGCGCGGCTGGCAGTGTTGGGAGCCCTGGCGGCGGTCGTCGTGCTCCTCCTGTACGCACCAGGACAGCCCATAGAGGAACGCGGCCCTGCCGTAGCAGCCATTCCGCCGGCGCCGACGCACCCCGTTGGCGGGGGAGCCTCGGGACCGGATGGAGCGGGGGGAGCGGGGGGAGCGGGAGGGCTCGCCGCGCCGCCGCCGCCTACACGCAATGCCGCGCCCGTGTCGCTGGCGGTGAGCTCGCGGCGCGACTCTGCCCTGGCCGCGCGCGATCGCGCGAACGCGGCCGGCGCGCAAAAGAACAGCGTGCCCTCATTGCTGCTGGCGCAGACGATGCTCCAAGCATCCGACCAGGCGCTCCAGCGCGGCGACCAGTCCCTGGCGCTCCGGGGGTATGTCGAGGCCGCCCAACGCTACGCGCAGGCTCGCGAGGAGGCGCGCGCGATGGAGCGCGAGGCGCAGCACATGATCCAGCGCGTCACGCCCGTGGTGCAGGCGCTGCCCGCCGGCCGGACCGCCGCCAATGCCGGCGTCTTTCTGGCGCGCGCCGAGTCGCTGCTGCACGAGCAGGATTTCACGCTTGCCAAGCTCGCCGCGCAAAGCGCCGAACAGTACGGCATCGACGCGGGGATCGCGCCCCCGAGCGCCCAGCCGGCCGATGCCCGTGGTGCGATCGACGTGTTGCTGGACGATCTCGGCCGGGCCCTGGCCAGCCAGCGGATCGCGAATCTGCGGGTGCTGTATCCCGGCCTGACGGAGGAGGAGCGGCGCAGCTGGGAGGCGTTCTTCCGCGAGTGGAATCAGATCACCGCGAAGTTCACGATGGAGGATTTCAAGACACAGGGCGCGAGCGCCACCGGCAACGTGCGGGCACTGTTTCAATACGTGCCGGCGAAGGGCGGCGCGCCCCGGATAGATCGGCGCCGCTTCGCGATGCGCTTTGAGAAGAAAGACGTCGGGTGGCGGTTGGCTGCGGTTACGGAATTGAAATAACGACGCTGCCTACTTCGGACCTCGCACGGTCTGTGGCACAGACTCTTGGTCAGAGATGCTTCCGATCCCCAGCTGTCCCAGAGCATTGCCTCCCCAACAGTAGGCCATGCCGTTGCTCCGCAACACGCAGGTATGAATCCCGCCTGCAGTCACAGCAGCGACGTCGGTCAGCTGAGAAACGGCCGTAGGACTCAGTCGGTCGGTTGAGGTCCCATCGCCAAGTTGGCCATACGCATTGCTGCCCCAGCACCAGAGGGCACGCGTGAGGTCAACGCTGCACGTATGCAAGTCAAAAGCATATGGCAGCCCTAGCAAGGGCAACCACGCACCACCCACGGCGACGTCGAAGGCATGAAGGTCATTAGGTAGGGCGATGGGGTTGGGTGTCGGCTGAGGCAGCGATGCGTGCGATTCGTAGCCGAAGCAATAAAGTGTCAACGCCAAGTCTTCGGCGCACACAAAGCCTCGGCCGCCAATATTCCCTCCAAAAGCGAACCGATTGAAGTTGAAGCCCGTTTGCACGATGTGCGGCACAAAGCCGTCTCCTTCGACTTCGCTTCCGCCCCAGCAGGCCAGATCTCCAGCGATGGTAATCCCGCACGTAGACTCGGGCCCTCCGCGAAGCATCAGAAACCTGAACGTCCCTGCTACAGGGAGGGCGACCGCGCGCGGGGCTGTCAAATAGTCCGGATACGCGAGGCCGCGCTGCCCACGGGTGTTGTCGCCCCAACAGTACGCGACGCCGCTAACCGTGAGGCCACATGCGTGCGTGTCTCCCACCGTGATTTGACTAAAACCCAGATCTCCTTCGAGGGGCGTAGGAATGCTGTCCAGCCCCGAAAAGCCGAACGCAGCGCGACTCCAGCAGAGGGTCTGGTTTGTCACCGTCAGTCCGCATGCGACGTCCCGGCCTACCTCGATCGCGCGCCAGCGGCGATTGCCTGGAATTTCTTGCGGGAAGGGGACTGGTTCCGCAGTTCCCGCCCCGCGACCAACGACCCAACGTTCTCCCCAGCAATACCCTCGCCCGTCAGTGGAGACGCCGCAGGTGGCCGCAAACCCCGCATCCAGTTGAGCAAATGACAGGGGCGCGGATGGTCCTGACGCGTCTCCGCAGGCGACAATGACTTGAGCGATCAGCAGGTACCAAGCGCGACGAAGGAAAACGGCCATGGCCCGGTGCGGCTTACCAGGCGCGTTGATTTGGTGCGGGTGGATCCGGGATGAGCAGCGTATCGGGCCGAGCAGTCGGCGGCCCCACGCGACGCAGCGTCACCGGCTTCTCCAAATCGCCCCCACTAATCGTCAGCTTGTCGCCGGCGAGCTTCATGCCGTAGACCTGCCAGACGCCGTCGCCCAGCGTGATCCACAGGCTGTCACCCACCAGACGCCAGCGGGCGACGTCGTTGCCGAACTGGGCCGAGCTGTCGCGGCGGACCATGATGTGACGGATCTCGTCACCGGCGCGCGCCTGCCAGTCCCCGGTGAGTCGCACGGACGCTTGCGCGGCAGCGAGCACCGCGACGACCGCCAGCACTTTGCTCATGAGACCAATTTTAGCGGGATCTATTGCGCTTTTGCAGCGGGCTCCGCCACCACCGCCACGTGGCCTTCCCATTGCTTCATCATGCGCACGAACGAGCCGCACAACTCCGGTTCGAATTCGAGGCCTTTGCGCTCGTCCAAATACCCGAGCGTCTTCTCGAACGACCACGCCTCCCGGTACGGCCGCCGCGTGCGCAGGGCGTCGTACACATCGCACACATGCACGAGCTTGCTCGCCTGATGACAGTCGCGCGGGTAATGCAGTACCGGATATCCACCGCCGTTGATCATGATATGATGCTCATAGGCGACGACGACGGCGAGATCGAGGTCTTCATGCGTCTCGAGCAGCATCCTCGCGCCCGCGACCGGGTGTTCGTTCATCAGGACCCGTTCCGCGTCGGTCAATTTCCCGGGCTTGGTGAGCACTTCGAGGGGAATCTTGACCTTGCCAATGTCGTGCAGCAGCCCGGCCACGCCGAAGGTGCGCACGTCCGCCGCGGGCAGGGCGAGGAACTCCGCCAGTGCCATCGACAGCACCGCGACGTTCATCGAGTGCGTCGTGGTGTATTGGTCGAATTCTTTCAGTTGCAACAGCGGTAACATGATCTGCTGGCCGCCGTGCATGGCTACCGCGAGCGAGCGCACGACGGCTGCCGCTTCGGCCAGCGGAATCGCACCGCCGGATTGCACCTCACCCTGCAGCCAACGCAGCGCATCCACTTCCTCGCCCAGCGAGAAGCTGATCGTCGCGGTCGGCAGCGGCTCGGCGGCGAGCTCCGTCTCACCCTTCAAACCGACCGCTCCGAACCGGATGCTGCTCCGCCGCATCTGCCGCGCTTCCGTGCTGATGGCCGACAGCGTGAGACGGGCGAGCACTTCCTCGAGAAATCCTTCGAAGTCCTCGCGGCTGACAGAATCCTCGAACTCGAGGCGCTGAATGCCGGCCTGCGCCAGCCGCTGGCTCCAATCCCACGCCTTCAGCTCGCGCAACGGCAGCCGTCCGAACACTACCTCATCACCGAGGAACGTGAACAGCGGACGCTCCCCACCGGACTGCAAATCCACAATCTGCTGGTAGGCGGCGTCGATGGCGCGCTCGCGCGCAGGATGGTTGTCACGATACAAGGCCATCGCCGCGAGCGCCTGCGCGAACGCGTTGAGAAACCGGACCGGATCGCCGCTCATCGTTTTACCGCCGCATTCCGGATGTCGGGATCGTTGGACCCGGCCGCCAGGGCCAGCAGCGCCGCGGCGCGAGCGTCGCCGCGCCAACTCGCGGCGAGCGCCATCAGCGCGGCCAGCAATTCGAGTGAACGCGCGGCGAGTCGCCTCCGGCCCAGCCAGGTGGTCCCACCATCCACGAGCAGCAGGAGCGTGTTCAGTGCCGCGGTATGGCGCACGCGCCCCAGCACCTTGATGGCGAGCACGCGCAACTCGGAGGCTGCGGTGGCCTCCAAGGCGATCTCTGTGATCAACGGCAACACCGACGGCGGGCAGTCTTCGAGCGCCGCGGTGAGGGCGAGCCGGACCGTCCGCGGGTCGGGGTCGCGCAATGCGCCCACGAGCGCCCGCTCCCGTTCCCCGGGAATCTTGATTGCCACCTTCAGAGCTTCGCGCCGGACCCGAGTATCCTCATGGGCGATGAAGGCAGCGGCCGAGAAGCCATCGGGCACCGCCGGCAAGCCGTCGAGAATCAACAGCAGATTGCGCTTGACATACCAGGGGAGTTCGCGCGACAACCGCGCAGTGATGACGGGGCCGAGCGCGCGTGGCGCGTGGGAGAGTCGATCGAGCAACCCGCGGCGGGTCGTCCGCGACTCCGAGGCACCCAGGACATCGAGCAGCGGCTCGAACGCATCCACCGGCAGCCGCGGCAGGACACGATCCAGCGTCTGAAAATCGGGCGGCTCGCTCGTGGCGAGCTGTCGTATCACATCGGGCGACGTGACACGCGTCCACAGGGGCGCGATGTCGGCACGCACTGGTGGGCGTGACGATTCGGGAACGGCGGCAGGCTCGGCGAGCAGATCGACGAGTTGCCCGACGTGGTGCTCGGCGACCAGCCGCTCGATCGCGCGCCACGCGCCGTATCCCAGCGTGCCGGTCTCGACGGCCGTCTGCACGATGCGCAACGCGTCGGCGGACTGCGTCCCGCTCTTGCGCGGCGCCGCCGGGACGAGGGGGGAGGGCGACGCGGCAGCCATTTTCTGCAGCGCCTGTCCATACGCGTGGGGATTCGGATCCTCGAGCGTCCAGCCGCGCAGCAGATCCCGCACCTGTTCGCGCAGCGCCTCGTCCGCCTGGGGCCGCGCTTCGGCCGTCCCCTGCTCCGCGTGTTGCGCCAACTTCGACAGCATTCGCACCAGCGGATCGGAGACCGTCTTGTGGGACGCGTCCGCCATGGCCCGCACGATGTCCAGGACGGCGTCCACGGCCAAACCGTGCGTCGCGTCGATCGCGAACTTGGTGCGTTGCGCGTTGTCGCCGCCCATCTCGATCAGGCGGCGCAGCGTACCGGGCTGCAGGGCGCCAACCAGCTTCGACGTGCGGCGCCGCAGGGCCGCCGCCTCCGCACCGCCGGTGTGCTTCAGCTCATCCGCGATTTGCAGCAGGTAGCCCACGATGACCTGGTCGTAGGCCGCGCCGCCCGGATGCTGATCGATCGCCTTGGCGATCATGGAGGGCTCGGTGGGGGGCGGTGGCGCGTCGTCGCCTGCCATCGCATCGGCCGCGAGCGCGGCGCGCGCCAGTCCCACCCACAGCTGCGAGCCGTGCAGCCCGCGCTCCTGTGCGCCCTTGTCATCGGCGGCGGGCGACGCTTGTTCGTCCTCCGGGAGCAGCTCCAGCCGCTCGTACGTGACCGAATGCAACCGGATGTGATCCCACGCGCGCAGCCGCTCCGGCGGACCTAATCCCAGCGGGTCGCCAGAGCGCTCACCGTCAATCGCCAACGTCTTCAGCACATCGGTGACCTCGATGACGCGCAGGCCGCGATGGAACGTGACGGCACCGAGATGGTGGCGATGCAGCCGGCCGGCAAGCTCGGCGAGGAGCGGGTTCTTCGGATCCGTGGCAACGCCTTCAATAACGAGCTGTTGCCGGGCGACCCCGAGCGCAACCGTTGTGCGACCCTCGAAGAGATGCTCGGCACGGCGCGTCACACCCGCCGCGGCAGGCGCGAGCGACGGGTGCCCCTCCGGATACATGGCGTGCTTGTGCAGCGCGATGGACAGCTCGATGAGAAAATCGGCCAACTCTCGCGAGAGAGCGGCCTTTTCGGACGGCGGAGCCCCGGTCATGGCTCCCCAAAATAGTGCTCCCTCCCGTGCCGAATCTCACACGAGAGGGAGCAACTCCCTACGACCTAGTAGTTTACCTAGGCTTTAGTACATCCCACCCATGCCACCACCCGGCATCGGCGGAGCCTTTTCCTTCTCCTTCTTCTCCACCACGACGCACTCCGTCGTGAGGAGCAGGCTCGCGATGGACGCGGCGTTCTGCAGGGCCGTGCGAGTCACCTTCGTCGGGTCGATGACGCCGGACGCGACCAGGTCCTCGAACTTATCGGTCTGGGCGTTGTAGCCGAAG
>Ga0134062_10000584_pt1 | contig 11588 bp, 10 predicted proteins | sample 15_taG_19_FD_94468 | JGI IMG/M metagenome (GOLD analysis project Ga0134062, IMG submission 94468) | Grasslands soil microbial communities from the Angelo Coastal Reserve, California, USA - 15_D_Rain_20cm_2_09082015 | ecosystem: Environmental > Terrestrial > Soil > Grasslands ... | reverse complement strand
GTGTACGACGGTCGCTGGTGGACGCCGGAGCGGGAGGCGCTCGACGCCGCGGTCGCGAGCACCCAGAAGCGGGTGACCGGCGCCGTGCGGCTGAAGCTCTTCAAGGGCGGCTTCACGGTCGCGGGGCGGGAAAGCCCGTACGCGCTGTACCAGCCCTCGTACGCCACCTTCGGCAAGGACAACGTCTACGATCAGAAGGATGCCGAGGGCTTCATTCATCTCTACGGCCTCTCGATCCGGATCGGGTCCGGCCTCGAGGCGGCGCGCCGCCAGCAAGAAGTCGGCGCGACGGCGGATTGATGGCGCGTCAGCCCACGGACACCCCGGCGCCGTCGCAGGCCCCTCCCCCACCGGCGCACCAGATGTGGGGCGGCCGGTTCACGCTCGGCCCCAGTGAAGCGCTCGACGCGCTGAATCGCAGCCTGCCAGTCGACCACCGGCTCTGGCCCCAGGACGTCGCCGCGAGCAAAGCCTGGGTCCACGCGCTCGGCCGGGTCGGGGTGCTCACCCCCGACGAGGAGAACCAGCTGCTCGAGGGCCTCGACCGCGTGGGGGAGCGGCTGGCCGACGGTGCCGCGGTGGGTGCCCCGGACGAGGACGTGCACACGCTCGTGGAGCGGTTGTTGTTCGCGGAAGTCGGGGCGGTCGCCGGCAAGCTGCACACAGGCCGGTCGCGGAACGACCAGGTCGCAACCGACCTGCGCCTCTGGACCCTCGGAGCGATCGACCAGCTCGACCGTGACCTCGCGGCATTCGGGCGGGCGCTCGTCGCGCGCGCAGAAGAAGGGGTGGACGTTCTGTTGCCGGGCTACACGCACGGCCAGCGTGCCCAGCCGGTGCGTTGGGCGTACGTCCTGCTGGCTCACGCGTGGCCCCTGGTGCGCGACCGCCAGCGCCTGGCGGACGCCCGGCGCAGGGTGGCGGAGCTGCCGCTCGGATCCGGGGCGCTGGCGGGATCGGGGTTCGCGGTGGACCGCGTGCTCCTGAAAGAAGCACTCGGCTTCCGCTCAGTCTCCGCCAACGCCCTGGACGCGACGGGCGACCGCGACTTCGTCGCGGAAGTCTTGTTTGCGTTGACCCTCGTGGGCACGCACCTCTCGCGCCTCGCGGCCGAGCTCGTGCTCTATACCAGCGCGGAGTTCGGCTTCGTGCGCCTGTCGGACGACTTCAGCACCGGCTCGAGCCTGCTGCCGCAGAAGCGGAACCCCGACATCTTCGAGCTGGCGCGTGCCAAATCGGGCCGGCTGCTGGGCGACCTCGTGGCGTTGCTCACGACCCTGAAGGGCCTCCCGGCGGGGTACAGCAAGGACCTCCAGGAGGACAAGGCGCTGCTGTTCGATGGATTCGATACGCTGGCGCTCGTGCTGCCCGCGGCGACCGGTGCCATCGCCGCGCTCGGCGTGGACGCCGAGCGGATGCGGGCCGCGCTCGATGCTTCGCTGCGCGCGACGGACCTCGCCGACCTCCTGGTGGAGGCCGGCGTGCCGTTCCGCGAGAGCCACGGCCTCGTGGGTCGGCTGGTGCGTGAAGCGGAGCGCTCCGGGGTGCCGCTCGATCGGGTGCCGGGCCCGGTGGCGGCGGGAATCCATCCCGCGCTCGCGGCCGCGCTGTCCCAACTGGGAACGTGGGAGGATTCGGTGGAGAGCCGTGCTACCCCCGGCGGGGCCTCGCGACGCTCGGTGGCCGAGCAGCTCGAGGTGCTGCGCCCTGCATTCGCCCAGGATGGAGGGACTTAACCCAAGGTCTTGCCGCGCGTTAGCAGGTGGTGTAGCATACGAGGCCGTCTCGCTCGAGCGTCGAGCGGGACGGCCGCTTCTCACCGAGGGAGTCCTTTTGCGCTGCCTAGCGCTCAACGCCTCATTCGAGCCACTGACCATGGTGCCCGTGCGCAGGGCACTGCGACTCGTGATCGACCGTAAGGCGGAGATCGTCGAGGCGGACGGACCCGTCGTGAAGAGCGAGCGCCTGGCCATCCCGCGGCCGGCGGTGATCAGGCTCGTCAAATTCGTCCACGTGCCGCGCCGGTTCCGCCGCCAGGTGACCAACACGTTTCTCTTCGCCCGTGACAATTACCGCTGCCAGTTCTGCGGCCGGAGTCAGCAGGAGCTGCGGCACCGGGAGTGCCTCACCCGCGACCATCTCGTACCCCTGTCGCGCGGGGGGACCAATGCCTGGAGCAACGTCCTCACGGCGTGCTCGAGTTGCAACACCCGGAAGGGCAACCTGCTGCCTGAGGAAGCGGGAATGCACCCGCTGCGGCCGCCGTTCGAGCCGCATTTCGTGCACCTGGCATGGGCAGTGCGGCGGCTGACGTCGATCCAGTCCAAGTACATTCGCCTGTTCTACGGCGGCGAGGTGCTGGCGACCCTCGAAGCGTTGTGACCCAGAAGGCTCCCTGGATCATCGCGGGGCTGGCCGGGGTGGCGGTTGTGGGGTTGCTCGTGATGAAGCGCGGGGCCGGGCCGGTGGTGCACCCCGAGCCGCGGCCTGGCGTGACCGCCGAGCGGGTGCTGCCGCTCGGCATGGTCCTGCAAACGCCCGGAGCCGCCGAGGCGTACGCGGGAGCGCACCGGGCTCCCCAGGTGCTCGACGGCATCCATTGTCATTGCGAGTGCGCCAGGCATTTCGGGCATCGCTCGCTGCTCACCTGCTTCGAGTCCGACCACGGCTCGCAGTGCGACATCTGCATCGGCGAAGCGACGCTGGCGATCAGGCTCGCCTCCCAGGGCAATTCTCTGGACGATATCCGCCGCGCGATCGACCAGCGGTTTGGCTCTTAGTTCTCCCTGCGGTTGAACGTCTCGGACCGCGCCTCGAGGGTGAGCCGCGGGAGGCCCGCGATTCGCACCAGCAGCCGTTGCGCCCCGCGGGTGAGCGCGCCGCCCAGGTTGCCGCCCGAGACCGCCGGGCTCACATCCCCCTTCAGCCACCGCGTCAGCTCTTCCAGGTCCGTGTCGTTGAGCGTGGTCACGTCGAGCCGACAGAGGAAGTAGAAGTTCCCCGAGCCCTGGAGCTTCAGGTTTACGCGGTAGGGGAGCTCGAATGCGCGCTCGAGGTCCTCCGGCGTGCCGTATCGGGCCACGCTGCCGCCGGTGCGGATCAGCACGAAGTCGTCGGCGAGGGGATCGTGACGCGCGACGGCGTCCCACGGGGCCTCGGCGATGTACTGATCGAACCAGCCGGACCGGGAGCGCCACAGCTCGAGACGGTAATGCAGGCGGAGCGGAAAGCCGGAGCGCATGAGGCCGACGAACCTGCCGTCGGCGAGGAGCGCGGTGGTTTGGACGCGGGGGACGCCGCTCTGGACGATGACCGTCAACGCGGGTTCCTGCGCGGCGGCCCGAGAGACCGACACCCCGCCGAGCAGGGCCAGGAATGCGAGACCCGACCTCACCTCAGAAGCGGTGATCGAGTCGCAGCGTGAATCGCAGCGGCTCGCCGGCGGTCACCGCCTTCGCCACGTACAGACCGAGCCCTCCCCAATCGATGCCCAGACCGAGGTCGGCGAGCCAGCTGCCCAGCGTCGGGAGCCGATCGGCGGGGAGGCGACCCGGCCCGCTGCCCACGAGCCAGGCCTGTCCCGCGTCCGCGAGGACGACGAGGTCCGGGCCTTGGAGCGTGAACGGAAACTTCGCGCTTTCGTCCTGGGGGGCCGCGGAGCCATACGACCAGTGCAGCGAGAGGTGCCCGCGGTACTCGGCCTGGGCGAGGATGACGCGATCACACGCGGCCAGGTGGGTGTCACGGAACGCGGGGTCGATGATGTCGCCGTTACACGCGCTGGCCCGGAAGCCGTACCCCGTGAGGGGATCGGGTCCCCCCGTCGACAGCCGTTGTTGCAGCGGCAGCGGATCGCCGCCGACCCAGCCGCCGGCGAAGAGCCGCAGCTTGATGCGTCCCGACGGGCTCACGCGTGTGTAGCGGCGGAAATCGAAGAACAGGCGGCTGAAGGCGTAGGAGCCGTCGGTGGGGAGCGGGGCGCGCACGGACGCCGGTACCCCGGTTTGCGGGATCACATCCTCCGAGCGCGAGTTCTCGAACCGGGCGCGCAGGAACCAGCCCGCGGTCGGCTCGAGCCGATCGTTCCGCGTGTCGAACGTGAGGGTGCCGGCGAGCGTCGTGTAGTGGCCGTCGTCGATGGGCGCGTTGGGGCGCCAGGCCTCGCTGTTGCGGAAGACCGTCCAGGGATCGCGCGCGCCGACGCTCGTTTGCCAGTCGTGCTGAGCGTCGATGTCGAGGCGCAGCGAGCGGTCGGGCTGGACGAACGCGCGGCCCGCGACGCCCTTGCTGAGGTAGTAATCGCGATAGTCGCGCTGGAACAGGAACGCCGCCCAGCCGACTTCGCCGGCGCGCAGCCCCCAATCTTCGACCGGCGTGACGTCGTCGAAGGCGCGGAACTCGATCCCGTAGGCGGGCGTCTCTCCCGCGCGGAGCTCGGTGCGCAGCAGGTAGCCCAGGTCGCTCCGCTTGTCGGTGAAATTTCCCGCGGTGCGGAAGACCCCCAGCGCGTCGACCCGCAAGCGCACGTTCCGGTGGAGCTTCCAGTCGAACAACGGCCCGACCACGACCGGCAGTCCCTCGACCCGGTTGAACGTGCCGCCCGTGGCGAGCGTCAAGGACGAGCGCGAGTCGGCCGTGCCCCACGACTTCTCGATCCCCAGCCGCCGGAACCAGCGGCGGAGGTCCGGTGGGGCGAGCGCGAGGTCCTCGCCCTTGGTGCGGTACGCGAGGGGCGCCGTGTACACGCGCACATCGCCCCCGACCGTGGCACCCGGGCTGCGCGCCACGGTTCCGCCGACGACGAACACGTCGCCCGTGACCACCGCCCCGGAGTCGAGAATCGCGTCGCCGTTGATGACCAGCAGCGTGCCGTCCACGCGGCCCGCCACCACTATGGTGCCGTTCCGCACGGCGACGTCGCCGCGCCACTCGTTCCCGCGCGGCAGGCGCGAGCGACCCACCAGCCGGGTCGTCGTGGCCGCGTTGTAGCGGCGCACCGCTTCCTCCGCGACGGCGTGGGGCAGCTCGGGAGGCGGCACCATGATCCCCGCGCTCTCGGGCTGGATCACGATAGCGGTGTCCTGCGCGGCGGCGACGGCGCTGCCGAGCGCACAGAGAACCACGAGCACGAGCGCGCGCATAGCGGGCATCCAGGTTGGGGGTCGTGTCATCCCGCTACGTTGCGCGGCGGCTCGAGGCCGAGCCGGCGCATGCGGCGATACAGGTTCGCTCGGTCCGTGGCGAGCTTGCGGGCCGCCTCTGCCACGTTGCCGCGCGCCGCCGACAGGGCCCGCGCGATGAGCGTGCGCTCGAAGTCGTCGAGGGCCTCCGCGAGCGCCACGTCGCTCCAGCTCTCACTCGGCGCGGCGGAGCGAGGCGCACCGTCTCCGGGCACCACGCGCGCCACGTCGTCCGCGGTCACGACGTCGCCGCCGACGAGGATCGCCAGGCGCTCCATGATGTTCGCCAGCTCACGCACGTTGCCGGGCCAGCGGTAGGAGGCGAGGAGCTGCACCGCGCCGACGTCGAACCGCACCGGCCGGCCGAGCCGCGTCGTGTACCGGGCGGCGAAGTGCTGCACCAAGGGTGGAATGTCGTCGGGACGCTCCCGCAGCGGCGAAATGTGGATCGGGAGGACGTTGAGACGGAACAACAGATCCTCCCGGAACTGGCCCTGCATCGAGGCTTTTGCGAGATCCTTGTTGGTCGCCGCGATCACGCGTACGTCCACCGTGACCGGCTTCTCACCGCCGAGTCGCTCGATCACGCCCGACTCGAGCACGCGCAGCAGCTTCGCCTGAGCCTCCGGCCCCAGGTCGCCCACCTCGTCGAGGAACAGCGTGCCGCGATCCGCGAGCTCGAACCGCCCCACGCGCCGCTCCGTGGCGCCGGTGAACGCGCCGCGCTCGTGGCCGAACATCTCCGATTCGACCAGGTCCTTCGGGATGGCCGCGCTGTTCACGCATACGAAGGGCTTCGTCGCGCGGCCGCTCTGGCGATGGATGGCGGAGGCGACGAGCTCCTTCCCGGTCCCCGATTCGCCCGTGATCAGCACCCGCACCTCGGTGGGGGCGACCCGCGCGATCAGCCGACGCAGCTCCTCCATCGCCGTGCTCACGCCCACCAGCGGGTCGGCATGGCCCAGGGCTTCGTGCAGGCGCCGGTTCTCGGCGAGCGTGCGCGACAGCTCGAGCGCGGCCCGCAGCGTCGTGAGCAGGCCCTCCGGCGTGAGCGGCTTTTCGAGGAACTGAAAGGCGCCCAGCTTGGTGGCCCGCACCGCGTCGGCGAGGTTCGCTTTGCCGCTCATCATCACCACCGGCAGGTCGGGCGCCACCCGCTTGAGCTGCTCGAGCGTCGCGAGGCCATCGGGCCCGCCCGGCATCATCAGGTCCAGCAACACGGCGTCGGGCGCGTCGCGCTCCACCTCCGCCAGCCCTGCGGTGCCGTTCGCCGCCTCCGCCGTCTCGAACCCCTCCGACTCGAGCAGGGCCGCGACCATCTTGCGGATGTTCGTCTCGTCGTCGACGAGCAGGACGCGCGGGCTCACGCGGCGGACAGGACGATGGAGAACGTGGCGCCGCCGCCCGGCGTCTCCGCCACGGTGATGCTCCCGTTGTGGGCCTCGATCGTCTGGCGCACAAGAGCGAGCCCCAGACCCGTGCCGTCCCGTTTGGTCGTGAAATACGGCTCGAACACGCGCGGGCGCAGGTCGTCCGGGATCCCGACGCCATGGTCGGCGATCGTCACCGCCAACCCGTTCCCGTCCCGGCTCACGGCGATCTCGATCGATCCGCGCCCTCCCATCGCCTCCGAGGCGTTGCGCAGCAGGTTCGCGAACGCCCGCCGGAGCGGGTCATAGTGCCCCAGCAGCTTGCAGGGCTCCCCGTTGGCTCGCACCGACACGTCCACCTCCGCGGGCACGGCGCTTTTGCCCAGGTCCATCAGAAGGTCTACCAGATCCACCTCGCTCTTCGGTCCTTCCGGCAGACGGCCGAATTCGGCGAACTCCTTGGCGAGCTGCTCCAGCCGCTGCGTCTCCGCCGCCAGCACTTCCACCGCCGTCACGGTCCGACCGTCCGCCGGTCCGGCTGGCCGGCCGACCTGGTCTACCGCGATCCGCATGGCCGTGAGGGGATTCTTGATCTCGTGCGCGACCCGACGCGCCACCTCGCGGAACGCGCGCAGCCGCTCCGCCTCGAGCTCGCGCTCGCGCGCGGCTTCGAGCGCCGTCGCGAGCTCGCGCAGCGCCTGGCGCAGCGCTTCGAATTCCGGAGCCCCGCGCGTCGGCGGACCCGCCGGCAACGGCATGCGTCGCCGGATCATTCGCGTCCAGCCGACGAGCTCGTCGATCGGACGGGAGAGCTGGCGCGAGAGGTGGCCCACCAGACGCACTGCCGCGATGACCGCGAACGCGCCGAGCACGAAGACGACCGCCGCGAAGCCGCCGGCGTAGTAGCGCAGGTACGTCTCCGCGCGGCGCGCCAGGGTCACGGAGTTGGAGAGCTGCTCGAGATGCTCCCGGAAGGCCGCCCGCTCCCGCGGCGCCAAGTGGGTCGTGTCCATCCGATCCACCATCAGGCGTGCGGACGCCGCCATTTCCTCGAGCGCCACGCGCGCCCCCGCAGACGGCGCCACCGTGCGCACCGCGAGCGCCCAGCCTACGACGGCCAGGGTGGTCGGCACAGCGGTCAGCGCCACCAGGATCAGGAAGATCCGCTGGCGGAAGGGGAGGGCCATATTTGACGGGGCAATCTAGAGCGTTGGTGTCCGTGTGACAATTCGACACGGTGGAAACGCGGAACGGGGAACGCGGAAGGCGGAACGCGCGATTCGGCGCCGGCCCGTCAGTTCCGCGTTCCGCGTTCCACCTTCCGCTTTCGGGGGGTCAGATGAAGTCTCACACTCACTACATGTGGTTCACCACCAAATCCCGCCAGGAAATCATCGACATCACCGACCAGGTGGCCGAGCAGGTCCGGGAGAGCGGCGTCGCGGAAGGGCTCGCGCTGGTGAGCGCGATGCACATCACCGCCTCGGTCTTCGTGAACGATCACGAGTCGGGACTGTGGGCGGACATCCTCAAGTGGCTCGAGACCGCCATCGCGCCGTGGGATCCCAAACGGTACCGACACAATGAAACGGGGGAGGACAACGCGGCCGCCCACCTGCGGAGCCTCACGATCGGGCACGAGGTGATCGTCCCGATCACCGCCGGCAAGCTTGACCTAGGCCCGTGGCAGCGGGTGTTCTACGGGGAGTGGGACGGCCAGCGCAAAAAGCGGGTGATCATCAAGGTGTTGGGGGAGTAGGGAGTGTATGGACCGGTACGAGCCGCGTCTGGCTGATCCAATCAGTCCGCCACTTTCGGGATCCGTCGGAGGAAGTGTGCCGTGTCATTACCAACCAGCCTTGATCCTTACTGACCCAGAGCACCGACTTATCGTCGCCTTCTCTCTCCTCCAGTCTCCAGCAATCGAACGTCCCCGACGGCACTGTAACGCGCTCGGTTCCCGTGACTCGGAGGTCTAACGCCGTGAACGTGGGGAACCTCGTAGCCATCGTGACCCAGTTCGCACTGTAGACACTGCCGCGCCAGCCCCGGGTCAACGGCAGGGCCTGTACAAGCATCTCCAGAGAGTGCGGTGACCAGGACACGAGCATCGGGCCCAGGCCCAAATCTGGCAGGACAGCCGCGCCGCGGAGTGTTCGCTCCCGTTCTTTGGGCGGTGGTCCGAGATAAAGCAGCTCATCGATGCTGTCATGCGAGAATTGCTGAACCAAGCGGGCGTGCCGCATCGGGCGGACGTTGCGCAGCGGACGCAGTGTGGCCCGATCGACGAGCACCGTGTCCAACATCTCCATCGAGCTGGACGCAACCCAGACAGGTTTTCCTTCGAAGTCGCCGGCAGCGATTACGATCGTGCGCGGCTGCCCGTGTGATGTCGTGAACACACCGTCTCCGATTGTGCTTCCCTCGTAGGTCCAGCGGCCGGCGCGGACCCGAGTCGGCTGGATGCGTGCGATCAGCGGATAGCGCGGCGACCTGGTCGGAGGGATTCGGTCTTGACCGAACGCCGTCGACGGACTGAACGGCATGCCACCGATCATCCAGACCGGCGGTAGCTCGCTCTCAACGCCTGGGCGCGCCGTGAGAACGTCCCAGCCCAGCCAAGCAACACCGGCGAGTATGGCTGCGATTGCCGCGTAGCGTAGCGCGCGGCGTGACCCAACGTTGCGCGCGGCAACGGGCAGCACCACGCGGACTCCTGCCGCCCTACTCGCGAGGATGCGCGCCAGTAGCTCGCCGGGCGGGTCCGGCGCGGACAGCTTGCGAAGCTCGTCTTCCCAGTTCATCGCCCGTCCTCCAATGTCTTGCGCAGCCGTCTCATGGCCCGGTTCAGCCGCACGCGCGACGCACCCGCGCTGATGCCCAAGAGTTCGCCGACTTCAGCGTGCGAATAGCCTTCGATCTCCTTGAGCACGAGCACCGCGCGGAGCGGATCCGGGAGAGCGTCCACTGCTGCCCGCAGAGCCACGCTTGCGGAGTCGAGCGGCGGAGCGGCCGTCGGCAATGTGGCCTCGATCCCCACCTCCCGCCGACGGGTGCGGGCGCGTAGTCGCATGAGCGCCACTCGAGCCGTCACCCGCTTCAGCCAGCTGGCGAAGCTGCCCCGCTCCTCGTAGCGCCCCAGCGCCTCCGGCAGACCCACGAACACGTCGTGCACCACGTCCTCGGCATCTTGGGGCGTTCCGGTCAGCCGATAGGCGAGGCGGTACAGGACCGCTCCGTGGGTGCGATACAGCGAAGCCAAGGCCTCCGGATCACCCGTTCGGGCCGCGTCGATCTGTGCCTCGGACCCCCCACTGGTGGCCGCCGCGCTCATCGCTCTGATCTCGAATGCCCTTGAACGGCAAAACGTTACGTCCCCGGCCCGGGCTCGGACAGCCGCACGGCCGGCCTATCTCTTTCAGCGCAAGTTGTTTATTTTCAAAGACTCCGAACGTTGTGAGGGACGTGGTAGACGTGGCGACAGATCATCTGGCCGTGCTCTTCGCGCAAGCGGCGCGAGAGCATCCTGAGCGGGAGTTTTTAGTGTTCGGGTCGCGCCGGATGACCTACGCACAGGTCGAACGGGAAGCGGTCGCACTGGCCGAGGCGCTGGCTGGCCTCGGCGTCCAGCCGGGGGATCGGCTGGCGGTGGACCTGCCGAACTGGCCGGAATGGGTCGTCACCCTGCTCGCTGCGGCGTATCGCGGCGTCGTGCTGGTGCCCCTCGACCCCTCACTCACCGCGCACGAGCTCAAGTACCAGCTGCGGCATGCCGAAGTGCGGGCGGCCGTCGTGGCCGAAACGTACGACGCGTCGGATTTCGTCGAGCTGTACGATGACATCCTGCCCGACTTGCCGGACTTGCGCGCGCTGATTCTCGTGGGTGGGACCGATCGCTGGCTCGACGACCGCGTGTATCGCTACGCGGATCTGGTGTCGAAGCGTCCGGCCGCGCCGGGGGCGATCGCGCCGGGTGATCCGGCCACCCAGCCGCTCGCCATTCTGTACACGTCGGGGACCATGGGGAAGCCCAAGGGCGTGATGCTGTCGCACGCCAACATCACCGTGACGGCGCGTGCCTCGGGCCAGGCCCTAGGAACTACCGGCGAAGACCGGGTGCTCGGCGCGGTCCCCGTGTTCACCATTTTCGGGATGCATGTCGTGGCCGTGACGATCACCGCCGGGGCGACGCTGGTGCTGCAAGAGCAGTTCGACGCCGCCGGGGCGCTGGAGCTGATCCGGCGCGAGCGTGTGACGGTCGTGCACGGCGTCCCCACGATGTTCGAGCTCCTCATGCGCGATCCCTCGTTTGAGGAGTCCCTGCCGACCACCTGCCGCTCGGGGCTCGTGGCGGGGAGTCCGGTCTCCCCCGATCTGGCCCGCCGGATCCGGCAGTGGTGCGACGTCCAGATCGCCTACGGGCTCACGGAAACGGGGCCCACGGTGACCGTCACCCGCTTCGAGGATTCGCCCGAGCGGCGCACGCAGACGGTCGGCCGGCCCATCGCCGGCGTAACGGTAAAGGTCGTCGATTTGAAGAGCGGCGGCCTGCACGGGCCCGAAGCGGTAGGCGAGCTGGTGGTGAAAGGACCGAACGTGATGCTGGGCTATTACCGGATGCCCGGCGAGACGTCGCGGTCGCTCACCGCCGAGGGATTCTTGATGACGGGCGACCTCGCGATCCTGGACGAAGACGGCTACGTCAGGATCGTGGGTCGCCGCGCCGAGGTGATCATCCGCGGCGGCTACAAGATCTATCCACGCGAGCTGGAGGACCTCCTCCGCACGCACCCTGCCGTGGGCGACGCGTGCGTCGTCGGCATCCCCAACGAAACACTCGGGGAGCTGATCTGCGCGTGCGTCGTGCCCACGGAGGGGTCCATCGTGACGGGCGACGAGCTCAAGGACTTCTGCCGTGAGGCCGTCGCCGACCACAAAGTGCCCGACCTGGTGCGCTTCTTCGACACGTTCCCGCTGACCGGAAGCGGAAAGGTGAAGCGACGGGAGCTCGCGCAGGTCGTCGGCCTGGAACTGAGCG
>Ga0134062_10000579_pt1 | contig 11648 bp, 10 predicted proteins | sample 15_taG_19_FD_94468 | JGI IMG/M metagenome (GOLD analysis project Ga0134062, IMG submission 94468) | Grasslands soil microbial communities from the Angelo Coastal Reserve, California, USA - 15_D_Rain_20cm_2_09082015 | ecosystem: Environmental > Terrestrial > Soil > Grasslands ... | reverse complement strand
GCTAAATTGTGCCGCATTTCCGCAAACGATGATTGAAGGAGAGCTTTTTGGTTACGTGAAGGGGGCATTTACCGGCGCGATGAATGACTTCCCAGGAATGATTGGCGCGGCCGGTGGCGGCACGCTTTTTCTCGATGAAATTTCGGACATGCCGCCGGATCTACAGACGCGTTTTTTGCGCGTGCTGCAGGAGCGTGAGTACCGGCCGCTCGGAAGCACGCGCACCATGAACGCCGATTTTCGCCTGATCGCTTCGACTAATCGGTCGATCGCCCAGGCACTCTCGGAGAACCGGTTGCGCTCCGATTTGTACTATCGGCTAAACACTTTTCAAATTGAGGTGCCCCCGCTCCGGGAGCGCAGGCAAGACATCCCGCCCTTGATCGCTCTTTTTCTAAAACAGTTTGCTCAACAACTCGGGAAACCTGAGCCGGACATTGCGCCAGATGCGTTTCAAAAGTTGCTCGATTATTCCTGGCCGGGAAATGTCCGGGAATTGCAGAACGCAATCGAATACGCCGTGGTGCTGACGCGGCAGGGTTTGATCGGCGCGAAGGAGCTGCCCACCGAAGTTCAATTGCCGACAGTGCTGCAACAGATAGAACGCGGCGCTCCGCCCCGAACGGGCGTGCAGAGCCTTGATGATGTCGAGCGCAAGACGATTCTTCAGGCGCTCGCGCAATGCCATGGCAACAAAAAGAAGGCGGCGGAGCTTCTTGGTATCCAGCGTCCCACCCTCTACAACAAAATGAAGCGCTATGCGATCGAGATCTAAGAAAGTGCCCCGCGATCACAAGAATTGACGCGAAAAAAGCTTCGATCTCGATTCATTTGCGCGCTAGATCGAGCAGTCTCTTGGTCGATATTAAAATAATGTGGGCCAAGACTTGTTTTAGCATCGCCGGACGGAGCGGCCGATCCACCCAGCTCCCTGCGTTTCCTTCTGTTGAGGTGCAAAGAGATTCTGAGCAGAAGCAAACGAAGAAAACGAAGTCGTGTGACCACAATTCAGCGCTGCGAGATGGAGAACGCTTGTCGGTCAAAATGTAATAAGTCGTCGCGAGTTGGTCGCGCTGCATCGCAAAGGACACATTTTGGATTTTGAATTTTCGACTTAACATTCAGCGAGACAGCAGTCTGCAAAACGCAATGTAAATCGGAAATGGCGACATCCCGGCATCTGGAGCAAGTCCTAGCGCACGCGGCGAATCAGCTCGCCGCCACGGATGCAAGACGCCCGACGGAAGTCCTTCCACTTTATAAAAGATTCCTCAAGGTTGAAGAACACCGCTTGCGCCTGAAGCACCAGGCGGGGGGAGGAGGCCGAGAAATTTGCGCGCGGCGGGCTGAGCTTGTTGATGTTTTGTTGCAATACGTTTTCTGAGCTGCCGCAACTGCTACTCGCGGAAACGGGACGTCTTGGACGCCGCTCACGCTGATTGCTCTTGGTGGATATGGCCGTGGCGAGCTCAATCCGTTTAGCGATATCGATGTCATGCTTTTGCACCATCAAGGGAGGAGAACAATTTCACCGCATCTCGAGGAAATGGTGCAGCAGGTTCTCTACCTCCTCTGGGACAGTGGCTTCAAGGTCGGACATTCCACGCGTTCGATTAAGGAAGCGATTGTGCAGGCCAATCACGATATGCTCACGAAAACTGCCATGCTCGAGTCGCGGTTCCTCGCCGGCGATGCAAAGCTGGCGCAAGAATTTCGAGAGCAATTTCGCTCAAAGTGTGTCGACGGATACGAACGCGAATACGTCGAAATGCGGATGCAAGATCAGGTGGCGCGGCACAAGAAATTCGGCGACAGCGTCTATCTGCAGGAGCCCCACGTGAAGAGCGGATGTGGCGGGCTTCGCGATTATCAAAATCTGCTTTGGATGACGTATTTCAAAGAGGGTTCACTAAGTACGAACCAGCTCGTGGGAAAAGATTGGCTAAGCGAAAGCGACCAGCGACGGATCGAGACGGCGTACGATTTTCTCCTGCGCTTGCGCACCGATTTGCACTACGCGACTGGGCGCGCGACTGACATTCTGCACCTCAACTTACAGGAACAAATCGCAAAACGGCTCAATTACTCTCCTCGAAATGGCCAACTTCGCAGTGAAGCGCTCATGCGAGACTATTACGAGCACACGCGAGACATCTTCCGCGTGACAGAGCGTATTACCGAGCAGTTTGTAAGCGGCCATGTCACGAGCAGGACCCGATCTCTTTTCAGTTTTCTTCCGTTGATGCGATCGGATAAAACTCCGATCGGCGACTCCTTTTTTGTCCGTAACAAGCAACTGCACCCGGCGCGGCGCGATCTTTTCCGCAAAGACCCTGAGCAGATGATGCGAGCATTTGAGCTCACGCAAGAGCGTGTCTTGGATCTTAGTCCGGAATTGGCGGATTTAATGAGCCGAAGTCTCGGCCAGGTTACCCGCACGTATCAGTATGGACGCGGCCCGCGCGACATCTTTAAAGCGATTCTGTCGCGGAAAGGGGAAGTGGGTCGCGTCCTCCGAATGATGCATCGGGTCGATTTCCTGGGACGATACATTCCCGAATTCGGCCAGCTCACCTGCCTCGTGCAACATGAGTTTCTGCATCGTTATACGGCAGACGAGCATACGCTGGTATGTATCGACAAACTCGATGCGCTGGCGAGAACGGATGATCCAAAGTTGACCGCTTATCGCAAGATTTTTGAAAGACTCGAAGATCCGTTCGTTCTCTACCTCGCGCTGCTTTTGCACGACAGTGGCAAAGCCATTGTTGGCGCGCGGCCACACTCTGAAGCGAGCGCGCTGTTCGCCCAACGCGTTGCCACGCGCCTGCAGTTATCACCCGAGCAGCGCAAGTCGCTCATCCTGTTGGTGGACCATCACCTCACACTCTCCAGAATTGCGCAACAGAGAAATCTTGATGACCCCGCCACGGTGGCGGAATTAGCCGGCATCGTGAAGAATCAGAAAAACCTGAACGCATTGATGCTGCTTACTCTGGCTGACGGTCAGGGGACAAGCGCAGAGGCATGGTCGGATTGGAAAGAATCTCTTGTCTGGGAATCGTTTTACGAGACCTCCCGCTATCTGGCGGACCAAAAGTCTTATTATGAACAAACGAGAATCGAGCGCCAAAGCCTGCAGGTTTTGGTGGCCGAAAATCTTTCACCAGATTACGCCGATGAAATTGATGCGCACTTCGAGTTCATGCCAGACAATTATTTTCGCGGCAGCGATCTACCCGAAATTATTGAGCACCTGAAACTGTTCCGCGTGCTCCTTGAGAACCTCTCCAGACAAGGGGAACATCCGCTGGCTCCAGCGTTTAAATGGAAGGCACTCCCCGAAAAAGGGCACACTGTTGTCAGCTTCTGCACGTGGGAGCGTGAGCGGTTGCTGGCCAGAATTGCCGGATCATTTTCGGTTGTGCCGATTAATATCTTGAGCGCCGATGTTTTTCCCCGGGCAGACAACGTTGTACTCGGCATTTTTCGCGTGTGCGATACTAAAGCACGCGCTGTCACCGACCCGCAACACTTTGAGCTGGTCGAACAAACCTTGCGCCGTGCGCTCCAAGATGAGAATTTCGACTTTCTGCCGCTAATCGAAAAAGCGAAGCGTCAGAGCCGTCACTATCTTACGCCGGGAATTGACTTTCCAACGCGCATTGCTCTGGATAACAAAACACATCCGACTTACACGCTAATTGAGATCCAGGCTCCGGACCGGCTCGGCTTACTTTACGATATTCTGACATGCCTTGATCAGGAAGATGTTTCGATCGCGCTTTCTCGTATTAACACGCAGGATGGCGCAGCCATTGATACTTTGTACGTCGTGGATCGCTCCACGCACGCTAAGATTGCCCAATCGCACCGCATCACGGCGATCCAGGAACATCTTCAGTATGCAATTCTTGGTGGAGGCGCTGCTAAATCAAAGTAAATAAGCAAGGGCGAGCGCCCATCGCTTCTGCCGCTCATCGTTTTTGATTTTATGAACGTGCTAATTCTCGCGGCAGGCTACGCAACACGCCTTTATCCGCTGACGCTCGACAGGGCAAAGCCGCTGCTCGTCGTCGGAGGCAAACCGATTATTGAATGGGTCGTGAGTAACCTCGTGGATGTTCCAGATCTGGAGACGATTTACGTCGTGACGAACGACAGGTTCGCATCGGATTTCCAAGCGTGGAGCGAACGCTACCGTGATCGACAGCCAAAATTCAAATTCAAAATCATCAACGACGGCTCCAAAAGCGACGAAGATAAGCTGGGCGCGATTGGAGATATGAATTTCGCCGTTACCCGGGAGAACCTGACCAGGAGCGACTTGCTAATTATTGCGGGCGACAACTTGTTTACTGAATCGCTAACTGGCTTTGTCGCCCGCGCGAAAGAAACCGAAGCGACAGTTGCCGTTTACGACGTCGGCGACGCTGAAGCGATTAAGAAGTACGGGAATATCGCGGTTGACGCTGACGGGATCATCACCCACTTCGAGGAAAAGCCGGAGAAACCTAGGGGAACGCTGGCCGCGATCGCGCTTTATTATTACTCCCCTGAAATGCTTTCCCTTTTAACGGCATATCTCGCTGCCGGCAATAATCCGGATCAGCCGGGATGTTTTGTGCAATGGCTCTACACGCGCAAACCCGTGAAGACGTTCCAGATCAAAGGCAAATGGCTCGACATCGGAAGCAACGAGACGCTGGAGAAAGCGAACAAAATTCTCGGAAAGACCAAAACGTGATTGCCGAATTGGTGTGGAGTTCGAATGCCAAATGGCGAATGTCTAATGACGAAGGAATGATGAAATCCGAATGCCGAAAACAAGCACGCCAGCGCCTTTGTCATTCGCCATTCGTGCTTCGTCATTTTATTCGCCCTTCATCGAATTCGATCAGATCGAAATAAGTCCCAATATCTTTGCGTCCTTCGCCTCCCGCTTCTTTCAGAAAATGGAGAAAACGCGCCCTTTTCGCGGCGGTGTCGGGATGACGAGATATCATCGCCTGGTTCCACCGTTCGATTGCTTCCGGGGAATGTCTCTCTCCGTTTTCCTGCACCCAGTTTAGAATTGCGAGATCGTCATCGAGTTTGTTGGCGATTTCTTCAAACATATCGCCGTCGATTTTTAGAAACGCCAGCAAATGCTTATCGAAACCAACAGTTTTATAATTATAGCCATTGAGCAGCCCTTTGCGATGAAGTCTGGCCTTATCGATCAAACGCGGCAGATGCACGTAGCCGCCAAGTTTTTCGTACGGACTGCGCGGATGCAGTCTTTCCATTGAGATGACCGTTCTAAGTCGCCGGTAAAGCGCGACGCGCGGCTCCCGAAACATCAGCCTCCGGCACGCTCGCGGCCGCTCCTTTTTCCGGCAATAATTCCCCCTGTGTAAGATCGGCTTGGCCGATGACCAGCAGGCCGGAAAACATCCCGCCCTTTTCGACTGTGATTGCCTTCGCGGTGACATCGCCTTCAAGTGAGCCCTTTTTGCGAACGGCAACCATTGTTTGAGCAATAATCTCACCCGACATCTTTCCCTTGATTTCGATGGTTCCAACCCGGACCCGCCGAAAGCAATGAATATCGGCTTTACGTTCGACGATTACGTGGCGAGCGCTAAGACTTCCGGGAATTCTTCCCGAAAAACTGATCGTCGCCGTGTCGTCACAATGCAGATTACCGCGGAGCCGACCTTCTATTAAAGCAGATCGGCAAATCACGCCACTACTGCTCAGATCGCCTTTGGCCGTGAGGTGCACGTCGCCACGCGTTCGAATCGTCCGACTGAATCCGCCGGTGATTTTGTAATCGCGAAGATCGATATGCGCGCTGCATGCCGGGCAGATCGTCGACGTCGCCGCGCCGCAGACCTGCTGTTTTCGATTACATTCGAAACACTCGATAATCGAGCTGCGTTGCCGCTTCCAAAAATCCTTAAATCTGTGAAGGATCGAGGGATTCTCTGACGCGGGCGCTTCTTCTTTTGCATCCAGCTTCAGTTCAGGTTTCGGCGCAAATGGAGAAAAATAACGACCGCATTGGCGACAGATCGAGCTTTTGGCCGCCGCATATTCCATCTGCTTGAACCCACAGTGCGGGCATTCCACACTGACCTTAGCAGGCGACGTATTGGCCACTGGATGGTAAACCGAGACCCTTCCTTATCCGCGCCCTCCAAAGGTTGCCTTGATTGGCTCATCATGTCGCACAACTTCCGGACGGCTCGACGTCGACTTTGCAGGGATCGTCCCGCTGGTGACTTCCGATTTGCCGATAAAAGTCGCTCCCTCTTCAATGATCAGACGCGCCGCTTTCAAGTCTCCTTGCAACGTGCACTTCGATTTTAGTTCGCATCGCTCGGCTACTGTAATATTTCCGTGCACCTTGCCGTACACCGTGATCGACTTCGTTTTTATCTCGCCGCGAATGTCAGCGTTCTCACCGATGGTTAAGACGCCGTCTGAATTGATCTCCCCTTCGACCTTGCCGTCTATGAGAAGTTCTTTTTGAAATTTTATTGAGCCCTTAATCTCGACGTCGCTCGAGAGGATGTCCTTGCCAGAGTGTTCAGCCATAATTTTTTGATAGTTAGTTGATGGTGGTGATGTTCTTGGTTCGTCGCGGTAAGCAACACGGTTATCTTCATCCGCGTCCGAGCTTGGCGATCCTACTGCGACCGGCGGCATCGGTTTTTGCGGAATGAATCTTTTCAGCATTCGTTATTATTGTGACGCTCACCGACCCTGTCAACGAATTCTCGCAGGAAGAGGCACTTTTATCGTTCAACGGTTCGGTAAAGCTTCCCGGCCCCATTCTGCGCCGAAAAAACCAGGAACCGCGGCGCTTGGGCCGGTGTTCTATCCAGCACGACGCAGACCGCGTCCCGAGGCACTGCCAAACCCAAGATCGCGGAGGAATTCTGCGCCACGCGTTCGGAATCGTACACAATCACCCAAGCGACTCTGTGATGCTCCAGAATCTCACGGGCCGTTCGCCAGTCTTCAGCCAGAAAGAAGCGTACGCTGTCCGCGATTCCCGACAGGCTCTCATGCGAGCTTCCAGCCACGCCAGGCTGTCCCGACCAATATGCGATCGCCGGCGAAAGCCACCACGGCGCAAGAAACGGGCGCGTCTCGGACGATTGCAAATCGATTGCCAGGTCGCGCGACTGCACAGATTCGTTCCGCTGTTCGATCCGGTGGGTGTATTCCGCTTCGTCCGGCCAGAGTCGTGTGTCCCAATCCCGCAGGATCGGAAATATCGACAATGTAAAAGCGATCCAAACCGCCGCGCGCGATTCGATCGGCTCGAGCAAAGCCGGAAGCGCAATCGCAAAAATCAGAAAGAAAAAATACGCCCAGCGTGCCTGCCAAATCGTCAGCAAGTAAGTCGTGACAAGAAGAGCAAGAACAAAGATTGGTGCGGTGCGACCGCCGGGCGCGCCGACTTCTCGTTTCCGAACGCCAAACCAAATAAGAAGCGGGGTGAGGAGAAATAAGTACCCGCCCCAGCGCAACCAGATCGGATTTGCCGGCCAGACGTGTGCAAGTTCGCCAATGGTGCGTGCCCAGTTTTCGAAAAGCTCGCCGGAATGAAAGATCGACAATGACGGTATGCGCCGCTCGATTGCAAACGCGAGGGCCACGATTACTGCAAACAGAATCCAGCCTGCGCGGCGCTGTTTACCAAAAAGAAGTTGTCGATCTTGTACGGCACGAAGGAAGACAACGAGGAAGAGCAAAATGAGCGGTTCATAAAGTGACACCCAGAGCGCGAAGCTCCAAGCCGTTCCGCTGACGATGCCCCATTTTGTAGAGCGTTCGAATTGCAGTGTCCATTCCGCGCAAATCGCGACCGTGACCAGCAAGGTCAACAGTGACTGATGATCAGGTCGTCCGAGCTCCGTCCCCTTCACGAGAACGGGGCTGATGGCGTAAAGAATCAGTGCCGCCCAACGATACCGGAACTTCATACGGCGCGACCACCACCAGAGAAACCATCCTCCGAACAGCGCCAGCAGCAGCGAGATCAGCGCGCCGGCTAAATCGATTGCGTGTACGGTGAAGGGTTTTAGCGCGACCGCCAACGCAAGTATCAGGTAGTCGAACGGCGCGGTCGTATGCGGAGTTGTTCCTTGCGGAAAATTTTCGAAGTCATGATGACGCACGATTAGCCCCGGCTTTTTCTCGCACATCCGCACCCGCGTCATCCACGCATAACAATCCGCGTCACTGAAATAAACGTTCCCGGCGACGAAAACGTCCTGGTAATTCGCACAACGCGCCGCCAGAATCAGCGCGCTCAACAAAACGATTTCGATCAAGAGGCCGATTGCCCGTATCACGGTTCCATCCCAAGTCCGCGATTCGGATTGCGCAATCTAAAATTTCAGCGCAACTGCGATCGCGTCGTCGGTGACAGTCTCAATACTTCTTGAGCTATGTTCCGATGAATCGTGAGTTCGTTCAAAACTTCGTCGCGCCACTTTGGAGATTGAGCCAGAGTTGCAACGTATCGATCGTAGGTCGCCTGATTGTCGAAACGCGCGAACCAAATAACAACGTTCTCTCCTTCTCGCACGGGCAATGCCGGAAACGTGTTCTCGCTATTTTCCGTCACGAAAGACGCGAGAATCACGGCGCCTGCTTCCGCCAGAACCGGTTTCATCACGCGTTCAAAAAAATCGATGAAGCCCGAATTAACCGGCGCATCAAAATAATAGATTGTTCCGATAACGATTCCGCTGCGAATCTCTTTACTTCCGCGAAGAGAACGGTCGCTCGTTTTGAGTGCAAACCCAGAGTCCGCGCGCGTTGGACGCAAGAGAAACACGTTATCTGAATCGATCATCGTCGCATTTGCAGTCTCGCGATGCGCCTTCCAAACCGGCCCGCCGTAGAAAGCCTGCAATGCTGCGGCACGACTCGCCATGTCGCGAAAGCCTCTGAGCCAAACGAATCTATCGGGATCATCAAGATCGCGAAATTGGCCGAGGATATTCATTCCCAATGTTTCCTGTGGTTCGATGAATTCACGATCGAACAGATCGATCAACACATCACGTTTTCCGCGGTGCAGCGTGTATTGCCTCAGTTCGACGATCGGACAACAGGTCTGCATTTGGTAGCGTTCGCCTTTCGCACTGTGGTCTCTACTTCCCAGACTGCAATCCAAGTTGGTTTGCCGTGCCAGGCGTACCTGATTGCGAGATTGCCGCACGTTCAAAAAAAATCCGTCTTCGGCAAAGCTTCGGCGCGACAGCCGGCGGCGTCATGGCTTTCGCTTTTCGCTGCGCCCGGAGCAAAGGCTGGGCCCGCCAGGATTCGAACCTGGGACCAAGGGATTATGAGTCCCCTGCTCTAACCGCTGAGCTACAGGCCCATTTACCTATGAAAACATATGAAGCTGCGTCTCTATGGCCAACTTCGATTGACGCCACATTGACATTCTCACGAATTTTTTGCGACAATTCCCCGAACCATGAAACGCGCCAAACTTGCAGTTCGCCCATATCGCCACAGTAAGACACATCCATATTATCTCCTAAACGAGCTTCCGTCCGCAACCTCGCCATCATACCAACCTGTGAAAACAACCCCAAAAACCACCGACTCCCGCACCTTTTCGCGCGCCATCAGATGCTTCTTCACCGCCGGCTTCCTGCCGGCCCTTGTCTTGACCCTGCCGATGCGCACCGGCTACGCTGGAATCGACGCGACGCGGGTCGCCGGCGGCTTTAGCGCACCGCTCTACGTGACTGCACCTCCCGGTGATACGAGCCGGCTCTTTGTCGTGCAACAGTCGGGACAAATCAAAATTATCAATCTCCCTTCGCGCACGGTGAACCCGACGCCTTTTCTCGATATCTCGGGCGAGGTCAATTTTAGCGGCGAAGAAGGTTTGCTCGGCCTGGCCTTTGATCCGAACTACGCATCGAACGGCCGCTTCTACATCAACTACAGTGCGCCGGGTGGATCGTTCGGCGCCGGTGTGAGCCACACGGCTGAGTTCCTCGTGTCGGCCGATCCCGACATCGCCGATCCCACAAGCGAGGCCACGCTCTTCACGTACGATAAGCCGCAGAACAATCACAACGGTGGTTGGGTCGGCTTCAGTCCGCGCGCCGGGGACGAAGGAAATCTTTACATTTCAACCGGCGACGGCGGTAGCGCGAACGACGCAGGCCCAGGTCACATCGAGCCTGGCGGCAACGCGCTGAACACGACAACACTGATGGGTAAAATGTTGCGTATCCACATCGAAGACACCTATGGCACCTACTCGATTCCGCCTGATAATCCGTTCTTTGGATCAAACACCGACAAACAGGAGATCTTCTGCTGGGGTTTGCGCAATCCCTGGCGCAATAGCTTCGATCGGGTCACCGGCACGATGTTTATCGGCGATGTCGGGCAGGACACGCGGGAAGAAATCGATGTGCAAAAAACCTCCAACCCCGCTGGCGGCGAAGACTACGGCTGGCGTGTGCGGGAAGGCTTTATCCAGAATCCTGCTTACCCTCACGATCCGCCGCCGCCCGATGCAGTCGGTCCAATTTTCGATTATCCGCACACCAGCGGCCAGGCGGTAATCGGTGGTTATGTCTATCGCGGGAGTCGGATTCCGTTGTTAAGCGGGATCTATGTGTTCGCCGATTACCTCGGACCGGAAGGTGGTAACAATACCGGAAAAATTTGGAGATTCCGCTATAACGGCCAGAGCGTGTCCGGATTCCGGGATATCACCTCGCAGTTGTTTCCGACGCGCGTTGGTAGTTTCCCGTTGAACAACCCATCCTCGTTAGGCGAAGACGCCAGCGGCGAACTCTACATCTGCGACATCGGCAACGGGAACATCTACAAGATCATCCCCGGACGTTGACCTTTTAATTTCTCTTATCGCCAGGGCATGCTCCCGCGCGTAACCGCCCAGGCGATTGATGTCAATCGCCTACCCGCGCGTCCTCACACATCAGTTTTCTCCATTCCGAGCGGAGTCGAGGAAGCTCATTATTAAAAGTAATCCCGCAGCAGCGGGAGGCTGACGCTCGAAATGACAAAATGGGACAGCCGCGGGTACAGTTGTTCGCAATCGGATGTCACGCTTTTCCGTGGCACGGAATCAGCTATGAGCCCCATTGCCCGGCCTCCGACGAAGACTGGATTCCAATCATGGCTCGGGAATAAATCTGCATGTGCCAAAGCTGAATATTCTTTCTGGTTTCAGTGGGGATAATGTCCATATACGATGTAGCGCTTGACTTCCCCATTCACGTAGTGTCCATATGCGATGTAGCGCTTGACTTCCCCATTAAAGCCCACCACCACCCAGAGTTCCCACGCTTTAACCTGCATAGCGTTCAAAAACGGGCCGATGATTGGAATGTAGTTTTGAGCGCTGATTGGGCTCGAGTAAAACCATTCAAGCGCCGTCTCTCTCGGTGGACAAACCGTTTTTGTTGCGGGCGGACCGAAAGCCCGAACAAGATCCTCTTCCGTCGTCTGGCCCGGTCTGATTTGGTTGATCTTCTCTTGTGTGATCGATACGCCGGCCGCTGCGTAATTCGTTAGGCAGACGAGCGTGAACAATGCGAGTATCGATTTGATAGTTTGACTTTTTCTGTTCATAGGATGAATTGCTT
>Ga0134062_10000551_pt1 | contig 11927 bp, 10 predicted proteins | sample 15_taG_19_FD_94468 | JGI IMG/M metagenome (GOLD analysis project Ga0134062, IMG submission 94468) | Grasslands soil microbial communities from the Angelo Coastal Reserve, California, USA - 15_D_Rain_20cm_2_09082015 | ecosystem: Environmental > Terrestrial > Soil > Grasslands ... | reverse complement strand
GGAGTGGGAGCAATCGATCTGGGGGCCGGACGCGACCTGCGCCCGCGGCCCGCGGGGCGAGCGGGTGCGCCCCATGCGCCGGCTCCGCAACTGCAACCTCACCACGGTGGCGCCCACGGGGACGATCTCGATCATCGCGGGGTGCTCTTCGGGGATCGAGCCGCTGTTCGCAGTCGCGTTCATGCGCAACCAGGCTGGCGTGCTGATGCCCGACGTCAACGAGGATTTCGTGCGCCTCGCGCGGCACGAAGGCTGGTACTCGGACGCCCTCATGCAGCGGATCGCCGCAGCGGGTCACATCCACTTCGACGAGGTGCCTGCGAAGTGGCAGCGCGTGTTCGTGACGGCGCACGACGTGACCCCCTAGTGGCACATCCAGATGCAGGCCGCCTTCCAGGAGTTCACCGACTCGGCGATCTCCAAGACCTGCAACTTCGCGAACGACGCGACCGAGGAATATGTCGAGAAGATCTACCGCTACGCCTACAAGCTCGGCTGCAAGGGCGTGACGGTGTACCGCGACGCATCGCGCGAGATGCAGGTGCTCTCCGCCGGCGCCACCGCCAAGAAGGTCAAGGAGCAGGCGGCGGGTACGGTGGCGGACGACCCCCCACGCCAGCTCGCCGAGGCCCTGGGTCGGGTCGCCGAGCTCGACGCCGAGCTGGAGCGCACGCGCACGCGGCTGCACGACGCCGAGGCGGAGAACCTCCAGCGCCGCGCCAAGCGCTCGCGTCCCGACCTGCTCAAGGGGTCCACCCGGCGGGTCGAGACCCCGCTGGGCACGATGTACGTGACCATCACGGAGGACGACAAGGGCCAGCCGTTCGAGGTGTTCATCTCGCTCGGCAAGGCCGGGGGTGCGCTGATGGCGGACGTGGAGGCGATCGGGCGCCTGATCTCGCTCGCGCTGCGCTCCGGCATCCCGATGCGGGAGATCTACCGCCAGCTGCGCGGCATTTCGTCCGACCGGGCGGTGGGTCTGGGCCCGAGCAAGGTGCTGTCGGTGCCCGACGCGATCGGCATCGCGATCGAGAAGTGGATGCAGGACAAGCAGGGCGTGCAGCAGGATTTGCTCGGCGCGGCAGCCCTGCCCCCGCGTGAGGTGGTTCCGGGACAGGGTGGCCCGGCCGCGGTGCGCGCGGGGGAGCGCCCGCAGGACTTCATCGGCGCCTGCCCCGACTGCGGCTCACAGCTCGCCTTCGCCGAAGGGTGCGCCAAGTGTCACGTGTGCGGGTTCAGCGAGTGCGGCTGAGGCGCCGGCTCACTTCTCGAACATCAGCTCCTTCGCCCGCTGGGTCGCCTTCACGACGGCCTTGATCAGCGTCACGCGGAGCTTCCCCTCCTCCAGCTCCAGGATGCCGTCGATGGTGCAGCCCGCCGGCGTGGTGACGGCGTCCTTGAGCAGGGCGGGGTGATCCCCGGTTTCGAGCGCGACCTTGGCGGCGCCGAGCAGCGTCTGCGCCGCTAACAAGGTCGCCACGTCCCGCGGCAGACCGACCTTCACGCCCGCTTCCGCCAGCGACTCGAGAATGATGTAGACGAATGCCGGTCCGCTGGCGGAGAGTCCGGTCACCGCGTCCATGTGCTTCTCGTCCACCACCACGGTGCGCCCCACGGTGTCGAACAGCTGGCGGGCGGCCTGGAGGTGGGCGTCGGTCGCGTGACTGCCCCGACAGATTCCGGTCATGCCGGCGCCCACCTGGCACGGGGTGTTCGGCATCGCGCGCACCACCGGCACCCCGCGCTCGAGGCGCCCCTCGATGTAGCTGGTGGGCACCTAGGCCGCCGCCGACACCACCAGCTTCGCCGGTGTGACGTCGGCGCGGATCTCGTCGAGCAGGTCGCCCACGTTCTGCGGCTTTACCGCGATCAGGATGACGTCCCCCGCCCGCGCCGCGGCGCGGTTGTCCGTGCCGACCGTCACGGGCAGGTGCGTGCTCAGCGCGCGGGCCCGCTCGCCGTGGCGCACGGTGGCGCAAGCGTCGCTCGGGGAGACGCCGGCCTTCAACAGTCCCTGCAGCAAGATGGTTCCGATCTTCCCCAATCCCAGCACCGCCACGCGTTGGTTCGTCATAGCCACCTCATCGCAGGTCGTCTTCGAGCAGCGTAGCCGCGTCGGTCTTCTCGTCGCGGTACTTCACGATCACCGGCGTGTAGAGTGAGAGACCCCAGCGAGCGGCTCCCTGGCCCGGCGCGGCTCGTGCGCCGGGCACCACCACGGCGCCGGCAGGAATCTCGAGCGAGCGGTCCGCGCCGCCCCGATATACCTCCTCCCGCACCAGGTCGTACACGGGCGTCGAGCCGGTGAGGATCGTTCCCGCGGCGAGGACGGCGCGCTCGCGCACGATCGTGCCCTCGTAGACGCCGCACCCTCCACCGACCAGTACATCGTCCTCGACGATCACGGGCAGCGCGCCGACCGGCTCCAGCACGCCCCCGATCTGCGCCGCCGCCGACAGATGCACGCGCTTCCCGATCTGCGCGCACGAGCCGACCAGGACGTGACTGTCGATCATGGTGGCTTCGCCGACGTAGGCTCCCACGTTCACGTACATCGGCGGCATGCACACGACACCGGGCGCCAGGTAGGCCCCGTCGCGAATGCTGGAGCCACCCGGGACGATCCGCACCCGGTCGGCGAGCGTGGTGGGCCGCACAGGATACGTGTCCTTGTCAAAGAAGCGCAAGCTGGGGTGCGGCGACATGTCGACCAGCGCCCCCATCCGAAAGCCGACGAGGATGCCGCGCTTCACCCAGGCATTGACGCACCACGTCCCGTCTGCGGTCCGTTCGGCCGCGCGAATCTCACCGCGGGCGAGCCCCGCCCGAAACTCGGCGAACAACGCCCGGTCGGCGTCGCTGTAGCTCTGGGGCGCCGCCGCGGTGAGTGCCTCGATGCGATCACGCAGCGACATGCGCCGCGCCTTGCAGGAGGCCAAGCTCCGCGAGCGCCGCGCGCAGGCGGGCGCGGGTCTGCTCCTGAACCGGCACGAGGGGCAGGCGATAGTGCTCCTGGAGCAGCCCCAGCGCCGCCAGCGCGGCCTTCGCGGGCCCCGGGTTCGACTCGAGGAAGTTCGCTTCCATCAGAGGCAGCAAGCGGTAGTGGAGTGCTCGCGCGGCCGCCCACTCGCCTCGGAGCGCGAGCTCGGTGAGGCGCGCCATCAAGTCGGGCGCCTCGTTCGACACGACCGACACCACACCATCGGCGCCCAACGCGATGAGCGGCAACGTCACGGCGTCGTCGCCCGAAAGCACGCGGAAGTGCGGCGGCCGGTCGCGCAGGATGGCCATGATCTGCTGAAGGTCTCCCGAGGCCTCCTTCGTGCCGACGATGTTGTCGCGCTCCCGGGCGAGCGTCAGGGTCGTCGCGGCCGAGATGTTCGATGCGGTGCGCCCCGGCACGTTGTACAGCACCACCGGCAGGACGTCTACCGCCTCGGCGACTGCCCGGAAATGCGCCACGAGGCCCGCTTGGGTCGGCTTGTTGTAGTACGGCGCCACCACCAGGATCGCGTCCGCGCCGGCGGCGCGGGCGGCCCGCGCCCGCTCGATCGTAACCGCGGTCGCATTACTCCCCACGCCGGCGATCACCCGCGCACGCCCGCGCGCCACCTCGACGGTGAGCGCGATCAGCCGCCGCTGCTCCTGGGGATCGAGCGTCGCCGCCTCGCCCGTCGTGCCGCACGGCACGAGCAGCGGCACGCCGCTCGCGATCTGCCGCTCGACGAGGGCACGAAACCGTGGCTCGTCAACGTCACCGGTCGCGGCGAACGGGGTCACGAGCGCGGTCCCGCAGCCGCGTAGCCAATCGATGCGTGTGGTCATAAGACAGTCCTTTCCGACGCCAGGATGTTCTCCAACACGTCCGCGAAGGCGTACATCCCCCGTCGGCCCGCCAGCCAGCGGGCCGCGAGCACGGCGCCTGCGGCGAACGCCTCGCGGCTGCGCGCGGTGTGCACCAAAAGGATCTGGTCGCCGGCCGAATCGAAGCCGACGCGGTGCGTGCCCGGAATCTGTCCGGCCCGGGTGCTCGCCACGGGCACGTCGCCGCGCGCGAGCCCCCGGAGCAGGATGTCCTTCAGCACCAGCGCTGTGCCGGACGGGGCGTCGCGCTTGCGGGCGTGATGCGCTTCCTCGATGAACGCGTCGTAGGCGTCGAGGCCCCGGAACAGCTCAGCAGCCCGCGCCACGATGCGATAGAAGACGTGGACCCCGACCGAGAAGTTTGCCGCGTGGACGAGCGCACCGCCCCGATCTTCAACCAGCCGACGCGCCGCGGCCTCCTGCCCATGCCACCCGGTGGTGCCCTCGACGAGTGGCACCCCGGCCCCCGCGCAGACTTCCACGTGAGCGAGCACGGCGCCCGGCACCGAGAAATCGATGGCGGCATCATGACCCGGGAGCAGTCGTGCGGCGTCGGCCGCGTTCCGCGAAGTGAAGACGGCGCCGATCTGATGGCCCGCCCCGCGGGCGTGCGCCTCGACCACGCGAGCCATCTGACCGAATCCGAACAGCGCGAGCTTCATGCGGCGGCGCGCCCCTGCAGCAGCGCCCGGACCAGGCGCACATAGGCATCGGTGCCGGCCGTGAGCTCCGCGAGCGCAATTCGCTCGTGAGCGGTATGGGCGTCGAGGATCGAGCCCGGCCCGATGAGAAGTGGCGTGCCCCAGTTCGTGAGATGGGGGATGTCGGTCGTGAACCGGACGACGCAAGTCTCGAATCCCGGCACCGTCGTGAGGTGCAAGGGGTTCACGGCGGTGAGGTACTCGATCCGCGCTCGCCCCCCCACGACCTGGCCGAGCAACCGTTTCACGGGCTCGGCGTCCGTCACGAGTCGGATCTGCAGGTCCGCCCGCGCCTCCCCCGCCACGACATTGGGTCGCGACCCGCCCGCGATGACCCCGATGTTCACGGTGGTGTCGCCGAAGAGCGGGTCCGTCGGCCACGCACTGCGACGCACGTCCGCCAGCATGTCGAGCAGCAGATCGATCGCCGATCGCCCCTGCTCGGGATATGCCGAGTGGGCGGTGATGCCCTCGGTCCGCAGCGTGAGCCGCAGCGAGCCCTTGCAGCCGGCGGCGAGCTTGTTCTCGGTGGGCTCGCCGTCGATCAACCACTGGCACTCGCCGGCGCGCGGATGCGCGTTCGCGGCGCGCGCGCCGGCGCTCCCCATCTCCTCGTCCACGACGAACAGCAGGCCGATCTCGCTCACGCCGACGGCGCGCAGCCGCTCCGCCGCCGCGATCTGGGCCGCGATGATGCCCTTCGCATCGCACGCGCCCCGCCCCTGCAGGAAACCGGCCTCCTCCCGCGCCGGCAGATGGGGCGGCACAGTGTCGAGGTGGGTGGACAACACCACGCGGGGCGAGCGGTCGGTCGTGGCCAGGACGTTCGGCCGGCCCGGCGCGGCCTCGAACACCTCCACTTGGTAGCCGAGGTCCGCGAGGTGCCCCGCCACGAAGCGCGCGGCCTCAGCCTCCTCACCCGACACCGACGGGATGTCCACGAGCCGATGCGCCAGCGCGACCGGGTCTCTCAGCACGCCGCCCCCCCGGTCGCGACGTCGGCGGCGACGGGCACCGGCTCGCGCTCGAAGAACGCCGCGTGCAGCTGCTGCACGGCCTCGCGCACCCGGTCCTCCTCGATCACGAACGTCAAGTTGACGCGAGACGCGCCCTGGGAGATCAGTGACACGTTGATGTCCTGGATGGTGCTAAAGATGCGCGCGGCGACGCCGGGTGTCGTCCGGAGCCCCTCGCCGACCACACACACGATCGCCCGGTCCGGCTCGACGCTCACATCACCCAGGGACTTGAGCTCGCTCACTATCGCGGGCAGCGCCCGGGCATGCTCCAGGGTGAGCGAGACGCTGACTTCCGACGTCGTCACCACGTCCACCTCGGTGCGATGCCGATCGAACACCTCGAACAGCGCCCGCAGGAACCCGTACGCGCCGAGTATCCGGCTGGACACGACTTGCAGGACGGTGACGCCGGTTTTGTGCGCGATGGCCTTGACCGCGCCGGGCCGGACGTCGGGCTCGGCGTCGACCAGGGTGCCGGGATCCTGTGGTGCCCGCGAGTTGCAGATGCGGACCGGGATGCCCCGGTCGGTTGCCGGCTGAATCGACTTGGGATGAAGCACCCTGGCGCCGAAGTAGGCGAGCTCGGCCGCTTCCGCGTAGGAGAGACGGGGGATGGGGCGCGCAGCCGGCACGACGCGCGGATCGGCAGTGAGGACTCCACTCACGTCCGTCCAGATCTGGATTTCGCGGGCGTCGAGGGCTGCGCCCACCAGCGCGGCGCTGTAGTCGGATCCACCGCGTCCGAGCGTGGTGGTCCGCCCGGCTTGCGTCGCAGCGATGTAGCCGCCCAGGACGGGGACCAGGGAGGCGTCGAGCAGCGGCACGAGCTCAGCGCGGGTCCGGCGCTCGGTGTCAGCAGGCATCGGGTTGGCCCGGCCATAAGTCGTGTCGGTGACGATGCAGCGGCGGGCATCGACGGCGTAGGTCGGGAGCCCCGCCGCCGCGAGCACTGCCGCGAGCAGCGAGGCGGAGAGTCGCTCGCCGAAGGACGCGACCTCGTCCTGGAGTGCCGCCGCCTCCTCCGACCGGCTGCCCAGTCGCCCGAACAAACCGGTGAGGTGGCTCCGGGCGCGGGCGAGCTCCTCATGGAAGCCCGCCGCCGTGTCCGGGCGGAGCAGCGCCTGCGCGAGCTCGGTGTGCCGATCGAGCTGGTCGTCCAGGCGCCGCGACGCGCCGGCGACGTCGCCGTCGGCCGCGGCCCGGGCGCACGCGAACAGCGCGTCCGTCATCCGCGCGAGTGCGGAGACCACGACCACTGGCCGCGGTCCGCCGTGCTCGCGCACGATGCCCGCGACGCGCGCACACGCCGCTGCGTCTGCGACCGATGTACCGCCGAATTTGAGTACCGTGCAATCACTCAAGGCGTAGACCTCAAGCAAGCTGTCTGCGCGCACCCCACACCTCGGTGCGCGTGTGCTTCAGGATTTCAATTATTGGAAGCGAGTCGGACGGTGCGACTACGGTCGCGGGAATGACGCCCGCTTTCGGCGGGTCGGGAGATCCTGACCGCCGCTGGGGCCGAGGTGAGCAACGGTGGAACGCAGGTCCATGTCGTGAGGGCTCAAGTGCACGCGAAAGCTTGTGGCGTACCGGCACGGTGTCAAGCGTCCTCCCTGGTGCGCGCCCGGAGCTCCCGCTCGACGTCGCTGAGCGTCGCCCCGATCTCGACCGGCGGATTGGCACCGGGCGGCCGGGGATCCGCCGCCTGGTGGTAGCGCGTCACGCTGTCGGGATCCTTGAGCAGGTGTCCCGTGAGCACCGCGACGACGACCTGGCCCGGGCGGATAATGCCGCTTTGCAGCAGCTGTCGGACGCCGGCGACGCTCGCCGCGCTGGCCGGCTCGCACCCGACCCCAGCGGCGTCGACCACTGCCTTGGCCTCGAAGATCGCTTCGTCGCTCACGGCCGTGACCACGCCGTTGGTCTCGCGGATCGCTCGCACCGCCCGCTCGTACGACGCCGGATTGCCGATGTTGATCGCCGTAGCGGCGGTGTGCGGGTCGACCCGGTGGCGCCGCGCGAACCCCTCCCGGAAGCTCGCAGCGAACGGGGCTGCGCCCGCGGCCTGGACGGCGGCGAGCCGTGGCACGCCCGTGATGAGACCCCAGTCGCGGGCCTCACCCAGCGCCTTGCCGAAGGCGGCCGTGTTGCCGAGGTTGCCGGCCGGCAACACGATCCACTCCGGCGGGCTCCAGTCGAGCTGCTGCAGCAGCTCGAGCACGATCGTCTTCTGTCCCTCGATCCGGAAGGGATTGATGGAGTTGACCAGGTAGAGACCAAGCTTCGCGCGGGCTTGCTCGGCGAGCTCGAGACAGTCATCGAAGTTGCCGCGCACGAGCAGGGTCCGTGCACCGTAGGCGAGCGTCTGGGTCAGCTTGCCGAGCGCGACCTGCCCTCGCGGGACCATGACCAGGGCGGGGAGCCCGGCGAGACTGGCGTACGCCGCGAGCGCCGCACCGGTGTTGCCGGTCGAGGCGCACGCGAGGGCCGGCGCGCCGACGCGGCGCGCCTGCGTGACCGCCACAGTCATGCCGCGGTCTTTGAACGACCCGGTGGGGTTATGGCCCTCGTGCTTGAGGAGGAGCTGGGAGAGCCCTGTCCAGCGGGCGACGGCGGGGCCATCGAGCAGCGGGGTGTTGCCTTCGGGGTAGCTCACGATACCGTCCGCCGCCGTCGGCAGGACCGCTTCGCGGAACCGCCACACCCCCGACGCGAGCGCGCCGCGATTCACGCCACGGCGCTCGTCGAACCGGGCCCTCAGCGCGGCGCCGCTCAGACTGGGGCGGGCGTGGTGGATCTCCAAGAGGCCCTGGCACGCGGGGCAGCGCAGCTGCGGGTCGGTCTCGGAGAGCTCGTGGCCGCAGCTCGCGCAGCGCTGCCGCGAACCGCTCATGCGCTGGCGAGCTTCAGCACATCGTTCAGGATTCCGCCGGCGGTCACCGCGGGCCCCGCCCCCGGCCCCGTGATCACGAGCGGGTTTTTCCGGTACCGCATGGTCGTGAAGATAAACTGGTTGTCGGTCCCGTTGAGCGAGGCCATCGGGCTCGACGCGTCCACCACGACGAGCCCGACGCGAATGCGCCGCCGAGTCACGATGGCGCGGTAGCGGACCACGCCGCCGCGCTGGCGCGCCAGCGCGACGCGCCGGGTCCACGGCGCGTCGTACTGCTCGAGCCGGGCGAGGAACTCCGCGAGCGGCAGGCGCTCGGCCCCCTTCGGGACGAGCGATTCCACTGCGACGTCGCGCAGCTCCCCGGGGAAGCCCAGCAGGCGGCCGAGAATCAGCGCCTTGCGGGCGACGTCCATGCCGGACAGATCCTCCCGCGGATCCGGCTCCGGGTACCCCTTCGCGATGGCGCCGCGCAGCGCCTCCGAGAAGCGGCGGCCGCGTCCCAGCTCGCCGAACAGGTAGCCGAGCGTGCCGGACGGGCACCCCTCGATCCGCTGCACGCGATCGCCCGACTCCACCAGCTTCGCGAACGTGTCGATGATCGGCAGGCCGGCGCCGACGGTCGCCTCGCGCAGCAGCTGCCGGCCGTGCGCCTCCGCGGCGGCCTGCAGCTCGTCGTAGTGCTTTCTGCTCACCGTGATCGGGCGCTTGTTGGCGAGCACGACGTGCATGCCCGCCGCCAGCGCGGTCTTGAGCGTCTCGGTCGTGTCGGCCGCGGTGACGTCGACCAGGATCGGGTTCGAGAGCGCGTGGCTCGCCACGAACGTGACCGCTTCGGTCGCGGACGCGCGCTGGCCGCCGGCCACCTTGGCGAGCGGCGTGGCCTTCGCTTTGGCGGCAGCGAGCGCGGCGAGCCGCCGCGGCGGCAAGCCCCGCGGATCGAACACGAAGCCGCTGCGATCGACCAACCCGACGACCTGCAGTCGCAGCGCGTTCTGCTTCACCTTGGCGATGAGGGGAGCGAGCGTGCGCCCGATCTGACCGAAGCCCAACAGTACGACGTCGCTGCGCTCCGGATGCGCACCCATGCCGCCGCCGATCTTGCTGAGCTGGAAGGCGGCGTGCACCGCGCGCAGCGCGCGAGCGGCGTCTCCGCCGTCCACCACGAGCGAGAGGTTGAGCTCCGAGGAGCCCTGGGCGATCGCGATCACGTTGATCTTCGCTTCCGCCAGAGCCGAGAAGATGCGGGCGGCGATGCCGGGCGTCCCCGCCATGCCGAGCCCCACCACGACGAGCGTCGCGGCGCCGGCGTGCACTTCTACGCGATCGATCTCCTGCCGCGCGATCTCGCGCCGAAACGTCGCCGCCAGGCCCTTGCGCGCCCGCTCCGCGTGCTCCTCGGGGACGCTGAAGCAGATGGACTGCTCGGACGACGCCTGGCTGATGAGCGAGATCGAGATCCCTTCGTGGTGCACCGCCGCGAAGGCGCGAGCCGCGATGCCGGGGACGCCGAGCATCCCGCTCCCGGTCACCGTCAGCAGCGCTTGCTTGGGGATCGCGGACACGGCTTTCACCGGATACGCACTCAAGGTGCGCCGCCGGGAGATCTCCGTCCCGAGCGACGCGGGCTCCGTGAACGGCCGGATCCGCACCGCGACGCTGCGGCGCAGCACCGGCCCCAGCGCCCGGGGGTGCAGCACCTTCGCACCGTAGAACGCGAGCTCGGCCGCTTCGCGGACATGGAGCTGCGGGATCACGCGCGCGTCGGGCACAGTGCGCGGGTCGGCGGTGAGCACCCCTGGGACGTCCTTCCAGAGCGAGACCTCGCGCGCGCCGAGCACTCGGGCGAGCAGCGTGGCCGTGAGGTCCGATCCGCCCCGACCGAGCGTCGCCACCTGTCCGTCCGGGGCGGCGCCGAGGAAGCCCGGGACGACCGGGACGACGCCGCGGGCGAGGAGCGGCCGGAGCACGTGGCGCGCACTGCGCTCCGTGCGCGCGACATCGGGCGATGCGTTGCCGAAGGTGCCGTCGGTCTGGATCACGGCCGCGGCGTCCACGTACGTCGCGGGGCACCCGGCGCAGTCGAGCGCCGCCGCGACGATGCGGGCCGACAGCTGCTCGCCGCGCGCGACCAGGTAATCGGTAGTGCGGGGCGTCAGCTCGCGCAGGATGCGCAGGCCCGCGGCGAGGGGCTCGACCTCCGCGAACGCGTGCTCGATCGTCTGGACGAGCTCGTCCGTGCGCGGACCGGGACCGAGCAGGGCACGGACGGCCCCGAGATGCTGGGCGCAGAGCGCCTCTACCGTCGCGCGGGCGCCGTCCGGGCCGCGCTGGATCGCCGCGGCGGCGAGATCGAGCAGCGCGTCCGTGACGCCCGCCATTGCCGATACCACGACGACCATGGGCGCGGGCCGGCGTGCCCGGATGATGGCCACCGCCTGCGCGATGGCGGCACCGTTCGCGAGCGAGGCACCGCCGAACTTGTGGATCTCGATGGGGCGCGCGGTGCGCGGCATGGGCGGTCAGGAAACCTCTGCTTAGGGCCAGCGAAAACAGAACGCCCGGGCAACGGTAGCCGCGGGCGGTCGCTTTTTAGCACCTTATTTAACGTGGCGGCAATACGCGGCAAATCACCACGCGGCGTCGATTGTATGTTCATACTTACCCGGAGGCTCGGGGACCGTCAAGGCGCGAAAGGAAGGACGTGATGAGCAAGATCCGCGTCGGTATTCTCGGCGCGACCGGCACGGTGGGGCAGCGGTTCCTCGCGATGCTGGACCGGCACCCGCAGTTCGTCGTGACCGCCCTGGCGGCCTCGGACCGGTCCCAGGGCCGCCCCTACGGCGCGGCCTGCAGCTGGCGCCTCGCCGGAGACATGCCGTCCGCGGTGCGGTCGCTGGTGGTGCAGCCGACCCGGCCCCCGCTCGACTGCGACGTCGTCTTCTCGAGCCTCCCGGCCGACGTGGCGGGCGAGATCGAGACCGCGTTCGCGCGCGCGGGCTTCCCCGTGCTGAGCAACTCCTCCTCCCACCGGATGGACGATGCGGTGCCGCTGCTCATTCCCGAAGTGAACCCCGAGCATCTCGCCCTGCTCGACGCCTGCCGCGGAACGGGAAGGGGGTTCATCGTCGCGAACCCCAACTGCTCGACGGTCATGCTGTGCCTCGCGCTGGCGCCGCTCGCGGCCCGCTTCGGCGTCGAGGCCGTGGTCGCGACCACGCTGCAGGCGCTGTCCGGGGCGGGCTATCCCGGTGTCGCGTCGCTCGACATCGCGGACAACGTGATCCCCTACATCGCGAGCGAAGAGGAGAAGATCGAGCGGGAGACCCGCAAGATCCTGGGCAGCCTGAACGGCGGCAGGGTCGAGCCGGCGGGCTTCGCCGTCAGCGCCCAGTGCCATCGGGTGAACGTCGTGGACGGGCACCTGGCGGCGGTGCGCGTGCAGCTGTCGCG
>Ga0134062_10000522_pt1 | contig 12171 bp, 9 predicted proteins | sample 15_taG_19_FD_94468 | JGI IMG/M metagenome (GOLD analysis project Ga0134062, IMG submission 94468) | Grasslands soil microbial communities from the Angelo Coastal Reserve, California, USA - 15_D_Rain_20cm_2_09082015 | ecosystem: Environmental > Terrestrial > Soil > Grasslands ... | reverse complement strand
TGGCTGCAGCAGAACGCGTTCGGCATGGAAGTCGAGATCGGTGAGGTGTCGGACGCCGTGGGCGCGCTCGCATTACAGGGTCCGTTGTCGCGGGCGGTGCTCGACGCCGTCGCCGAGCAGCCCGTCGACGGACTGAAATACTTCCGCGTGATGCCAAACCGCATCGCCGGCGTCGAGGTGCAGATCTCGCGCACCGGATACACGGGCGATCTGGGGTACGAGCTGTGGATCCCTGCGCAGGGGGCGATCGCGGTCTGGGACGCATTGATCGGCCGTGGGGCGGACTACGGGATTACTCCGGCGGGCATCTGGGCGCTCGACGTGGTGCGGATCGAAGCGGGCCTGGTGATGCTCGAGGTGGACTACCAGTCCTCGCAACACGCCATGATCGAATCCCAGAAGTCCTCGCCCTACGAGCTCTCGCTCGACTGGGCGGTGCGGCTCGACAAGAGCGCATTCAACGGCCAGGCGGCGCTGCGCGCCGAGAAGGCGCGCGGGCCCGCGTGGCGCTTCGTCGGCGTCGAAGTCGACTGGGATTCCTTCGAGGCGCTCTTCAGGGCGGTGGGCCTGGCACCCTCGCTCCCGACCATCGCCTGGCGCAGCAGCGTCCCGATCTATCGCGGCGGCGAGCAGGTGGGCTACGCCTCGAGCGGATGCTGGTCGCCGCTGCTCAAGAAGTATCTCGCGCTCGCGCACCTCGAGGCTCCGCACTTCGCGGCGGATACGCCGGTGGAGATCGAGGTGACCGTCGAGCACCGACGCAAGCGCGCCAACGCCTGGGTGCGCAAGCTCCCGTTCTTCGACCCCGAGCGGAAGAGGGCCTGAGCATGCGCTCATCGCCAGCACCGGGAGCACAGCGCTCCTATGACGCGATCGTCGTCGGCGCCGGCCACAATGGTCTCGTGGCCGCCGCGTACCTCGCCCGGGCGGGCCGCCGGGTACTGGTGCTCGAGCGGCGTCCGGTGATCGGAGGCGCGGCGGTCAGCGAGCAGGTTTTCCCGGGCTTCACTTTCTCGGTTTTCTCGTATGTGGTCAGTCTGCTGCGGCCCGAGATCATCCGCGACCTCGAGCTCCCGCGGCACGGCCTGCAGATCCTGCCCCTCGAGAGCACGATCGTGCCGCTGCCGAACGGCGACTATCTCGGCAGCTGGGGCGATGCCGACCTCACGCGGCGCGAGCTCTGCCGGCATTCGGCACGGGATGCCGAAGCCTCGGTCGCCTACGGCCGGCTGATGGTGCAGATGGCGCAGGCGGTCAAGCCGCTGCTCGGCATGATGCCGCCCGATCCCACCTCGCTCAGACCCGGCGACCTGATGGGCCTGCTCAAGCTCGGGAGGCACCTGCGCTCCCTCGGCCGCGAGCAGTTTCACGCGCTCTACAAGCTCCTCACCATGAGCTCGGCGGACTACCTCGAGGAATGGTTCGAGTTCGAGCCGCTCAAGGCGACCAAGTCCGCGAGCGGCATCATCGGCACCTTCATGGGACCGCGCTCGCCAGGCTCGGCCTACGTGCTGCTGCATCACTACATGGGAGAGATCGACGGCGCGTTCCGCGCGTGGGGATTCTGCAAGGGCGGCAACGGCACGATCAGTCAGGCCATCGCCCGTGCGGCCCTGGAGAAGGGCGCCGAGATTCGTACCGAAGCGCCGGTGAGGCAGGTCCTCCTCGAGAGAGGACGCGCGGTCGGTGTCGTGCTCGGGAGCGGTGAGGAGTGCCGGGCGCCCGTGATCGTCTCGGGGCTCGATGCGCGCCGCACCTACCTCGAGCTCGTCGACCGGCGGGCGCTGCCGGACGAGCTCCTCGAGCAGGTGCAGCGCTTCCGCTTCCGCGGCTCCTCCGGCAAGGTCAATCTGGCGCTGTCGGAGCTGCCGGACTTCACTTGCCTACCCGGTGTCGGCGCGCACCATCGCGGCGCGATCTCGATCAGCCCGAGCCTCGATTACCTCGAGCGCGCCTACGACGATGCCAAGTACGGCAGCTTCTCGAAGCGCCCCTACATGGACATCATCTTCCCTTCAGTGATCGATCCCAACATGGCGCCGCCCGGCAGGCACGTCGCGAGTATCTTCGTGCAGTACTGCCCCTACGCGATCGAAGGCGGTTGGACCGACGCCCGGCGCGAGGCGTTTGGGGATACCGTCATCGACACCCTGAGCGAATACGCGCCCAACCTCAAGTCCGCGATCCTGCACCGTCAGGTGCTGACGCCAGCGGACATCGAGCGCACGATCGGGCTCTCCGAGGGGAACATCTTCCAGGGCGAGCTGGCGCTGCAGCAGCTGTTCTTCCTGCGCCCGGCGGCGCGCTGGTCGAGTTACCGCACGCCGATTCCCGGCTACTACCAGTGCGGCTCGAGTACGCACCCCGGGGGTGGCGTGATGGGCGCGGCCGGACGCCTCGCCGCACAGCGGATTCTGTCCGACACATGAGGCGCTCCTTCGATGTGGTAGTCCTCGGCAGCGAGCCGGATGCGCTGGTGGCGGCGACCGGGCTCGCCACGTGCGGCGTGCGTGTCCTGTTGCTCGAGCCGGGCCCCGATCTCGGGGGGATCTATCGCGAGATCGAATTCGCGCCCGGCTGGCGCGCCGCCCCACTGGTGCCCGACCTCGGTTACCTCGACCCGCAGGCATTCCGCGGCATGGCCGAGATCCATGCGAGCGTTGCAGCCGATCCGACCGTCATCGCACTCGGGGAGGGCGGACCGCTCGCGCTGCGGCGCTCCGCAGTTGAGACCGCCGCGGCCTTGAGGCGTCTTTCCGCGCGCGACGCCGAGCGCTGGCCGAAGTTCGTGCAACAGCTCGCGTCCCTCGCGGGGTTTCTCGCGACGCTGTTTCGCGACGCCGCGCCGCGCGTCGACGCTCGAGCGATCGACGAATTCCTCACGCTGCTCCGGCTCGGTCGCCAATACCGCAGCCTCGGGCGCCGTGGCATGGTCGAGCTGCTGCGCGCGCTGCCGATCTCGGCCGCCGACTGGCTCGACGACTTCTTCGAGTCGGAGCCACTCAAGGGCGCGCTCGCGGCGCTTGCGGTCACCGACCTTTGCCAGGGACCGATGTCGGGTGGGACGGCGCTGGCTTTCCTGCATCGTCACGTCGGTGCGGCGCCCGGCGTGATCGGTGAGCGGCTGCGACTCAAAGCCGGGCCGGGTGCGCTGATCGACGCGCTGGCGCGGCGAGCGCGCGCCGCGGGCGTCGCGATCGAGACCCAGGGCGCGGTGGTTGAGCTTTCAGTGCGCGACGGGCGGATCGAATCGGCGGCGCTCGCCTCCGGGGAAGCGATCGCCTGCAGAGCCGTGATCTCCGCGCTCGATCCGTACCAGAGTCTCCTCGGGCTCATCGACCCCGTGCACCTCGACCCGGTGCTCATCGAAGCCGTGCGCAATATCCGCTTCCGCGGCGTGACCACCAAGATTCTGCTGGCGCTCGATGCCTTGCCCGATTCGGTGGCCGCCGCCACCGCCGCCACCACCACCACCACCACAACAACCACCACAACCGCCTCCGCCGGCGCCGCGGGCACGATGCTGATCGCGCCGTCGATGCGCTATGTCGAGCGCGCCTTCGATGCGACCAAGTACGGACGCTGCTCGAGTGAGCCCTTCGTCATGATTCACCTTCCGAGCGCGGTCCACGCCGGGCTCGCGCCTCCCGGCAAGCACGTTGCGGTCCTGCACGTGCAATACACGCCCTACCGGCTCCGCGAGGGCGAGTGGGGCGAGCTGCGCGACACCGTGGCGGAGCGGGCGCTGCGCGTCGTGGAGGCGCACCTGCCCGGATTCACCTCCCGGGTGCGCGAGCGGATGGTGCTCTCGCCCGTCGACCTCGAGAGCCGGTTCGGACTGCGCGAAGGTGCCGTATCGCGCGGCGAGCTAGCGCTCGATCAGTTGCTCTTCATGCGCCCGGTGCCCGATCTCGCCGGTCACGCCGCGCCCGTGGTGGGGTTGCATCTGTGTGGCGCCGGGACGCATCCGGGGCCCGGTATCGTGGGCGCATCGGGCCGTATGGCCGCGCGCGCTGCGCTGAAGGAGTTACGTGCACGCGCGTGAGGCATCCGTCCGATCGCGACCGCGGGACTGTTAGCATAGCCCCATGCGGAAGGTCGTAACCGCCGGGCAGGCGATCGTCGATGGTCTCGTCCGCAACGGCGTGCGGCACATCTTCGGCATCCCCGGGGTACATACCTACAGCCTGATCGATGCGCTGGCCGAGCGGCAAGGGGAGATCGCTTACCTCGGCACGCGCCATGAGCAGGGGGCGGCCTACATGGCCTACGGCTACGCCTGCTCGAGCGGGCGCGTGGGGGCCTATACCTGCGTGCCCGGTCCCGGAGTGCTCAACACGTCGGCGGCGCTGTGTACCGCCTATGCGGCGAACGCACCGGTCCTGTGTCTGACCTCCGAAGTCTTCTCGCACGAGATCGGCCGGGGCCACGGCATCCTGCACGAGCTTCCCGACCAGCTGGCGATACTGCGCGGACTCACCAAGTGGTCGGCGCGCATCAGTCACCCGGGCGAAGCGCCGCGCCTGGTGGCGCGCGCGTTCGAGGAGCTGACGAGCGGGCGTCGCCGGCCGGTGGCCCTCGAATGCCCCTGGGATACCCTCGGGCAGAAGGCGGAGGTGGAGCTCGATGTGAGCGCCTGCCCCATGGCGCCGCCGCTGCCGGACCCGGAGGCGATCGAGCGGGCGGCGAAGCTGATCGCCTCCGCTACGGCGCCGCTCATCATGGTGGGCTCCGGCGCGCTCGGCGCCGGTGCGGAAGTGCTCGAGCTCGCCCGCCTGCTGCAGGCCCCGGTGACCGCGCATCGCAGCGGCCGCGGCATCGTGAGCGAAGACTCGCCCTTCGGGCTCGACCTGGCGGCGGCGTACGCGCTCTGGGCGAAGACGGACGTGCTCCTCGCCATCGGCACGCGCATGGAGCTGCAGTTCATCCGCTGGAAGCAGGTGCCGTCGGACTTGAGGATCGTGCGCATCGACATCGACCCGACGGAGATGCCGCGCCGCCCGACCGAGGTCGGCGTGGTGACCGACGCGCGCCTCGGAGTGCGCGCGCTCCTCGAGGCGCTCGCGCCGCGCCTGCGCAAGCGTGCGTCCCGGGAAGCGGAATTCCAGGGTCTCAAGGCGCGTGCCCGGCGCGAGTTCGAGGTGGTGCAGCCGCAGCTCACCTTCCTGGACGCGATCCGCGCGGTACTGCCGCGCGACGGCTTCTTCGTCGAAGAGATCAGCCAGGTCGGATTCACTGCCCGGTTCGGCTTCCCGGTGTACGAGCCGCGCACCTATGTCGCGAGCGGCTATCAGGACAACCTCGGCTTCGGCTATATGACCTCGCTCGGCGTCAAGGTCGCGAATCCGACCCGGGCGGTGGTATCGGTCAACGGCGACGGCGGCTTCATGTTCGGAGTGCAGGAGCTGGCCACCGCCGTGCAGCATCGCATCGGCTCCGTGGCGATCGTGTTCAACAACCAGAGCTTCGGCAATGTGCTGCGCGACCAGAAGACCACCTTCGGCGGACGGCTACTCGGCGAAGCGCTGCGCAATCCCGACTTCGTGAAGCTCGCCGAGTCCTTCGGCGCGGCAGGCTACCGCGCCGCGACCGCGGGGCACCTGCGCAGCGCGCTCGAGCGTGCCCTTGCGGACGATGCTCCCGCCCTCATCGAGGTCCCGGGCGAGCCGGGCGCGGAGGTCTCTCCCTGGCCGTTCATTCACCGCGGCTGAGCGAGGCGCGGGCCTCAGCCGCCGGCAGGCCCTCGGCACGCCGCCTATAATATGAGTGGGGCCGCGCCCGAGCTGGCAGCGGTTCGGATGCGCCTTGAGCACATGGCCTCGGATCTGACACGGCTGGAGGGAGGTCGCGTCAACATGTCACCCGCCCGCCCGCTCGCCCCCGCGCTCGCCCGGAGTGCGCTCGCGGTCACGATCACGTGGCTCTGTCTTGCCGCGGCGAGCCCCGGTGTCGGCGCGCCCCCCGAGGAGGCAAGCGGTGTGGGAGCGCACTACGATGTGGTGATCAGCGGCGGCACGGTCTACGACGGCTCGGGGAGCCCACCGTTCGTGGGCGACGTAGCCCTGAGGGGCGATCGCATCGTCTACGTGGGACCGCATGCTCCCGGGTCGGCGTCCGAGCGCGTCGAGGCGCGCGGCAAGGCGGTGACGCCCGGGTTCATCAACATGCTGGCGCACCCGGAAGAGTCCCTCATCGCGGACGGCCGGGCGCTGAGCGATCTGCGCCAGGGAGTGACGCTCGAGGTGCTCGGCGAGGACTCGATGGGGCCGCTGACTCCGGAGATGAAGCGCCACGCGAGGGAGCGCCAGGCCGACATTCACTACACGGTCGACTGGACCACTCTCGGGGAGTACCTGCACAAGCTCGAGCGGCACGGCATTGCGCCCAATGTCGCTTCCTTCGTGGGCGCGGGCACGGTCCGCACCAACGTGCTCGGCGAGCGCGACGTGCAACCGACCGCCGCGCAGCTCGAGCGGATGCGCACGCTGGTGCGCCAGGCGATGGAGGAAGGAGCCCTCGGGGTCACTACCGCGCTCATCTACAGCCCGAACCAGTACGCTCGCACCCCCGAGCTCATGGCGCTCGCCAGCGAGTCGGCGCGCTGCGGCGGGATCTACAGCGTGCACATGCGCAGCGAGGGCGATCGGCTGCTCGAGGCGGCGCAGGAGACCATCGACATCGCCAGGGCCTCGGGCGCGCCGGCGGAGATCTATCACCTGAAGGCCGCGGGCAGAGGAAATTGGGGCAAGCTCGACGCGCTCATCCACGAGGTCGAGGCTGCGCGCGCCGCCGGGATCCGCATCACCGCGGATATGTACGTGTACACGGCGGGTGCGACGGGGCTCGATGCCGCCATGCCTCCGTGGGTGCAGGACGGCGGCCTCGAGGCCTGGATCCGCCGGCTGCAGGATCCGGCGGTTCGCGCGCGTGTGCTCGCCGAGATGCGCGACCCGGCCCCGCCGTGGGAGAACCTCTACGGAGCCGCGGGGGCCGCCGGCACGCTGCTGCTCGGGTTCAAGAACCCGCAGCTCAAGCCGCTGACGGGCAAGACGCTCGCCGAGGTCGCGAAGATGCGTGGCGTGAGTGCCGAGGACGCCGCCATCGACCTGGTGATCCAGGACGGATCGCGTGTAGCGGTGGGCTACTTTCTGATGTCGGAGGAGAACGTGCGCCGCGAGCTGGCGCTCCCCTGGGTCAGCTTCGACTCGGATGCGGATGCGCCGGCGCCCGAGGGGGTGTTTCTGAAATCCAGCCGGCATCCGCGCACCTACGGCAACTTCGCGCGGCTGCTCGCGAAATACGTCCGTGAGGAGAAGCTGCTCGGCCTCGAGCAGGCGATTCACAAGCTCACCGCGCTGCCGGCGGCCACGTTGTCGCTCGCCGACCGCGGCCTGCTGAAGACGGGCGACTTCGCGGACGTCGTGGTGTTCGATCCGGCGACGATCCAGGATCACGCGACCTACGAGCATCCGCACCAGCTCGCGACCGGTGTCGATGAGGTGTGGGTGAACGGCGTGCGGGCGCTGCGCGCCGGTGAGGCCACGGGCGCCGCCAGCGGCCGGGCGGTGTTGGGGCGCGCCTGGACCGGCGCTGCGGGCGGCGGCTGTCGGGCCAGCGCGCGGGAGTGGACCTGGAGCCCCTGAGTCCTGCGCCGCCACCGCGGGACCGCTGGTACGTGCTGGCGGTCCTCACCGTGGGGTACTCGCTCAACATCGCCGACCGCTTCTCGATCTCGACGCTCATCGAGCCGATCCGGGAGGAACTCCACCTGTCCGACAGCGGCATCGCCTTCCTCACGGGGTCGCGCTAGCGGTGTTCTATGTGGCGGGCGAGGTGGCCGAGCGCAGCGGCTGGCGAGCCGCCTTTCTCGTCCTCGGCGTTCCGGGTTCAGTCGCGTGAGTTGGCGACCGTGCTGCTGTGGGTGTTCGTGCCGGCGGTGTACTTCTACATTGGGCCGATACTCGGGCTGCTGCAGAACGTGATCCCCGCCGGCATGCGCGCTACGGCGTGCGCCCTGCTGCTGTTCATCGCCAATGTCGCCAACCTGGTGCTCGCCCCGCAGCTGATCGGCTGGCTGAGCGACTGGTTCGCGGCCGCCTTCGGCGCGGGTTCGGAATCGCTGCGATGGGCGCTGCTGCTCCTCGCCCCGACCGGGTTCTGGGCGGCCTGGCACCTGTGGACGAGCGGCGCGACGATCCGCGAGGACGTGGCGCGCGCGAGTTGACCTAAGGGGGCGGGCCGCTGCCGCTTGCGCCGCGACGAGTCCCGCTCGCGCCGGTCCGCTGACCGCCGGAGCCCCTTCCCTCCTAGACTCCCTCTCATGGAGCTGTCGCGCCAGCATCTTCCGCCCGCCGTGCTGAGACCCATACACGGGGACGCGCACGCGATGCTGGCGGAGCGCAGCCCATGGCATGTGATCTGGGCCGTCGGGGGCTTGTGCTGGCTGGTTGTGACGGGTACGGCGGTGCTGTGGATGATGCCGACCGCCGGCACGATGATGGACGGGATGTACATCATCACGAACCGCGCCCGGACGGCGCAGCACCTGCTGGTGTTCCTGGCGGCCGCGCCCGCGTACCGCCTCGCTATCGCGCTGGGCTGGCCCGCGGCGTTGGGGGCCGGCGCACGGGTCGCAGTGATCAACACGCTCCTGGCGCTGGGCGTCGTGTATTTGGCGCCGGTCGCGACGGCGCTCGCGGCCGGCCTCATCGACGGACACATCCGCGACATGTGGGATACCCTCGACGCGTGGAGGACGTTGGGCGCATCCTGGATATTCTGGGTGTCGCCGCTGCGGTTCTTCCTGCCGCCGTACATCCTCGGACTCTTCGCCATCGCACTGGTGCTGACGGCCCGCCGCCACCATCGTGAGGCGCTGCGTGCCGCGGATCTGGCGAGTGCCTACGCCGCCGCACGCATGGCGATGCTCTCGGCGCAGCTGCAGCCGCACTTCCTGTTCAACGCACTGCACGCGGTCAGCACCTTGATCGAGGACAGTCCGCGGCAGGCGGCGACCATGCTGGCGCGTCTCGGCGACTTTCTCCGCCATGCACTGGAGAGCAGCCACTGGCCGTGGGTCGATCTGGCCACCGAGCTCGCCGGCCTCGAGGCGTATCTGGCGATCCAGCAGACCCGCTTTTCCGATCGTCTGAGCATCTCCATCGACGCCACCCCCGAATCGCTCGGCGCCTACGTGCCTTCACTCCTGCTGCAGCCGCTCGCCGAGAATGCGATTCAGCACGGCCGCAGCGAAGGCGGGCCGACCCTGCATGTGCGGGTGACCGCGGCGGTGGTTGCCGAGCGGCTGCTCATCGTGGTGAACAACAGCAGCCCGCAGTTGCCGGGGGATCTCTCGCCCGCGGACTACGGACACGGGCTGTCGAACGTCAGGCTACGCCTGCACGCCGCCTACGGTGACGACGCGCGTCTCACCATCGGTCCCGACCGCCAGGGTGGCACCAGCGCCTGGCTCGACCTGCCGCTGCGCCGCAGCGTCGGCGCGGCGCTCACCGAGGCGGCGGCCGCAGCGTCATGAACGCCAACATCGCAACGCTGGTGGTGGACGACGAGCCGCTGGCGCGCCGGCGCGTGATGCGGCTGCTGCGCGCCGATCCCGACATCAACATCGTGGGCACCTTCGCCTCGGCGACCGAAGCTGCGGCACGGGCGCCCGAGCTCGCGCCGCAACTGATGCTGCTCGACATCCGCATGCCCGAGCTCGACGGCTTCGAGCTGGTGGCGAGGCTCGCCGAGCAGGGCCTGCATCCCTACATCATTTTCGTGACCGCCTATTCGGATCGCTCGATGGATGCCTTCGGAGTCGGCGCGATCGACTATCTCCTGAAGCCATTTGACGACGAGCGCTTCGGCCGCGCCGTGGCGCGCGCCAAGTCGTTGATCGCTTCCGGTCCGGCCCCGGGGACGGGCGCGGCGTCCGCCTCTCAGCCCCGGGCGCTCGCCGCGGGACGCACGCGCCTGCTGCTGTCCGAGCGCGGCAAGGTCGTGGTGCTCGCGATGCGCGACATCGAGTTCGTCCAGGCGGCCGCCAAGCACGTCAAGATCTACGCGAGCGGGCGCTGCTTCTCTTTTCGCCAGTCCCTCGCGCAGCTCGAAAGTCGGCTCGACCCGGCGTCCTTCGTGCGGGTGCACCGCTCGACGCTGGTCAACGTCGAGCACATCGCCGAGATGCACCCGCTGTTTCACGGCGACTACGAGCTGATCCTCAGGCGCGGCACGCGCCTCACACTCAGTCGCCGCTACCGGGGACGCCTCGCGCCGTTTCTGCTCGAATAGCGCTCAGCCCGGCAGCCGCAGCTCCACCGTGCGACTGCGCACGCTGCCGAGGCGCACGTGCCCGCGCCAGTGCGGGCCGCGCCAGTAGATGGTGTTGCGTCGCCGGACCAGGTGGCCGCGCACGTGATGGAAGCGCGGCCCGCGACGCGTGCCCCGCGCACCGTCGTCCAGGGAGACGCTGGCGCCGGCGAACACCGGCGCGGAGAGCTCGATGTGCTCGAGCAGCGGCCGCCTGCCGAGACGTGCCCGCTTGGCGTTGAGCCGAAACGGCTTCACGGGCAGCTGTGCCAGATCGTCGCGCACGGCCATCAGCAGGAACAGCGCGAGCAAGATCGGAAGGTCGAAAGCCACGGCTGCGAGCGAGCGCTCGATGACCTGCGCACGTGTCTCGGCGCCGGTCGCCACGCTGAAATAGTAGCGTTGCCACGAGGGCTCGAGACGGAAGCCGGCGCACTGCAGGAGCCTATCGACCTGCGGGTTGCGCGAGTCGAAGACGGCGATCGCCTCACCCTGAAGTAGCGCTTCAGGCGGGCACGTGCTCGGGGCGCCATCGAGGTCGATCAGAGTCTCGACGGCCGCAAGCAGCGGTTCCTGTGGCTCGCAGCGGGTCAACCAGAAGGTGCGCAGACTCCCGGAGCGGCCAAGCGGATCTGCCGATATCAGGATTCCGGTACGCAGGATGTCGGCGGTCGCGCCACCGGTGCAATCGGGCAGAGCGCGCACCAGCTCCTCCCGCCTCGCCGCCTCGTTCCACTCGACCCATAGCTGCTCCGCGGGAATGCGCAACAGGTCCAGACATCCGGAGAGCTCATCGCCCTCCGAATAGGCGAGCGCGGTGCAGGTGCGCACCAGCTCATCATTGAGCACGTAGCGCAGCGGACAACGCGCGAGCGCCAGCGCGAAATCATTGGCGCCCGCGAGCCGCCAAACATCGCCCCGATCCTGGCGGACCACGAAGGGCTCGGTGCACTGCGCGATGTGATCCAACAGTCGCAAGCCGCATCTCCATCCGCTGCGCAGTGAGCGTAGGGAGCCACACCCGGCTTTTGCAATCGACGCGGCGCAAGCGGCTGGCGGCCGCGGCGCGAGCGGCGTGGGCGGTGCGCGAACGGAGCGGAAGTTCCGTGATCGCGCGAACACGCGGGACGCGGCAGGGCGCGTTGTAAAGATCCCACGCCCGTCGTTGCCGCGTTCGACAGCAGCCGTCAGTGCTACCGACGCTCCGCTCGGGCCTCGAGGCGTCCCGCTCGCGCCTGTTGTGTTGCGGGAACGACCTGACAGTCGCTACGGTTTTCGCAGCTTGCCGCAGCGTGGCCACCGAGCCGCGGGCGACGACAGGTAAATCAGGGAGACACGCCAATGAGAGCAGCTCGCGCCTTCCTCAAGATCTGCGCCACCGCACTTTGTTCAGGTTTCGCTGCCGCTGCGGGCGCACAGACCGCGCCGCCAGCGCCCGCCGGTGCCACGCCGGAAGTCGAGGAAATCATCATCACCGGATCGCGCATCGCTTCGCCAAATGCGTCGAGCGCGAGCCCGGTCCAGGTGGTGGGCTCGGAAGAGATTCGAGCGAGCGGCAAGACCGACCTCAGCGACATCCTGTACCAATTGCCGCAGCTCCAGAACAACGACCTGGGACAGGACTTCAGCAACCGCACGACTGGACTTACTACCGCGGGAGGTATCACGACCGCCGACCTGCGGGGACTGGGCCCTAACCGCACGCTGGTGCTGGTCGATGGAAAGCGACTCGGTCAGGGCTCGCCCCAGACGACGATCGCCTCGCCGGCGTCCGATCTCGACCAGATTCCGGCCATCATGGTGGAACGGATCGAGGTCCTCACCGGCGGCGCCTCCTCGGTCTACGGCTCGGATGCCGTG
>Ga0134062_10000514_pt1 | contig 12248 bp, 9 predicted proteins | sample 15_taG_19_FD_94468 | JGI IMG/M metagenome (GOLD analysis project Ga0134062, IMG submission 94468) | Grasslands soil microbial communities from the Angelo Coastal Reserve, California, USA - 15_D_Rain_20cm_2_09082015 | ecosystem: Environmental > Terrestrial > Soil > Grasslands ... | reverse complement strand
CGCCTGCTTGGCCCGCGGTTGCCGACTCCGCGGGAGCTTGTCCAAGACGTTCGCGATGCGGTGCACCCAACACCGTTGCTCCGCCGTCTCGGGCCACACGTCGCGCACGGCTGAGAAAAAACGGCCCGCCCCGGCCGGCTCCGTCTGGCTTGGAGTCCAGTGTTACAGGCTACGGCGAGAGTCCCATAACTGCCCTGTGAAAATCTCAATCTTGACCGACACTTATGCTTGCCGTCGCATACCCCGGCTTACAGGCCTTCTCTGGCGCGTTTCTCATTCCGATCGATCGCAGGTCACGATAACGTGAGAGACGATGAAAAATTGGATCTCGTTTGTTCTTTTGCTGACGCTGACGACGAGTCCCGCGTGGTCGGACGAGGCCGAGAACTTCGCCATGGCTCACGTCCGCCTGAGCACCGAGCCCACTATGGCCACCGGCTGCCTTCGCGTCGGCCAGGTGATGGACGACTCCGTCAAGGACCTGAGACGCAAGATCGTCAAGACGGGCGGCGACACCGGAATTCTCTCGTTCGGAGCCGACCAGATCTATGCCCAGGTATTTCGGTGCGCGGGCACTGCCAGGCCACCTGATCCGAGCGCAGCGCCGACTATTCCACCTCCACCGCCAGGAGTTCCACCACCACCTCCTCCCGAGCTCGCGAGGTAGCCCGCGTACGTGTCGGCACCGTCTTCCCGGAGGGTGGACGGATCGGCTACCCTGGGGCAGATCTGGACGATGGAGGCGGGTATGAAGAAGCGCAGGATTGTCGTGGCGATGGTTCTGGTGTTGCTCTCGGGTTGCGCAGGCCATTCGGGCTCATCCGCGCTCGGCGAGTCCGCGTTTCTGACCGCCCAGGCCCACTGCGAAAAAGACCGGGGTACGTGGCACGCGAACCTCGGTGTCTGTGAGGTGTGTCCCTAGGAGCTGACACGAATCGTCACTCCTTGAGTAGAAGTTTTCGAGGGTGGTCGGGGCCAGATCTCCATGATTCCATGGACTATGGCCTCGGATCCGATGAAGCGTCTTCGCGGCTCGCCGTCGTTCTACGGGGTCGTCGCCGCCCTCCTGCTGGTCGTCTTCGTGGCCGCTGCGCTCTTCTTCGCCAGGGCGATCCGCGTCGAAGAGCAAGAGCACCTGGCTCAGAACGACGCCATCGCGCGTAGCGTCGCCGCCTCGATCGAGGCGCGCGAACAAGGGTACCTCAACGTCCTGCGCTCCTATGCTGGCCGCTTCCGCTTCCGCGAGAGCATCAAGCGGCGGGACCGGACGGAAGCGCTGACTCACCTGCGTCAGCTGCATCAGAGCTTCCCCGATGTCGACCGCGTCTTCCTCGCCGATCCCGCCGGGACCGTCTGGGCGAGCGAGCCGGAATCGCCGGAGAACGACGGCCAGAGCTACGCCTTTCGTGACTGGTACCGAGGGGTGAGCCGGTCCTGGCAGCCGTACATGTCGGAGATCTACGAGACGGCGCACGAGCGGAAGCCGGCGGTGGCCCTGGCCATGCCGATCCGCGACGTCGACGGCCAGGTCATCGGGATCATCACCTCCGTGCAGAACCTGGACACGCTCCGGACGTGGCTGGCGCCGATCCAGATTCCCGGTGGCGACCTGTTCGTCGTCGACCGCAAGGGCCAGCTCGTCTTTCACCGCACCAGGGCCGGCGCGGATCACCTCGCGGACTATGTCGACATTCCGGTGGTTCGGCGCCTGCTCGAGGGTCACGACGGTGTGGCCGAGCTGGAGAATCCCGTCGACGGTGAGGTGAGCCTCTCCACCTCTCGCTGGGTGCCCGCCCTTGGCTGGGGTGTCGTCGTGCACCGCTCGAAGAACGTGGTCCTGCAGCGGACGCGCACACTGATCCTTGCCGCCGCCGCCGTCGCCGTCGTCCTCGCCGCGACGCTGGCCGGGCTGGGCGGGCTCGCCCTTCGCAACGAGCGTCGGGCCGCGGCCGCGCTGGCCACCTCCAACGAACGGCTGAACCTCCTGCACGAGATCGATCTCGCCCTCATCGCTGGGGAAACGCCGGTGACGATCGCCGAGGCCGCCCTCCCGCGACTTCGAGATCTGCTCGGTGTCCCTCGCACCATCGTCAACCTGTTCGATCTGAAGGCGGGCGCGGTGGAATGGCTCGCCGCCATCGGACGCCGTCGCTTCTACCACGGCCCGCGCGTTCGCTATTCGTTGGAGCTCGCCGGTGACCTGGCGGCCTTGCGGCGGGGCGAGCCCCAGGTGATCGACGTGCAGTCGCTGCCCCCGAGCCCGGAATCCGACGCCCTGCTGGCCTCGGACGTCCGCGTGTACATGGTGGTGCCCATGATCGCCCGTGGCGAGCTCATCGGCTCGATCAGCTTCGGCGGGCCAACGGGGGTGTTCCCGCCCGAGCAGATCAGCATCGCCAAGGACGTGGCCGCCCAGCTCGCCATTGCACTCGAGCAGGCGCGACTCCTGGAGCGTGTGACCCGTCAGGCCGAGGAGCTCGAGCAGCGGGTCGAGGAACGCACGCTCGAGCTGAGCGCGACGAACGACCAGCTCCAGCAAGAGATCGCCGAGCGTCGCCGGGCGGAAGAGGGCGCCGACCGCGCCAACCGGGCCAAGAGCGAGTTCCTCTCGCGGATGAGCCACGAGTTGCGCACCCCGCTGAACGGCATCATCGGCTTCGCGCAGCTGCTCGAGCTCGAGGCCCAGGGCGACGAGCAGCGCGAGAGCATCGAGATGATCCTCAAGAGCGGACGTCACCTGCTCGGCCTCATCAACGAGATCCTCGATATCGCCCGGATCGAGGCGGGAAAGCTGGCGCTCTCCCTGGAGCCGGTCCTGGTCAACGAGGTCGTGGCCGCCGCCCTCGACATGTTGCGGCTCGAGGCGGCCTCCAAGCGCATCGACGTCGTGGTGACGGCGCTCGAGGGCTACGTGCTGGCCGATCGTCAGCGCTTCCAGCAGGTCGTGTTGAACCTCTTGTCGAATGCCATCAAGTACAACCCGGCGGGTGGCGCCGTCCGCGTGTCGTCGGAGGTCGGCGCCGAGCAGGTTCGTCTCAGCGTCGGCGACACCGGTCGGGGCATCGCGCCCGAGATGATGAGCCGGTTGTTCACGGCGTTCGATCGGCTCGGCGCCGAGCAGACCGCGATCGAGGGCACGGGCCTCGGCCTCGTGCTGTCCCACCACCTCGTGGAGGCCATGGGCGGCACGCTGTCAGCGCAGAGCACGCTCGGCGAGGGCACGACGTTCACCGTCGGGCTGCGACGCGTCGAGTCTCCGACCGTGGGGATCGAGCGCGCGAGCGGTCGCGAGGTGGATGAGGTCGGCCTCGATGGCCTTCGTGGAACCGTGCTCTACATCGAGGACAATCTCTCCAACCTCAGACTGCTCGAGCGGATCCTGGCCCGTCGGCCCGGCGTCACATTGCTGTCAGCCATGCAAGGCTCCCGCGGGATCGAGCTGGCTCGCGATCATCAGCCGGACCTGATCATCCTGGATCTTCACCTGCCCGATCTTTCCGGCAGCGACGTGCTGGCCAGGCTGTGCACCGATCCTCGGACGAAGCAGATCCCGGTCGTGATCCTGAGCGCGGACGCGACGCCCGGACGGGTCAAGCGGTTGCTGGAGCAAGGCGCGTGATTACTTGACCAAGCCGCTCGACGTCAGACAGGTGCCGACGCTCGTGGACGAGACACTCGCCGACGTGCAGGCGTAGCGGAGGAGCGTGAAACGGGGCGAGGGCTTCGACCCCCGCCCCGTCCTCGGTTACGGCGCCTGAACGGAGTCGGGGCCCGTCAGGGGATTGTCGTCGTTGAAGGCCCACGCGGTACCGACGCCGCTGAGCGCCACCAGTGCCAACAGAGTCGCGAGAGCGAAGCGCTTCATCTCGTCACCCCTTTCGTCACGAGCTGTGTGATGCGAAGCAGACGGGCTGCAAGGCAAATGCCCAACTCGCTGCCCGCGTTCTGAGCACGTCGATCACCGCTAAGTCCGCGTGATGTCGTCACTCCGAGCCCCCGACGATTCGCGACGACGTCGTGCAGATCCGCCACAGTCGCGCACGAGCGCCACAGCTCGCGGCCCTCCGGAAGCATCGCTTCGGTGCCGATCCCCATTCCGATGCTGGATTGGGGACGGACGAAATCGGGCAGTGAATCCGTGGCGCACCGGCACGCGAAGATCGGTGTCAGGATCGCACTCGTGCTCGGGATTGCGCTCGGCGGCAGCATTGCCTTGCCCACCTCCCTGCTCGTGACGTATCAGACGCGCCTGGAGCGTTCAGCCGCGCGCGCCGCGTTCGTCCTGGCCTCGAGTGACCTGGGGCGGCAGGCGCAGGTGCACTTCAAGATCCAGGTGCAGGAGTGGAAGAACGTCCTGCTCCGCGGCGCCGATCCCCAGCTGCTCGAGAAATATCGGGGCGGGTTCGAGAAGGAGGAGGCCGCGGTGCAGAAGCACCTCACCGTCCTCCGAGAGCGGCTGACGGCCGAAGCACTCGACGTGGCCAGGGTCGACGGGCTGCTGGCCGTGCATCGGAGCCTCGGCGAGCGTTATCGCGCGGCGCTGGCCGGCTTCGAGGGCGACGCGGCCGGCGCACGCAAGGTCGATCACGCCGTCCGCGGCATCGACCGGGCGCCGACCGAAGCGATGGACGCCCTGGTCGCCGACCTCAAGAAGCTCGCCGAGCGCTATCAGGCCGACGCGATCGCAGACAACGCGGCCATCCGTCGCTTCGCGATCACGCTGATCGTGCTCGTCGTCATTCCGGTGGCCGCGATCGCCACGTGGTTCTGCCGCGACGTGAGCCGTCGGCTGCGCCGCATGGTCGATGCCGTGCGCGACGTGGCCGAGGGCGAGGGCGATCTCACTCGGCGCGTCGACGTGACCACGCGCGACGAGATCGGCGAGGCCGCCGCCTGGATGAACCGCTTCATCGAAAAGGTGCACGACATCATCGCTCATGCCCGCACAATGCGGCCGGCTCGGCGCTCGCGACCGGGCAGCTCTCGAGCGCAGCCGAGCATCTGGCCGCCGGCAGTCACGAGCAGGCCGCCGGCCTCGAGGAAGCCGCGGCGAGCATCGAGCAGATCGCGGCCACGATCAGGCAGAACTCGGACAACGCGCGCCAGGCGGCCGACTGCGCCGTCGACTCCACTCGCACGGCCGAGAAGGGACGCGAGGTCATCGACGAATCGGTCGCCGCCATGAACGGCATCAGCCAGGCCGCCGGCAAGATCTCCCAGATCATCGGGGTGATCGACGAGATTGCGTTCCAGACGAACCTGCTCGCGCTCAATGCCGCGGTCGAGGCCGCCCGGGCCGGGGAGCAGGGGCGCGGGTTCGCCGTGGTCGCGGCCGAGGTCCGGAACCTCGCCCAGCGATCGGCCAGCGCCGCCAAGGAAATCAAGGCCCTGATTCTCGAGTCGGTCGATCGAGTGGAGCGGGGCGCTGTGCTGGTCGAGCGGTCGGGCCGAACGCTGGACGACATCGTGACGTCCGTGCGCCGTGTCAGCGACATCGTGGCTGACATCGCCGCCGCCAGCGAGGACCAGCGGCGCGGCATCGACCAGGTCAACCAGGTCGTCGTGCAGATGGACGCGACCGTGCAGAACAACGCGGAGCAGACCGAAGAGCTCTCGACCACGACCCAGGCGCTGGCGACACAGGCCCGGGTGCTGGAGGAGCTGGTCGGGCGCTTCCGGGTTGCCGGGGCGACGGCCGCGCCCGTGGTGGCGGCGGCCGCGCGGCCGTCACGACCGCGCCCGAAGTCACGGAAGCCAGCGTTCCGACCGATCACTCGCGAGGTGGCTGTGGTCGGCGTCGGTTCCCAAGAGCGCTAGTCCCTGGGCGTGCCTATGCTCGGCTCGCGCGTGCGACGCTCGGTCTGCAGGTATCAAAGGCGCGCCGCTCGCCGGGGGCGACGGCGAGCGGCGCTGTTCGCTCTCGTTACGTGCAGCAGGTCGTGCCGCAGTCACGCTGAGCGTCGCCGGGGGTTTAGTGCAAGTGGCTTACCGAGTCCGGAAGTCCCCGAATAACGGGCCTGAAGGCGGTCGCCCGTGTTCGCCAGGCCCTGATCTCGTAAACTTCTCCGACAACGTGGCGAGTCGTCGCACCGAGCGGCCGACCCTGGCCGCACGCTCACTTGAAGAGGGTCGACGATCGTACGATGCTTGCCGGCACGGCGCGGACGCCGCGAGTGACTTCGAGACGCGACGCCGGACGGCCCCGAGGAGGGTCTCGATCCCATGAACATGCCGCACGATCCGCATCGAGCAGGAGCGCTCCCGATCAGGGACAGGCGGCAATCAACGTGCGCGTTGTGCGGCGAGCGTGTCGACTTGCGTGAGGAGCACTACCGCATGGTGTCCGAGTTCCGGGTCCATCGGGCCACGGTCCACGTCGAGTGCTATCGAAAGCTCAAGAGGGAACGCCCCGAGTAAGGGCATCGAGGTCGCGTTCGATAGACGCGAACCGTCACCTATCCCGACGCCGTCGGAAGGTTGAGTCGTAAGGATTGCCGTACATCGCCGGCGACCCGAGCCCCTGCCGGCGAACGCGCTGATTCCTCACGCCGTCGTGGTCCGGCCAGCTCCTTGCACTGAACGTCCCCCACAGGCTGTTTCATCCTTGGAAAGGACGTGAATGACCCGAGCGAGGAAATCGGCCGGCCGCTGGATCGCCGAGCACACAACCATTGCGATCGTGCTCGCGGGAATTTCCAAGTCTCGTGGCCGGACTGATCGGCGTCGTGGCCAAGCGCCTCGATGTCAGCCCGGATCGAGTCTTCCTGCTGATCGGCCTGCTGACGTTCGCGTCAGGGCTCCTGACGATCGTCGTCTTGTTCATCCGCTACATCGTCAACTACGCGACGTTGACCTCCGTGGAGCTCGACGAGGCAATCACGAGGGGCTAGACGACGCCCGTATCGCGGAGGCGTCGCACCTCGTCGGCGGTGTAGCCCGCCAGCGTCGTGAGCACGTCCTCGGTGTGCTCGCCGAAGAGCGGGGCCCGCGACGTCTCGATCGGGGAGTCCGACAGGCGTAGCGGGCATCCGATCATCGAGAAGCGTCCCCGCGTCGGATGCTCGAGGTCGAAGACGGTGCCGCGCTCCCGCAGGTGAGGGTCGCGGAGCACCTCCGCGGTGTCGAGCACCGCGCCGCACGGAATCCCGCGGCTGGCCAGGGCCCGCATGACCTCGTGCTTGTCGTGCTTCATGGTCCAGCCCTCGATCACCGCGGTGAGGTCGTCACTGTGGCGGGCCCGCGCCGGCGGCGTGCTGAAGCGCTCGTCGGTGCGGACGTCCTGGCGGCCGATGGCGTCCACCAGCGCCTCGAAGGGCTCGGCATTGTCGGGTGGCAGCATCAGATAGACGTAGTCGTTCGGCCCACCCCCCGCGCAGCGGACGAGGTCGGCATAGGCGCCGCTCGCCGAGCGATTCCCCATGCGCTCGAGAGGCCGGCCGTTCGTCAGGGTCGGCGTGAACTTCACGCGCGTGATGTTCAGCACGGCCTCCTGCATGGCCACCTCGACGAGCTGGCCGCGGCCCGTCCGCTGCCTTTGCACGAGCGCGGCGAGGATGGCGATGGTCAGGTGCATGCCGGTGCCGGCGTCCCCCACGTTGACGCCGGTGACGACCGGCGGACGATCGGGGAAGCCGGTCAGGCTCATCCCACCGCTGGTCGCTTGCGCGATCATCTCGAAGCACTTGAAGTCGCTGTAGGGCCCGTAGGAGCCGAAGCCTTTGATCGACGCGTAGATCGCCCGGGGATTGAGCTTCTTCACCGCCTCGTAGCCGAGCCCCAGGCGCTCCATGGCGCCGGGGCCGAGATTCTCGGCGACGACGTCGGCCTCGCGGATGAGCCGTCGCGCGATCTCCTTGCCCTCGTCGGTCTTCAGATTGAGCACGATGCTGCGCTTGTTGCTGTTGAGCAGCAGGAAGAAATAGCTGTCGATGTCGGCCCGGTCGCTGTACCAGAGCTTTCGCGCCCGGTCACCGTTCGGCGGACGCTCGATCTTGATCACGTCGGCGCCGAGCCAGGCCAGGGTCTGCGTGCACGCGGGACCCGCCTGGTCGTGCGTGAAGTCGATGACCCGGATGCCGTCCAGGGCTTTGCTCATCGGTTCCTCCTCGCCTTCTGCCCTACCGCCCGGGCGCCCGGCGCACGAGCTTCGTCACCTGTGTCAGCCGCATCTCGGCCAGGTAGAGATTGCCGCGCGAATCGCCCCAGACGCCGTGGGCGCCGGCGTCGACGGGGCGGCCGCGCGCGAGCATCTGACCGTCGGGTGAGAACATCGTGATCCGGGGGATCTGATCGGTGACGTACACCGTGCCACCCGGATCGATGTAGATGTCCATCGGTTTGTGGAGGTCGCCCCACTCCCCGTAGAAGTCGCCCTCGGGGCTGAAGAGCTGGACGCGATTGTTCTCCCGATCGGCGACGAAGATCCGGTCGCGCGCGTCGACCCAGATCCCGTGCGGCGTCGTGAACTGGGCGCGGCCGAGCCCAGGTCCGCCCCACGTCTGCAGATGCTTTCCGTCGGCCGAGAACCGGTGCACCGAGGAGTTGCCGTAACCGTCGGCGACGTAGATGTCGCCGTTCCGCGCGACGGCCACGTCGGCCGGGTGGTTGAACGGCGCCCGCAGCGCCGGACGGCCGCGCTGGCCGAGCGTGAGCACCACCTTCCCGTCCGGCGTGAGCTTCAGGACCTCGTGCTCGTCACGGTTACAGACGAAGACGTGGTCGTCCGGCGCGATGTAGATGCCGTGGGCATCGCGCAGGCGGCCGTCGCCCCAGCCCGAGAGGAAGTTCCCGTCGGCGTCGAAGACGAGGACAGGGGGATTCTTCCGCTGGTAGAAGTAGACGCGATCGCGTGAGTCGACGGCGACGTGGCTCACGATGCCGAGCGTCATCCCTGCAGGCAGCACACCCCACGGGCTGATGACGTCGTAGACGTAATCACCGGTACCGACGACGAGGCCACTCCGGCCGTTGGTCATGGTCAGTGTCCGTTCGGGCGCGCGCGGTTGACGACCGGTGGCCACCCGGCCGCCCGGGTCGCGCGAATGTCGGCACGCCGGCGCGCCGTCGCGGCGACGTCGACCTCGCCCCGGGCCGTGTCGATGACGACGCCATAGTCGTCGTGGGCCGACACCACGCTGACGAGCTCGTTGAGGACGTCCCGCAAGACGCCGGCGGGATCGCGGTCGAGCGGATCGCCCCAGCCACCGCCGCCCGGCAGCTCGTGGCGATAGACGTCGCCGCGCGTGATCGTCATCGTGACCTTGGCCGGCACCACACGATGCTCGGCGTGAGGGTTGATGATGTTGACCGACGGCCTCCCCGGACTTCCGCCGTAGAGCCCGAACGGCTGGAAGGCGCGTCGATCGGACCGGACCTGCAGCACCGCCTCGGCCTCGACGAAGCGGTAATCGCGCCGGAAGCCCATGCCACCGCGAAATTTCCCGGCGCCGCCCGTATCGGGAACGAACTCCAGGGCGAGGATCTCGAGCGGGTGCTCGACCTCGATGATCTCGGCGGGATGCGACGACAGGTTCGCGAACATGCTGGCGTTGCCGTCGAGGCCGTCGGCCCACGGCCGGCCGCCCCAGGCCGAGCAGATGAAATCGACGTAAATGAACGGCCGGCGATCGGCGTGGTAGCCCCCGATGGAGATGCCCGTGTTCCCGCCATCGGAGGCGGCGAAGACACGATCGGGCAGCATCATCGCAAGCGCGCCGAAGACGCAGTCGACCATGCGAAAGCCGGTGAGGCCGCGCGCGGCGGTGGCCGCCGGCAGCACGCAGTTGGCGATCGTCCCGGGCGGCGCGATGACCTGCACGGCGCGATGGAAGCCGTCGTTGTTCGGGATCTCCGCGGGCAGGACCGACTTGATGCCGGTATACGTCGCCGCCTTCGTGTACGAGAGCGTGTTGTTGATCGCGCCCTTGACCTGAGGTGACGACCCGGTCCAGTCGGCCACGAGCGTGTCGCCGGACTTCCTGAGCGTCACGAAGAGCCGGATGGGCTTGCCGTAGTCGATACCGTCGTCGTCGATCCAGTCCTCGAAGCTCCACTCGCCGTCCGGCAGCTCACGCAGCGCCGCCCGGGTCATGCGCTCGGTGTACTCCATCAGCTCGTGCATGTGCCCCTTCACCGTCTCGGCCCCGCGCGTCTCGACCAGCCGCAAGAACGCCGCTTCGGCGATGTGGCAGGCCGAGAGCTGGGCGCGCATGTCGCCGAACACGCGCACCGGCACGCGCACGTTCTTCTCGATCAGCCGGAAGAGCGTCTCGTTCGGCTCTCCCCCGTCGTACATCTTCACGGGCGGGATGCGCAGGCCTTCCTGATAGGTCTCGGTGGAGTCCGAGGCGTTGGAGCCAGCGATGCGGCCCCCCATGTCGGTCTGGTGGCAGACGGTGCCCGCGAAGGCGATCCGCTCGTCCCGGTAGAAGATGGGCTTCAGGATGAACACGTCGGGCAGGTGCATGCCGCCCTCGAACGGGTCGTTGAGACAGTAGATGTCGCCGGGCTTCATGCGGTGGCCGAAGCGCTTGAGCGTCGCGCCGAGCGCGTCGGGGAACGAGCCGAGGTGCCCCGGCATCGTCAGCCCCTGGGCCACCGTGCGGCCGTCGCCGTCGCAGAACGCCGTCGAATAGTCCATCCCGTCTTTGAGGACGCCGGAGTACGCGGTGCGATAGATCGTCAACGCCATCTCGTCGGCGATCGAGAACAGCGTGTTCTTGAAGAGCTCGAAGCCGATCGGATCGCGGGCCGTCGTGCTCATGTCGTCACCTCAGCTCGATCACGATGTTGCCGTACGCGTCGAGACGCCCCGCCGCGCTCGGTGGAATCAGGCACGTCGCGTCGTACTCCTCGACGATCGCCGGCCCCTCCACGACGTCGGCGAGATCGGCGCGGCGAAGGATCGGTGTCCGGCGCCATCCGTGCTCGGGCCCGAAGTACACCTCGCGCCGGGGGGATTCCCCGGCTGGCGCCGGCTGGTGGCGATCGACCACGACGCGATCCGGCACTCGCGGCCGGTCCGGAATCCCCTGGGCCACGAGGCGGAGGCTGACGAGCTGTACGGGCTCGTCGGGGCCGGCGCGGTGACCGTACACGCGCTCGTGCTCGCGACCGAAGGCCTCCTCGAGCTCGCCGATGGCACGCGAATCGAGCTGTCCCAGGCCGAGCGGCACGGTCAATTCGAACGACTGGCCCTGATAGCAGAGATCGGCTGACCGCCTGAGTCGGGCCGAGGCGCCCGTGAACCCTTCGGACGCGAGCTGGGCCAGCGCCTCGGCTTCGATCTGCGTCACGATGCCGTTCAGCTCGCCGAGCCCGAGCGTTCGGGTGGCGCGACGGTATGTCTTCACGTAGTGGTGCTCGACCTCGCCGTACAGGAGTCCGAACGAGGAGAACAGGCCCGGCGCCGGCGGGACGACGATCCGTGTCATGTCGAGCTGGCGCGCCATGCCCGCGGCGAAGAGCGGGCCGTTGCCGCCGAAGGCGAACAACGCGTACTCGCGCGGATCACGGCCCCGTTCGCTCGAGACCGACTTGATCGCGCGGATCATGTTGGACGCGGCGATCAGATGCGCGCCGTAGGCGGCCTCGGCGAGCTCGAGGCCGAGCGGGCGCGCGATGCGCGCCTCGAAGACCTCGTGAGAGCGAGACGCGTTGAGCTTGAGCGCTCCGCCCACCAGGTGGGTCGGGTTCAGGTACCCCAGGATCACGTTGGCGTCGGTGATCGTCGGCTCGGTACCGCCGAGGTCGTAGCAGAGCGGCCCGGGGAAGGCACCCGCGCTCCGCGGCCCCACCTGCACCGAGCCGCCGGTGTCGATCCACACGATCGAGCCGCCACCAGCGCCGACCTCGGCCAGGTCGATGGCCGGGACGCGGAGCTGATACCCGCTGCCACTGAGCAGCCGGGATCCGTGCATGATCCCGCCGCCCACCGAATATTCGGTGGCGCGGTTGACCTCGCCATCCTCGACGATCGAGGCCTTGGCCGTGGTCCCGCCCATGTCGAAGGTGATGATCTTCGCCATCCCCGTCCGCCGCGCCAGCGCCTGGGCGCCGATCACGCCGGCGGCGGGACCGGACTCGATGATGTGCATCGGCATGCGCGAGGCGGCCTCCGCGGTCATCAGGCCGCCGTTCGACTGGATGATGAGCAACGGCGTCCGCACGGCGATCTCGCCGAGGCCGGCGCGGAGCGTGCGGAGGTAGCGCTGCACGACCGGCATCACGTACGCGTTGATGACGGTCGT
>Ga0134062_10000502_pt1 | contig 12330 bp, 9 predicted proteins | sample 15_taG_19_FD_94468 | JGI IMG/M metagenome (GOLD analysis project Ga0134062, IMG submission 94468) | Grasslands soil microbial communities from the Angelo Coastal Reserve, California, USA - 15_D_Rain_20cm_2_09082015 | ecosystem: Environmental > Terrestrial > Soil > Grasslands ... | reverse complement strand
GACCTGCGCCTTGGACTGGCTCAACTGTGATTCCGCGAGGTTGAGCTTGGCGTCGGCCTGATCCGCGGCAGTCTGGAACGGTCGGGGGTCGACCTGGAACAGGAGGTCGCCCGCCTTGACCGGTGAGCCTTCCGTGTAGTTCTGGCTCACGAGGTGCCCGGCGACACGAGCCCGGATCTGCGCGTTGATGTAGCCGACCAGCGTCCCGACGTACTCGACGGAGATCGGCACGTCGCGCTCCACCACCGGCTCGACCTTCACGACGGCCGGCGGCGGCGTCGCGGTCGCGCGAGAGGCGTCGCCACAGCCGGCCGAGGCAACGGTCACCATCCCGAGCAGTAAAGCCGCGAGCGCTTCGCGCACGTCGATCATGTGGCCTCTGCTTAAGCGTGAACGGTCAGGCAGATGTTACTCTTTCTTCCCGTTCATCGCTTCCCGTAGTCCGTGAAGACGTAATCTCTGGTCTTCACGATCGTGTGGCACGCGAGCCCGCACTTGGCGTCGTTCCCCTGCGGCGGCTGGTCAGCCGTCGTGGCGGGCGTGAACGTATCCGACGCGGCGTCATACTTGAACGCGCCCCATCCCCAGCCGCCGCTGTCCGCGAACCTCTTGCTATCCTTCACCATGAAATCGACGTCATGCAGGCTTGCCGGCACCGTCGCAGTGGGGAGCGTCTCGAGCTTTTTCGGGTTCCAATGGACCTTCGCCATCTTGGAGCCGTCGGGGAATGGCTTGCCGTTGCCGGGAATGCCGGACTGATAGGCCTTGATCATCACGGGATTGCCGAGGATCACAGCCATCACCTTTTCGTTGTGACTGATGGAGACAGTCTGCCAGCCTTCGTATTCTCTGAACTCAGAGAACGCGAGCCCATTCGGCACTCGCACGGTGTACTTGGCCTGGCCAGTGTCCTGCGCGTAGATGGCCGCGCCGCCCAAGACGGCGAGCACCGAGACAGCGAGCGAGACCACAACGATCACAACCGCCGGGATCCTTTTGCTCCTCACCGCCATTCTCCTCTCCTTAGCTCAGACCACGTTGATCGTGACGTCGATGTTGCCCCGTGTGGCATGGGAGTATGGGCACACCTGGTGCGCGGCGTCCACGAGAGCCTGAGGTTGGTGCCAGCCTCCGGGCCGCCGGGCGACGAAAGGCTTGACGTCGAGTCCATGCGCCTTAAGAGTCACGTTCGACCCCGGAGGTTGCGTCGGACATGAAAAAGGCGAGACGCTGCCGCAAAAGCAGGCGGGATCGGTGAGCACGAGACTCCCGGGTGGGTGCCGCGTCGTGGTCGGTTGATCCAGGTTCTCTCTCTCGCTCGGCTGCGGCGTTTCGCGCTACCCATCAGCCGCGCACGCGTGCTGCATGGTCGCACGCTCGGCCAATTCCAGAGGAAGTAGACGCTAAAGTGCCCCCGGTCGCACGGCTCTGAACTGAGATTAGTGGGATACTCTCGGAGTGCTTTCGCGGCCTTGACCACCAACGCGGAAGGCTGACACGGGAAGGAGAGCAAGATGGCAGGCTTGAAGAACGTTGTTCTCGTGCACGGCGGCTTTGTGGACGGTGCTGGCTGGGGAGGTGTCTACAAGATCCTGAGAAAGGGCGGATATCAAGTCAGCATCGTCCAGAATCCGACGATCTCACTGCAGGACGACGCTGCGGCGACCCAGCGCATTCTGGCCACGCAGGACGGGCCCGCGATTCTCGTTGGCCATTCCTATGGCGGAGCCGTGATCACCGAAGCCGGCACCAATCCGAAGGTGGCGGCGTTGGTGTATATCACCGCCTTTGTCCCCGACAGAGGCGAGTCCGTGGCGACGCTCATCAAAGATCCGGCGCCGCGCGCTCCCGTGCCGCCGATTCTGCCGCCGCAGGATGGTTATCTGTTCCTCGACAAGGCGAAGTTCCGTTCCTCGTTCGCGGCTGACGTGGACCCGGAGACCGCCGCATTCATGGCCGACTCTCAGGTGCCGTGGGGGCTGGCCGCTCTCAGCGGAGCGATCAGCGAACCGGCGTGGAGGACCAAGCCGAGCTGGTATCTGGTGGTCACCGAGGACCAGATGATTCCCGCGGCCGCCCAGCGTGCGATGGCCAAGCGGGCGAATGCAACGATCGTCGAAGTCAAAGGTAGCCACGCCATCTATGTCTCACAGCCCGGACCGGTCGCCGCGCTGATCGAACAGGCGGCCAAAAGCGTGAAAGTCGCTGGCGCCTAGCCAGATTTAATGGTGGAGGGTAAGGGATTCGGACCCTCGATGTCACGACTTTCCGCGTATTTGCCCGAGATCTCGCGGCGCCAGACGGCACTGGAGTGCCCCCTGGGACCGTTTCGCGTCCCCATACGTCCCCACTTCGGGCCCCTCCGCCCGGCTATCTCAGGCGCTAGCTTTCAGCTCGCCAGGATGCAACGAGAGGTACTCGCGAACCTCCAACTGCATTCGATCGATCTCTGCCAGGAACCCGGCTGCCGATAGGTCGGCTGATGCGTTGCTGATCGAGCTCGTCCGAGTCGACGTGCGGACAGAAAAGGATATCGAGAGCGCGTTTGAGACGATGATCAAGGCCGGAGCTTCAGCGTTCGTCCTCTACCCTGTCCCCATGCAAGACGCCCGGGCCGTTCAGGTCGCGGAGCTAGCAATTCAACGCCAGATGCGGTGGTGGGACGAGATATCTCGCAACGCGACGTTGGGCGCTCTCTTGGGTTAAGGCCCAGACTATCCTGACCTCTCGCGGCGGGCCGCAGGCTACGTCGATAAGATATTGAAAGGCGCCAGCCCGGCAGATCTCCCGATCGGCGTGCCAACCAAGTTCGAGCTCGTCGCCAACCTGAGAACAGCGCAGGCCCCTGACCATTCCCCAGTCTGTGGTCGCAGAGGCGACGAACGCAATCCGGTGACCGCAGCGCGCCTGGCCGTCCCACCATCCGCCCGAGGAGCGCCCTTCGGCTCTCGCGAGACGATGCGGAACCGGTCAGGTCGTTGCGGACATTAAACGTCCTGAGACTCGAAGTCCATCCAGATTCTCCGGAGGGACGGTGGCAGGGAACCAGGGTCTCAGGTGAGAAGATATCGGCGTCGAATCTCCTGGTTGGCCTCGAGATCCTTGAGCGTCCCCTCGAAGCGAATTGTCCCGTGGTCGATGACGTAAATCCGGTTTGCTAGCGGACCTGTAAACGCCACGTTCTGCTCCGAGAGCAGAATCGTGACGCCTTCTCTCTTCAGTCGTAGGATTTGCTCGCCGAGATTCTTGATGACCAAGGGGGCCAGGCCCTGCGTCGGCTCGTCCATGAGGAGGAGCGAAGGATTGCCCATCAGAGCGCGCCCGATGGCCAGCATCTGCTGTTCGCCTCCGCTCAAGTAACGGCCGTCTCGACCGTCGAGGTCGCGGAGCAACGGAAACAACGTGTAGACTCGCTCGACCGTCCAACCGGAGCTTCCATCGCGGGGCGCGTGAGCACCGATTTCTAAATTGTCGCGGACACTCAGATCGGGGAAAACGCGGCGGGTGTCCGGGATGAAGGCAATTCCACGCCGGGCCACGTTGTAGGGCGCCTCTCCCGCGATCTCCTGACCACGAAACCGGATGCTTCCCGAGCGCGGCGCCGGGATGCCGACAATGCTCCGGAGGGTCGTCGTCTTGCCGGCGCCGTTCCGCCCGAGGAGCACGACGATCTCCCCTTCTTCGACACGGAGGGAGAGCTCGAAGAGCACGTGGCTCGACCCATAGTAGGTATGGATGCCGTCGATCTCCAGAATCATCCCACTTCCCCAAGGTAAGCTCGTTGAACCTGCTCATCCTGCCGCACGCGCTGGGGGTCGCCGTCGGCGATGAGCCGGCCGTTGTGCATGACGAGCACCCGCCGGGCGATCCCGAAGACAACACCCATCTTGTGCTCGATGAAGAGCACGGTCAGAGCCTGCTCCCGGTTGATCCGCCGAATCAGGTCCGTCGTAAGGGTGGTCTCCTCGGCGGATTGACCGGACGTAGGCTCGTCGAGTAGGAGCAGCCGGGGTCGTACCGCGAGGGCGATCCCGACCTCCAGCCGCTTCTTGTCCGCCTGGGCGAGCGCCCCGGCGGAGAGCTGAGCGAATTCGATGAGGCCGATCGCGACGAGGATCTCCTGCACCTCGTCTCGGAGCGCCCGGGGCCCAAACGTCCGGACGCTCCCGCTTCTTCCGCGCGCCGAGAACAGGGCCACCTGGACATTTTGGAAGACCGTCAACCGGGGGAAGATGTTGGTGATCTGGAACGCAAGCCCGATCCCGTTGTGCGCGATACGATGCGCTGGCAGGGAAGTGATTTCCACTCCGTCCATTACTACGTGCCCGCCATCCGGCTTGAGCAAGCCGCTGATCACGTTGAAGAGCGTGGTCTTGCCAGCGCCATTGGGCCCGATCAGCGCAACCAGCTCCCCCGGCTGGATGTCGAAACTCACGTCGCTAACGGCCGCGACAGCTCCGAAGCTTTTCCTGACATCTTCAGCGTGAAGCAGCATTTCCCGCTCCACGTGCTTCGTGCGCGCTGACGTGCTGCCAGAAGAACCCGCCGACACCGCCTCGCATGAAGCGGACGACGAACAGGATGACGACGCCCATCGCCAGCGCCCAGTAGAGAGTGTGCCTGCCCAAGTAGAACTGGAGGAAGGTGAAGATCGCGGCGCCGACCACAGGGCCACCGAAGACGTGCTGTCCGCCCAGAAGCGTCATGACCACAGGGTCTGCGGACTTGGTCCACTCCAGCTCCGTCGGCGCAACCGCCCAGTTGAACGTCGTGAAGAGGCAGCCGGCCACCCCGGCGAAGCCGCCGCTCACGACGAAGGCCAGCCACCGGTACCAACGGATGTTGATCCCGATCGCTTCGCTCCGTCGTGCGTTCTCGCGGATGCTCTGGAGCGTGTAGCCGAACGGCGTGTGCACGAGCCACCAGAGGGCGAGGGCGGCGGCCGTCACCACGGCGAGGGTGAAGTAGTAGTACCGGACGCTCGAGCCGAGCGCCGGCGGCGGGAAGACCGACTGGATCCCGTCGTCGCCCGCGGTGAGTGTGTACCACTTGCTCGCAATGACAAACAGGAACTGCCCGAAGGCAAGGGTCAGAATGGAGAAGGACCACTCGGTGACCCGTACGCAGAAGTAGCCGATCGCGCCCGCCGCCACCGCTGTGATCGGAAGGCTGAGCAGGAATGCCGCAGCGAACGAGAATCCCGCCTTCTTCATGAGGAGGGCGAGGCTGTACGCACCGACGCCGAAGAACGCCGCCTGGCCGAAGGAGAGGAGCCCCGTGTAGCCGAAGAGGAGGTTGAAGCTCAGCGCGAAGAGGGCGCCGATCAGGAAGAGATTCAGGAGTTGGACATAGTATTCCCGCACTGCGAGGGGAAGCAGCAGCAGGAGGACAATGACGCCAGCGACCACCGTCGTGATTATTCGCGCTCTCATGCGGCCCCCCGTTAGCGCTCCACCGCGCCGAGGAGTCCCTGCGGGCGCACGATCAGCACCGCGACCATCACGAAGAACATGAACACCTGTGCCGCCTGCGGCAGGATCAGGATGCCGAAGGTGTACACCTCGCCGATGATCAAGGACGCCAACGCGGCGCCGAGGAAGCTACCCATCCCCCCAACGATGACAACGGCGAACACCGCCACGATGATCTCGACGTCCATGCCGCTGCCGATGCTTCCGAGAGGCGCGGCGAGCATCCCGGCCGCGCCGGCGAGGAACGCTCCGATGGCAAAGACTGTGGCGAACAAGCGGGGCAGCCGGATCCCCAGAATGGCCACCATCTCGCGGTCGGCCACCGCCGCGCGGATGACCTTCCCGAGTCGGGTCTGCGTGAGGAGGAGCCAGAGACCGATTCCCGTCGCCGCGCCGACTCCAATGAGGAGGAGGTTATAGGTCGGTAGGACGACGCCGGCCAGCTCGATGCGGCCTGCCAGGCCGGGGGGGCGCGGTACCGACCGGTATTGACCGCCCCAGAACATCTTCACAAGATCGCCGATGATGAGAACGAAGCCGTAAGTGAAGAGAATCTGATCGCTGTGCTCCCGATCGTAGATCGGCCGGAGCAGATATTCCAGGACCAGGCCGAGCGCGGCGACTGCGAGGCCGGCCACGACGACGCTCAACCAAAATCCGAGGGCCATCGCTTTGAGCCACTCCCAGACGAAGTAGCCGAGGAAGGCGCCGACCATATAGAGCGAACCGTGGGCAAAGTTGACGACGCGAAGGACGCCGAAGATCAGGGCGAGGCCGAGGGCGAGGAGGAACAGCACCATCCCGAAGGTGACCCCGCTGATGAACTGATTGACGACGCCCGTGAGCGTCATCGTTTGCTCAGCGGGACGCTCCGGCGTCCACCAGGACTCGTCAGGGGCCGGCCCTCCGTACCGGTTCTTCTACCTTGCGGCGTCGCGGAGTCTCTTGACCTCTTCCACAGAGATCATCGAGGGCTCCACTCCGATCTTGTCGATATCCTTCAGGATGAGATGCGGGTATTTCGGGTCCCGGGCCAGCCGCCCGAAGTAGACAGGTGAGTTGGAGACATTGTCGAACTCGCGGAAGGTGATGGGACCGCGAAGGAGCGGCACGGTCGCCCCCTTCACGGCGCGGATCCACGCCTCAGGCTTGTCGGTCCCCGCTTTCTCGAGACCGTACTTCACGAGCTGCACGGCCTCGTATCCGAACACGACCCATGCCGTGGGGAGCCGCCCGTTCGTCGATTGGTAGGCGTTGACGAACGCCTTCATTGCCGGCGTGTCAATCGCGTAGACGGGTGCACGATCAAAGGCGTAGATCCCCTCCGGAGCGTCCAGGCCGAGGGCCTGGAGCGCCGAGGGTTCTCCGGTGCCGATGAAAGTAACCTTCTCGAAGACCCCGTAGGCCTTCGCCTGTTTCACGAACGCGATGAAGTCCCCGCCCCAGAGCGCGCTCCAGATCATGTCAGGATTCTTGGTGAGCATGGCCGTGATGTAGGGAGTGAAGTCTTTCTCGCCGAGCTTGGGCCAGAACTCTCCCACGACCTCGATATCGGGCCGGAGCTTCTTCAAGGGTTGGAGGAATCCCTCGTGCTCGAGCCGGCCCCACTCGTAGTCCGGCGCAATCGTGATGATCTTCTTTCCCTTGAGCTTCGACACGCCGACCGCCTGGCCGTAGGCCTCCGTGCGTGTGGTGAGGGACAATTCGAAGAAGTAGTCGTGCCCACGATCCTCGACGAGGCGTCGCGAGCCCCCGACGCTGTCTACCATGGGAACCTTGTACTGCTTGGCCACATCGGAGATCGCGAGCCGCACGGCGCTGCTGATGGACCCGAAGAGGAAGTTCACTTTCTGATCGAGCACCAGCTCGCGTGCGGCGGCGATTCCGAGATCCGTTTTCAACGCGCTGTCGCGGACGAGGAGTTCGAAGGGTCGGCCCAGGACGCCTCCAGCCCTGTTGATCTCGTCGATCGCAATCTTCGCGCCCTCACCATTGTCCTTGGCCAGGAGGTAGGCCATGCCGGTAAGGTCCGTCACGAGGCCGATCTTGATCGAATCGGCCGCGCGCGCCGGGCCAGGAGCGAGGTAAGCAAGCGCCAGCAGCCCGCCGATCAACAGCCCATTGAATCGAAGACACTTGTGCGTCATGGCGGCACCTCGGCTGAGGTTAGGGCCGTGATGATTTCCTGTGGGCATCCTTCTGACAATCACACGAGGGACTCTGCTTCGACTCGTCCCGGTTGTCAAGGTTCCCACTGTCCCGGTCAAAAAACGCCTCGGCCAAGCGTCATCCATCCCCCGACGCCTTCCACTCGGGCTCCGCCTTCTCCAGCCAGAACCGCATGTCCATCTCGCGGTACATCGTTGTGGCAGCGTCGAAGCGCTCCCGAGCGTGATCGTGCTTGCCGCTGTGTTGATAGAGCTTGGCAAGGTCGGCATGGCAGTGAGCGACCAGCGGGCGCATGCCGAGCTGCGACGCGAGGACGATCGCATCACGGTAGTGCTGCTCCGCTGCTCCGAGGTCGGGCGGGTCTCGGTAGCCGGCGATTTGCCCCAGGAGCCGGAGAACCATCGCTTCATATCCTCGCGTGGCGCGGTCGCGTAAGAGAGCCAGGGCGCTCTGCGCGCAGCGTTCGGCGTCCTCCAGCCTGCGCGCGACCACATGCGCCTCCACCAGGTAGGGCTGAAGAAACGCGACGGTCACAAGAAATCCCATGGACCGTGCGCGAGCGTCGCTCTCGTCCAGCAACCGAAGGCCCTCGTTGATCTGTCCGGAGAGCGTTCGTACCCAGCCGAGGGTGCCTGCCAGGAGCGGCCAAATGAGGGTGATATTCCAGTCGTCGCAGAGGGCCGTTCCACGCTGGAGATCCGATGCCGCACCAGCGAAATCTCCGCCCGAGGCGCGCGCGACGCCCGCGCCATGCAGGGCGAGCACGAGGCTCCAGGGATGATCTGCTGACTCCGCAATACCGACGGCCTCGGCGCCGATAACTGACGCTTGAGCCAGATCGCCCGTGAGGGCCAGCGACATTGCCAGGAATGCTCTCGAAGTCACCGCGGGAAGCGTAGCGAACCCGAACCGTTCCCGGACTGCTTCGCGAGCCACAGACGCGGCGCTGTGCCGAAGGAACTGTACGGCGGCCGGGTACTCTCCCAGATTGAATGACGTCGCTCCGAGGTAATAATTCGTTCCGACCTCGAGCGTGGTGTCGCCGAGCTTCGTGGCAATGTCGAGCGCGGTGCGCCCCAGCTCTCGGGCGCGGACGAGGTCGCAAACCAGGAAGTGGCCGTGACACCGGTGCATGAGACTCCAGCCCACGCGCCGAATGTCACCGGCTGCTCGGGCTAGCCGCTCGGCGTCGTCCAAGATCCCGATGGCTCGCCGCAGCTCGCCAAGGGGGAAAAGCGCGTTCTTGAGGTCGAACCGCAGCTCGATGCCCAGATCCGGCTGCCGGCGGTCGTCGGGCACGTGCTCGAGCGCCGCGAGGGCTTGCTCGAACATAGCCACCGCCTCCCGATTCGCAAAGCGCCCGGCGGCCTTGAGTCCGGCTTCCCTGGCGTAACGTACAGCCTTATCCCACATCTCGCCCCGGAGCGCGTGGTAGGCGAGGTGCTCAACGTGCTCGACGAGCCGAGTGCCGTGAAGGTTCTCGATCGCCTCGACGACCCGGCCGTGCACCCGGCGGCGGTGCTCTTGGAGGAGGCTCTCGTAGGCGACATCTTGGGTGAGCGCATGCTTGAAAGCGTAAACACGGCTGTCTGGAGCGACCCGTTCGTAGACGAACTCACGCTGCTCCAGCTCATCGAGATGCAGCGAGAGGTCGCCACCTTCCCAAACGGCGTCGAGGAGCCGCGATGAGAACTCACGCCCGACGACGGCGGCCGTCTGGAGGACGGCCTTGGTCTCGGCCGGGAGGCGATCGATCCGGGCTGCTAGCAGGGCATGAATGGTATCAGGCAGCTCGTCGCCACCGCGCTCGAGTATGGTCCGCGTGAGTTCCTCCACGAAAAACGGATTGCCCTCCGCCTTGCGCAGGATCGTCTCGGCCAGGGGCTTCGGCAGTTCCTCGACGGCGACGGCTCGCGCCAGCGTCAGGCTCTCCGCCGAGGAGAGAGGCCGGAGCGTGAGCTGGGTCGCGTAAGACTTATCCGTCCACGGCGGCCGGGCGCCGGGACGCGCCGTCGCCACGAGCAGGATCGGAACGCCGGCGAGGCTGTCCGACAGCGAGGCGAGGTACTCTTCGGAGCTCTTGTCGATCCAGTGGAGGTCCTCGACGACGAGAACGATTGGTCGGCTCTGCGCGCCTTTGATGCTCATCTCGCGCAGGATCCGAAATGTCCGCGGCTTGAAGACGTCGGGCGGAAGCTGGGCAACGCTCTCCGCGCCTTCCTTCACGCCGAGGAGGTGCAGCAAATACGGCGCGGCCTCGGTGGGCTCCATACGAACTTCCGCGAGCCCGGCGCGGAGCTTCGCGGCCACAGATTCCGCGGCATCGCCTTCGGCGATACCGCAACCCGCCCGGAGAATGTCGAGGATTGGCTGATACGGGATCGTCACGCCGTAGGAGAGGCAGCACCCCTCGAGCCACGTCACGCGTCGCCCGGCGAGACTTTGGGCGAATTCATAGAGCAGCCGCGACTTGCCGACGCCCGGCTCCCCGACGATTTCGATCACCTGCCCCTGGCCAGCCTCGGCGATGCGCATGAGGTTGTGAAGCGCCGCGAGCTCGGGGTCGCGCCCAACGAAGGGGCTGAGGGTGCGCCCTTCGCCGCTCGCGAACGGCGACCGACGCGGGCGTGCGCCGATGACGCGTGAGGCCGTGACGGGCGCGCTCTTGCCGCGAATCTCGATCGGACCGATCGGTTCGAGGATGACGTCGCGGCGCACGAGACGCGCAGTGGCCTCGCTCACCAGGATCGTACCAGCCTTCGCCAATTGCTCGAGGCGGGCGGCGAGATTCGTGGTATCGCCAACGGCGGTGTAGTCCATACGTAGGTCGTTGCCGATGGCGCCGACGACCACGGAGCCCGTGTTCAGTCCCATGCGGACCGCGACCGTGCCCGCCTCGCGCGCGAGGTGGACCTCGCGCTCTCGGAGGACGCGCTCGATCGCGAGCGCGGCGAGCACGCCTCGGCGAGCGTGATCCTCATGGGCCAGTGGCGCACCGAACAATGCCATGAACCCGTCGCCAAGGAACTGGTTGATCGTGCCCTCGTATCGGTGCACCTCGCCCAGAGCGAGTTCGAAAAAGCGACTGAGCAGCGTATGCATGGCTTCTGCGCCAAGCCGTTCGGCGAGAGCCGTTGAGTTTGCCATGTCGCAGAACAGCACGGTCACCTGCTTGCGCTCACCCTCGAGCGCGCCCTTGGACCTAAGAATCTTCTCGGCGAGGTGCTTCGGCGTGTAGTTCTCGGGGGCGGCGAACCGCGAAGGTACCGACGTGGCGACGCCGAGTGACTTCCCGCACCCTCCGCAGAACTTCTCTCCCGCCTCGTTGGGAAAGCCACAGGAGGCGCACGCCGCTGCAAGGGACGCTCCGCACTCGTGGCAAAACCGGCGTCCTGGGCGATTCTCGAGCTGGCACTGGGGACACTTCACGCCGCGCCTCCTAGATGTCGGGACCGCTGCGGACAAGATCTTCGGCTAACCCCAAGAGCCCCTCTGCCTCGCCCCCAGTCCAGCGGTACTCGATCACGATCTTCTGCCCTTCAACCGAGCCCCGCTCGCGAAGTCCTTGGCGAAACGCCTGAGTCGTAGACGAAGGCCCGGCTACCACCCTAGGAAGCCGGTCGCGCCTCAGCCAGTGATCGACGCCGCCAGAATCCCTGCGCCGCGGCTGTCAGCGACGCGGAAGTGGCCTTCCCGGGGGACCGGGCGGCGGAAGCACCACTTGTCCGCCCAAGAAACGGCTCTCGAGCCGAGCCCGGCGCACCCGCAGCCTCCAGACGAATTACGCCGCACGGCTGCTCAAGACCGAGTCGCACGCTTCATCACTCGCCGCGACGGTCGCCTATGGCCTGCCGTCGCTGACCCGAGGATTTCGAGCTGCTTGTGAACCATCACGCTCGCGACTTGGCCAGCCGTCTCCGACACCCCCTGCTGAGAGAGCTGCGCAGCCAACTCTTCGAGCCGAGACCAGTCCTCGGGCTTTAATGGAATCTTCTGGATCTTCGTTGCACCCTCCAGAGACGGACGCCCGCCGGTGGAGCGAACTCTGATTTCTAGCTGCCGCCGCAGTGCGTGCAGGCTGATCGGAGCGCCGTGAACCTCCTCCCGAGGCACGGCCTCGGCGCCGAGTGCCTTGGCGACCGCGTCGGATCCTACCGTACGGAACGCCGCGCCGGAATGACGAATCGCGTTCGCAGGACGGCTCGTGACCTTGAGCTTGCTTCCCATACCTACCTCCCTCCCTCGTCGTACTCCTTGATACGGAAAAACCACGACCCCTCGGGGCCGCTCAGCTCGGCCACGACCACTTCCTGGTCCGTCTCGCGACCGAAGCGGTGGAGGAACTCCTGCCGCAGATCGTGCAGCTCATCAAGGCCAGGCGTCGGAGGTTCCAGACCTGCCCGAAGAGCGTTCAGCGTGGATTGTTCCCGGCGGGAACAGAGCCACAGGCGAAAGCGGGCCGGTCATGGCCATTACGCCGGATTCGCGGAGGCGGTCAACCGGAAGCTGCTCCGTGACCTCGAACGCGGCCTCGGACCGGCCGTGTCTTCGAGCACGCTCGCTACTGTACGCGCCGGCTTTCTAGCGAGTCATGGCCTCATCCACAATGCCCGCCACACACTGCTCTTGGCTCTCCGGCCAGATTCTGCAACTCTTACCATCGGCGAATCCGACGCCCGTCTGCAGCAGT
>Ga0134062_10000487_pt1 | contig 12449 bp, 10 predicted proteins | sample 15_taG_19_FD_94468 | JGI IMG/M metagenome (GOLD analysis project Ga0134062, IMG submission 94468) | Grasslands soil microbial communities from the Angelo Coastal Reserve, California, USA - 15_D_Rain_20cm_2_09082015 | ecosystem: Environmental > Terrestrial > Soil > Grasslands ... | reverse complement strand
GGCCAGTTCGACCCGGGAGGGAACTATCGGGTGCGCTGCTCCGGAGCGGTGGTGAGAGTCGACGAGACCACCGACGCGTACGCCGTCGCCGTCCAGCTGCACTCCTACTCGCTCTAGTCGATCACGCCGATCGCTCAATCCTGACGCGAAGATGATGAGCGTCGTTCGGTCCGCGTTTTAGCCCCGTTCTGCCTATACCGGAAGTTACATAAAACTCTATCCCCCGAGATATTGCTGGGTTCACCCCCCCTCACCTACAGTGCCGCGGCATGCACTCACCGACTTTGGGCGCAGAACGAGCCCACATGCGGAAACGACGTCGAGACGGAGGAAGCATGAGAACAGTGACTGTCGCCTGGGCCCTGGTGCTGGTGCTCCTGGGAGGATTCGCCGGGGCCGAGACCACGACCCCGCCGACCAAGGCTGCGCCCGTAGAGCCCTCGTCGTACATCATCGGTCCCGAAGACGTGCTCCAGATCATCGTCTGGAGGAACGAGGCGCTCACCCGGGCCGTCCCGGTCCGTCCCGATGGTCTCATCTCCCTCCCGCTCCTCCACGACGTTCAGGCGGCCGGGCTCACGCCGTTGGCGCTGCGTGACGTGCTCACGAAGCGCCTGAGCGAGTTCATGACCGACCCCGAAGTGTCCGTCATCGTCACCGACGTCCGGAGCTTCAAGATCTCGGTCATGGGTGAAGTGCACCGTCCGGGTCGATACGAGCTGAAGAGCAACACGACGGTGCTCGACATGATCGCCCAGGCCGGCGGGTTCACGTACTTCTCCAGGAAGTCCAAGATCGTCGTCCTTCGTCAGAACGGTGCCAAGACCGAGCGGATCCCCTTCGACTACAACAAGGCGGTCGAGCTCAGCGGCCAGAACTTCTTCCTCCAACCCAACGACATCGTCCTGGTGCCATGATGAAGCTCAACGAAGAATCGATCCTCGACCTGGTGGTCGCCGTATGGAAGCGGCGCAAGTGGATGGGCATCGTCTCATTTTTGCTGCCCTTCAGCCTCGCGATCGGCACCATCGCGTTTTTGCCGAGCCTCTACCGCTCCTCGGCGCTGGTGCTCGTCGACCGTCAGCAGGTGCCCGAGGCGTTCGTCCGCCCGACCGTCACCAGCGGGCTGGAGACGCGGCTGCAGACGATCAGCCAGGAAGTGTTCAGCCGCGCCCGTCTCGACGGGATGATCACGCGCTTCCACCTCTATGAAGACTTGAAGAAGCGTGTGGCGGCCGAGGAAGTCATCGAGCGCATGCGCTCGGACATCCAGCTCGAGTACCGCGGCGTGGACCGTGCCGGTCAGCGGGGCACCATCGCTTTCGCGGTGAGCTTCCGGGGCAAGGATCCGCAGACCGTGGCCCAGGTCACCAACACGCTGGCCTCCTTCTTCATCGAGGAGAACCTGAAGGTGCGCGAGCGCCAGGCCGCCGGCACCGCCGAGTTCCTCAAGGCGCAGCTCGCCGAGGTCAAGGCCAAGCTCGACACGCAGGAGAAAGAGGTCAGCCAGTTCAAGAAGCGGAACCTGGTGGACCTGCCGCAGCAGGTCGGCGTGAACCTCGGCATGATCGAGCGACTCGACACCCAGTTGCGCGCCAACGTCGACAGCCAGACCCGCCTGGCCGAGCGCCGCGAGCTCCTGGCCAAGCGGGCCGCGCAAGCGTCCGAGTACATCCCCAACCCGCACCAGCCCGCGCCCGTCTTCTCGTCCGCGCCGCGTGATCATGTGTCGGCGCCGGCCGGCCCGTCGCCCGTGCAGTCGCCCGTGCTCGTCGATCCGTCGGCTGCCGAGCTGCTCCGGCTCCAGCAGGAGCTGCGCGCGATGCGGAGCCGCTTCAGCGACAAGTATCCCGACGTCGTCCGCCTGCGCGCCGCCATCGAGTTTCTGGAAAAGGAGATCAGCGAACGGCCGCGCCCGGTCCCGCCGGTGGCGAAGGCCGAGACGAAGACCGACCCGACGGCCGAGGTCAAGACCGAGGTGAGCCCGGCGCCGGCGCCCGTGCAGGCCATGATCCCCAATCCGTACCTGCAGCCGCTGCGTCAGGCCCAGGAAGAGATGGACGCCGACATCCGTGCGCTGCGGTCCGAGGAGCAGCGCCTGCGCGCGAGCATCGCGACCTACGTGGGCCGCATGCAGAACGCGCCCAAGCTCGAGCAGGAGTTGATCGAGGTCACCCGCGACTACGACTCCACGCGTGAGCTGTACGGGTCCTTGCTCAAGCGGTACGAGGAAGCGCTCCTGGCCGAGAGCATGGAGCAACGCCAGAAGGGCGAGCAGTTCCGGATCCTCGACCCCGCCGTTCCGGCCGAGGAGCCGATCGCTCCGAACCGCGTGCGCCTGGGCATCCTGGCCGTGGTGTTGTCGCTCGGTCTTGCCGTCGGTGCGGTCGTTTCCGCCGAGCGCATCCGTCCGGCCTTCCATTCGGTCGACGGCCTCCGCGTCTTCAGCAGCGTGCCGGTGCTGCTGAGCATCCCGGCCATCGTCACCGGCCGTGACGTGCTGCGCCGTCAGCGCCAGGGGCGCCTGGCCATGGTCGCGGTGGTGCTCGCCATGGCCGTGCTCGTCGGCAGCTCGTACGTCATCGCGCACGGCAACGAGTACCTCGTGTCACTCATGACGCGGGGAAGGTCGTAAGGAGAGGGGCATGTTCGAAGCTTTCTACGGCCTCAACGAAAAGCCGTTCAATGCGACGCCGGACCCGAAGTTCCTCTTCATGACGCCGAGTCATCGGGAGGCGCTCGCGCACCTCGTCTTCGGCGTCCAGGAGGACAAGGGGTTCCTCGTGCTCACCGGCGAGGTGGGTACCGGGAAGACGACCCTCTTGAACGCCCTGCTGCGGAAGCTCGACGCGGGCTCCACGGCGGTCTCGTTCATCTACAACTCGACGCTCTCCTTCGACGAGATCCTCGAGTACATGCTGAAGGACTTCGGCGTGAACGCCGAGGCCAGCACGCGGGTCCAGCGCCTGATCGCCCTCAATGCCTTTCTCATCGAGCAGCGGCGGGCCGGTCGCAAGAGCGTGGTGATCTTCGACGAGGCGCAGAACCTCGAGACCTCGATTCTCGAGCAGGTCCGCCTGCTGTCGAACTTCGAGACCCCGAGCGAGAAGCTGCTGCAGATCATGCTGATCGGTCAGCCCGAGCTGAAGACGAAGCTCCAGCTGCCGAGTCTGCGCCAGCTCAAGCAGCGCATCGCGCTGCGCTGCACGATCCATCCGCTGTCGGGCGACGAGGTCAGGGACTACATCCGCAACCGCCTGCGCATCGCGGGCGCTCGCGACCTCCGGTTGTTCGAAGACCGGGCCGTCGAGCGCATCGCCGAGTACGCGAGCGGCATCCCGCGCGTCATCAACATGGTCTGCGATCACTGCCTGGTCTCGGGCTACGCCCTCCGCAAGCGGCGGATCGACCGGGCGATCGTCGAGAAGGCCATCGAGTACCTGGAAGAAGGCGAGCGCGCGCCGTCGGAATCGCGCGACAGCCGACGGTTGGTGCGGTGGGTCGTCGGAACGATGGCGGCCAGCACGGCGGCGGCGGCCGCGGTCCTCACGATGCATTCGGCAGTGGGTGGTTCAATCGCCGCGCCCATTTTCGAGATGGCGCGCGCAGCAAGGGCGTGGTTACTGCCATGAGCGAATTCTTCAGAGCCCTCGAGCAGGCTGGACGGGACCGCGACGAGCGGCTGGCCAAGCAACGGAACAATCGGAAGCCACCGGTGGCCGCGGAGCCGCCAGCCCAACCGGAACCCGAAGTCCCGGTGGTCGCGAAGGTGAGCAAGCCGCGCAAAGAGTCGCAACCCGCGGCGGCCCCGAAGGCCACGCCGACGCCGGCGCCCGAGGTCGTGGCGACCGCGCCGGCGAGCACTCCGCGGAAGGAGTCGCGACCCGCGGCGGCCCCCACGCCCACGCCGACGCCAGAACCGGAGCTCGTGGCGGTCGCGCCGACGATCACGCCGCGCCACGAGACGCGAGCCCCGGTCGCCGTGGAGACTCCCGCGCCCGTGGAACTCGAGGTGGCCACGGTCGAGGCGGCGGTCGCGACGGAAGTCGAGCCGGAGCCAGAGCCGGAGATCGCGACCGACATCCAGCACGCGATCTATACGGAGCTCTACCCCATCTTCCACCCGGAGGTCGAGGTCGAGATCGACGCCGAGGTCGAGCCGGAGATGCCCGTGGACGTCGAGTCGGAGATCTACGACGACGTCGAGATCCACGCGGCGATCGAGCCCGAGCTCCACGAGGACATCGAGCCGGACATCCACATGGATATCGAGACCGAGATCCATGCGGAGGTCGAGCCCGAGGTCCACGCGGTCATCGAGCCGGAGATCCACGCCGACGTCGAGCCCGAAATCTACGCGGACGTCGAGCCGGAGATCCGGATGCACGAGGAGCCGGAGATCCAGGCCGAGGTCGAGGACGAGACGGAAGCCGAAGCCGCGTGTGCGACCGAAGGTGGCAGGGCGGCCACGCCGATGCCGTTTGCGATGAGAGCAGCGGATGCGCCCGCCTTCACCGAGAGCGTGCCGACGGTCAAGGACGACGATGCCGAGAGCGTCGACGACCGCCTGGTCACGCTGCTCACGCCGAACAGCTTCGCCGGCGAGCAGTATCGGACGCTGCGACACCTCGTCGAGAAGATGCACACCGAGACGGGCGTGTCGGTGGTCGGGGTGTCGAGCCCCAGCATCGGTGACGGCAAGACCACGACGGCCATCAACCTGGCCGGCGCCCTGGCCCAGGCCCGGGAGACCAAGGTGTTGCTCATCGACATGGACCTTCGCCGCCCGGCGGTGAATGGTCAGCTCGGACTCCGGGGCTTCAACCCGAAGGGCGTGGTCGCCGTGCTCGGCGCCGGCGCCTCCCTGGACGACGTCATCGTCGAGCTGCCGATGTTCAACCTGTCGATCATTCCCTCGGGGCCGCGCCAGTCGGCGCCCTACGAGCTCCTCAAGTCGAGCCGCCTGCATCAGATGATGGACGAAGCCCGGCGCCGCTTCGACTACGTGATCGTCGACACACCGCCGGTCATCGCCGTGCCCGACTGCCGCGTCATCAGCAGCGGTGTCGACGGCTTCCTCATCATCGTCAACGCGCACAAGACGCCGACCCGGCTGCTCAGCGAGACGGTGAGCGTGCTCGGACAGTCGAAGGTGCTGGGCCTCATCTTCAATCGCGACGACCAGCCGATCGCCGAGCACCTCTACAACTCCTATGGCCCGGACCCGAGCGGCGGATGGACCGGCTCGATCCGCCGGCGCCTGCGCCGGAATGGTCACGGCAACGGCAACGGCAACGCGAGCGGAAACGGAACCGGTTACCTGAGCGGCAACGGCATCACGCACTAGTCACGGGCCATGAAACCGCTCCTTCTCGCCCTCGTGGAAGGCGTCGCCGTGTTCGGCGGCGTCACGACCATGACGGCACTGTGGCGGCCGGGCGGGGTGGACAACCTCCACCTGGCCGTCCAGGTCCTGCTCCAGGCGCTGGTGCTCTCGGTCTGCTGCATCGTCGCCTTCTACTACAACGACCTCTACGACCTCTACATCGTCCGCGACTTCGAGATGTTCCTGTTCCGGCTGGCCGAATCGCTGGGCGTCATGTTCATCCTGACCGCGTTCTCGTACATGGCGCTGCCCGATCTCAACATGGCCAACGGGCCGTTCGTCTCCAGCGTGCTGATCATCGTCGGCGTGCTGATCCCGTTGCGGGGCGCGACCTACACGGTGATGCGCCACCGGTTCCGCAGCCGCGTCATCATCGTGGGCTCCAACGATCTCGTCGCCGATCTCGTCCGCGAAGCGAGGAACCGGCCGAACGACGGCCTCACGATCCTCGGCATCGTCGACGACCGGGTGGTGGGCGAGGCGACCGTGTTCGGCGTCCCCGTGCTCGGTCCGATCACCGACATCTCGAAGATCCTGAGCGAGCACCGTCCCAACCGGATCGTCGTGGCCCTGTCCGAGCGCCGCGGCCGGCTGCCGGTGCGGGCGCTCCTCGAGGCCAAGGCCGGCGGCGTCCGCATCGAGGAAGCCACCCAGGTCTACGAGAACCTGACCGGGCGGATGGCGCTCGAGTCCCTGATGCCGAGCGCGCTGATCTTCGATTCCGGGTACTGGAAGTCGCCGCCCGACCTCGCCATCGCACGCGCTATCAGCATGGTGGTGGCGGCCGTCGGGCTCGTGGTGACGGCCCCGCTCATGGCGGCCGTCGCCGTGATCATCAAGCTGGACTCGGACGGTCCGGCGCTGTTCGTCCAGGACCGGATCGGCCGCCTGGGCCGACCGTTCCGGCTGATCAAGTTCCGCACCATGCGCGTCGCCTCCGGGCCGCACTCGGAGTGGGTCAGGCAGAATCAGGATCGGATCACCCGCGTCGGCCACTGGCTGCGCCGGTTCCGGCTCGACGAGCTGCCGCAGTTCATCAACATCCTGCGCGGCGACATGAACCTGGTCGGGCCGCGGCCCCATCCGGTTGCCAATTTCGGCCTGTTCCGCGAGCACATCCCGTATTACTCGATCCGCTGCTCGATCCGTCCGGGGGCTACCGGCTGGGCCCAGATCCGCTACGGCTACGCCAACAGCCTGGACGAAGAGATCGAGAAGATGCGGTACGACCTCTTCTACATCAAACGCATGTCCCCGCTCTTGGATCTACGCATCGTCTTCGACTCGGTGAAGACCGTGATGTTCGGACGAGGCGCGCAGTCCGCCGAGCTTTACGACAAGCAGATACCCGAGCAGGTCGTCAAGGCGAGCTGATGCTCGAGACGATCGCCAGACAGCCATCGCCATCGATGGTCGCCGAGCGGTGTGTACGCCACGGCGTCCTCACGTTCGACATCGAGGAATGGTTCCAGGTCGAGAACCTGCGCGCCGTGTTCCCGCGCGCCGGGTGGGACGAGCGCCCACGCCGGGCCGCCGACGGGACGCGCATCGTGCTCGATCTCCTGGAGTCGCACGGCGTGCGAGCGACCTTCTTCGTCCTGGGCTGGGTGGCCGAGCGCGATCCGGAGCTGGTCCGCGAGATCGCCGCGCGCGGCCACGAGGTCGCATGCCACGGCCATGGCCACGTGCTGCCCATGCAGCTCACGGAGCAGGAGTTCCGGGACGACCTGACGCGCAGCCGGCAGGCGCTGGAGGACATCAGCGGGACGCCGGTGATCGGGTATCGGGCGCCGTCGTTCAGCATCAGCGAGCGCCACCTGAAGATCCTGGCCGAGTACGGTTTCCGCTACGACTCGAGCTTCCACCCGTTCGCGCTCCACCGGCGCTACGGACGGCTCGCCCATCTGGGCGCGCGCCTGCGGCCCGGTGTCTATCGGACCGACGACGGCCTGATCGAGCTCGCGCTTCCCGTCGAGCGCTTCGGGGCGGCGTCGTTCCCGGTCTCCGGCGGCGGGTACTTCCGCGTGCTCCCGGCCCCACTGTTCCGGCGCCTGGTCGCGCGGGCCCTCGTGCGCGACGGCCACTACGTCATGTACCTGCACTCGTGGGAGTTCGATCCGGCGCAGCCGCGCGTGCGGGGGGCCAAGCTCGCCGCCCGCTTCCGTCACTATCACAACCTCGTGCGGACGCTGCCGCGGATGCAGCGGCTCATCCCGCTGTTGAAGGACCTCGGGACGCGCTTCGTCACCGCCAGCGATTTCGTCGGTGGCGTGCTGGCCCGGCCGGGAGCCGCGCATGGCCGCTAGCAACTGGCCCGCTCGGCGCCCGCTGACTACGGACACCGCGGGCCCCGGGCCCCGGATCGTCGCGCTCGGTGGCGGCACCGGGCTTCCCGTGCTCCTCGGCGGCCTCAAGGAAGCGCTCTTTCCCCACGATCGGCTGGCCTCGGCCCGCCGCGATCGGCTGACGGCGATCGTGACGGTGGCCGACGACGGCGGGAGCTCGGGCCGCCTGCGCGAGACCTACCGGATGCTGCCGCCGGGCGACATCCGCAATTGCCTGCTGGCGCTGTCCAGCGGACGGTCGATGCTCGCGCCCCTCTTCAACTTCCGGTTCAGCGGCAGCCAGGACGTGGGCGGCCACAGCCTCGGCAACCTGATCCTGAGCGCGCTCACCGAAATCGAGAACGACTTCTGCGAGGCGGTCGAGCACGCGGGCCGGCTGCTCGGTATCTGCGGGCGGATCCTGCCCGCCACGCTGGCCGACGTGAGGGTGACCGCGGAGTTCGAGGACGGCAGCTCGGTCACGGGCGAGTCGAAGATCGCCGTGCACCGGCGCCACATCCGCCGCGTCCGGCTGCAGCCGGCTGGCGCGCGCGTGCTGCCCGAGGCAGCGGCCGCCATCGAGGCCGCCGACGTGATTGTGATCGCGCCGGGGAGCCTCTACACGAGCCTGATCCCGATCCTTCTCGTCGAGGGCCTGGTCGAGGCCATGACGCGGGCCCGCGGGCGCGTGGTTCTGGTGATGAACCTCATGACCGAGCCGGGAGAGACCGAGGCGTTCACCGCGGTCGATCATCTCCTGGCCATCCGTCGCCACGCCCCGAAGATCCGCATCGACGACGTCTTGCTCAACACGACACCGATCGCATCGGCGCTGCTCGCCCGTTACTCCGCCGCCGGCGCGGTGCCGATCACGATCGACCGAGAAATTCTCCAAGCGCTTGGTTATCGCCCACACGAGTGCGACCTCCTGCGGGCGGATCACCAGATCCGCCACGACCCGGGAAAGCTCGCACACGCCGTGATGGAGACGATGGCCAACAGGGAGGCGAAATGAACGTCAGCGAACGCATCGAGCAGCGGATTGCCCGTGTCGCGATCATCGGTCAGGGGTACGTCGGTCTGCCCCTCGCCGTGGAGTTCGCCCGTGCCGGATTCACCGTGGTCGGCGTCGACAACGACGTCGATCGGGTGGCCGGCCTGGGGCTGGGTCAGTCGTACACGCCGGACGTCAAGAGCGCGGACCTGCTGCCGCTGCTCGCCAACGGCCGCTACACGCCGTCGACGAACTTCGCGGTGCTCGAAGAGAGCGACGTGATCGTCATCTGCGTCCCGACGCCGCTCCGGAAGTCGAAGGATCCGGACATCTCGTACGTGATGGCGGCGGCCGAAGAGGTCTCGACCCACTTCCGTCCCGGCCAGCTCGTCATCCTCGAGTCGACGACGTATCCGGGGACGACCGAGGAGCTGCTGCTGCCGATGCTGGAAGCCCGCGGCGGTCGCGTCGGCGAGAACGTGTTCCTCGCCTTCTCGCCCGAGCGGATCGATCCGGCCAACGGTAAGTTCCAGGTTCGCGACATCCCGAAGGTCGTGGGAGGCGTGACGGCAGAGTGCACCCGGCTGGCCGCGCTGTTCTATGGCCAGATCATCGATCGGGTCCAGCCCGTCTCCAGCCCGAAGGTGGCCGAGCTCGCCAAGCTCTACGAGAACGTCTTCCGGAACATCAACATCGCGCTGGCCAACGAGTTCGCGCTCATGTGCTCCCGCCTGGACGTCAACACGAAGGAAGTGATCGACGCCGCGGCCACCAAGCCGTTCGGGTTCATGCCGTTCTATCCGGGGCCGGGCATCGGCGGGCACTGCATCCCGCTCGATCCCTTCTATCTCTCCTGGAAGATGCGGCTGAACGGGTACGAGCCCCGCTTCATCCACCTGGCCGACGAGATCAACCGCGCCATGCCGGACTACGTCGTCGAGCTGGTCGGCAACGCGCTCAACCAGCGCCGCCGCTGCCTCAACGGCGCTCGGGTCCTCGCCCTCGGCGTGGCCTACAAGCGCGAGGTCGGCGACACGCGCGAGTCGCCCGCGATCGAGATCCTCATGAAGCTGCGTGAGAAGGGGTGCGAGGTCTCGTACGTCGATCCGTATGTCCCGACGCTGAATCTGCACGGCACGACGTTGAAGTCGGTGGATCTCACCGACGAGGAGCTGGCCGACGCCGATTGCGTGGTGATCCTCACCGATCACTCGGCCTTCGATTACCAGCAGGTCGTCGACCACGCCCGGCTCGTCGTGGACCCGCGCAACGCCACCTGGGGACTGCCGGTGTCCGACGACCGGGTGGTCAGGCTCTAGAGGCGCGATCGTGGCGTCGTTCATCGACGTGGCGCTCGTAGTCGGCGCGCGCCCGAACTTTGTGAAGGCCGCGGCCTTGCTGGCCGAGATGCGGAACCATCCGGAGTTCCGGCCGCGGCTCATTCACACGGGCCAGCACTACGACGACCGCATGTCCGGGCGGTTCTTCGCCGAGCTCGAGATCCCGCGGGCCGACGTCAACCTCGGGGTCAACGCCGGCTCGGTCGTCGCCCAGACCGCCGAGATCATGGTGCGCCTGGCCTCGGTGCTGACCGACGCCCGCCCGAATCTCGTGATGGTGGTGGGTGACGTCACGTCGACGATCGCCGCCGGCCTCGTCGCCAACAAGATGTCGCTGCCCCTGGCCCACGTCGAGGCCGGGCTGCGCAGCTTCGACCGCAGCATGCCCGAAGAGATCAACCGCATCGTGACCGACACGCTGGCCGACTACTGCTTCACCACGGAGCCGGCTGCCATCGAGAACCTGCTGCGGGAAGGGGTCTCGGGCGAGCGCATCCATCACGTCGGCAACGTGATGATCGACACGCTCTTCCGGTTCCGAGAGAAGGCCAGCGCCTCGACGGCTCTCGAGGAGCTGGCGCTTCGCCCTCAGCGCTTTGCCGTCCTGACGCTCCATCGCCCGAGCAACGTCGACGACCCGGCGAAGCTCTGCCGGACGCTCGCCGCCGTGGCGGCGGTCCGCAGTGACGTGCCGATCATCTTCCCGGTCCACCCGCGGACCCGGCAACGGCTGCAGCAGCTCGAGCCGGCCGTGATGGGGGACGAGACGCTACGTCTCATCGAGCCGGCCGCGTACCTGGACTTCGTCCACCTCATGGCCAACGCCGCCTGCGTGCTCACCGACTCCGGCGGCATCCAGGAGGAGACGACCGCGCTCGGCGTGCCGTGCCTGACGCTTCGCACGGGCACGGAGCGACCGATCACCGTGACCCACGGGACGAACCGCATCGTCGGCCTCGATCCCACGCGCATCACCGACGCCTGGCAGCAGATCCGTCGCGGGGAGTGGCCGATGGGCCGCCTGCCCGAGCTGTGGGACGGCAAGGCCGCCAGCCGGATCACCGAGGTGCTTCTGAACGATGGACATCACTGAGCTCAGGACCGAGACCGCGGAGTGGGATGCCTTCGTCCGCGCCTCGGGCGAGGGATCGCCGTTCCAGCTCGTCGCCTGGAAGCGCGCCGTGGAGCGGACGTTCGGCCTGCGCGCCCACTACCTGATGGCGCGGGAGAACGGCCGGCTCGCCGGCGTGCTGCCGCTGTTCGAGGCGCGCGAGCTGTTCGGGCGCCGCGCCCTCATCTCGGTGCCGTACGCCGTCTACGGCGGCATCTGCGCGACCTCGGACGCCGCGCGGCGGGCCCTGGTGGACGCGGCCACCGTGCTCGGGCGCAAGCGGCGCGCCGCCTACGTGGAGCTGCGGCAGCGCCGCGATCTCGAGCTCGGACTGACGGTCAAGCAGCGCTACGTCGCCTTCGCGCGCTCGATCTCCAAGGACGAGGAAGAGAACGCGCTCGCCATTCCGCGCAAGCAGCGGCGGATGATCCGCCAGGGCCCCAAGTACGGGCTCCGCTCGGCGTCCGAGCGTCGGCACCTCGACAGCGTGTACGACGTCTACGCCCAGAGCGTGCACAACCTCGGCTCGCCGGTGTTTCCGCGCCGGCTCTTCCACGCCCTCGCCGAAGCCTTCGAGGAGGACTGCCACGTCCTGGCCGTCTACCACGACGAGCGCATCGTCGCCGGCGTGCTGTCGTTCTTCTACGAGGACCAGGTGCTGCCGTACTACGGCGGGGCGATGCGCGAAGCGTTCGCCTACGCCGTCAACGACTTCATGTACTGGGAGCTGATGTGCCTGGCCGCCAAGGCCGGGATGCGGGTCTTCGATTTCGGCCGGAGCCGCGAGGGCACGGGCTCCTACGACTTCAAGCGCCACTGGGGCTTCGAGCCGGTCCCGCTGCCCTATCAGTACGTGCTCTTGAACGGCCACGAGCTGCCCGACGTCAGCCCGTCGAATCCCAAGCTGCGCCGGGCCACCGACCTCTGGAAGCGGCTGCCGCTTCACGTGACCAATCGGCTGGGGCCGATGATCACCCGGTATCTGCCCTGACCATGCGCATCCTGATGCTCGCGCACCGCTTGCCGTACCCGCCGACGACGGGCGACCGCGTGCGCGCCTTCCACGTCGCGCAGGCGCTGGCCGGCCGCCACCAGCTCACGCTGGCCTGTCCGCTGGACGGACGCCGCGAGCTCGCGGCCGTGCGCGAGCTGCGGACGCTCGTTCCCGACCTCGAGTGCACCGTGCTGGGGTCACTGCGGCGCCAGGCCTCGGCGCTGGCGGCGCTGGCCGGCGGTCTCCCGCTCTCGGTGCGCTACTTCACCTCGCGCGCGCTGGCCGGCCGCATCCGGCAGC
>Ga0134062_10000485_pt1 | contig 12458 bp, 10 predicted proteins | sample 15_taG_19_FD_94468 | JGI IMG/M metagenome (GOLD analysis project Ga0134062, IMG submission 94468) | Grasslands soil microbial communities from the Angelo Coastal Reserve, California, USA - 15_D_Rain_20cm_2_09082015 | ecosystem: Environmental > Terrestrial > Soil > Grasslands ... | reverse complement strand
GTCCCGGGCCCTACTCTGCCTTCATCACGACGCAGTCGGTGAGGTAGGGATCGTCGTAATGCGCCCGCTCGCCCGCGGCCTTCCCCGGCACCGGAAACAGCCGCGCCGAGAGGGGCTTGCGCAGCTTGGCAGAGAGCGCCGCCACGTCGGCAATCAGGGCGGCCAGGCGATCCGCCGGAGTGTCGCCCGGTAGCGGCACGACATCGAGCCCGGTGCCGCAGACGGTCGAGTACAGCAGCAGATCGCGCACGCTGTACCGTCCCTCCGATGCCCGCCGCGCCAGCACCGGATCTTCCAGCACCGGAAGCATGAGCCCGGAATACCCACACGTCTTGACCCGCAGGCTCTTGAGGACATCCGTGATTGCGGCACACCCGGCGAGCGTCGAGTAGTCCCCGAACGGAACGCCGGTGAGTGCCTCGATCGCCGCTCCGATGCTGGCGTCCTTGCCCGGCGCGGGAGAGACGTCGATGCCCAAATAGGTCCGCTCTTCGTGACGCGCGACCTGCCGCACCAGCCGCTCCAGGGCCCCGAGCCGGGTCTCGAGTAACTGCGTGAGACTCTGTTTGGCCTCGGCCAGGGTGTTGGCCCCGGCGAAGGCAGCGGACAACAAGGGCGGCGATTCGAGGCCGAGCGCGACGGCGTCCGACCCGCGGTGGTAGGCGACCGGGAAGAACGGCGTGCCCGCCGGCACGTTGGCGGCTGCGGCAAATCGGAAGTTGCCGATGCCTCCGGGGGTGGCGCGCGCGATCGCCGCCATCGCTTCGCCTGCGGCCGTCACCCCACGGGGTGAGGCACCGCGCTCCGGCGACGCGACCCGCGCGGAGAAACTCACGTTCCGCGTGGTGCGGATGAGCTCGGCGGCCCACGCGCCGAAATCGGCATCATAGTCGTCAGGCGCGAGGACGGGACCGATGCTCAACAGCACGCCCTCGGCGACGACGGCGCGGTCGAGCGCGTGCAGGGAGGGCAGCGCATCCGCGCGCGCGCGGGGGCCTGCCCCCTCCAGGAACGGCTGCGTCGCGATGCGGAGGGTCTGGACTTCATACCCCGCGTCGGCGACGGCTCGCTTCGCGCGCTGGAGAAAGTCGAGGGCGGCCTCCGGCCCCTCCATGTCGGCCGGGCTGTGAAGGGTTATACCTGCGGTGATGGTGCGGATCCGAAACCCCGGCCCCGGCGGCGGGCGCGCCGGTCCGCGCCATCCGGAGCGGGCCAGCGGGGTCAGCGCGGCCGCCCCGAGCAGCGCGACCATGTCCCGCCGCGAGATGTCACTCATTTCGGAAACGAATGCTCCGGTCCCGGATAGCGCCCTTCGCGTACCTCGGCTGCGTACAATTGCACGGCTTCGCGTACCTCCTCGGCGAGCGCCGCGTAGCGCTTCACGAACTTAGCACCAAAACGGTCGTTCAGCCCTAGCATGTCGTGCAGCACGAGCACCTGACCGTCGCACGCGGGACCGGCCCCGATGCCGATCGTGGGGATCGTCAGTGCCTTGGTGATTTGCGAGGCGAGCGGAGCGGGGACCAGCTCGAGCACGATCGCAAACGCACCGGCGTCCTCCAATGCCTTCGCGTCGTCTTTCAACCGCTCGGCGGTCTTCTCGTCCCGGCCCTGCACGCGGTAGCCGCCGAGCGCGTGCACCGACTGCGGAGTGAGACCGAGGTGGCCCATCACCGGGATGCCGACGTCCACCAGAGCGCGCACCGTTGCCGCGAGGGGCCGGCCGCCCTCGAGCTTCACGCTGTGGCAACCGGTTTCGGCCATGACCCGGCCGCAGTTCTTAATCGCCTCGGCCGGGGAGACCTGATAGGTGAGGAACGGCATGTCGCACACGACCATCGCCCGCTCGGCGCCGCGGCGCACGATCTTCGTGTGGTAGATCATCTGGTCGAGCGTCGCCGACAGGGTCGTCTCCGCCCCGGCGAGGACCTGGTTCACCGAATCGCCCACGAGCAGGATGTCCACGCCGGACGCGTCGAGCAGCCGTGCGAACAACGCGTCGTAGCAGGTGAGCACAACGATCCGCTCGCCCCGCTGCTTCATCTGCACCAGGTCGTACACGGTGACCGGCTTGCGCTCCTCAACCACGGGGCGAGGGCTCGGTGTCGAGCTCGGCGAGCTCGCGCAGCCAGAAGTCGCGCTGCGGCAGTTCGGGGTGCGGGATGGTGAGCTCCGGTTTGCGCACGGCGCGGTCGCCGTAGCGCACGATATCCAGATCGAGGGTCCGCGGGCCCCACCGCTCCTTCCGCACGCGGCCGCGCTCCGCTTCGATGGCGTGCAGGTGCTCGAGCAGCTCACCGGGCTCGAGCGTGGTCTCGAGCAGGACCATCTGGTTCAGGTACGGTCCCTGCGGCACCGGTCCGAGCGGCGCCGTCTCCTCCACCCCTGAGACGCGGACGAGACGCGTGGCCGGAAGCCGCGCGAGCCGGGCTCGCGCGTGGGCGAGGTGCGCGGCGCGGTCCCCCACGTTGGACCCCAGGGCCACGTAGACCCGCTCGCCAAGCGCCACCCGGGAATGCTATATCGACTACGCGATGCTGGCAAAGCCGCGCGTCAACTCCCGCAGCATCGCCGCCACCTCCTCGAGCTCGTGGGTGGCCCGCTCCAGCTCAGACAGCCCGCGCGCCGCCTCGCTGGCCCGCGTCGCGACATCGTCCGCCTCCGCGCGGTTCTTGCCGGCGATCGCGGCGACTGCGTGGATCCGTTCGCGCAGGCGCCCGAACGCCTTGTCCTGCTCGCCCGCGGCCGCGGCGATGCGCTGTGCGTGCGCGGTCGCCTCCGCGGTCGCGGCCACGATCGCATCCTGCGCGTCCAGCGCCGCGGACGAGATCTCCTCCACGCCGCCCACGTTCACCTGGCCGCGCCGCATCTGCTCCACCACCTCGCCCACCTGACGGTGGATGTCCTGCACCAGCTCGCCCGCCTCGAGCGCGGCGCTGGCGCTCTGCTCGGCGAGTCGTCGCACCTCGTCGGCGACGACGGCGAACCCCTTGCCGTGCTTCCCGGCGCGCGCCGCCTCGATCGCGGCATTCAGGGCGAGCAGGTTGGTCATGTCTGCCAGCTCGCGGATGGACGCGATGAACCCCGTGATGCGGCGGCTCACCTGGCCGAGCTGCTGCACTTTGGCCGAGCTCTCGCCGACGAAGGTCTTGAGCGCCACCAACCGCTCGATGGCCCCCCGGATCTGCTGGCGATTGCGGTTCGCCACGTCGCTGGCGGTGCTGGAGGCTTGGGCCGCCTCAGTCCCGTCCTCGGACACGCGGCGCGACACCTGGGCGAGGCTCTCTGTGGCCTGGAGCCCGCCCGAGACCTCCCCCTCCTCGGCCAGCACGCCTTCGCGGATGACCCCAGTCGACTGGGCGACCGCGTTCGCCGCCTCGCGCAGCCCCTTCGCGGCCCGCGCCAGCGTCGCGAGCTGCTGGGTGAGGGTCTCTACCGTCTCCACCAGCGGTCGCCGCAGCTCCGTGATGTGAATCGCCGTGGCGAGCTGGTTCGCGAACGTGGCGATCGACAGCACGTCCTTCGACCGGTAGGTCTTGCGCTTGTGATGCTCGAGCTCGAGGGTGCCGATCACCTGGTCGCCGAACTTGAGCGGCACCATCACGAGGCTTTGCACCGACAGTGCGGCGTCCGCGACCCGCTTGTCATGGGTGACGTCATTGATCACCACCGTCTCACCGCTCTGCACCACCTGCTCGCGGAGCGCGATGGTGTCGGATGACGGGTCGCCACGGTCGAGGCGCCCGATCACTCCCCGGTACGCGAGCTGCAAGCGGCCGTCCTGGCGCCGGTAGATGCGGAAGTCTCCCCAGTCGACCAGCCGGTGCGCGAGCCGCTCGATCCGGGCGAACGAGTCCTCGAGGCTGATGTTGCTCGTGATCACCGCTTCGACGGCGTGGATCTTGTTCAGCTCCTCCGCCGAGATCGCCTCCTCCAGCATGGTCTTGAACAACAGGCCCAGGAACGCGAGCAGCGCGGCGACGATCAGCCAGACTTCGGGCGGCCAGAACACCACTGTGCCGACGAGCGTCGCGGATGCAATCACGGTGGCGCCGAAGCTGATGCACTCGTACCGGAAAATGAGCATCCGCTCGTCGCGCTCCAGCTTGCCGCGGATCGTGAGGGCGAAGTAGAAGAGCAGCCGGCTGAACCCGAAATAGGCGAGGCCGTACAGCAGCAGCGGCAACAGCATCTCGACATGCAGCCCGGGGGCCACCCCCGCCGCGCGCACGATCAAGCCGTACACGCCGTAGGCGCCCACCAGCGCGAGGACTTCACGTCCCAGGTTGACCAGGGCGGCGCTGAACATCTTCTTGTGCCACAGCCAGTCCGCGACGATCACGCTGACGGCGATCGCCAGCGCGGTGGCCGGTGCGCCGACGAGCAGGCTCCCGGTGAGGCCAACGAGCCCCGTCTGGGTCAGGTAGGAATACTTGCTCAAGGGGATCTGCAGCCCGCGCAACGCGATCGCGGCGGTCACCATGATCGCGCTCTCGAGCAGCTGGTTGGTCCAGCGGGGATCGGCGCTGAGCACGGCGACGAGCACCAGCGGGCCGCCGATCGCCAGCCCCCGGCTGTACAGCGTGACGAGCCGGTTCGCGGTCACGCCCTAGTTTCCGTGCACCGCCGCGGCGAGGTCGCGCAGCAGGCGCTCGGCCGCAGGGAGACCGCCCGATCCGAGTGCTTCGATCACGGCACTCCCGACGACGACGCCGTCCGCGAGCTGGGCCGTGGCGCGCGCCTGCGCGGGCGTGCTGATGCCGAACCCCACGGCGAGCGGCAGGTCGCTCGCGGCCCGAACCCGGGCCACGTGCTCGGCCAGGTCGGGGGGCACGCGGTCGCGCGCGCCGGTCACGCCCAGGCGCGAGATGAGATAGAGGAAGCCGCTCGCCCCGCGGACGGCGCGCTCCAGCCGCTCCGGCGTCGTGGTCGGCGCGAGCAGGCGGATGAGAGCGAGTGGGCTAGCGTTCACCACCTGCTCCACGGCGGGGTCGGCGCCGGCCGGGAAGTCGGTGAGCAGCAGCCCGGCGGCGCCCGCCGCGTGTGCGTCCGCTACGAACCGCTCGAGCCCGTAGGCCAGCACCGGGTTCAGGTACGTCATGATCACCACCGGGATCCCGAGCGCGGCCCGCCCGATCAGCTCGAGCACACGCGGCACGGTCATTCCGCCGTCGAGCGCGGCCTGGGTCGACCGCTGAATCGTGGGACCGTCGGCGAGGGGGTCGCTGAACGGCACGCCGACCTCGAGGAAGTCGGCGCCGGCGGCCTCGACCAGCTTGAGCGCCTCGAGCGAGGCCGCGGGCGTGGGATGCCCCGCGGTGAGGTACGGAATGAGGGCGGCGTGGCGCCTCGCTCCGCCCCCCCTCTCCCCCCCGCCCCGCCCTGCCCCTGCTCGGATGGCGCGCCAGCGCGCCGCGATCGGGTGTTCAGACAAAATAGTCGCTGACGTTGATGCCGTACTTCACCGGGTCGGTGACCTTGACGATCGTGCGGGGGAAGTTGCCCTGCGCATCGCGCTGCGCGAGGTCCGCGAGGAACCCGGGGTGGTGCAGCGCGCCCTCGGGCGACGCCACGATGCGCACGACGGGCCGGTGCACGTGGCTGACGTCGGGGTTGGCGCTGTGGACGATCGCGACCTCGTAGGTATCGAGGATCACGCAGGTGCCCACGGGATAGATCCCGATCAGGTTGATGAACGCCTTGACGATGACCGGATCGTAGCCGCGGCGCGGGTTCTCCCACATTTCCTTCAGCACCTGGTCGGGTTGGATCGGCACGGTTTGGTACACGCGCCGGGTCGTGGCGGCGTCGAAGCCGTCGGCCACCGCCACGATCTTCGAATAGATCGACAGGTCCCGCCCGCGCAGCGACTTGGGGTAGCCGGTGAGGTCGACCTTCATGTGGTGCTCGTAGGCGACGATCATCCCACGGTAGGGAATCTCCCCGTAGCCGCGCAGGCCGAACAGCGTCAGCACGCCGAGCCAGGGGTGCGCCTGCATGATGCGCCATTCCTCGTCCGTCAAGCCGCCCTGCTTGTTGAGCACCTCGAGGGGGACGCGGGACTTGCCGACGTCGTGGAACAGCGCCGCCATCCCGAGGTCGTAGAGCTGCAGCTTGGTGAGGCCGAGCTTGCGACCCAGCGCCACGGAGAAGATGCACACGTTCACGGAGTGCGTGAACGTGTATTCGTCGTAGTCGCGCAGCGTGGTGAGGCCCACGAGCGAGGCTTCGTTGTTGAGCACCTGGTCGACGATCGCTTGGACCGCGCGCTTCACCTTCTTGACGTTGGCGGTCCGGCCCATGCGGATGCTGTTGATGACCTCCTTGGTGACGGCCACGGAGCGGGCGTAGGTGCGCTTGGCGGCCTCCTTCTGCCGCTCCTCTTCCTCGACATCCTCCTCGGTTTCGAGCGGCGGCTCCACGCTGATGAACGACACGCCACCATCGCTGAGCTTCTGGCCCAGCTCGAACACCTTGTTGGGACTCGCCTCCTTCGCCGCATACGAGAGGAGCAGGGAGACGAAGATCTGCAGCTGTTTGCGGTCCACCCCCTCGTCGATGCGCACGGCGCCGATGCCGCACTGCCGCAGCACGCCGAGGATGTGGGAGAACGAGGCGTAGTTGTCGAGGTCGAGCCGCAACCGGGTGGCGTTCACGAACAGGAACTCGCCCTGCAGGCGCAGCTCGACCTCCTTCTCGACGTCGAGCAGATGCTTCGTCGTTGCGGTGAGGTCGTCCAGCGCCTTCTGCACTTGCGCGTTCTCGATCGGATAGAGCTTGAGCGAGCGGAACGCGGTATAGAGCACGACGAGAAACTCGCGGCCCGCGTGCCGCAGGAAGCCGTCGGTCGTCTGGATCGTCTCGGCGATCGACGCCTGGCGGGGAGGACCGCCGCCGCTCACCCGCCCACCTCCCGCAGCGCGCGACTCACCGCGTTGCGCACCAGCGGCTCCTTGTCCTGGGCGGCGCGCTCGAGGACGGCGCGTGCCTCGGGGGTCCGGACCTTGCCCAACGCCATAGCCGCGCAGGCCCGCGTCTCCGGATCCTCCTTCCTGCCGAGCAACCCCTTGGCCGCGAGCATCTTCTCGAGGGTGGCGATGCCGCGCGCGCCGACCAGCGACCCGAACGCTTCGAAGAAGATCATCTTCTCGGTGAGGTCGGCATTCTTGAGCTTCGAGCCGGTGACCACGCTCTCGACCCGCGGCGCCGCGTTGCGGTAGCCGCGCGAGGCGAGGAACCGCACCGCGGCGATGCGCACGTCGCGGTCCGCATCATCGATCGCCTGCTCCAGCAGGCGCATCGCGCTGGGGCTGGCGATGGCCGTGAGCGCATCGACCACCGCGAGCTTGAGCGTGCGGTCATTCGACTCGAGCAGCGGCGCCATCCCGTCGGGTGCGCCCGGGAGCTTGAGCCGGCCCGCCAGCTTGACCATTTCGAGCTGCGCCGCCGTGTCCTCACTTGCCAGCGCCTTCAGCACTTCCGCGGCGTTGGCCTGGGCGAGCCGGGCCGCCGCCCCGTGCACCAGCTCGCGCACCCGCTCGTTGTTGAGCCGCGGGAGCCACCCCATCAGCGTGGGCAGGGCGTCGGCGCGCAGCTCCTGGAACAGCTCCGACAGCTCTTCCTCCGTGGGGTGCACGGTCGCCTCGTCCAGCGACTGGATCAGCTGGGAGAGCGCCTCCCGCTGCGACAGCCGGGCGGGGAGGCTCTCGAGCGTCTGACGATGCTCGGGGATCAGTTCGCGGGCGCGTTGCAGGATCACCCGCGTGTCGCGGAGGATGAATGCGACCGAGCGGAAGTCGGCGGCACCGAGCAAGTACGGGATGAAGTTCTCGACGATGGAGATCAACTCCGCTCGCACCGTGCCGTAGGTCTGCAGCTCCAGCAAGTCGAACAGCATCGCGAGCACGTTGCGCCGCAGGTCTTGCGCGTATTCCCGTTCGACGTCCTTCTTGAGGTAGGCGATCTCCTTGTCCTCCAGGAAGTAGAGCGTCGTGTCGAAATCGTCGATCGACACGAGCCCCTCGCGCTTGGGCGGCGCTTCCTCCTCGACGAACCGGCGCACCTGAGTCGGCGGGGTCGTCGGGATCGTCGCGCCGGCCTCGATGGGGACCGCGTTCTCGCTCGCGAGCTCGCGGAACGTGTAGCTGATGAACTGGAAGTCCTGCGCCCACAGGAGGGTCAGCAGGTCGTCCGGGGCGTCGGCCTGCAGGTTCTTCGCTTGCTGCAGCACCCCGAGGAAACGCACGATCTCGACATCCTCGATCCCCGGCTTGAACGTGAGCGAGCGGACGCCGTCCTTGTAGAGCGTCCAGGCGATGCTCTCGCTCCGTGTGTCCTGGCTGTAGACGACCGCGTCTTCCCAGCGGATCTCGGTCTCGCCCACGTCGAACGCGAGGTCGTCGGTGGCCTCCCAGATCTGGCGCAGCGTCGCACGAATGTTGTCCACCGCACGCTGGTAGACCGGGTTGTTTGGCAGGTAGAGCTGCGTGGCTCTCAGCCCCTTCGACAGGACCAGCCACAGCTCCTCGATCTGCGACGGCGGTAGCGCCAGCTCCGATACGGGCGGGTTGGTCAGAGCGCAGCTCCCGTCAGTTCGGCGACCATCGCGACGTCCTTATCGCCCCGGCCGCTCAGGTTGATCAGGACGATGTCGTCCGCATGCCAGTGCCCTCCTCCGCGCTGACCCAGCACCCAGGCTACGGCATGGGCGCTTTCGAGGGCCGGCAGGATGCCCTCCAAGCGGGACAGGGCGGCGAACGCGTCCAACGCCTGCCGGTCGGTCACCGCCTCATACAATACGCGACCCGTGTCCTTCAGGTAAGCGTGCTCCGGGCCGACCCCGGGGTAGTCGAGGCCGGCCGACACGCTGTGGGCGGGCTGGACCTGACCGTCGGCGTTCTGGAGGAGGTAGCTCAAGCTGCCGTGGAACACGCCGGGGCGGCCGCGCGCCAGCGAGGCCGCGTGGTGCCCGCTCGCCAGCCCCTCGCCCGCCGCCTCGACGCCTACCAGCTCGACGCCGGCGTCGTCGAGAAACGCGCTGAAGATGCCCATCGCGTTCGAGCCGCCGCCCACACACGCCACGACCGTGCGCGGCAGCCGCCCGTAGCGCTGCACCACCTGCGCCCGCGCCTCGCGCCCGATCACCGCCTGGAAGTCGCGGACGAGGCGCGGGAACGGATCGGGTCCCACGACCGAGCCGATGATGTAATGGGTGGTGGTCACGTTTGTGACCCAATCGCGTAACGCTTCGTTGGTTGCGTCTTTGAGGGTCTTGGTGCCGGACGTCACGGGCACGACCCGCGCGCCCATCAGCTCCATGCGGTACACGTTGAGGCGCTGGCGCCGCATGTCCGCTTCGCCCATATACACGACGCATTCCAGGCCGAAGCGGGCGCACACCGTCGCCGTCGCGACCCCGTGCTGGCCAGCGCCCGTCTCGGCGATGATGCGCCGCTTGCCCATGCGCCGGGCGAGCAGCACCTGGCCGAGGGTGTTGTTGATCTTATGCGCGCCGGTGTGGTTCAAGTCCTCGCGCTTGAGTAGCACCACGACGCCCACGCCCACCTCGGCGCCGAGCCGCGGCGTCTCGGTCACCGGAGTGGGGCGCCCGACATAGTCCGTGAGCAACGCGTCAAGCTCTCCCCAGAACCGAGGGTCGCGCTTCGCGTCGTCGTAGACGCGCGCGAGCTCGTCGAGCGCGCTCATCAGGGTTTCGGGGACGTAGCGGCCGCCGTAGGGGCCGAAGCGACCGGTGGTGAGCGAGCCAGACTCAGGTGGCAACGGAACCTCCAGAACGCGGAACGCGCAATTGCAAAGCCGGAACGCGGAACGCGGAACGCGGAACGGATCGCGCGGCCGTCGAGAGGTCGAGCCGGGTACGAGGATCGAACCCAGTCCGGCTGTTCCGCGTTCCGACTTCCGCGTTCCGCGTTTCCATCACCGTCCCCTTCTCACCACGCCGCAGAGCGCCCGCACCGCCGCCTCCGGATCTGCCAGGCGCGCCACCGACGTGCCTACCAGCACGAGGTCCGCCCCCGCCCCGGCCATGCGCTCCACGTCCGCCCGAGTCTCGATCCCGCTCTCCGCGATGGCGGGGACGGCCGCGGGGACGCGTGCCAGCAGGCGCTCGGTCAGTCGGAGGTCGACCGCGAAGGTCGCCAGGTCGCGGCTGTTCACCCCGACCGCGGTGGGCTCTACGGTAAGCGCCTGATCGAGCTCTGGCTCGGAGTGGACCTCGACCAGCACGCCCAGTGCGTTTGCGCGCGCGGTCCGGGCGAGCGCTCCCAACCGGTCCGGGGGCAGCGCGCGGGCAATCAACAACACCCCGCTCGCGCCCGCCGCGCGCGCCTCCAGGAGCTGCAGCTCGTCGAGGATGAAGTCCTTTCGCAGCACGGGCACCGACACGGCTTGCGCCACGCACTCAAGGTCGTCGAGCGACCCGCCGAAGTGCGGCGCGTCCGTGAGAACCGAGATCGCCACCGCCCCGCCCCGCTGGTACGCGAGCGCATGGCGCACCGGGTCGAGGTCTTCCCGGATCGCGCCGGTGGAGGGCGAGCGGCGCTTCACCTCGGCGATCACGCCTACCGTCGCGTCCCCCGAACGGAGCGCGCGCGCGAACGGCGGCGGCGCGGGCGCGGCCGCGGCACGGCGCGCGAGCTCGCGAGCGTGCGGCTTGAGACCGGCGATCCGGTCCCGGGTGGCGGAGAGCATGGCGTCGAGCCGCGTTCGTGTCATCCTTGCATTCGGGCGATTTTCGGGTAGATTAGTTTCGGGTTATCTTCGGGAGACCGTGTGCCGCTCACCCGCCGTCAGCGCGAGATCCTGGACTTCATCGCGGGCCACATCGAGACCAAGGGCTACGCCCCGAGCTTCGAAGAGATCGCGCGGCAGTTCGGCTTTCAGTCCCTGGCCACAGTGCACGAGCATCTCACGAACCTCGAGCGCAAGGGCTACATCCGGCGCTCCCACAACGAGAGTCGGGCCATCGAAGTGGTCCCACCCAAGGGGCAGACCGGCGCGACCGAGCTGCCCTTGCTCGGGCTCGTGGCGGCCGGCGAACCCATCGAGGCGGTGAGCGGCAACGACACCATCGCCGTTCCGGATGAGCTCATCCCCCGCCGCGGCCGCAGCTACGTGCTCAAGGTCCGCGGGCAGTCGATGATCGACGAGCACATCAAGGACGGCGACTTCATCGTCGTGCACGAGCGCAACCAGGCCGACAGCGGCCAGACCGTCGTCGCGCTCGTGCAGGGTTCCAGCGCCACAGTGAAACGGTTCTACCGCGAACCCGGCGGCTGGATCAGGCTCGAGCCCGCGAACCCCGCCATGAACCCGCTGCGCGTGAACGAGCGCGACGTGGTCGTGCAGGGCATCGTCGTCGGGGTCATCCGGAAGTTCTAGGCGCTATTTGCTCGGCGCAGCCGCTCCAACGCGGCGCGCGCCGCCCCGGTTGCAACCACCCCCCGGGCCCGGGCGATCCCGTCCTCGTAGGAGGGCGCGAGCCCCGCGACGTAGATCGCCGCCCCCGCGTTGAGCAGCAGGGCCGCCTGGCCTGCGTCGTCGGCTGTTGACGCGCCGTCGGCAAGCAAGCTCTCGATGCGCGCGGCGTTCGCCGCCGGGTCCCCGCCTTGGAGCGCGGTCGCATCGGGGATGGCCAGCCCGTAGGTCGCCGGGTCCAGCTCCCACGTCCACACCCGCCCGCTCCGCACCTCCCACACGTCGGTGATGCCGCGGGGCGAGATCTCGTCCATGCCGATTCGCCCGTGAACCACGAGCGCGTGCTCGGCCCCGAGCCGCGCCAGCGCGCCGGCGACGAGCGGCGCGCGGTCCGGGTCGGCCACACCCACCACTTGACGGCGCACCCGGGCGGGATTGGCGAGCGGACCGAGCAAGTTCATCACCGAGGGGACGGCGAGCTCGCGCCGTACCGGGCCCGCGTGCCTCATCGCGGGATGGAAGTTGGGCGCGAACAGAAACGTGATGCAGGCGTCGCGCAGCACCCGCGCCGCTGCGGCAGCGTCCAGGCCAATGTGCACCCCGAGCGCCTCCAGCACGTCGGCCGAGCCGCATCGCGAAGTGAACGAGCGGTTGCCGTGCTTCGCCACGGAAGCGCCTGCACCCGCCGCAACGAACGCCGCGGCGGTCGAGATGTTGAAGGTCGAGACGGTGCCGCCGCCGGTACCGCAGGTGTCGACGAGGTGGTCACCCGCCGCTTCGACCGGGATCATCGCAGCGCGCAGCGCGCGCGCCGCGCCCGCCACCTCGTCGGCGGTCTCTCCTTTGACCCGCAGACCCATGAGCAGGGCGGCGATCTGTGCCGGGGTCGCTTCGCCCCGCATCACCGTCCCGAAGACGGCGGTCGTCTGGCTCTCGGTGAGCGAGCGGCGGTTCGCGAGCGCAGCGATCGCCTCGAGCAACGGCACGGGTGCGGAGGGGGACGGCGGGGCGTCGGGCATCGG